>Ga0190270_10001778_pt1 | contig 10191 bp, 7 predicted proteins | sample Popmic320T_FD_133748 | JGI IMG/M metagenome (GOLD analysis project Ga0190270, IMG submission 133748) | Populus adjacent soil microbial communities from riparian zone of Weber River, Utah, USA - 320 T | ecosystem: Environmental > Terrestrial > Soil > Riparian zone | place: USA: Utah | collected... | reverse complement strand
GGTCGTGCGCCATCCCGGGGATGCGGATTTCGCGGTGTTGCCGCGGAAGTTGCAGGAGGCGCTCCAGGGGCAAACGATGTCCGCCTCCGCGGACGTCATGGGAGGGATTCAGGTGCGCGATTTGTCGAGCGTGACGGCGATCGCGAATCCCGCCCAACTTTTGGAGGCGGCGCTGCACACGGTGGCCGTGGTGCTCGCCGGATGGAACGGGGCCGGCGACTCCGACTGGATAACCTCGCTGGAATCGCTCATGAAGGATCTGGACGCAGATCCCAAGCGATTCAGCACGGCGCTGATTTTCTCGTCCCTCGATGCGGCGAATGCCGCACCGAAGCTCGGACTCTTTCAGCACCTGACGCTCGACCAGATCGGTGAGAAGCACGTCTGGCCGCACAAGCTGATCGCGCTGGCCCTGCAGCGGGGGCGCACGCTGCTGGCGGGGGCGCTCCATCCAGGGGTGGCCGATTATCCTCACCGGCGGTTTTTTGTGAGTCATGCCAAAGAGGACGGTGTCTTTCTGGCGCGTGCGGTCTGTGCGGCGGCCGAGGAAATGCCGGAACTTGCAGGCATATGCTTCTATGACGCGCGGAATATCGCGTCCGGCGCGAGGTGGGACGCCAAGCTGAGGCAGGAGGCCCGCAATGCCACTTTCATCGCGCTGCGCACCGACCGTTATTGTGAGCGCGCGTGGTGCATGAGGGAGATCATCGAAGCGGAGGATGCCCGCGCGCCGGTTCTCATCGTCGATGCCCGGGCGTCTCTGACATCCGATCCCGCGTGGCCGCCGCTGGATTCCGCCTACTCGATTCGCATTCCGCACGGCAATTTGTCGCAAGTGGTCACCGCTGCTCTGCTGACGCACCTGATCTACCTGTCGCTGCGGCGCTCGGTGCAGGAATTTTGCGCGGCGGCGCAGCTCCCCGAGCCGATCACACTGCCGCGCCCGCCCAATCTCATTTCCCTCGCCTCGTGCGTGCGCGAGGCGCAAAATCTGCCGCCCGGACAGAATCTTCGTATTGTGTATCCCGGCGCAGAGATGGAAAAGGAGGGGCAGGCGGCGGCCGAGATTCTCCTCGGCCAGATCGCGCAAACCACACGGCTGCTCGCTTTTCAGTCGCTCAGCGTCACCAGCCTCGCCTAACACCCCAATCCCATGATCTCCGCCACGACCCGCCAGCCTCTCAAAGACATCGTCATCGGCCTCTCACTGTCGGAGCACGCCGCGGATATGTCCATGCGCGGACTGCCTGCAGAAGAAACGAACCGGCTGGTGCTTCGTTTTGCGCAGACCTTCCTCTCGCACGGAGCGACTCTCGTCTTTGGGCACGACTGGCGGGCGGACGGGGTGATGGAAGCCGTCTATGATTTGGCCGTCCGTTATACCTCACTGGCTGACGAGGAAACCGCCTCGGCCCGGCTGCGGAATATCGTCCCGTGGCCGGCGCGCCCGTCGCTCAGTCCGGCAGAGCAGGAGTCGCTGCAGCCAATTCTGCAAATCGAAGCCGGTTCGCTGCCCGACGGTCTGACGGAAACGCCGCCGCCAGGCATTTCGGACAACGACTGGAAGACTTACTTGAAGGCGCGGGCGCTAACATGGACGCGCCGCCGTCTCAATGACCTCGCCAGTGTCCGTGTCTGCGCCGGAGGACGCACGACTGGCAGCGCTGGACGCTATCTTGGAATCGTGGAAGAGGCATGGATGGCACTGAAGAGCGGGAAGCCGCTCTACCTGCTTGGTGTGCTCGGCGGCGCTTCGCAGCACCTCATCAATGCGATTTTGAAGCGCGACTTCGACGAAGCTTTGCTCCGTCCGTTGCCGGGAATGGTGGAACTTTACGCCAAATGTCAGCCGCTGGTTCCGGATGGCGGAGAGGATGCAAAACTGGATCCCGGCACGCTGCTCCAGGACTTCACTAAGTGCACGGCGGAAGTATTCGCGGGTCGTTGCGGCCTGGCGGTGCCTGAACTGGAGCGTCTCGCCGGATCGTGGGATATCACGGAGGCGCTGGATCTCGTTCTCAAAGGGTGCCTGAAACTGCACGTGTCCTGAAGCGCGAAATATTAGCAGCCGACGTGAGGAGGCTCTGTTCAAGTCCAGAGGAGAAGTGAGCCTCCTTACGTCGGCTGCTACTGATGAAAGTCACCATCGCCGCCGGTGCGTCGCCCGGACGATTTGTGAGACTGCGGGTGGTCGTTAATTGAGCCGCCATGGAGCATCTGAGATTTCTCCCTCTTTGCCCACCATCCTTCGAGGCACGTCGCCGCATTCAGAGTCCGATACCACTGCACTTATGAAAAAGGTCCTGCTGCCTCCTCTGCTCGCCGTCTTGCTCACCGTCCAACCGGCGGCAGGCATCGTCCGCCACGTCAAACAGGACGCGCCCGGCAACAATACGGGTACCTCATGGGCCAATGCCTATCGCGACTTGCGGACGGCGCTCAATGCAGCAGTGGCCGGCGACCAGGTCTGGATTGCCGCAGGCATCTACTACGCCGACTATGATGCCGCGACGAACACGCGCACGGGTGACCGGTCGCTGAGGTTTCCGCTGAAAACCCAACTCACTGTGCTGGGCGGCTTTGCCGGCATCGAAACCACTGCCGCGGAGCGCGACTGGCGGGCGAACCGCACGATTCTCAATGGCGAGGCCGGCGTGCCCGGTTCCCGCACTGACAATACCCTGACCATCATGGGGTCGGCCTCCCTGGTCACCGGTGTAGTCATTGACGGGCTCGTCTTCGCCAATGGGAATACGGACTCCGACGCAGGACCCTGGGATGATTGGGGAGGCGCTCTGTATCTCAACGGAGATGGCACGCTGCGGCATTGTGTCTTTGTGAACTACTACGCGCGTTACGGCGGCGCAGTGTTTTGCAGCCTGCCGCCGGGGCTGCAGGGTCCTCCGATCCGGGTGGAGCAGTGCCTTTTTGCCAACAACCAGGCTTTCTTCAGCGGAGGAGCGATCAATTTCAACACGACTCAAATGCCGCTGGAGGTCACGCACTCGACGTTTCTCGGCAACCTCGCGCAGCATGGGCAGGACATCCAAACGGTCGATGCCGTAAACGTCTTCCTTCGCGGGAATATTTTCTCGTCAAACTCCCTCAATGTCGTCGGCGGCCCCCTCCTCGAATACAACGTCTGGCCGATGAGCGCTGGAGGCACAGGCAATGTGACGTGGTTTGGGTCTTCATTCACGCAATCCCCGTCCGCGGGACCGGACAACCTCTGGGGAACGATGGATGATTTCCTCGAAGCTCCCCTGCGTGCGGACAGTCCGGCAGTGAATCTCTCCACCGCCGCCTCGCTGCCGCGGGATACCGGAGACACGGACGGCGACGGTGTCGTCAATGAGCCCGCTCCGTTCGATGCGGCACGGCGTTCGCGCATCAATGACGGTCTGCCGGATGCGGGTGCGTTTGAAATGGTCAACGTCGCCCCGGGGGATATCACGCTGGCGCTGACTGACCTGATCGAGACTTCGCCTGCCGGCACCAATGCTGGTTCACTCACGGCGGATGACGAAAATGCGGGCGCTCACGTTTTCACGCTCGTCTCCGGCGCGGGCGATGCGGGAAACGCCGCCTTCACCATCGTTGGCAATCAACTTCGCGCCGCGCAGGCATTCGACTACGAAACTCAATCCAGCTACTCCGTGCGCATCCGGGCCACGGACAGCATGGGGCTCTGGCTGGAAAAGGCGTTCATCATCCCTGTCGCCAACCGCATCGAGCAGACGGTGTGGATCGAGACCGTCAAAGCCGGCGGCAACGAACCGGCCGGCGGTGTGAGCGGACGCACCGGCCCGGGTGGCTGGCCAGAGCACTGGGCCGTGGCAAAGGTGCGGCGCTCCGGTCCGGAGTCTTCCGGGCCTCTGGACATGACTCTGTTCATGACAGATGAGACCTATGGACCCGGGGACACGGGTTCTTCTGACAACCACTTTGGCGAGTTCCGCATTCACTCGGATGACGGGATTACAACTTTCGCCCCTTACGTCAACCAACTGCCGCTGCACCTTGATGCAGGTCAGTCGGAAATGCTCCTCGGCATTGAGCCACTTTTCGATTTCTCCAACAGCCCGGAGCCCCCGGGCACTGTCACCCTGACAATCGAAGACGGGCAGGCCAGCTATACTATTGGAACACCCGCCAGTGCCGTGCTCACGATCTATGATTCGCCTGCGGCCCAATGGAGCGCCGAGTCCGGGATCCCTGCTGATGCCGCCGGTCTCGCCGCGTTCGCGCTGGGCAACAGTCTGAGCGTCGCCTCCGGCGTGGACCCGTGCATGATGGTCTCGGCCCTGCTCAATCCGAACGCGCGGGATGTCGCGGTCACGTGGGAGTCGTCGGAGGATCTCGCTTCATGGACAAATACGGTGCCACTGCAAACCATCTGGCCGGCAAGCCCGGGACAACCGGTGCAATGGTGTCTGGCTGCGCAGGGCCCGCGCCGCTTTTATCGGCCGCGCGGCGTGAGCACTCAGCAGACCATGGGATTCGGAACGGGAGTGGACGCAGCGAAGATGGTCTTCATTCCCGCAGGTGCCGGCTTCATTCCTCAAGGGCCTTCCAATGGCGCACTCCGGTTTTTGTTCCAGCATCCTTTCTGGATAGGGAGGACGGAGGTTTCGTCGGGCGATCTCCTGAGTTTGGATTTTCCGGCGCCCGGCGGGTCCTCCCCGGCGACAGGATGGACGCCCGGGGAGATCAACGCCTACTGCCAGCGCGCCATGGAGCGTGGTTACTACGGCGTGTTGCCTGCCGGCTACGTGCTGCGACTGCCCACGGAGGCCGAGTGGGTCTATGCGGCCTCACCGCCGTACGCATTCGACCCGCCGCCTGCGACACCGTTGGAGAGCCGCGCATGGTATTTGAACAATGCCTTCGGCGTCCCCCACGGCGTCGGCGCCCGGCTGCCAAACGAGCGCGGCATCCATGACATGCTGGGCAATGTGAGCGAGTGGACCACGCACCGCCTTGTGTCATCAGCGGACGCCTTCATCATTGCCGATGAGAGCAACCTCCAGCCGGACGCCGCGTTTTCCATCATCTGCGGCGGGAATATTTGGCAGGGCGCCGAAGCCCAGACCGCCAGCCAGCGCGTCGAGTATCCCAACGCCGATCCCTCGCCGCTCATCGGATTCCGCGTCGTCATCGCCCGTCCGCTGCCGCCCGCGCCGTGAGCGTGTCACCCACACATGGAGCGGCGATAGCCTATCGCCGTCATGCCTTCCCCACGCCCCGCGCCCCCTCTCGAAAAAGGCGCTTCGTCCGTGTTTTACGAACGGTGGTCAAAAACGCGCTCCCTGCGGGGAGTTTCCGATCCAAATTCCCTTCTCCCCCTCCATTTAACCAGGGCTCCGGAGGAACCCCTCCACCGCTCACCGGATTTCTTCCTTTTTTCGGAAAAACTTGCCTTCCTTTTCCGAAAACTTTGCCAAGTCCGGGCAAGATCTTGCCAAGTTTTCCGAAAACGTTGCCAAGTCCGGGCGAAACTTTGCCAAGTTTCCCCAAAACCTTGCCAAGTCCGGACGAAACTTTGCCAAGTCCGGACGAAACTTTGCCAAGTTTCCCGAAAACCTTGCCAAGTCCGGACGAAACTTTGCCAAATTTCTCGAAAACATTGCCAAGTCCGGGAAAAACCTTGCCAAGTTTTCCGAAAACATTGCCAAGTCCGGTCAAAACTTTGCCAAGTTTTCCCAAAACTTTGCCAAGTCTGCCCAAAAAGAAGAAGTTTTCCGGGAATTCTTAACGCCAATCAAGGACCTGTCCGAAAGTTTGTGTTTCCGGGATTGGTTATGTTGTTTTCTGACTCTTTTTTCCTCCTCAGCATGCTGAGGAGGAAAAAAACCGCGCTCCGAACTGGATCGCAAACTGGTTGGCCGCCGCTTTCCAGCCGTGCGGCGGCAGGGTCCATTTGGCGGTGATGTTGAGCAAGGCCAGATACATCAGCTTGGTCGCGGCTTCATCGCTGGGAAAATGGCCGCGCGTTTTGAGGACTTTGCGCAACCGCATGTTCAGGCTCTCGATCGCGTTGGTCGTGTCCAGCCGTGTTACTATTTGCCGATGGGGAGTGAATTCGCCTTGCTTATTGCAAAATGCAAATAACATCAAACAAGCGCAGCTTTTCATGCCACTCCTCAGAAGATTTTCCACCGCGCTCAGTTCGACCTCAAATTCAACTTTATCCACATCCAGCAATGGCAACCAAGAGAATTCCCAGTAAGAAGTCCAAGGTCACAAAAATGGCCAAGAAGCCATCTGGAAATCAGCCCAGTGTAGGCAATCCAACGCCGAGAGGTGGTAAGAAGGCAATTGGTGCCGCAACACGGCCTTCAAGGAAGCTTGGGATAACAGAGGCGAAAAAGCCGCCCAATCCTCCGCGCGCGGAAATTAAGCCTCAGGTCATCGCTGTCATTGATGCGGAGGCTGCTCGTAACAGTGCTCCTCCGGGAAACCGTACGCGCTTACGCGCCGGGGATGAAACGGTGATCCTAGAGAGTGACCTCAATATCAATCTGAACAGGCGAAAGGCGCTCAGCTTGGACTATTCGGCCATTAGCACTGCCTATGACGGCGGCACTCCCGTGGGCCCGACCGCCGCGGGTGCTGCCACCACATCGAAAGCGGCCATCGATCTCGTCCATTCGCACACCTAGGATCTCTTTAGCCCTCATGAAAGATTCCAATGCCAGAGCCCTTGCCCCGTTCCACGCCAGAAGCGCATATTTTACTGTTTTCTTGGTAACCGCGTCGTCAGCGCTGGCTCAGACGCCGCAGGAAGAGGCAGAGATGGGCGTCATTGTGAAGGAGGAGCAGGAACTGGCGGCAAAACTTAAGGCCGTGCAGGACCGGAAAAAGGCACTGGTGAAGAAAATCAACGATGCGGCCAAACCGCCGGGTCAGGCGTCGAAATCACCGCCACCCGGACTTGACACTGCTTCGGAGAATTTCACGAAATGGCGCAAGGAAAACACCTTCATGGTGCGCCAGGGGGTATTCGACAAGAAGAACCAGCAGAACCCCGCGCTGTTTCAGTATACGATGCCGGCACAAGGGAAGGACTCGTGGTTGGCAGACATCGGCATTGGCATCACGCGGGATGTGACCTCGCTGCCTGTTCCGGCTGCGGCATCACTGATGGCGGAATATCACTTCAACGACGCAACGAAAGGCATGAAGGACACTTTCCAAGTTGGTGCGGGTCTGGACCTTTTTCTCGGACGGGATACGGAACACGCACAATTGGTGAGCCTAAAAGGCGGCTGGCGCAGGGATAAACTGCTGTCGGGAGAGGGGACTACCGGCAGTCTCGTGTGGTATCCGTCGTTTGCCCCGGGGATTGGAGATTTCTGGCACTCCTTTGGCTGGGTGTCTGGCCGTCTCACGCCTCAGATAGGTATTCAGGTGGAGGAGGGAAATGGTGCGTTTCTGACTTTCAAAGATGGGCGGCGTACTTCGTTTCTGGCCGGCGTGAGCCTTACAGGCCTCTTGTTTCCAGACTATTTCGGCAATCGGCTGGAAGTGAACGGGACCGCGACCTATTGGAATCATATCGATACGTCGGGTGGTTACTCCGCTTATGACCAGGAGCACTTGTACTACACGGCGAAAGTCACCTACTGGCTGGACCGGGGCAAGGACGACGGAAGTGGTCTCACGGAGGAGGAGAAACATTTCGGACTCTCAGCCGGTTACGAAAACGGGGACAATCCAGACGAAGGAACGTTCGCCGCAGACGTTTGGAAATTTGGTCTGTCGGTAAAGTTCTGAACCATTTGAGCGCTAAACCGAGCTTTATCAGGAATTACTGGTCTGTCCGGTTGCGCCCGAAATCTATATGTCACAACTCTCCCGGAAACGGTATCGAGTGGAGACATGTATGAATTGTCCGACGGGAAACCTCCACACGCAGCATGAGCACCACAGCCATCTTGACCGCGAAACAGCGCATCTCAGACTTCCAAAAGGCCGTCAATCGCCAGCAATCAAAGATTCGGAAACTGGGGGCGGCGGCATGGAGTGGCATCAAGGCCACGGGTGAAGTGGAAATAGTTCGGACCTTCCTCTCCAGCCGAAGTAAGGGCACAGGGCTGCTCAACCGTGAGTTGGTGCCTCTGCTCAGTAAAAATGGCTGGGTGGTCAAATTTGCCAGCGTCTTCCTCCATCAGATGCCGATGGTGAAGGGGCGGCAAAAGGATGGCGCGCTGCTTTCGAGCAGATGTGAACTCGGGGATTTACAGACCATTTTTCTATATCTCCGGGCTGACAACACGGTGTTGCGGGCGCGGAGCGTTATCTTTCAAGCGAAGATGAAACCGCACGGGGGCAGCCATGTCATTGATCACGCATTCCAGCGGCAACTCTACGATGATTGCCCGGGCTATCGGTATGAAACGGTAATCCCCGGCGAGGAGCGTACACTACCGGAGGGCCCTGAGCGGGAAAAAGCACTCCAGTATCTTTTTGTTGGCGAAGATCCTGTGAGAGCTAGAACCATTCCATCCGTTGCCGGCTACGGGGCTTTCGTTGATTACGGTGAGCACCTGCTGCGCTTTCTAAATGACTCTACCGGCCTTGAATTCAACTCTGATCATAACGGACCCAGTTACTGGAATCAAATCGTTTGGGACATGATTGATCAAGTCGCCAAGGCAGTCACCCGCTCCGGTGGCGTCCGTAACCAGGGGCTGAGGACTATCCTGGATCACTTCAACAGTTTTGAGGAGCATGACAAATTCTTCGTGGGCCCGGCTGAAGGCTCCGAGGGCTATGGTGTTCAATTCGTCATCGTTTGGGACTCACGGCTGGACGAGAATCAGATCACGGACCCTATGCTGCCTCTTGATCTGCTTCATCAACTTGCGGATCAGTATGAAAACACACATTATCCTGATTTGAGGGAACGCGTACATCGAAAAGACATCCTGAGCCAGCGGATGGCGAAGTTGATCATCGGGCATAGAATTCCATTCGAAGAGGTTGTTGGGAATGCCTTAAAGCAAAAGGGAAATGGTCTGATTGCGGGGCTGGCCCGGGCCATGGAGGAGAGGTCTGACGGGGACCATTTGAAGCCGCTGAGTCAACTTTTGCCTTGTGTTACATGGAAACACACTTTGTTCCTCGTCTTGAGAGCAATATTCAAGATTTTCAAGGAGGAGAAATGCAAACAGGATGATGTTCGTGAGACGATGAGGCTATTAGAAATTATCGAGATCGAGATGGATCGTGACTTACTGCGATTAATTCGCGACATAAGAGCCGTGGCCCCCAAACCCTATCGCGAGCCGCAAACCGTCAAGAAGGTGGTGCGAAACCTTCTACGCAACTGAACTGTCAGACGCGATCTAAAGTCATGCCACGACCCCCTAAGATTAGCGAAACTTCAAAGCCGCTGGAGGCAAGACACAGTCCCCGCTGGCGCCAGTTGACGGTAATCGCTCAGGATCCTTCGGTGAAGGACGGGAAAAGAATATTGAGGGCACGGGGTGCAGGTGCCATATGAGGAGATGGGGCCGGGGCCGTGGGGCTACCGAGTACAGGTGGTGGACTATGATGCGTCGAGCAATTCGCTAATGAAGCCGTGGCAGCCGATGGAGAGCGGGGAGGACCCGTATGAGAAGGTGAAAGATGGGGTGTTGCTGAGTGATCCGAAGTTTCACCAGCAGAATGTGTATGCGATCGTGATGCGGACGCTGTCGCGGTTTGAGGAGGCGCTGGGACGGCGGGTGAGCTGGAGTTTCGGAGGGCATCAGTTGAAGGTGGCTCCGCACGCATTCACCGATGCGAATGCGTTTTATTCCAAGGAGGATGAGGCGCTGTTTTTCGGGTATTTTGCGACGCCAGGAGTCAGAGAGAAGCCGCGGACGGTGTTTAGCTGTCTGTCTCACGATGTGGTGGCGCACGAGACGACGCATGCGCTGCTGGATGGTCTGCGGGGACGCTACACGGACCCGTCTTCACCGGACCAAGCGGCGTTCCATGAGGGGTTTTCGGACATCGTGGCGCTGCTGAGCATTTTCTCGCTACGGGAGGTAATGGAGTCACTGTTGAGGCGGAAGCACAGTAACCGCCTCAGCAACCCATCACGCCGGATTTCCGGCGGGTGCAGCCGCAGCGGTCGGGGTGCGGGCGGCGAGCCATTTCGCTGGCGTCAGGGTTGCGGCGAGGGCGGCGACATGGTCGGGG
>Ga0190270_10001777_pt1 | contig 10195 bp, 8 predicted proteins | sample Popmic320T_FD_133748 | JGI IMG/M metagenome (GOLD analysis project Ga0190270, IMG submission 133748) | Populus adjacent soil microbial communities from riparian zone of Weber River, Utah, USA - 320 T | ecosystem: Environmental > Terrestrial > Soil > Riparian zone | place: USA: Utah | collected... | reverse complement strand
TCCGGCGAACTTCTATCCTTCGACCAGAGCCAACGCTGGTGGACGGTCGCGCCCGATCCGCTGGCGGACGCCCCCGACATTGCCAAGATTCCGCTCCTATCGGATATTGAAAGCCGCCGGGCGAAAGCGAAGGAAGAGCAGGAGAAGGCAGCCAAGCAAGCGGAGGAGGCTAGCCTAGCCGAAGAGCGAAAGCGAAAGCCGCCTCCTAGCTCTACAATTCCATCGGTGCCCCCGCTCCCGGACAAGGAGGATATGACTACGGACAAAAAGCTCGAATCCGAGGTGACGGAGTATGTAACAGCGCATCACGAAAAGGTGTCGAAGGGGCTAATCGCTGAAATGGTCCTCAACTACGCCGACCCGGTAGATTATACCAACCACGGAATCAACTTCGGAATAGTGAGTCGCAAATTCATCGTCGCCGACGAGACGAAATACCGTCAGCTTTTTCGCTATATGCGTGAGAAGGTCGATGGTAAGGTGCGAATCGAATTGCTGGGCGAAGGGAGGATCGCGGTCAGCTACAACATGACCGATGAGTGGCAGCGGGCATCAGATGAGAAAACAGGTAGCAGTTCGTTCGCCGTCTCGCTGGAATTGGAAAGGTGGAGCGGCACATGGCGAATCGTAAAGCGCCGTGCTGTGCGAACAGACTGAACCCATAACAGAGCACCCTAATGTTCGGAATCGTCCGCCGCCGCAGGCCCTTCATTCACGCGCACTGGTATGTGCCGCTTATCGATTTTAGTAGCGACACGGAGCACTTTTACAAGTCCATCGAAGATGAATTGGCAGCACGTCAGGTTCCAGAGGTAACCGTGGAGCGCATCGACCTCAAACAAGCCGGATGGTTTTCGGGCAAGCGCACTTATCTCCGCCTCCTGCGGGAGCGGGTGGTGCTCGACATCTGCTCCTCTGCATTCGGCACTGGCTGGTATTATTCCTGCCGGGCGGCAGAACTGCCACGACACATGCGCGGGTGGCAGGTCTATCTTACCGTGTTGGTGTTGGGAGTAACCTTCCTGCTCTACTGGCAGCTTTACGGACTTATTCTCGGCAGTGTCGTCGTCGGTTCGTCCATCTTACTCCTTCTCTTGGTTTTCCTAGCGGCCCGAAGCTGGGGAACACTGGATGAATTCCTTATCTATCTGCCCGTGATGGGCGCTTTGTATGAGGCATATTTTCGTCGGGATACCTATCAAATGCAGGACCAGCGGCTCATGTATGCCGACATTGTCTCCTCGGTCGTTCGGTTGAAAGTTATCGAGTTTTGCGCCGCTGGCGGCGTGCCGGAGCCCGAATTCATCAAGGTTGACTCGCCGGATCAAATCCTCACGAAACGGGAACTTGCCAAATACTTGGAAAAAGACGGGGAGAAAAAGCGATGAGTCTCTATGAACAACTCACCGCCAACTTCCGGCGCTGGGAACAGCGCGGACGCGGTGTCCAGCTCTTTCCTGATCCTGTGGAGTTGGAGCCCCCATTTGTCCCCTTTCCGGGGCATCGCCTCAAACTCGGAGGGCTCTCCGATTCCGGATTGAAGCCAACGCTTGTCTCGCGACTCACTGACAAAGTTTTCCGCGCACTGCAACCACCGAAGCAAGCGGGACTCACAGTGCCGACTTCAGCAGATGAGGAGCCATTGCCGAACTGGTTCGGGGAAGAAGAGGAACTTCCTGTAGAGTTTCGAGTGGTGCTGCCGGCGGATGCCTCCTATCCGCAGGAGGCGATTTCTCATTTCCTGACCACGCTTTCGCTGGCGTCCTGCCCGGTGGTATTGGAGATCATTGGCACGACTGATGAAGTGGCGGTGCAGATCGTGTGCCGCGCGGACGATGGAGAAATAGTAGCGCAGCAACTACAGGCGCAGTTTCCCGAGGCGAAACTTGCATGGAGGCAGGATAGACTGGAATCGGTCTGGAATAATGATGGGGTTTCGGAGCGGCTTGCTTTGGACTTCGGGCTGTGCCGAGAGTTCATGCTGCCGCTGGATTCGGGGGGACGTATTGATCCGTTTGTGAGCCTCATTGGCGGCATGGCTCATCTTGGAGAGAATGAGACCGCAGTCTATCAGGTGATCTTCACTCCCCTCGTGGCTCCGTGGCGCGAAAGCACAATGGCGGCCGTAACAAGAGGCGACGGGAAACCATTCTTCGATGACGGAGCCGACTTAGTTAAGCAGGCGTCAGCAAAGGTCGCACGCCCGCTGTTTGGCGTCGTCCTGAGGCTGGCTGCGAAGGCCGATGGGTTGTCTCGGTCATGGGACATTCTACGGGGAATGGCTCCTGCGCTGAGGCTGTTTTCGCGCGCCGGTGGCCAGTCACTGATGCCGCTGTCGAATGAAGACTATGACGATGAAGCCCATTGCGCAGATGTTCTGTGGCGTCGTTCCCGCCGGTGCGGGATGATCCTGAATCTGGATGAACTCGTGGGCCTAGCGCATTGGCCTTCAGCGGCAGTGAAGTGTGCGAAGCTGACGAGAGTCAGGAGAGACAGTTCCCGGCGAGCTCCGGCGGAAGCCGCGTCGGAATCCCGTTCGATCTTTCTGGGGGTGAATGAACACGAGGGCGATGAATCGGATGTATTGCTGTCCCCTCTCCAGAGGCTTCAACACGTGCATTGTATCGGGCCGACCGGCACCGGGAAGAGCACGCTGCTCCTTTCGATGATCACTCAGGACTTGGAGTCTGGTCAGGGATTCGCCCTTCTTGATCCACACGGAGACCTGATCGACAAGGTGCTGGCCCGTATCCCGACGTGGAGGCTGGATGATGTCGTTTTGATCGATCCTTCGGACGAAGAAACCGTCACGCCGTTCAACGTCCTATCCGCTCATTCCGAATACGAAAAGACGCTGTTGGCGTCGGATTTGGTGAGCGTTTTCCGTCAGCGCTCGTCCTCATGGGGAGACCGCATGGGCATCATTTTCCAGAATCTGGTGCTCGCCTTCTTGGAGCATCGCGACGGCGGGACGCTGGCGGACATGCGGCGATTTTTGGTGGACGCGGATTGGCGCGAAGCCTTTCTGGAAGGCGTGGGTGACCCTGACGTGCAATTCTATTGGCAGCAGACATTTCCAAAGCTTGATGGTCAAAAGAGCGTGGGGCCGATCCTGACCCGGCTAGAGACGCTTCTTACACCGAAGATCATCCGCTACATGGTGAGCCAGCGCGAGAACCGAATCGATTTCAGCAAGATCATGGATGAGGGCCGCATCCTGCTGGTGCGGCTGCCAATGGGGCTTATTGGCAACGAGACTGCTATTATGCTGGGGAGTTTGGTGATGGTAAAACTCCAGCAAATGGCGATGAGCCGTGCTCGGATGGCAGCGGAAGACAGAACGCCGTTCTTCTGCTACGTGGACGAATGCCATCACTTCGTGACGTCGAGCATGGCGGAGATTTTGGCCGGCGCACGCAAATACGGCCTCGGAATGGTGCTGGCGCATCAGTATTTGCACCAGCTATCGCAAAGCGGCGATGTCGCGGCCGCGCTGATGACGAATGCCGCGACGCGGATCGTATTTCGCGTCAGCGAAAGCGATGGCCGAGCGCTCAAGGGCGACTTCGCCCACTACGAGCCGAAGGACTTTGCGGAACTCCCTAACTTTCACGCCATCTGCCGCATCGGGAGGGCCGATCTGGACTTCAATCTCCGCATCACTCGCCCTGACGATCCCGACCCAGACGAGGCGGACGAACGCCGACGGGAAGCTGTCGAAGCCAGCCGCAGCCGCTACACAGTTTCCAGAAAGGAGGTGGAAAAAGAAATTCGCCGCCAGATGGCCAGCGAAGCTGAACGGGCCAAGGCGAAGAAGACTGAGAAAACTAAGACCGCGACGACGAGGGAACCAAAACTTAGGTCGCCCGAAGTTTCGGCGCCTATCGAAGGAGCACCGCCGGTGCCGCTTTCAGCGACCACGGGATCGACCCGTGAACATGCACCTCAGACTCCAATCGTTTCTCCACCCGCCGGAGAAGCACCCCCGTTGCCACCTTCGGAAACAGAGGAGCCCGTAGCGAACGAAGAACTGGAGGCCAAAGAAGAAACTCCTGCAATGCCTCGCCCGGTGGGGTTGGGACGAGGGGGCAATGACCACCAGATCATCGTGGGCCGAGTCGCCACCGAAGGAAGCAATCGGGGCTACAAGGTTGCCAAGGAAGCGACGGTGGGCGGTGGACGCGTGGATGTGACCCTCGAATCCCGCCGCCGCCGCATCGCCGTGGAGGTCTGCGTGAACTCCAATACGGCTCACGAGATTGAGAATCTGACCAAGTGCATTGAGGCTGGCTTCGATTTCGTAGTGTCGGTGGCACCGCTGGCGAACGTTCGCCTGAATATCGAGAGAGCCGCCACCAAAGCATTCAATGAAGTCCAACTTCAGCGGATGAAGTTCATCTCCCCGGATGCGCTGACGGATTGGCTGGAAGACCTCGCCTATGAAGACGGTGAAAATCCGTCGCCACAAGCCGAGCAGGTGAAGATCATCGGAGGCCGCCGGGTGCGGCTCAAACACCGGGAGATTTCGCCTGACGAACGCCGCCGCGTGGAGGCCGAGCAGATTGAGGCCATTGCCGATTTGGTGGACAAGAACCGGGGTGGCCAGCAACCCACAGCCTCAGATTGAGCTTACAACCCAGCGCCGACGTACTACAAGTGGCAATGCCGGAACCGGCAATGACTGGGCGATTCACCTTGCCGGTGAAGCCGTGGCCCGCTACACCATTGGTCCCCGCCCCTCTTGCACTCGTATTACCTCAATTAAATGATCCAAGAAGAATGGTTTTGGCAAATGATCCAGACGATTACCGTCGCCGTGACCCTCGGGCTAATCTACTGGCAGATACGTGTCCAAACTGCGTCCCACGTGGTGCAGACGCTCACTACGATTCACAGTCGGTGGAACCACGAATGCATGCTACGCGCGAGGCTGAAGGTCTGTAGCGATTGGCTGGCGGGGAACGGAGGGTTTGACGGTGTCGATGAATACGTCGCGGAGTTCATGGAGGAACTCGGCCACTACGTACAAATTAAGGCAATTCCAAAAAAGGCGATGTGGGAAGCACAGTCTTGGTATATCGACCACTACTTTTGTATGTTCCGCGACGGCATACGAAACGTGCGTCAATCACTCCATGACAAGAACCTTTATACTCGATTCGAGGAGCTATACGCTGCGATGGTTGTAATAAATGGGCGTGAAGGCTCGCCTGCGGTTACTCGTGCTGATGCGGATCTGAAGCGGTTTGCCGAGAGCGAAGTTCAAGTTACTCGTGCTTTTCTTCAACTCAGAGAAGAGCCGAATGTCGGCACCGAACGAGCCGCGAAAGTGCGCTCCTCCGACAGAAAATGACCGTAGGGTTCGGCGAAATATCAAGGAAGCTCTCTGGCCGTTAGTCATTGGGCGCGAAGTGATACTTTTTGCAGCGATGTTGCTCAAGAGCATCCATTTTGCGCCGAAGGTTTAGACCTGCATCCATCGACTTTTCCTTGAATTCACTGGACTAAATTCCCAACAACTGCTATCGATCGCACCATGAGCGAAACCCCAAAACAAGGCAAACGGGTGGGCATCTGGGTTCGGGTGTCGACGGAAGACCAAGCCGCGGGCGAATCTCCGCAGCACCACGAAATTCGGGCAAGACGCTACGCCGAATTCAACGAGTGGACGGTCATGGAAGTTTATGATTTGGCCGGCGTGAGCGGCAAATCTGTCTGGGAAAATCCAGAGTGTCAGCGAATGCTCCGGGACGTGAAGCGAGGGCACATTCAGGGCCTCATCTTTTCAAAGCTGGCGCGGCTCGCCCGCAACACTCGCGAACTGCTGGACTTTGCCCAGCTCTTTGAAGCCCAAAAGGCAGCCCTGATCTCCCTCGAAGAGAAAATCGACACGAGCACTCCCGCTGGGTTGCTCTTCTATACGATGCTGGGAGCGATGGCGCAATGGGAGCGCGAGGAAAGCGCCAGCCGGTTGAATTCGTCTATCGCAATTCGGGCCAAGCTCGGAAAGCCGCTCAACGGGGAGGCTCCGTATGGCTTCCGCTGGGAAAAGCAGAAGTTGGTGCAGGTCCCCGAGGAAGCCCCCATCCGCCGGCTGGCCTTCGAACTCTTTCTTGAGCACCGACGCAAAGGTGCCGTGGCACGGATTCTTTCGGAACGGGGCTATCGCTCACGAGGAGGGAACAAGTTCCATGACATGATCGTTGGGAGGATGCTTCGATGCACCAGTGCGAAGGGCAATTACCGGGTGAACGTTTATCGGAAAACCGGCCCGAAGCGAACTGATCGGGAAATCAAGCCGGAGAGCGAATGGGGATCGGCTCCCTGCGAGCCCCTCGTCAGCGAGGAGGTGTTCGACCGGGTGCAACGCATCCTCGAAGAGCAGAACAAGCCGGCCAAGAAGCCCGGCAAGAAGCCCGTCCATGTATTCGCGGGCCTCCTCAAGTGCGGGTGCGGGCACAAGATGTATGTTTACACCCGAAGTCCCAACTACACCTGCAACACGTGTAAGAACAAGATTGGCATCGCGTCGATTGAAGAAATCTTTGTTGGGGCCATCGCAGACTCTCTCACCGATGGGGGCAGGATTGCCGCTCACCTGAACAGGGCAAAGGACAAAATCGCAGAGCGCCAAGTTCAGGCCGCCGCTCTTCGCGAGCAAATCTCCGACGTGAAGGCGAACATGAAGCGCACGTTCGAACTCTACCTCGCGGGTGGCATCGACGCGGAGCAGTTCAAGGCCATCAACACCCCGATGACCGAGCGGCTATTGCAGCTTTCCGAAGAGTTGCCCCGCATCGAAGGAGAAGTCACTGCCCTCCAAATCTCCGACCTGTCGGTCGATGCTATCGCCAGCGAGGCGAAGAATTTGGCATCGCTTTGGCCGACCCTTGATGCCGAGGGAAAACAGCGCCTCGCGTCCCTACTCTGCAACGAAATCGTAGTCCCCCACACCGATCCCGAAGCGCCCATCGATATCACGTTCGCCCACACTCCTCCTCCGCCGGATTCCGAGCCGCCGAACAATCCCCCCGATCGGCCAACTAAGCCGCCACTCACTCCACCACCTTCTTTCCCCGCCGCATCTCATCCCACCCCTGAAACTCGAATCTTCGATTCGGTTTCCAACCGCCTAAATACCCATAGCCACCTCGGGGCGCAAGCCCCGGGTAGCGGAAAAAGTTGAGAATTGAGCGCTGAAAGCGCGTGCCATCGTCCGCGACAATCAACGGAATCGAGCCGACGGCAATCCACGGGAGGCGGGCCGGCGCTTAATTTCCTTATTTCTGTCACAACAGAAATAACCGATTGCAAGTCTCCATGTTCTGTTTAGACTGAAATTGCCGAAAGGTCCGCCCCTCCGCGGCCCGCCCGGCCGGAACACCCAACCAGACAAAGCCATGAACTACATGATCCTCACCTATAGCCTGTATGTCGCCCTGAGCGTCATTCTCACCATCTGGGTCGCCCGGACCCTCCACAAGAACGGCAAAGTCTTCCTGGTTTCCAGCTTCGACGGCAACGACGCGCTCGCGGACAGCGTCAATCACCTGCTGGTTGTCGGCTTCTATCTTGTGAACCTCGGCTTCGTCTGCCTCTACCTCAAGCTGGCGAAGACCGTGGTGAACGGCCAGGAGGTTTTTGAGGGCCTCGCGGGCAAGCTGGGCATCGTGCTGCTCGCCCTCGGCGTCATGCACTTCCTGAATCTCTTCATCTTCAATCGCATCCGCCGCCATGCCGAAGACCGCGCGATGACGATGCCACCGGTGCGTCCTCACGCAGTGGTCCCGCCCGCCACATGGGCCAACCCGGCCGGTGGGAAGCCCGCGCCGGTTCCTCCTGCGGCCGGTAGCTAAGCGTCCCGGGAGCGCCGGCACCCTTGCCGGCGAATCGCGAATTGCTATGGGCCGGCAAGGATGCCGGCGCTCCCAGGGCCAACACTCTCTCCCATCGCGCCCCATGATCACAACTCTCTATGCCTTCTACGACGGTGAGTGCGGCCTCTGCGCCGCCTGCCGCCGCTGGCTCAGCAAACAACCGCAACTGGTCCCCGTCTGCTTCCTCCCCTACCAAAGCGACGAGGCCCAACGCCTCTGCCCCTGCCTGATGCAACTGCATCCATGGCGCGAGATCGTGGTCATGGCCGACACCGGCGAAATCTATCAGGGCGACGCCGCATGGATCACCCTCCTTTGGGCCACCGCGAACTGGCGCACCGTCGCCGTGGACCTCAGCAGCTCCAGTCTCCGCGGCATGGCCCGCAAGGTCATCGAAGCCATCTCAGAGAACCGGCTCACCCTCAGCAAATGGCTGGGACTGAAAAAGGAGGAGCGCTGTGCGGTGGTTTGAGTTGCAACTCTGCCGCCTTCTTCCCCCACGGACCGCGCTCACTCGGAGCGTGCGTATTCAGCTGCTCCCCGGTTGGGATTGCGCTGTGTAATGTGGATTCGCATCTTCTGCCGCTGAGTGTCCGGCCGGCCCGTGTAGGACGAGCGCAGAAATTCTGCGCCCTCAGGCAATCTCACTTCCTTCCGCGAAACCATGATCGTTCGAACGTGCTTTGATAAAGGTGTCAGGTCCCCAAGCGGCGTCTCCTGCTCAAAGAAATGACACGCTTCGTTGCTGCCGCAGTAATACAGCGCCTTGGGGTAGAACCCCGCAGTATCCTGGATTTTCTTCAGGTCCGTCACTTCAGCGAACGAGGCGCAACCGGAAGGCAGGATGCAGACAATTAGTGCCAGCCCAAGAGCCAGACGCGCGGGCCAGGCACTCCCGGTGCGCGCCTGCCGGGCCGTGATGCTGCTTCCGGAGGACAGCCCATTCCGCGACGGCTCCTTGAATGTTATCACCGCACCACGGACTTTGTTGAGGACTGAGGTCATGAGAAATGAATGCAACGGCCTGCCCACCGGGTCAAGATTCTGTTCGCTGCGGCACCCACCCGCGAGTGGATGGCTCTCCACACCCGGAATACCGCATTCAGCGCAATCGCCCGTTCACTTTTGCTGCACTGAAAGCCTCAGGGTCGAACTCCTCACCCAGCCATTCAATCAGATCCAGTCGTTCCGGGTGCTCCTTGTCCTTCATCGCGTCGCACAGATTTTCGTAACCGGGAATCCCCCCGCAGTCTTCCGGCGGGCAGGCCCGTGCGCCACCTGTGCAAAAGGGCAATGCGCCGCTCCATTCCACACCCGATTCGACCACTTTGATTTCGTGCTCCCACGAGTCGCCAAAGTCGTAGGTCCAGCGGCAGGAGCTGCCTTTTTTCTCGATCACGGCATTCAGGACAGTTTTGGCGGCATCGGTCTCCCCGTCATCGTCGCCTTCATCCATGCCAAACGGACTCGCCGGACGATACCTGGTCCGGCCTTTGCTGATCTCGTGCATGTGCCCGCCCTCCCATCCCATTCCTGGAATCAGCATGTGGGAAAAGTCTGACAGATTCATTTCCGGATCCACCAGAAACTCCCGCCACACGGGCGGTGCAGTGTAGAGAAGCGTGACGCGGATGCGCATCGGAGGACTGGCTGTGGCGCGTTTCAGTGAGGGCTTCCTGGCGGTGGTTTTGCGGGCTGGCATGGTGGTGGATGGTTGAAAGTGTCTCAGCTCCACTCGGAGTTCAAATCGCGTGGCTTAATTGCGGCTCGCTTTGATGGCCGCGAGGCGAGTGATGTGGCGTTCGAGCACCTGCTTCACTGCGAAGCAAAAGGGAGTTAGGGAACCGCCTCGATGCTCCAAATCTGCAAGGCGGACTCGGGCTCCCTTTATGGAGAGCGACAGAACCGGGCGGACTGCTTCGTGACGGAACTTTTCCAGCGAAGAATGGTCCAGACGCAGCCGGCGGATGGTTTCGGCAGCGGCGGCGTCAGCTGCCTTTGCCGCAGCGATGCGGCCCGCAGCATCGAAACGGAAACGGGCCTCACATCCATCACTCAACGGAGAAACGAAAAGCGCCGCTTCGGCGGGAGCCGGCCAGTTTCCTTTCTGCAAGGCTCCATATCCCGGATGGCCGCTGAACGGGTAGCAAGCCACGAGGTTCTGGTAGTCCACCGTCTCGGCATCATTGCAGTGCGCCTGCGGCTTGAGGTGCTCGACATGGCAACTGTCCGGCGCGATACGGTGTCCAGTGTAGGCACAAATCGCTCCCTGCTCGGCGATGAGAGCGAATTTCACCGCCGCCTGGGCTTCGGAAGTC
>Ga0190270_10001776_pt1 | contig 10196 bp, 7 predicted proteins | sample Popmic320T_FD_133748 | JGI IMG/M metagenome (GOLD analysis project Ga0190270, IMG submission 133748) | Populus adjacent soil microbial communities from riparian zone of Weber River, Utah, USA - 320 T | ecosystem: Environmental > Terrestrial > Soil > Riparian zone | place: USA: Utah | collected... | reverse complement strand
ACCTCCAAGATCTTCTCGGTGTCTTCGAGAGCAGCATCGCGCCAGACCTCGGGTTTGGCGCCCGCGCCCAGCCCCTTGGTGAGTCTCGCGCCGAGCTGCACCCTGACCGGCGCCTGGGACCTGTTGAGCGCCTGAAGATCAGTATTCGCCACCATGAACTCGATGCCCTCAATGCCAGCCTCGATCATGTGATTTACTGCGTTGCTCCCCCCGCCGCCGACACCGATTACTTTGATTCGCGCGCCTGCCTGTGGCGGCTCATCACCGAAAGTGAAATTAAGCCCTGTGCGATCATCTAACGACATCCTACCTCCCACTGGTGTTTCAGTAGTCTGCTGATTTATCTAGCCGAGGAAACCGCAGACCCCGTGTGATTCTGCATTTCAATTCGGCGCACGCTCCTGTAGCAGGCGGCGGATTTTAACACAAGAGTTCGTGACGCCAATAGCTCATTACCGCCTGATTCCGAAAAACGATTTGACTCTCTCCCCGATGGGTTTGGACGCCGCGCGGCGCCATTGATTGCGAGAGCCGGAGCCGAGCCCCAATTCGCGGCGCGATCCGTAAAGCATCAATCCGACGGCGGCGGCGAAATTCGGCGAAGCGATCTCGTCGCCCAATCCCTGGAAGTCTCCGGGGACGCCAAGGCGGACCGGGGCGTTGAAGACGTGTTCGGCGACTTCGATCAGCCCGTCGAGCATCGCGCCGCCGCCGGTGAGCACGACGCCGCTGGACAACTGCCGGTCGAAGCCCGCCTGCCTGATCTCGTCCTGCGCATGCGCAAGGATTTCTTCCGCGCGAGGCTCAAGTATGTCGCACAGGATCTGGCGCGAGACCGCGCGCGGCGCGCGCCCGCCAACGCTCGGCACCTCGATCAACTCGGAAGCCTGTTCGGGGTCGAGCAGCGGGCGGTACGCGCAGCCGTGGTCGCGCTTGATCCTTTCGGCCTCGGGGATCGGCGTGCGCAGCCCTACCGCGATGTCATTCGTGAAATGATTGCCGCCGAGCGGGAAGACCGCCGTGTGCCAGACCGAGCCGCGCTGATAGATCGCCAGGCTCGTCGTCTCGCCGCCGATATTGACCAGCGCCACGCCGTATTCGCGGTCGTCGTCAGTCAGCACCGCCTCGGCGGCGGCGAGTTGCGTCAGGCAGATCCCGGCCACGTGCAGGCCGGCGCGGTTGACACTGGAGACGATGTTCTGTTTGGCGGCCACCGGGCTGGTGATGATGTGAACCGAGACCGAGAGCCGCGAGCCGAGCATGCCCAGCGGGTCGTCGATGCCGTCCTGATCGTCCACGGTGTACTCCTGCGGCAGAACGTCGGCGACTTCGCGGCCCGATGGGATCGAGATCGCGCACGCGGTGTCTATCACCCGCATGATGTCTTCGTGGGTGATTGCGCGGTGCCGGCCGGGTATCGCGATCATACCGTTGCTGTTCTCCCCCTTGACGCTCGAACCGGCTAGCCCAACGTAAACCTGATTGACCGTCAGCCCCGACATCAGCTCCGCGTCTTCGACTGCGCGCTTGATCGCGTCCACGGTCAAGTCGGGTTTGCTGATCACGCCCCTGCGAAGCCCTTTCGATTCCGCGTCGCCGACGCCGACGATTTCGAGCTGGCCGTCGAGCGCCTCCGCGATCACCACGCGCACGCTGCTCGTGCCGATGTCTAATCCCACGATGGGTGAGTTCTGTCTTGCCATTGTTTTACCTCTTCAGACTCTAGATGTCAGATGTCAGATGTCAGATGTTAGATGTCAGTGAGAGAGCTTAGGCGTCAGTCTTCCACTGACATCTAACATCTGACATCTGACATCTAGCGTCTGACATCTAGCGTCTGACATCATTCGTCCAATCCCACGATCGGACGCTTGGGGTCGTTGACGTTCACGTAGTTGATTTTCCCGCCGAGCAACCTCTCGGCGTCGCCGATCCTGAGCACATTGAGCGCGTCCAGATCCTTGCGGCCGATCGCGGCCAGTATGTCGAGCGCCACGTTCAGCCTGGTTCGAAAATCCTCCTGGCCGATCAGCACGGCTTCGCGCTTCTCGGCGAGCCTCAGGCGCACCCCGGCGTCTTTGTCAAAATTTATTTCGTCAATGCGCGACGAGAGCGGGGGCTCGGTCTGGTCGAGTTCCACCATCAATCTTTTGTACATCGCTATCCAGTGACGGTTTACCTGTTTCGCGTCCTCGCCGCCGTCTTCGGCCAATCCGCTGAGCAAGGGCGGCCACGGCTTTCCGCGCCAGTGCGAGCTAGTGCCGAACATCACCCCTTCGTCATCGACGCAGACGACTGACCGGTCGCGCGCGTTGATGTCGCCCTTGAGCGCCAGCGCGACCGGTTGGCGTTCGATGATGCTCACGCGTAACCTGTCTGGCAACAGCCGGGAGACTTCCACTTCGCGCATCAGCGAGTTCTTCTTAAGCTCCTCGCGGATCTTCTCCAGGTCGGCTTTCAGCACGCCGCGCGACATAGTCGGCAGTCCTCTGACAACCCCCTCCACCTCGCTGGCGTCGAGGAGCGGGGCGACGCCCGATTTCGCCGCCGGCCATACGACGTCGACTCCCTTCAACGCGAAGAACTTCGAGGCGGCGAAGATTTGAAAGAGAACAACTATGCCGGCGATGACCGTCACCGAGAGCAGAATCGAGCCGCCCAGGCGGATCACCGGCCGCGGAACTTTCTCCTGCCCGACGCGCGAAAACAGCGTGGGCTGTCTGGGGTCGCGCCGCCTGGCCTGCTCTCTCTTCGCCGTTTTCTGCCGCTGGACGGGAGGAGTGGCGCTTCGCCTGGGAGCGCGAGTCTTGGCGGTGCGTCGAGGACGCGGCTCCTCTTCAGGCTCGCCCTCTTCCTCGACCTCGGCCGCCTCATCTTCCTGCTCGTCTTCCTCTTCCTCTTCCTCCAACTCTTCCGGCTCCGGAGCCGGTTCAGCAGGCTCTTCTTCGATTTGTCTTTTTCGGTTGCGTCCGGTTGCCATTGCCGCTTATTCCCGTTCGCGTAAAGCTCAGTGACTCACGCGTGGGCTTCAAACTTTGCTCCTTAGGTAAACAGTAGACCTAACGCTTCTTCATGGTTTCAAGAAATTCTTCTCCAGCCCGCCAGACGCTGCCCGCGCCGAGCGTCAGCGCCAGGTCGCCCGGCTCGACGACGTCCAACAGGGCCTGTTTGCCATGCTCGACGCCGCCTATGTAGCGCGCGTTCCGGTGCCCGAATTTCTCGATCTCCTCGGCCAGGGCCTGCGCGGTGACGCCTGGAATCGGGTCTTCGCTCGCGGCGTAAATGTCGCACAGCAACACGACGTCGGCGTCGTAAAAAGACCGCGCGAAATCTTCGCGCAGCGCCGCCGTCCGCGTGTAGCGATGCGGCTGGAAGAGCACGACCAGGCGGCGCCCGCAGTTTTTAGCCGCGGCCAGCGTTGCGCGAATCTCGGTCGGGTGGTGGCCGTAATCGTCGACCACCAGGATGCCGTTCTTCTCGCTTTCGACGACGCCTTTGACCTGGAAGCGCCGCTCGGCGCCGCGAAACGCCTCTAGACCTTCGGCGATGACCGGGAACGAGATCTCGAGTTCGAGACCGACCGCCACCGTCGCCAGCGCGTTGAGCACGTTGTGGTCACCGGGCACGTTGAGTTTGATCCGCCCTAGCTCTTCGCCCTTGCGCCGCACGACGAACTCCGAGCCGAAACTTTCGCGCGAGAGCCTCACGTCGGAGGCCGAAATCTCGGCGTGCGCCCGCATCCCGTAAGTGATCACCCGCCGCGCGATCTGCGGAATGATCATCTGAACGTTCGGGTCGTCCAGACAGATGATCACCGAGCCGTAGAAAGGGACCTTGTTGACGAACTCCGTGAAACAGGAGCGAATCTCCTCGATCCCCGAATAAAAATCGATGTGTTCGAGGTCGATGTTCGTGACGACGGCGATGGTCGGCGATAGTTTGAGGAAACTCTTGTCGCTCTCATCAGCCTCGACGACCATAAAATCGCCGTGGCCCAGTTTGGCGTTGCCGCCGATGGTATTGACGCGCCCCCCGACTACTATGGTCGGGTCAAACCCGGCGCGGTCGAGCGCAGTCGCCACCATCGAAGTCGTGGTGGTCTTTCCATGCGATCCGGCGATGGCGATCCCATACTTCAGCCGCATCAACTCGGCCAGCATCTCGGCGCGTGGTATCACGGGAACCTGACGACGGACGGCCTCGACGACCTCCGGGTTGTCGGCCCGCACCGCCGTCGAAGTGACGACTACCTGCGCATCGCCGATATTTCCCGCGTCGTGGCTTTCGAAGATCCTCGCCCCCATCCCACTCAATCGCTCGGTGATCGGCGACAGCTTCGCGTCAGAACCGGAGACGTGGTAGCCGAGGTTAAGCAACACTTCGGCTATGCCGCTCATCCCGATGCCGCCGATGCCCACGAAATGAATGTGTTGATACTTCTTGAACATAATTCCATTTGTCATTGTTCATCGTTCATCGTTCATCTGTCATTGATCGTTCGTCAATTCGTCACGTTATTGAAAAGTGACAGGCGCCAAATGGCAAATGACCGATGACATATGAACAATGACAAAGATTCAAACTCTCGATTCCCCACTCCCCACTTCCTACTCCCCATTCCCCACCATTCTCATCGCCAGATCGACGACCCTCTTCGCCGCGTCCGGGTGTCCCAGGCGCTTGCCGGCTTCGGCCATTCGGCCGAGCTTATGGGGATCGTGAATGAGCCACAGCAATTCCTTCGCCAACCGTTCCGAGGTCAGTTCGGCCTGCAGGATCATCCGTCCCGCGCCGGCGCGTTCAACGGCCTCGGCGTTTTTGCGCTGATGGTCGTCTGCGGCGAACGGGAACGGGATCATAATCGCCGGCTTGCCGGCGGCCGCAAGCTCCGCCACTGTGGTCGCCCCGGCGCGACTGATGACCAGATCGGCGGCGGCGAATTCGTCAACCATCTTTTCGATGAAGGACCTGACGTCGGCCATCAAACCCGAATTCTCGTAAGCGTCACGCACGCGGTAGAAATCGTTTTCGCCGGTCTGATGGGTAAACGACACGCGGTCTTTCTCCTCCGCGAGCAGCGGCAGGGCGCCGATCACGGCATCGTTGATCGCGCGCGCGCCCTGGCTGCCGCCGGTGATCAGCACGTGAATCACGTCGCCGGCCTGCTTGACCGGGACGTCGAAAAACTCCGCGCGGACTGGGTTGCCGGTGATCTCGGCCTTTTCGCCGAAAAACTCCTTCGCCTCTTCAAACGAGACGGCGGCGGCTTTGACGAACCGGGCGAGCGTGCGATTGGTGAAGCCCGGCAGCGCGTTCTGTTCGGCCACTAAGGTCGGCGTGTCCATCAGCGCGGCCGTCAGGACAACCGGCCCCGAAGCGTATCCGCCGACGCCGATCACCACGTCCGGCCTGACTCGCTTTATCAAGGAGCGGACGTCGAGAAAACTTTTCGGCAGCATCAACAGCGACTTGAGGCGGTTGACGAAGCCGACGCGTTTGAGCGCGGCCACGTCGATCAGCTCCAGATTGAACCCCTCGCGCGGAATGATCTTCGTCTCGAGGCCTCTCGCCGTGCCCACGAAGAGAATCTGCGTATCCGCGTCGCGCCGCTTGAACTCCTGCGCGATGGCGACGCCCGGGTAAATGTGTCCGCCGGTGCCGCCCCCGGCGATAATGACGGAGAGCGGAAGGCGGGGAGATGGGGCGACGGGGCGAGTGGGCGACGGGGCGACGGGGCGACGGGGCGATTTTTCCGTCTCAGCGCTTGTGTTTGAAATTTGAGAATTCATTTTCTCCCCCTCTCCCTGTCTCTCCATCGCCCCGTCGCCACGTCGCCTTGTCGCCTTATCGCCCCATCGCCCTGTCGCCCCGTCGCCCCGTCGCCCCGCTCCGCCTCGACTCCTTGTTCAGACACGTTCAATAAAATTCCGACCGCCGCCAACACGGCGACCAGCGACGACCCGCCCGCGCTGATGAACGGCAGCGTGATGCCTTTGGCCGGGACCAAATTCAACGTCACGCTCATATTAAAGAACGCCTGGATCACGATGCTCGTGGTCAGCCCGACGGCGATCAGCATTCCCAATTTGTCCGGCGCGCGGAACCCGGCGCGCAACCCCCGCCACAAGAAGAATCCGAAGACGAGCGCCAGCGCCGTCGCCCCCGTCAATCCAAGCTCTTCGGCGATCACCGAGAAGATAAAATCGGATTGCGGCTCGGGCAGAAACAACAATTTCTGCCTGCCCTGCCCGAATCCGAGGCCGTTTACGCCGCCCGAACCGACCGCAATCAGCGATTGCAAAATCTGATAGCCCTTGCCCTGCGGATCGCGTTCGGGGTCGATAAAAGCCAGCACTCGATCCCAGCGCCAGACGACTTTGACCACGAGGTAGACGAGCGCGGCGCCCAATACCGGCAAGAGCTGGTAAAGACGCCACATCGACGCCCCGGCGGCGAAGAGCATTGTCAGAAAGACAACGCCGAGCATCAAGGTCGCCCCCAGATCAGGCTCTTTCAAAATAAGCACCGAGAGCAACCCCATCACCACGCTGGCGGGGGCGACCGTAGCCCAGAAATTATTCAACTCACCGTCGCGCTCGCGCTCGGACAAGAACCATGCCAGGAAAATGACCAGCGCGAGCTTCGCCAATTCCGACGGCTGCGCCGAAAAGCCTTTAAAAAGTATCCAGCGGTGCGCGTTGTTGACCTTCGGGAACAGGAAGACCAGCAACAAGAGAAGGACGCATACGCCCAGAAACCCGTAGACGAACCCCGGCCGCCCCAGCCTGTGATAATCGATACGCCGCACTATGAGCATCACGATCAATCCCAATGCCGCCCACCGAATCTGTCCGTACAAAAACGCGTTCGGATTTCTGGTCCCGACCGAAGCGCTGTAGACCATAATCACACCGAACAACGTCAGGCCGATGGCCGTCGCCGCGAGCCACAAATCCCAGCGAAGCTCTTCGACTGTCCGCAACAGGTTTTTACGCTCAGGTTTCGCCATAGTCCTCGGGATTGCGGATTGCGGATTTATTGAGTCCGAGAATCCTGCTTTTATTGCGGCGTCTCTTGCACGAGACAGCTCACTTACTATCAATCCGCAATCCGCAATCCGCAATCCGCAATCCCAATTTTCTCACCGCCTCCTTGAACACTCTGCCTCGATGTTCGTACTTGTCGAACATGTCGAAGCTGGCGCAGGCCGGGGCGAGCAGCACTATCTCGCCGGGTTTTCCGACCCCCAATCCGATTTCGACCGCTTCCTCCATCGTCGAGGCGCGAAGCAGCGGGCGCGTGTCCTGCAAAGCCGCCGCGATCTTGTCCGCCGCCGCCCCGATCAAGATCACGTTCGAGCAGCGGGCGCGCGCCACGGGGGCGAGCGGCGAGTAATCGCCGCCTTTGTCCTTGCCGCCCAGGATCACGTTGACGCCGTCGTCGAAGGCCTCGATGCATTTGATCGCCGCGTCCACATTGGTCGCCTTCGAGTCGTTGTAGAACTTCACGCCGTTGATCTCGGCCACGAACTCCAGCCGATGCTCGACGCCCTTGAAGTTGCGGACGCAGGCGCGCATCGAATCCGTCGATGCGCCGCAGGCGATCCCGACTGCCAGCGCCGACATTACGTTCTCGAGGTTGTGATCGCCGCGCAGCGTGATCTCGTCCCGCGAGATCAGCTCGCGTTCTGCGCCCGACGCCCGATAAGTGAGCGCCTGACCGCGCAGGAAGATCCCTTCGTCGAGTTCGCGCCGGCGGCTGAAAAAGATCGTTCGCGCCCCTGTCAATGAGGCCATCTTCGACACGCGATCGTCGTCGGCGTTTAACACGGCGAAATCGTCCGCGGTCTGATTGCGGAAGACGTTGGCCTTCGCCGCCGCGTAATCGTCCATCGAATCGTATCGGTCCAGGTGATCGGGGGTTATGTTAATGATCACCGAGACGAACAGGCGCATCCGCTCGACCGCTTCGAGTTGAAAACTGCTCAGCTCGATCACCGTGAAGCCGTCGTCGCGCGATGTCGAGACCAGCGAAACCAGAGGCGCGCCGATGTTGCCGCCGACCTGCGTGGGCAGGCCTGCGCCCGCGAGCAGTTCGCCGGCGAGAGTCGTCGTGGTCGTCTTGCCGTTCGACCCCGTGACGCCTATCAAACGCCCGCGCAGAAACCGCGCGGCCAACTCGACCTCGCTGATTACCTGCGCGCCCGCCGCGCGGGCGCGACGGAACGGCTCGAGCGCGAGCGGGACGCCGGGGCTGACGACGATCATCTCCGATTTTTCAAACAGCTCCGGCGGGTGCGACCCGGCCACGACCTCGGCCCCTTTCGCGCGCAGACCGTCAACGCCTTTCAATTCGCTTTCGGGCTTCGCGTCGTTTACCACGACGCGCGCGCCGCGCGAGAGCAGAAACTCGGCCGCCGCGACGCCACTGCGCGCCAACCCGACGACCAGAATGTTTTTGCCGGCGACGTTCATTCAAGGACGGTACGGTACCGGGAGCGGCAGCGTACCGATTCATCTCAACTTCAGAGTCGAAAGACTCAAGAGCGCGAACAGAATCGCGACGATCAAAAATCGAAAGACTATCTTCGGCTCTTTCCACCCCAGCAACTCGAAGTGATGATGGAGCGGGGCCATTTTGAAGACGCGCTTGCCGCGCAGTTTGAAAGAGCCCACCTGAATCATCACTGACAGCCCTTCGAGCACGAAGACACCGCCCAGAATCGGCAAGACCAACTCCTGTTTGATCAGAACGGCGATCGTGCCGAGCGCCCCGCCGATGCCCAAACTGCCCACGTCACCCATAAAAACCTCGGCTTGCGGGGCGTTGAACCAGAGGAACCCCAGACTCGATCCGACCAACGCTCCGGCGAAGATAGTCACCTCCCCGACGCCGGGCGTGTGGGGAATGTCCAGGTAATCGGCGAACTTCGCGTGGCCGGTTATGTATACGAATCCGGTCAACGCCGATGCGGCCACTACCGTGACGCTGATCGCCAGGCCGTCGAGGCCGTCGGTCAGGTTGACCGTGTTCGACGTGGAGGTCAGTACGAGAATGATGAACGCCGAATAGCCCCAGACCGTTAGATCGGGCTGCAGATTTTTAAAGAACGGCACGTATAGAGACGATTTGTAATCGGTCACGGTGAAAAGCAGCGCGCTCACTGCTGCGCCGACCAGTAGTTGACCGGCGATCTTCTGTTTGCCGGTCAAACCCAGACTGCGCTTCTTCGCGATCTTCAGGTAATCGTCGGCGAAGCCTATCGCCCCACACCCGATCATCCCCGCCAGCGCCACCCACACCCCCGGACTCTTCAGGTTCGCCCACAGGAGGGTCGAAATGAAGACTGAGCCGATGATCATCACTCCGCCCATCGTCGGAGTGCCGCGTTTGGCCTGGTGAGAGGCCGGGCCTTCTTCACGAATCTCCTGCCCGAATTTGAATTCGGTCAGTTTGCGGATCACCAGCGGCCCGAAGATCAGGCTCAGCGCCAGCGCCGTGATCGCCGCATAAGCCGTGCGGAACGTGACATATCGAAAGACGTTTAACGCGTCCAGCAGGGAAAAATGCAAAGCGTATTTTCGGAAGAGCACTTCATAAAAAATGTAATAGAACATTCGCTCTTACGCTTTCCTTTTTTATTTTTTCGCCGAGCCGAATGCGGCTTTCAATCTTTCAACCACTATCTCCATCCGCACCCCGCGCGAACCTTTGACCAGGACAACATCGCCTGGAACGGCGCCCGCGACTAACAGCTCCGCGGCCTCTTCAGGCGTTTCACAAAAACTCGTCAGCCGCGGCGCGCTTCCCAAGCGTTCGACCGCCCCGGCGACCAACTCGCTCGCCAACCCGCGCACGCCGATCAAAACATCGATTCCCAGGTCGGCGATTTCGCGCCCGCAATTGCGGTGGAGTTCAGACCCGTGATCCCCGAGTTCGAGCATCTCGCCCGCTGCGACGACGCGGCGTCCAGGGGCGCCGGAGTCGGCGACTTCGAGCATCGCGCGGACCGATTGCAGCAGCGCTTGCGGATTCGAGTTGTACGAATCGTCGATCACCGTGACGCCATTCGCGAGGCTAATCAACTCGCCCCGCATCTTCGACGGCTCCGACGTGGCGAGCCTGGAGGCGATCTGTTCGGGCGAGGCGCCGAAGTAACTCGCGACCGCCGCCGCTGCGAGCGCGTTGTAGACGTT
>Ga0190270_10001775_pt1 | contig 10197 bp, 11 predicted proteins | sample Popmic320T_FD_133748 | JGI IMG/M metagenome (GOLD analysis project Ga0190270, IMG submission 133748) | Populus adjacent soil microbial communities from riparian zone of Weber River, Utah, USA - 320 T | ecosystem: Environmental > Terrestrial > Soil > Riparian zone | place: USA: Utah | collected... | reverse complement strand
TGGATCCTGCACCCCTGACGCCTCGCAGCCAGCTGGAGCCGCGCGAGCGCGTCGACCGTGACCGCGTCCGCATCGACGCCGTCCACGTCGCAGCGGACCTCACCGCCGCCGCTCTCGCTCAGGAGCGCGCAGACGCGGTCGCACAGCCCGGGCAGGTCGTCCCGGGCGATCGGGCCCCAGATCGCGAAGTCCACACCAATTAGGACACGTTCGGCCCCGGAAACTCATCGGCGTCGCCACCGATGAGTTTCGCGGCGGCAGTGGGTCGAAAGGGTAGAACGCAAGACGAGGAGGATTTGATGACCATCGACGACACCCGCAAGAAGTGGCTCGCGCTCTACGTCCTCTGCCTCGGCGATCTCCTGATCGTGCTCGACATCTCGATCGTGAACGTCGCGCTGCCCTCGATCCGGGACGACCTCGGCTTTTCCGAGGCGTCGCTCGCGTGGGTGATCAACGCGTACACGCTCACGTTCGGCGGCTTCATGCTGCTGGCGGGCCGGCTCGGCGATCTCTACGGCCACCGCCGCGTCTTCGTGCTCGGCGTCGGGCTGTTCACGATCGCGTCGGCCTTCTGCGGGCTTGCGACCTCGCAGGCGATGCTCGTCGGCGGACGTGCGATTCAGGGCCTCGGCGGCGCGGTCGTCGCGGCGGTTGCGCTCTCGCTGATCATGACGCTCTTCACCGAGCCGGCCGACCGGGCAAAGGCGATGGGCGTGATCGGCTTCGTCGCGGCGGGAGGCGGCTCGATCGGCGTTCTGGCCGGCGGGGTCCTCACGGATCTCCTCAACTGGCACTGGATCTTCCTCGTCAACGTCCCGATCGGTGCGCTCGTGATCGCCTTCTGCCTCAGGCTCCTCCCCGGCGACAGCGGTAGCCGCGAGACGAAGCTCGACGTGGCCGGCGCGATCACGGTGACGGCGTCGCTGATGCTCGCGGTCTACGCGATCGTCAACGGCAACGAGCAGGGCTGGACGTCAGCACAGACGCTCGGGCTGCTCGCGACCGCGGCCGCGGGCCTGGCGTTGTTCGTCGCGATCGAGGCGCGCGTCGACGCGCCGCTGATGCCGCTCGGGCTCTTCAGGCTGCGCAGTGTTGCGACGTCGAACGTCGTCGGCGTTCTCTGGTCGGCGGCGATGTTCGCGATGTTCTTCCTCTCGGCTCTCTACCTCCAGCTCGTGCTCGGCTACAGCCCCCTCGAGGTCGGGCTGGCCTTCCTGCCCGCGAACCTGATCATGGGCGCGTTCTCGCTCGGCCTCTCGGCCAAGATCGTGATGCGCGTCGGGGTCCGACCGCCGCTCGTGCTCGGGATGGGCCTCGTCGCTGCCGGTCTCGCGCTCTTCGCGCGGGCACCCGTGGACGGCAGCTTCGCGGTCGACGTACTCCCGAGCATGATCATCCTCGGCTTCGGGATCGGCATGGCGATGAACCCGTTGCTGCTCGCCGCCATGAGCGACGTCAAGCCCGAAGAGTCGGGGCTCGCGTCGGGTGTCGTCAACACGTCGTTCATGCTCGGCGGCGCCCTCGGGCTGGCCGTCCTGGCAAGCGTCGCCGCCGCTCGTGCCGGGGACGACCCCTCCCTCGCCGCGCTCGTCGACGGCTACCACGTCGCGTTCCTGATCGGAACGATGTTCGCGATCGCAGCAGGCGCCGTCGCGGCGATCTTCCTCCGTGGCCCCGCTCATGCCCCCGCGGAGGCACGCGAGGAAGCGCTCGAAGCCGCCTGACCAAGACGAAAGGACCTGAGATGCTCAAGGACAACCGCACGTTCTCCAGCTTCTCCGCGGACGACATCCCGCGCGCGAAGCAGTTCTACGCAGAGACCCTCGGCCTCGAGGTCGAGGAGCAGATGAGCGGCATCGCCCTCCACCTGGGCGGCGGCGCCGACGCATTCGTCTACCCCAAGGACGACCACGTGCCGGCCACGTTCACGGTGCTCAACTTCCTCGTCGACGACATCGAGGACGCCGTCGACCGCCTCACCGCGGCCGGTATCGGCTTCGAGCAGTACGAGGGCGAGCTCCAGACGGACGAGAAGGGCATCGCCCGCGCGCCGGAAGGCGGCCCGTCGATCGCGTGGTTCAAGGATCCGGCCGGGAACATCCTCTCGGTCATCCAGCAGTAAGCGCTGCATGACCGAGCTCGCGATCAGGCTTCGCGGCGTCGTCAAGCGCTACGGCGAGATCACGGCCGTCGACGGCCTCGATCTCGATGTGCCCGAGGGCACCTGCGTCGGATTGCTCGGTCCGAACGGCGCGGGTAAATCGACGACGATGCGCCTCCTGACCGCCCAGGCGCTTCCCGACGAGGGCGAGCTGGAGCTGCTCGGCTTCTCGCTTCCAGGCGAGTCGAAGCAGGCGCGCGCGCAGCTCGGCGTCACGCCGCAGCTCGACAATCTCGACGTCACCCTCACGGTCGAGCAGAACCTGCTGGTCTTCGCGCACCTCTACCGGATCCCCAGGGCGGAGCGGCGCGACGCGATCCAGCGGGCGCTCGAGCTGGCGAAGCTGGTCGAGCGACGGAGCGCCCGCGTCGACGAGCTCTCCGGCGGGATGCGCCGCCGGTTGCTGATCGCGAGGGCGCTCGTCCACCGACCCAGGCTCGTGCTCCTCGACGAGCCGACCGTCGGGCTCGACCCGCAGGTGCGTCAGGAGCTCTGGGCGCTGATCGACGCGCTGCGGAGCGAGGGGACGACGATCCTGATGTCGACGCACTACATCGAGGAGGCCCAGCGCCTCGCCGACACCGTGATGATCATGTCCCACGGCAAGGCGGTCGCCGCAGGAGCGCCGTCCCAGCTCGTCAGCGAGCACGCCGGCACGGACGTGCTCGAGGTCTACGGCCCGCCGGCGCGGCTGGCCGAGGTCGAAGGGTTGGCCGGCTCGAATGGTCTCCGGACACGGCGCACGGGCACCAGCGTCTCGGTTCTCGGGATCGAGAACGGCGACGGGATCGGGATCGACGGCGAGCGGCGGCCGGCGAACCTCGAGGACGTCTTCGTCCTCCTCACCGGCGAGGAGATCGGCTGATGGCGGTCGCCGCCCGCGACCGCCGTCTCGGCCGGCTGGAGCGGTCGGCGATCACCGGCGTCCTGGTCCGCGAGATCGTCAACTACTCCTCCTACTGGCGAGCGGCGACGTTCTCCTCGACGGTCGAGCCGACGATCTACCTGCTCGCCTTCGGCTTCGGCTTCGGCTCGCTCGTCAGCACCGTCTCGGGCTACGACTACATCGAGTTCATCGGGACGGGGATCGTGGCGACGGCGGTGCTCTTCTCGAGCGCGTTCCCCGCGATGTTCGGCACCTTCGTCAAGTACCAGTTCCAGCGAACGTACGACGCGATCCTCGCAGCACCCGTCGACACCGAGGAGCTCGTCACTGCGGAGGCCGTCTGGATCGCGACGCGGGCTGGCGTCTACGGCAACGTGCCGCTCCTCGTTGCGATGGCGTTCGGGCTCGATCCCTCGTGGGGAATGCTCGCGGTGCCGTTCATCTGCTGGCTCTCCGGCTTCGGCTGGGCGAACTTCGGGATCTCGGTCGCCGGGTTCGCCAAGTCGATCGACAACTTCAGCTACATCGTCAGCGCGGTCCTGACGCCGCTCTTCCTCGTCGCCGGCACCTTCTTCCCGATCGACGGCCTCCCGGGCTGGGCGCAGTTTCTCGCCAACCTCAACCCACTTCACCACTGCGTCGAGCTCGTGCGGCATGCGGCGTTCGGCTGGGAGGGATGGAGTGACGTCGCCAGCGTCGGCGTCCTCGTCGTCTTCGGGCTGCTGACGTGGCGGATCGCGATCCGGGCGATGACGCGGAAGCTGATCACCTAGCGCGGCGGCGGCCCCACGATCAGGTGGCTGTCGCCGAACTCGTGCCAGCGGTAGCCGTGCGCGAGCGCCTCGCGGTAGCTGCGCGCGACGAGGTCGTCGCCCGCGGCCGCCCGCAGCATCGCCAGGTGCGACGACGCCGACTCGTGCAGGCCGGTGAGCAGCCCGTCCACGGTCCAGAGCCCGCGCTCCGGCGTGACGACGAGATTCGTCCAGCCCTCGCCGGCGTCCACGGTGCCGTCGGGCTGGGCGACGGTCTCGAGCGCCCGCACAACCGTCGTCCCGGTCGCGACCACGCGCCCGCCCCAGAGGTGGACGGCGTTGACCAGCCTGGCCGTGTGCGCGGGGACGCGGAACCGCTCGGGATACGGCCGCTCGTGCCGCTCGGGCGAGGAGACGCCCGTATGGAGGGTGATCGGGGCGACGAGGACGCCCTGGGCGACGAGCTGTGTGATCAGCTCGGCCGTGAAGGGCCGCCCCGCGCTCGGCATCTCCGCGCTGCCCGGCTCGAGTGCGTACACGGTCTGATAGGCGTCGAGCGGCCAGCTCGCGGGCACGTAGCCATAGCGGATCGGCCGGCCGTGCTCGGCCAGGTAGGCGTGCAGCGGCGCGGGCAGGCTGAGTCTCGCGACGATGAGGCGGACGCCTGCATAGCGCGCGACGAGCTCCGCCGACCCGCCGCCGGGCAGGGCGATCCGCTCGCCCACGGCGGCGCCGCCGAACGGCTCGTCGCCGAGCCTGAGCTCGACGATCCAGAGGTCGTCGTCGCGGCCCGGGGCTGGGGTGGAGAGCCTCAGCTCGAGCTCCGTTCCGTCCGCGCGCGTCGCCGGGAGCGCCGCCGGGAGCGTGGCAGACGTGTTGACGACGAGCAGATCGCCCGCGACGAGGAAGCGCGGCAGGTCGACGAAGCGGGCGTGCTCGACCGTCGAGCCGGCCGCGTCGGAGACGAGCAGGCGGACATCGTCGCGGCTGCCGCCGTGCGCCTCCGGCGGCTCGTGCGCTTCGAGCCCGTCGGGCAGCCGGAAGGCGAGCGCGCTCACGCGGAAGCCCCGACCAGCTCGCGCGCGCGGTAGGCGCCCGACGGCAGCTGGCCCTCGATCAGCTCGAGCAGCCCCGGCACGCTCGCCCCGGGCGGCGGCCGGTCGGAGATGTCCTCGCCCGGGAACGCGTCCTGCTGCATCTGCGTGCGCATGTCGCCCGGGTCGACGGCGTAGACCCGCAGCTCCGGCTGCTCGGCGCCGAGGATGGCGGTCAGCTGCGCGAGCGCCGCCTTCGAGGAGCCGTATCCGCCCCAGGCCTCGTACGGCTCGACCGCGGCATCCGAGCTGACGTTGAGCACGCACGCACCGGGACGAAGCCATGGCAGCGCCAGCTGCGCGAGGGCGAGCGGCGCGAGGACATTGACCTCGTAGAGCCGGCGCAGCTCGTCGAGCGGGTAGTGCCTGAGCGGCGGCAGCGGCGTCGTCCCGAGGCTGCTCGCGTTGTTGACGAGCAGGTCGAGCTCCCCACCGGCCGCCTCGAGGAGACGTGCGCGGTGCTCCGGGTCGGCGACGTCGCCCGGGACGGCGAGCACGCCGGGCAGATCGGCCACTGCCCGCCTCAGTGCGTCTGCGTCGCGTCCGTCGACGATGAGCTCCCAACCGCGCTCCGAGAGTGCGCGCGTCAGTGCGAGCCCGAGCCCGCGGGAGGCGCCGGTGACGATCCCGAGCACGTCAGGCCTCCACCGGCGTGCCGTGGCGGGCGACGACGCGGTCGTAGTTGAGGCGGAGCAGCTCGATCACGTCCAGGACGTCCGCCTCGCCCTCGATCCGGCGCGCGCCGAAGCCGGGGCGGCCGGGGAAGACCGGGTGATAGTCGATCCGCTCCTGGTCGAACAGCTCGGTCCAGACGTGCTTCGGGAACCCGAAGTGGGCGACGTGGTCGCCGTGGAGGTGACCGAGCTCGCGCCCGCCGAGCTTGAAGGCGAACTCGCCGCGCGTGCCGTACTCCGCCCGGACTCCCGGCCAGGCGGTGACCTCGGCCGTGATCCGCTCGCTCGCCGTTGGCTGCGTACCCATCCGTTCTCCTCTCTTCGACCTCCACACGATCGCGACCGCGTGGTCCCGACCGCCAGTGGCAATAGGTCCTAGGACCGCGGTTCGACGAGACCGGCGCGCACGGCCGCGATCGCCGCCTGCGTGCGGTCCGAGACGCCGAGCTTCGCCAGGACATGCCCGACGTGCGCCTTCACCGTCTTCTCTGCGAGGCCGAGCTCGAGCGCAATACGCTTGTTCGCGAATCCGCGTCCGATCAGCAGCAGCACCTCCCGCTCACGGGGCGTCAGCCGGTCGATCGGGTCGCCCTGCTCGTCGGCCGCGAGCGTCTCGACGAGCCGGGCCGCGACGACGGGGTCGAGGACGGTCTGGCCCGCGTGAGCCGCACGCACTGCCCGAACGACTTCCTGCGGCTCGGCGTTCTTGAGCAGGTAGCCGGCCGCGCCCGCCCGCAACGCGGGGAGCAGCTTGTCGTCGTCGAGGAAGCTCGTCAGGACGATCACGCGCGTCTCCGGCACGCGCTCGCGCAGCAGCCGCATCGCCGAGACGCCGTCGAGCGCCGGCATCACCAGGTCGATCAGGATCACGTCCGGCCGCAGCCGAGTCGCCGCCTCGACACCCTCGCTGCCGTCGGCGGCGTCGCCGACGACTTCGATCCCGTCCTGGAGGTCGAGCAGGCTGCGCAGGCCCTGGCGGACGACGGCGTGGTCGTCGACGACGAGGACGCGGATCTGTTCAGGCATCCGCCGCCTCCAGGCGCACGGTCGTGCCCCGGCCGGGCGCAGAGACGACCTCGAGCGTCGCGCCGATCCGGCGGGCGCGCTCCTCCATCGAGGTCAGTCCGAGCCGGCGCGAGCGCACCTCGGGCGCGGCCGGGTCGAAGCCGACGCCGTCGTCCTCGACCCGGAGGAGCAGGCGGCCGCCTTCGCCGCCGAGGCGCACGGCGACGTGACCCGCGTTCGCATGTCTGAGGGCGTTCTGGATCGCCTCCTGCGCGATCCGGAGCACCTCGGCGTCGCGGGCGCCGTCGGGCCGCGGCGGCTCCGACACGGTCAGCTCGAGCTGCTCGTGGCCGAGCCTGCGCAGCACCTCGACGTGCTTTCGCAGCGCGCCGACGAGCCCGTCGCGCGCGAGGTCGGGCGGCCGCAGCTCGAAGACGAGCGAGCCGAGCTCGTCGAGCGCGTCCCGTGCCAGCTCCTGTAGCCGGCCGACGCGCTCGCGGGCCGCGGCCGGGTCGCGGTCGAGCACGGTCGCGGCCGCTTCGGCCTCGAGCACGAGCCCGAAGAGCTTCTGGCTGACGGCGTCGTGCAGGTCGAGGGCGAGCCGGTTCCGCTCGGCGACGATCGAGAGCTCGCGCGTTTCCTCGTGCAGGCGGGCGTTTGCGATCGCGATCGCGGCATGGGCGGCGAGCAGCGTGATCAGCTCCTCGTCCTCGCCGGTGAAGTCGGGCGCGTCGATTTTCTCCGTGAGGTAGAAGGCACCGACGACGCCGTCGCGGGCGACGATCGGCACCCCCAGGAAGGAGCGCATGTCGGGATGGCCGTCGGGCCACCAGCCGCGGAAGCGCGGGTGCTCGTGGATGTCGCCCGTCGCGTAGGGATCGCGCCGTTCGAGCATCGCCCCGAGCACGCCGTGCTGGCGGGGCAGCGGCCCCAGCGAGGAGATCAGCGCGTCGCTCATCCCCGAGGTGAGGAAGCGGCGGAAGCCGCCGACGCCGTCGGGCAGCCCGAGCGCGGCGTACTTCGCGCCTGCGAGCTCGCGCGCGCTGTCGACCAGCCGCTGCAGCACCTCGTCGACCGAGAGCTCGGCGGCGACGCCGAGCACCGCCTCGCTGACGGTGCGCAGGGTCGGCCCGAGGCGATCCTCCCGTCGCTCGTCGTTCATCTCGCCCGAAGTCTGGCGGACTCGAGCGCCATGCCGCTAAACCCTTCTAGAGCGCCGACATCAGCGCGCTGATCACGGTGCTGACGGGGACGTGCTCGACGCCCAGCTTCAACAACCGCTCGGCGCGCTCCTGCGGCGTGCGCTTCTCCCACTTCTTCATGGCCTTGTCGAACTCCGCCAGCGTCTCCTTCTCTCCGGCGAGATCGCGCCGGATCGCAGCGCCCACGTCCTTCGCGACCTCCTCGGCCTCCGCGGCGGGCAGCACCGACGCGAGCAGCGACGCGTAGTCGCTCCAGCGCAGCGAGACGATCTCGGTCGCGAACGAGGTGTCGAGCGGGATCCCGGTGGCGTAGGCGTGGTTCCGCAGCAGGTCGCGGACGAACGGATCCTCGACGACGAGGCGCAGGCGGCCGTCGCTCTCGTCGACCTGCGCCTGTTGGGGCCAGCGCTTGAGCAGCTTCGCCAGGGTTTCCGTCCGGTCCTCCGGCCGCGAGAGCAGGCGCGTGCGCGCCTCGAGGACGAGGCTGCGGCCGCGGGCGCGGGTGACCGTCAGCTCCTCGGCGAGCCGTGCGACCGAGAGGCTGCCGTCGCGCAGCTGCTTCTCGTACAGCGCCGCGACGACCCGCACCTCGACCTCGCGCTTCGGCCAGGCGCCGAACGAGGGGGTCGCGAGGAACTCGATCAGCTCCTCGAACAGCTTCGCCTTCTGCGTGGCCGACAGCTGGTCGAGGATCGCCGGACGCATGCGTCGATGGTGCCGCCCGCGTCGGACGGGCGTGGCGAACTGCGACGATGCGGTCGTGGAGCTCGGGGTCTACACGTTCGCGGAGCTGACCTCCGGGCTCGGTCCAGAGGAGCGGCTGCGTAACCTGATCGAGGAGATCGAGCTCGCCGACGAGGTCGGGCTCGACGTCTTCGGCGTCGGGGAGCACCACCGCCCCGACTTTGCCGTCTCGGCGCCTGCGATCGTCCTTGCGGCAGCCGCAGTCCGGACGAAGCGGATCCGGCTCACGAGCGCCGTCAACGTGCTCAGCTCCGACGATCCGATCCGCGTCTTCCAGCAGTTCGCGACGGTCGATCTGCTTTCGGGCGGCCGCGCCGAGATCATGGTCGGACGCGGCTCGTTCGTCGAGTCGTTCCCGCTCTTCGGCTACGACCTCGCCGACTACGACCGGCTCTTCGAGGAGAAGCTGCTGCAGCTGCTGCAGCTGCGCGAGGAGGTGCTCGGGGTCTACCCGCGTCCCGTGCAGGAGCCGCTGCCGGTGTGGGTCGCCGTCGGAGGCACGCCCGAGTCGGCGTACCGGGCCGGCGCGCTCGGGCTGCCGATGGCGCTCGCGATCATCGGCGGCCTGCCGGAGCGGTTCGTCCCGTTCGCCGAGATCCACCGCCGCGCGGCGGCCGAGCACGGGCACGACCTGCCGGCGCTCAGCATCAACTCGCACGGCCTCGTCGGCGAGAGCTCCGAGCAGGCGGCGGAGGACTACTTCGTCCCGCTGAAGACGATGATGGATCGGATCGGCGCCGAGCGCGGCTGGCGGCCGCTCGAACGGCCGGACTACGACGCGGGGCGGACGCTGCGCGGCGCGACCGTCGTCGGCAGCCCCGAAGACGTGGCGGCGAAGATCCTCTACCAGCACGAGCTCTTCGGCCACGATCGCTTCTTGATCCAGTTCACGGTCGGGTCACTCCCGCACGAGCAGACGCTGAAGGCGATCGAGCTGCTCGGGAAGCGGGTGGCGCCGATCGTGCGCGACGAGGTGGCGCGCCGGGCCGCCGCCTGATGGCACAGGACGCCGCCCGGCTCGTCGCCTACCCTCGCTGGGTCGTCAGCGAGGTGCGCGTGACCCGTACGACCCCGCGATCGTGAGCGGCCCGCTCGGCCACGCCGGCGAGTATGCGGCCGCGATTGCGCTGTTCCTCCTCGTCCTCAACGTCCGGGTCGTCCTCTTCGTCTACTGGCGCCGGCTCCGGCTTGCGGTGCACGAGCAGCGCGCGGAGCGCGTGCGCACGCGGCTCGCACCGATCATCGAGACTGTGCGGGCGGATGCCTCGCCCGACGACCGGAAGCGATTGCACGACGCTGTCTCGGACCTCGATGCGCAGAGCCGGCCGCTCGCCGCAGCGCTGCTGATCGACCGTCTCGACGAGGCTGCTGCGGATGAGCGCAGCGCCATCCTGGAGCTGCTGCGCGAGGCGGGCGCGATCGACGTCGCCCTGCAGTCTGCGCGGGCCAGGACGGCGTGGCGGCGCTCGCTCGCCTGTGCCGCCCTCGGCGCCTCCCGTGCGCGCGAGGCCGTGCCCGTGCTCGAGGAGCTGCTCGCCGACCGCAACCACCACGTGCGCGAGGCGGCGGTCGAGGCTCTCGGAGCGATCGGCGACCCGGCCGCGCTCCCGGCGCTGCGCCGGCTCTACCTGAACGAGTCCGCCGTGCGCCCCGGGATCGTCTACGCGGTGCTCGTC
>Ga0190270_10001774_pt1 | contig 10202 bp, 6 predicted proteins | sample Popmic320T_FD_133748 | JGI IMG/M metagenome (GOLD analysis project Ga0190270, IMG submission 133748) | Populus adjacent soil microbial communities from riparian zone of Weber River, Utah, USA - 320 T | ecosystem: Environmental > Terrestrial > Soil > Riparian zone | place: USA: Utah | collected... | reverse complement strand
GACTTCGACGAGGCACCGCCCGAGATACCGAGCTGAATCAGCGAGGACGGCCAGCTGCCTTCCTGCGCATACCACTCAGCAACGCCGGCCTTCATATCCGACATCAGATTGAGACCTTCCGTCACCTGGGCGCGGATCGTGTAGTCCTGATAGGCAGGAATCGCGATCGCGGCCAAGATGCCGATGATGGCCACCACGATCATCAATTCGATGAGCGTGAAGCCTTTTTGGATGGACTTGATCATTTAGGAGCTCCTGTTAACAAACGTAATTCGAAATCGAGGGCGTAAGGCGCCTGCGAAGGAGTATGCAAGGCAAGTGCCAGTGACCGGCGCAGCATATCTGGTTGATTTGCCACAAATCTTTGACGCATTTTCCAGATTCTGGAAGGCGTCGGACGCCGCGCACCGTCACTTTGTGACGTTCGGCGTCACTCCCCGCCCACTTTGAGCGACAGTGGTTTTGGCGACGACGCTCTCAAGGGTCTCGCCCGAAGGCACGATGCCGGCGAAGGTCGTTTGCATGGCGTTCCACACGCGGCGCAAATCTTCGGGCGCATCGGGTGTCGGCGCTGAGGCCAGCAATTGTGGCGTGCCTCCGTCCTTCGGAAGCACCACGAAGTGGTGGCTGAGTCCTTCGGAACGGTACGGCAGCGCAACGAGCATGTACTCATCGCCGATCGCCGCGTATTGCCGGATGCCGAGCATCGGCTGCAGGTGAATGCGGCGCACTTCCACGTGATCCGTCTTCGGATCGATTGAATACATTTTCGCGGCTTCGGCGATGCCACTGGTGGACATCTTTCCATCCGGCGTGGCAACACCCACCGGCGTGTACTCCGTTTCGGTGAAGCGCACGCGGTGCGCGAAATTCGCGGGAATTGTCGGTTCGGCCGCCATCAGCGGAACCAGCGACATGCCGTCGTAGGGAGCGCTGGTCTGCACACCTGCCAATTGTGTCAATGTCGGCGCGATGTCCATCACCGACGCAGGCGCCGGGATTTTCCGTGCCGCGGGTAATTTGCCCGCCGCGGCGCCGAAGGCGCGCATCCCCAGCACCACCTTGTACTGGTGAGCAGTGAGCACGGTGCTGCCGTGGCCCCACTGCGGAACGGCAGCCAGCGACTTGATCAGCGGATCGCCATCCGGTACCAGAGCCTCGTGGGATTTGCCGAAGGACTCGCCGTGATCCGAATACAACACGACGATGGCATTCTCGAGCACGCCGCGTTCGCGCAGGATCTCCATGAGATCCGCGAACTGCTGATCGACCCGATTGATCACGTTCACGTAGTAGTCCGGCCACACCGCATCGGTTTTCGGTCCAGGCAGTGGTGAGCCCGCCCAGTTGTATGGCCAGTGAGAGAGCGTCAGGTGGGTCGCGAAAAACAGGGGATTGCCGAAGTCCACCTCGTGCTCGACGCGGCCGACAAAAGTGTCCGGGTCATACGTGGCCGCGGCACCGCGGTTCGCATAGATGAAGGGGAACATCCAGCTTCCCAGCCGCGAATTCATCACGGAATTCGACAGCGGCGTATCCGCAAACAGCGACATCAGGAATTCGGTGGAACCGGCCGGTGGCGTCACCGTCTGATCGAACCCGTAGCTGGTGTCGAAGTTCGCAAACCGCACTTCGTCCATCGCGAAAACGCTGTGATAACCCGCACGGCTGAAAACCCGGCCGAGCGTATCGCCTTCCTTGATGAAGTCACGCGGCGGCAGATTCATGTACGCGCCGGTCTTGTGTGGCTGGCGGCCAGTGAGAATGGACATCACCGAGGGGAAGGTGCGCGCCAGAGGCGTCATGGTGTCCGTGAACCACACCGAGTCGTCGAGGAACTCGCGCATGTGTGGCGCGACCCCGGCCGGCCCCTGCTTTCCGACGATATCGATGCGCAGTGAATCGATGCCGATCAGAACCACATTCAGTCGCGAGCCGTCATTGTGCGAGTAATTCAAGGACGCGCCGGCCGCCGCGACAACGAGCAGCAGGATCGCGACCGCGCCCACCGCAAAGCGGCGCGGATTGCGGTACGGCCGCCAGCCTGAACGCAGGGCCTTGGCCAGCGCTGTCGCCAGCACCGCGAGGGCGCTGAATCCAATGACGCCCGCGATCCACTTGCCCAGCGCCAGCCCGGCGATCGGATTCGTCATGATGCGTGCGTAGGGCGACCCCAGCGAGGAGCGCGAGAACTCGGCCGAATTGAAGGCCAGGATTCCGAGGGTGAGCAGTGCGAACCAGAGAATGACGTGCTGACGCTCGTTTTTCTGCTGATCCGGCTTCGGGGAAAGGCCGGCAGACAGTGTGCCGAGGCCCCAGCTCGCCGCGCCGAATACGAGGTGCAGTGCAGTAAGGGCGACGCCGAACCAGATCAGGTTCCACATGAGCTGCGTGCCCCAGATAGCGCCTGCGAAGATGGTGTCGAGAATGTCTTCCCGGAACGCCATGCTCTGCGAATCGCCCACGATGCGTGCGTACGAAAGCAGCATCAGCACCAGGCCCATCACAAGGCCCAGCAAAAGGTTCTTGCGCCGTGATTTCGACATCATGGATTGCGTTAACTCTCGAGAAGGGAAGCGAAGCGGCGCAGCCGTTATAACAACAGCGGCGAACGCACCACGACTGACGTGGCGCTATCTGCGGAATACGTCACATGGGTCGGTGTCAAGGCGGCTCGATAATGGAGAGCACGACTTTGGCTCGTGGCCTCGAAATCCCCACCATCCCGTAGTACAAAGCGGCTGCATTATGTCTGATCCAGCGCAATCGCGCGCCGTGCGGGCGGTGATCCTCGAGTGCCTGCTCGCGGGGGGCCTGGGCCTGTTGTTGCTCGCCGCGAGTGCAGCGCAACAGTTACGCACGATGAACCGGCTTTCGGCCGACTGGGGACAACTCAGCACCCTGCTTGGCCTGGATCTCGGTGGCACACCCCTGGGAACCGAAGTGGCGAAGTTCGTTGGCTGGCAGGTCGCCTTGCACCTGGCCTTCGGACTCACAGCCTGGGTATTCGCGTGGCTGACCGTGCGCGCATTCAATCTCGGTTCGTCACGACTGCGGATCATGTGCGCCTGGTTCGTGGCGGGCGTGACGTGGCTGCTGGTCGCAAACGCGACACTGTTTCCCTGGTCGGTGACGGGAATCCCGGGCGAACTGGTGCGCACGCCCATCATCGGCAGTGCCCGGCTCCTGGAGCTGATTTCGATCCTGCTCCTCGCCGCGGTACTGGTCATCGTGGTGCGTGCAGCGAGGCGGTTCGGCCCGCGTGTCACCGTTGCGCGAGTCGTGGTCTATCCAGTGGCAGGCATCCTGGCCGTCGTGTTGCTTGCGGGTTTGCGCGGTACGCAGGACGCCGACGCCGCGGGGCAGTCGGACAAACCGCACCTCGTGGTGATCGGCATCGATTCGTTACGAACCGACGTGGTGGGGGCGGGCCGTGGACCCGGGCTGACTCCGCACATCGACAACTTCGTCCGCAACGAGGCGCAGTTGTTCACGGATGCGATCACACCGCTGGCCCGCACGTTTCCTGCGTGGACTTCCATTCTCACCGGACGATATCCGCGCGCCACCGGCGCGCGCGAAAATCTGGTCGCGCGGTCCTCGCTGTCGCAGATGGACACACTGGCGGACCTCATGCGCGCGAGCGGCTATCGCACCATTTTCGCGACCGACGAGGTGCGGTTCTCGAACATCGACACGAGCTTTGGTTTCGACCAGGCGATCACTCCGACCGTGGGCGCCGCGGACTTCCTGCTCGGCAAGGCCAACGATCTGCCACTGGCAAATCTCGTCGCGAATTGCTGGCTCGGCAAGTGGATGTTTCCCGCGACATACGGCAATCGCGCGGCCACCGTCACATATCGCCCTCACACCTTCATAGACTGGCTCGACGACGAGATTGAAGTCACGGGGCCCACGCTGCTGGCGGTGCACCTGACCCTGCCGCATTACCCGTTCACCTGGTCCGCGCCCGCCGACCAGGGATTCGGTCGCGTCAGCGACACGGCTTCCCAGTATTCGAACGCGGTGATTGCAGCAGACGAGCAATTCGGCAGGCTCATGGAACTGCTAGAGCGCAAGGGAATGCTGCGTAATGCAATGGTCGTAGTGCTGTCCGATCACGGGGAGGCCCTCGGATTGCCCGAGTCGGACGCGCTGATCCGCGGTGCCGTGGTGCGTGACCTGCTCGATGGTCAGCGCATCAGCCTGTGGGGCCACGGATCCAGCGTGCTCTCGCCTAACCAGTTCTCCGCGTTCCTGGCACTGCGTGGTTTCGGTTCCGTCGATCTGCCACGCGCCTTCCATCAGTACGACGCGCCGGTATCGCTGGTGGACATCGCGCCCACCGCGCTCGATGTGCTGGGAGTGCGCACTGCAGCCAGATTCGATGGCGCTTCGTTGCGCCCGCTGATCTCGCGTGGGGCGGATGCGCTCGCGTCTTTCGACACGCGGGTGCGTTTCACCGAGACCGGGTTTCGTACGCAGCGAATTGCCGAAGGCGACTTCAGCGAGCGCAGCGTGCTCGGAGAAGCGGCCGCATTCTTTCGCATGAATCCGCTCAATGGCAGATTCGAAGTCCGCCAGGAGCTGATGCCCGCGTTGCTGGCCGACAAGGAACGCGCGGCGCTGTCGCGCGACTGGCTGCTGGCGGCGGTGCCGAATCGCGACGACACGCTCACACATAAATATGTGCTCGTCAGCCGCCACGACGGGTCGGGACGCAGACTCGAAGCCGCGCCCGACCCCGGCGACGCGCCGGCGTTCGCGTTGTGGCAGGCGCTGCACGAACAATTTGGCGAAGAACTCCTGCCACCCGCCCGCCGTGCGGCGGCCGTGGCAGCCTCCGCCAACTAGCGGTGATTCGTGAAACGTCTCACAGCCGCAACACCAGTCGATGTGACTTAATATCGTCATGCGCGTCCGCACTCATGGCTTCATCGAATCGCTCACGCTGCCGGGCCGCCGGCCGCTCTTAGACTGCCGCGCATGACCACTTCGGCCAACCAGGGCGCTGCGCCCGCAAAATCTTCCGTGCTTGCGTGGCCGTGGTTTCCATTCGTCGCCGCGATCTATCCGCTCTGGTTCATCTATCTATACAACATCGGCCAGGTTTCGATCCGCTCGGTGATCGCCGCCTCGGTGATCGCGATTGCCGTCGTTGCGGCCGCTTACCTGGGGATGGTGAGGCTGACGCGTTCACGCGCTGCCGCCGCCATCGGGGCGATGATCCTGGTCGTGGCTTTCTACCTTTACGGGCCGCTGCATGCCCGTGTCATCGTGCTCTCGGATGCCTCGTTCCTGCCACGCTGGCTGGCAGCCGTGGTGCGCGCGGTTGCCACTCACGGTGTTTTCTCCGCACTGGTTCTAGCCTTCTGCGTGTTGTGCATCTGGAAGGCGGCGCACCGCTTCAGCGGGGATTCGCTCAGGCTGACCGGGGCGCTCAACGTGGGTGCGGCGGCGCTGGCCCTGCTGCTCGCCTGGCGACTCGGCGACGCCATCTGGCAGGACCGCGAGCTGGAAAATTCCATGCGCGCCTCCGACCATTTCGCCGGACGCGAGACGAGCGTGCTCGGGTACAACCCGGATATCTACTACATCATCGTCGACGGATATGCCCGTGCCGACGTGCTGCGCGATCACTACGAGTTCGACAACACGCCGTTCCTGTCGGAACTCTCGAGTCGCGGCTTCTCGGTCAATGATCACAGCAGTGCCAACTACTACTGGACGTTCCTCTCGCTTGCGTCTTCGCTGAACTACGATTACCTGCAGAATTTTGCCGCTCCCATGCTCGCGGATCCGGCGGTCACCATGGGTCGCGGCGGATTCGCGCGCGTCGCGCGCCTGCTGCAGGACAATCGCGCGGCGCACTACCTGCGCGCGCGTGGCTATCGCTTCGTTCACCTGCAGTCGTCGGCGCCCGAGACCGTTCGCAATCCCTTCGCCGATGAACAGGTCGGCTGCGCCGGCCGGCTCTTCGATGACGAGTACTTTCGCACGCTGGCGGAAATCACCTGGGTGCAGGCGCTGGGATCGCTGGCCACGAGCGACCTGGCGGAATGTCACAAGCTGCGCCTGAAGTCGCTGGGAGACCAGGCATCGCAGGACGGGCCGAAGCTGGTGTTCGCACACTTCCTTCCACCCCATCACCCGTACCTGTTCGATCACGAAGGCAATGTCCTCAAGCACGTCACGATTTCGAACCAGTTCGATTTCCAGGCGCGGCTGTGGGAAGACAAGAAGGCATACGTCGAGCAGCTGCGCTACGTGAACCAGAACCTGCTCGCGGTAATCGACCGCATCAAGGCCGAATCGAAGCAGCCTCCGATCATCATCGTGCAGTCCGACCATGGTCCCAACCTGGTCGGCGGACTCTCGGGCGACGAGGCGAAGCGAATCCGCTTCGCAAACTTCGCGGCGTACCTGCTGCCGGGAGCCGATGCCGGCACGATGCCGAAGGACTGCGCGCCCGTTAACCAATTTCGATATGTTTTCAATCACTATTTCGACGCCGGCCTGCCCATCCTGCCTAACCGGAATTTCTATTCCTCGTTTGGCACACCCCTCGAGATGCGCGAGATAGCGCCGGTACTTACTGCACAGGAGTCGCGATGAAAGTTTCCTCCCGGATTGCCCAATTAACGACGAGTGCAATCGCCGTCGTGGCCATCTTGTTCGTGGTCACGCTGCGCGACGCCTATGCCTATGTGGACCCCGGCACGGGGGCGATGATCCTGCAGATCATCGGCGCCATCGTGGCGGGCGCACTTTTCTATTTCCGTCAGATTCGCGACAAGATCACTTCGTGGTTCTCGCGCCGTTCGTCACGCACGCCTGGCGGCGACAACAACGGATGAGACCCGGCCATCGCTGCCGCGGCCTTCGTCCATGACGACACTTCCCGGGAGGGTTGAAGCCTCCAGGCTGAACTCGGTGTTTGCCTGGCCATGGTTTCTTTTTATCGCCGCGGTTTACCCGCTGTGGTTCCTCTACCTGCACAACATCGGCCAGGTGTACGCGCGTTCCGCCGCGATTTCTTCGGTCGTTGTGCTGTGTCTTGTGACCGTCGCCTACTGGATTGCCCTGCGCGCAACACGCTCGCGATGGCTGGCGGCGTTGTCGGTGGCCGTGATCGTGGCTGCGTTCTACAGCTACGCTCCGCTGCGAGAATGGATCGTCTCGCTCGGTGGCGGAACCGGACTGCCACTGTGGGTGGGTTCAATGGTGCGTTCAGTGACGCGCCATGTGGTCTTCAGCGCGCTGATGGTCCTCGCGTCCGCCTGCCTCATCTGGAAAATTTCGCGCCGACGCAACGGCGATCATGATCGCCTGATGCGCGCATTCAACGTGGCGGCGGCTGTGCTGGTTGCAGTGCTCGTCACCCAGGTCGTCGGCGCGGTATACCGCGAACAGGCTCAAACCAGTTCGGTGCGGGCCGCCACGGATTTTTCCGGGCGTAATGCGAGCGTGCTGGGATACAACCCGGACATCTACTACATCATCCTGGACGGATATGCGCGCGCGGACGTATTGCGCGATCGCTACAAGTTCGACAACAAGCCGTTCCTGGCCGAACTTGAACGCCGCGGCTTCGCCGTCAACGACCGGAGCAACGCCAATTACTACTGGACGTTCCTGTCACTTGCATCCTCCCTGAACTATGACTACCTGCAGAACATCGCTGCACCCGTCCTGGCCGATCCCGAAGTCAAGGGTGGACGGGGCGGCTTCGGCCCCCTGACACGTCACATCCAGGACAACCGCGCGTCACACTATCTGCGGGCGCGCGGCTATCGGTTCGTGCACCTGCAATCCTCCTGGGCCGGAACCATCGGCAATCCCTTTGCGGACGAGCAGGTCGAGTGCGCAGGCGGCCTGTTCAACGACGAGTATTTCCGGGCACTGACGGAAATGAGCTGGCTGCAGGCATTGGGCGAATTTGCCTCCACTGACCTGGCGGAGTGCCACAAGCGGCGGTTGCAATCACTGGGCGACCAGGCGTCGCGCGCCGGGCCGAAATTTGTCTTTGCGCACTTTCTGCCACCCCATCATCCCTACCTGTTCGATCGCGAGGGACGCGTCCTCAAGCAGGTCACGATCTCGAACCAGTTCAATTTCCAGGCGCGGCTGTGGGAAGACAAGGCGGCGTACCTCGAGCAGCTTCGCTACGTCAATCGATCCATGCTGGATGTCATCGATCGAATCATCGCCGGGTCGGAGCGTCCGCCATTGATCATCCTGCAGTCGGATCATGGTCCGAATCTCGTGGGTGGTCTCAGTGGCAAGGAAGTGATGCAGGTGCGCCTGGCGAACTTCGCGGCGTACCTGCTGCCGGGCGCAGGCCCGGGGACAATCCCGAAGGATTGCCCGCCGGTGAATCAGTTCCGATATCTTTTCAACCACTACTTCGAAGCGGGTTTGCCGATTCTTCCCGACAAGAGCTACTACTCGAATTACCTCACGCCGCTGAACTTGAGTGAGGTGGTGCCGACGCAGGTAACGGCACAGGCCGAAGTGGATCCACGACAACAATTGAGGACGACGAATTGAGCTCCACGGCAACCATACATTCACTGCGTGATCCCGATGGCCGCCTGGTGACGGCCGGTGGACGACTTTTCCGTGTCGTATCCGCACACGCGTCGCAGGCGACGCTCGCACAGCTCGAGCGCCCCGCGTTTCGCGCCGCGATGGAGCGCGGTGCCATCGTGAAAACCTGGCGAGTCGCGGATGCCGACCTTCCCGCCGAGGTGGCCTCGGCAAGGTCCGGTGCCGACAGCCTGGTCCTGGAACACGAGCGCCTGCCGTTTGTTTCCCATCCGTGCGAGTGGTCGCCGCTCATGTTGTGCGATGCGGCCCTGCACACGCTCGAGATGCAGAAACTGGCGCTGGCCGAAGGGCTGATCCTCAAGGACGCTGCACCGACGAATATCGTGTTTCGCGGTAGCCGGCCGGTGTTCGTGGACTACCTGTCATTCGTGGCGCGCGAGCCAGGAGAATTCCTGTGGCGGGCACGGCACCAGTTTGATGCCTGTTTCCTCCTGCCGCTGCTGCTCAGCGTCGAAGCATCAATCCCGATCTCATGGACCCTGCGTGATTTCCTGCACGGTGTATCGCACGAGCAGGCGCAGCGCATCCTGGGATTGAAATCGTGGTTCAAGCCAATGCTGTTGAGCAGTGTCGCGCTGCCGGCTGCCGTATCGCGCAAGGTCTCGGGGATCGGCGTCACACACGCCGCACGACGGCGGATGGACAACGACGCCCGGGCACTGTTTTCGCTCGAACATCAGAACCAGGGCCTGCATCGTCGGCTGACGAGCGTGCGCAAGCGCCTGGCTTCCGCGGTGTCACGCTGGGCGGCATATACCACCGCCCGCGCTCATTATTCCTCGGCTGACCTGGACGAAAAACGCGCCTTCGTTCGCGCGGCGCTGGCGAGCGCCTCTCCGACCTCGGTGCTCGATCTCGGTGCCAACACCGGTGAATTCAGCGAGCTTGCGGCCACGAGTGCGCGCGTGGTGTCGATCGACATCGACGAGCAGTCGGTGAGCGGCATCATCGAACGCGCGCGCGCGCGCAGTCTCGACATTCATCCGCTGGTGGGAAATCTCGCCCAGCCGACGCCCGCGGAAGGCTGGAAGAATGCAGAGCTTCGCAGCCTCATCGAGCGACTGACCCAATCCTGCGACCTGGTGCTGGTGCTCGCGCTGGTGCATCACCTGCGCATCACCGGTGGCATTCCGTTCGCGGAAATCGTCGATCTGCTGGCGACACTGACGCGCCGGCACGTGATTTTCGAAATCGTGCCGCCTGGCGACGAGATGTTTGCCGCGATGGCGCGGGGCCGCGAGGCTCTCTATACCGATTGCGAACCCGCCGCCGCCGAGCAGCAGCTGCAGGCGCGCTTCAACATCCTGCGGCGCGAGGTGTTGAGCAACGGCCGCATCATGACCTTGCTCGAAAAGCGCTGAACTAGTTGCCGGCTGCGCCGGCCTGGTTGATCGCCAGTCGCAGCGCCAGCCCGTAGTCGCCCGGGTCTTGCAACATCGGCACGTAGGCGCGAAGCAGTGCCTGCGCTTCATCGTTCCGGCCGATCGCGGCCTTGGCGGTGACGGTCGCGATGAGCGCTTCCATGATCTGGTTGCCACTCATTTTCGGCAGCGGCGCGGTGAAAAGTTTTTCGCCCGCCGCGGCGATGTCGG
>Ga0190270_10001773_pt1 | contig 10202 bp, 9 predicted proteins | sample Popmic320T_FD_133748 | JGI IMG/M metagenome (GOLD analysis project Ga0190270, IMG submission 133748) | Populus adjacent soil microbial communities from riparian zone of Weber River, Utah, USA - 320 T | ecosystem: Environmental > Terrestrial > Soil > Riparian zone | place: USA: Utah | collected... | reverse complement strand
GGCCATCGGCGTGATCCTCAACCTGCAGCGCGACCACAAGGAGATGGCGGAGGTGGCGGCCATGTTTGCGACCTTGCGCGCCCGCGCGCGCGAAGCGCTGGTGGTTGGCGATGCCGAGAATCTCGACCAATTCGCCGGCGGCGCGCTTCGCTTCGGCTTGAGCGCGCGCGCGGATGTGCGCGGCGAGGATATCGCGCTCGGGCCGGAGTCAAGCCGCTTCCGCGTGGAGAATATTGCTTTCGAGCTCCCGGTGCCGGGCGCGCACAATACCGTCAACGCGCTTGCGGCGATCGCGGCCTGCCGCATTCTCGGCGTGGGCCTCAACGAGATGGCGGCGCCGCTGGCAAGGTTCAGCGGCATCGGCCGGCGCTTCCAGACCGTGGGCAAGACGCGCGGCGTCGAAGTGATCGACGATTTCGCCCACAACGCCGAGAAGATCGCCGCCGCGATCCGGACGGCAAAGCTCCGCGCGCGGCGGGTGCTGGCGATCTACCAGCCGCATGGCTATGGGCCGACCCGCTTCCTGCGCCGCGACTTCGTCGCCACTTTCAGCCGCGAGCTCGGCGGGGACGACCGCCTGTTCATGCTGGAAGTGTTCTACGCCGGCGGCACCGCCACGCGCGATTTCTCCGCAGCGGATATCGTGGCCGAGATCGCTGCATCGGGCGCCCAGGCCGAATTCGCGCCCTCGCGCGACTGGCTGGTGGCGCGGATCGCCGAAGGGGCGCGCGCCGGCGACCTGGTGCTGGTGATGGGCGCGCGCGACCCCTCGCTCAGTGAGCTTGCCCGCGCGATCCTCGCCGCCGTTGAAGCCGCCGATGCAACCGCCGCGGCCAAGTAGCGAGAGGGGGAGCTAATTGCCGAACAACCCCGGCAAATACGGGCCGTCCATGCCGCGATTGGCGGCTCGGCGCCGCTGCGGCCGCTCGGTTTGCTTTGGCGCAGCCTCGACTGCGAGCAACTCGGATTTGCCGAACAGCGCCTGCGCCATCTTGCCGTCGAGCCCGTAGATGTCGGCATAGGTCTGCAACTTGCCGACCCCGTCATAGGCCAGGGTGAAATAGGTGAGATGCACCGGCACCGGCCGGCTCAGCGGCACGGCGCTATTCCTGCCCCTGACCAGCATGGATTTGACCTGCTCGGGTAACCAACCCTTGTCCTCGGCGAGCAGCAGCGCCGCGAGCCGTTCGGGCTCGTGCACACGGATACAGCCATGGCTGAAAATGCGCACCGTCTTCTTGAATAGCGCCGGCTGCACCGTGTCGTGCATATACACCGCGTGCCGGTTCGGGAAATTGAATTTTAGCGTGCCCAGCACATTGCTGGGGCCCGGTGCCTGCGTGAAGGTGTAGGCATGGATGTTGGCTCGGTTCCAGTCGATGGTTGTGGCGTTGACCGGCTTGCCCTGGTAGCTGACCGAGAGCCGGTTCTCGCGCAGCACCGAAACGTCAGGCACGCCTCGCACCATCTGGCGCAGACGCGGCTGAAGATCCTCGGTCTTGATGGTCTCGGGCACCACCCATTCCGGATTGAACACGATCGAGCGCATATCCGCGGAGAAGATCGGCGTGGCGTATTTGACCTGGCCGACGATGGCTTTGCCGATCGAGATGGACTTGCCGTGCTTCATCACCCGCGTGGTGAAGGCCGGAACGTTGTTCCAGACATGGTAGGCGCCGAGCTCGAGCGGCATCCAGCGCCAGCGCTCCATATTGACGACGATCCGCTGCACCAGACCGTCGGCGCTCGGGTGCCTGCCGCGCGCCTTGGCCGCGGCAACGGCCTTGCCAAGCTCTTGGCGCAAGCGCTCGAACTGGTCGTGCTTCGGGTGCAGCGATGCGAGATACGCGCCGGGTGAAGGCCGCGCCGCGACCTCGCGCAGAACCTCCTTGGGGTCGAGCAGATTCGATTTCTGATCGAACAGATTGCTGATGCGCGACGGCGACACGCGGCCGCCTCTGGCAAAGCGCGCATATTTGAGCACGGCGAACGCGAGCTTGATCTCGTGTACGGCTTGCGCCTCAGTGGTGGAGGGTAGGTCGGCGGCGGGCGGCAGGTCGAAGGCCTCGGCAGGTAGGCCCCACTCGGCGGCCCCTTGGATCTCGGCGAGCAGAGCTTGCGCCTTGCTGTTGAAGCCTACCGTGGTGATCCAGAGCGGCGGGCCGGCGTGCTCGCCATAGAAGGCCTCGAGCGCGGCGAGATCGTCGGCGGCAGCCCCCTTGCGCAGCGCGGGATCCTGAAGCTTTAGCCGGATCTCCGCCACGGTCGGGTGCTGCGGCGGCGGCTCCGCCACGGGAGGCGGCGTTTTGGCGGGCGGGGCGGAAGCATCGGCGGGGTCGCGGCCTTGCTCGCCCGCGGGAGCGGCGGCAGGACCCACCGGCGGTTCGTCATCGCCCTCGGCCGCGGGGTCCGGGAAGACCGGGTCGCCCTCGGCGGGAAGGACGGCCGGGGCAGGGGTGCGATCGGCCTCGCCGGACGCAGGCTCAGGCAACTCGACGGCCGCCAGATCGGTCTGCTGCGGCCGCGCCGGCGCCGTCTCCGCAAAGGCAATGCCGACAGCAAGAATGGTTAGCAGAGAGGCAAGGGCCGTCGCGCCAACGGCCACCCCCAAGGCTCGTCCGCCCATATCGAAATCCTCGTAGCGCGCTAAGGTTAATCCGAGAGTCCGGTCGCGGCCACCCGCAATTGCGGCCCGCGCACCATTCTTCGCGCGAGCGTTGCCGAGAAGCCTCCCTCTGCGCCCCCGTTGAGCGCCACGCGCCATCGCCCTGCCGGCGCGATGCCTCCTTCGCCAGCGGCGCGCCAGCGACCGAAGCGGAGTTGGTGCGCGGCCGTCCCGCCAATATGGGTAAGGTTGAATTAAGCAATGGCCAGCGCCGCGACAAAATTACCGGCACTTAAGTATCAATCGGCACGGTTTGCCGGATATATTCCGCCCGCGCGCGTCCGCTTCGCGCGCTTGCCGTCGGTTTTCGTCTACCGATGACGTGAAGCCTGAAACCCCCAATGGGAGGAGACTGATGAAGAAATTTGCGATCTTGACGGGTGCGGCACTGATGCTCGTAGCAGGGTATGCCTCAGCCCAGGCCATGACCTCCGGCCGTCCATCGGCCGTTCTGACCAAGGCCCAGTGCAAGGCCGTCTGGAAGGCTGCGGTGCCCTCAGGCCGCTTTCTTAATAAGGCCGATGCAAGGCCTTTCATCGTCAATTTCAAGCTGGCGGATGGTCCTGACCAAGATGGACGCATCTCCAAACGCGAGTTCAAGAAGGCCTGCTCCAAGGGGCTGGTGAAATACACGAACCGCTAGCGAAATGCAGGGGGCGCCGGCCAAAGCTGGCGCCCCCTGCATTTATTTGGGGCAGACGACAGCATTGATCTTGCACCTGTAGCCACTCGGAAACGGCACGCAATTGGTAGAAGCCTGCGTGACCTTGCCTTTGAGGCTCTTGGCTGTTTGCTTGAGATCGGCCTGCGCATAGGCCGTGGCAGTCGCCATGTTCTTAGCCAACCCCATTGCCTTCGCCTGTTGACAGGTTCCAGCCTGGACTGGACCAACCGCGACAAAGGTCGCAGCGACGATGGCAAGTACCGCAGCACTCATGGCTACTTTATACGTCATGTCCTAACCTCATTTTTCTCACTCTGCTAATTGCCGGCAGGCCATAGGGCATGCGGCGGATAAGCCAGTCAAGGCCATGGCTTTGCCGCGCGCCGACTGTATTTGCCCGCAAGGTTATCGGCGCGGGAAGGTTACGACAATCGAGCCCCTTTGCCGTATGGACTCCAAGGCTGCGCCTCGGTTAGATCGAGCCGTAGACGTCTCTTATGCTGGAGGGTGCAAGCGTGATCAGAACGATATTGGCAGGTTCAGTCCTGGCGGCCGTACTTATCTTCACTGGTCAACCGGCGAAAGCCGAATGGCTGTGCGGAGCGGATCGATGCGTTTGGGTATCGTATGACGTCGATGAGCCAGTCTATGCCTTGGCATGGGGTCCACCGGTCAGGCCGTCGTGTTATTGGAAGCAAGGCATCTTCGGCCGGTGGAAGATGATCTGCCCGTAGTCGCGCCGGGGCGATCACCCTCGACAAGGGCGCCCGCTTCGGCCGGCGTCCTTTCTCTATTCGGGGTCGCTGCCCGGGGCCTTCCCTCCCCCGATCAGGCGTGTAGAGTGGGCAGTTCGATGGCCTGCATCAACGGTTGGGGGATAGGCAAATGGTACGGGTTGATCGCCTTGTCTGCGGTCTGGCCTTCTTGGTCATGATCATTGGTCTCGCGCCGGAGGCGTTTGCACGCGCGCTGTTCGCTTACCCGTTGCAGGGTCAGAGCCCTCAGCAACAAGAAGCCGATCGTGCCGCTTGCGCCGATTGGGCGGTTGCCCAGAGCGGCTTCAGCCCGAGCGGACTCCCGATCGCCGTGCGACCCTGGCGTCCAGGCGCGGTCACCGGGCTGATCGTACCGACACCTAGCGGGCCCGGCGTGACGGTGGCGCTGGGTCCCGACGGCGGCGTGATTGGCGGCGTCGTCAACCGTAAGCAGCTCGCCGAGATCGAGGTGCTTTATGCCAATTATCTGGCCGCCGGAGCGACATGTCTCACGGCCCGCGGCTACCAAGTTTCGATGTAAGGGGAATTGTGATGCGCGTTTCAATCTCCGCGGCCTTCCTGATTGCAGCCACCTGCCTCCTACCTGCTGCGGCGACAGCAGCGACGGGCTCGTATATGTGCGCCTTCACCGACGCTTATGAATGCGAGACCGTGACCGGCTGTCATCGGGCCTCCTTGCATGCCATCAACATCCCTGAATTCATCGTGATCGATCTCGACAAAAAGCAGTTGACCGGGGCCGCTATCGGCGACACTCACCGCACGGAAGACATCGAGGGCATGACCTCGACCGACAAGCTGATCTTTCTGCATGGCACCCAGGACGAGGAAACCTGGAACGCCACTGTAACGCTGGAGACGGGCGCGCTGGCAGGAGGGATCACCAGCGGCTCTTCGTCCTTCGCTATCTTCGGCAATTGCACACCCAAGTAGCGCGTAAGACGCACCGATTGGGCCGGGTGCTGGTGCCGCAAGAGGGATTCGAACCCCCGACCCCATCATTACGAATGATGTGCTCTACCAACTGAGCTATTGCGGCTAGGTGCGCGTCGAGCGGCACGGGCGAAGCTAAAGTTTGCCCCCCGGTCACTTAAGGCCAATGAGCGGACGATGCAAGATTCGCCGCTTGCGCCCTTGGCTTGAGCCAAATCACGCGCCGACAGGCCGATGCGCTCGGTTCAGAACTTCACCGAGAAGGCGGATTCCACGAAGTCGACCTCCTGCAAGGTATCGTCCAACCGGCCGTTGACGTCACAGGCGACCGCGCCCGATAGAGCGAAAGCACCCCTACAATCAATGGGCGAAAATCAGCCGGTGTTGCTACCGGATTTGCGCCGCGCGCAGACGTTCGAGCGAGGTCGGGCTCTCGTCGGTTTCGGTCTGCACCACACCCGGATCGTCGGGAGGGCGATCCGGCACGAAGATCGCCGGCTTGGGCTTGGGCTGCTCAACCGGAACCGGCACAGGCCGCACCGCCGGTTGGGCTTCGGCGGGGCTCGCTACCTCCTTCTGAGGGGTCACGTCGACCACATCCTCGCTTCGCTCCAGGCGCAAGGGCACCGCTGGCGGCGGCGCGAGGACCTGCTCCTCGACCGCTTCCGGCTCGGGCTGCTCCTCGATCAGGAGCGTGTCGTCGCCGCGGCCGATCGCATCGAGCGGCGCCTTCCACTCGAACGCATCGACCAGGCCGGTCACCGGGGATACCGGCAGCCAGCGATCCGAGATATAGCCGTCGGCAATCCAGGCGCGATCGCGTGGCGCACGCAGCGCGCGGGCGAGCCATTCGCGCGCACGCCCCTTGTCGCCGAACTCGCCCACTTCGATGCGCGCCATCAGGGTGCAGATGCGCGCCGAGGGACGCTTGTCGAGATAGGGCGCGAGTGCGGCGCGCGCCTCCTGCCAGTCATGCGCCTCGACGGCCGCATTGGCGATGGCAATCGGCGCTTCGACGTCACCCGGCGTGAGGGTCGCCAGATGCTTGACACGCTTCAAGCGCTCGCGTGGCGCCTCGCCCGGCTTGGCATAGGCATAGACCAGCGCGAGATCGGGATGCGGCGACAGCTTCCAGGTCCGCGAGATGACGCGGGAAGCCTGGCGGCTCTCGCCCTTGGAGGCGAGGATGCGGCCGGCGATCTCAGCCGCGGGCACCAGAGAAGGCGCAAGCCGCAACGCTTCGCTTGCCAGCGCCAGCGCCTTGTCCGGCTGAGCGGCTTCCAGAACGCGCGCCTCCGCGGTCAGCAGCACGGCGCGGCGGCGTAGCGCCGCAGTCTGGTCCAGATGACCGTTCTGCCGGGCGATGGCCAGCGTATCGAGCGCGCCGTCGTAGTCGCCGGCACGGGCCTGCATGTCGAACAGCGCGTTGACGCCCCAGGCGAGGCGCGGATCGCGCTTGACCGCCTGCTCAGCGAGCGCGCGCGCGGCTTGCGTGTCGTTGCTGCGGCTCGCTTCGAGGAACAGGCCGCGCAGGCCGAGCAGCTGCGTCTCCGGGCGGTCGAGCATCGCCTCGAAGGCACGTCGCGCCGCGGCGCGATCGCCCTTCAACTGCGCGGCTTGCGCCCTGAGCAACGCCGTCAGCGGCTCGCGCGGCAGATTGCGCCCGGCGATGCCAGCATAGCGCTGGGCTTGGCCGCGATCGCCGACGCCGATGGCGAGCAGCCCGTGTGAGAGCGCCTCAAAGCCCTGCTGCCTCCGCCGCTCGCGCATATGGGCCGCGACGGCAGCGGGCCGCGTCCAGAGATAGCGGAGCAGCGCCCAGATCAGCATCAGGAGCACGGCCAGCCCGATCACCGAAAGCGTGGCGACGAAGGCGGAGGTCTCGACCCGATAGCCGAGCCACTCGACCGTGACGGCGCCCGGCCGGTCAGCGAACCAGGCTAGCCCGATTGCGGCCGCGACAACGCCAAGCGTGAAGATGAGGATGCGGATCATGGGACTAAGGCCGCTGCTGCGCCGCTCCGCCCATCGAAACGAGGAGGACCCCTTCGAGCCGCGTCAAGATGGCATCAGCCCCGAGCCGCGCCCGAGCCTGGCCGAGCCAGAGCGAGAAGACCTCGCGCGCCGGACCCTCAAGCGTCTCGACTTCCTGCACCGCGCCCGCTAGATCGCCTTTGCCGAGCGCCGCGCCGGCGCGCGCCAAACTCGCGTCCGGGCCTTCGCCGGTTGGCGCTTCGTCGATGCGCCGGATTGTCACCAGTGACTGCGCGCTCGCCCATAAACTGTCGAACAAGGAGCCGTGGACAACCGGCGCGACCGCCGCGAGCGCATTGTCCCGCGACACATCGAAGGAACGCGCAAGCTCTGGCAGGGTGGGAATGCCCTTCTCAGCATAAGTGGGCAGTACGCCGAGGTCGCCGAGCGCCAGCGCCAGCGCGCCGACGGTGTCGAGCTCGGCGGCATAGGGACGGCCGTCGCTGACCGCGGCGCGAAGATTGGCGAAGGCGATTGCCGCCGCGGCCGATTTCGCGCCTTGCGCTTCCTTGCCGATGGCGCCGACCAGATCGGGGAGCGTCGCTTCGAGCTTGGCGATGCGATCGGACAGCGCGTTGAGCTCCGGTCCGGGATTGGCAGTGTCGCCTCCGAGCTCCGCCTCAGCCAGCGCGCCGAACTTGGCTTTGAGCTCGGCAAGCTCGCCTTGCACGAGTTTGAGCGCCGCGGTGTTGGTGGCTTCGCGCTCGGCCAGGGCGGCCGCGATCTTGGCGTCGAGCCGCTGCTCGGCCTCGGCGATCTGCTGGCCGATGGCGGCGGCCTCGGCGACGGAGCCGCCCTCGTTCGCGGTCTCGGCCAGGGCCTTCAGCGAGGACTCAAGCTGCGCGACGCGGCCTGCGAGCTCGCCGAGCTCCGCCGGCGCCTGTCCGGTGTCGACCTCCAATGCGGTGATGCGCGATTCGAGCTGCGCCATTGCTTCGGCGTCGGCCGGAGACGCTGGGTCGGCTTCGAGCTTGGCCAGCCGCTCCTCCAGCCCCGCGAGGTCGGGCGGAGGTCCGCTCTCTTTGCCGGAATCGAGCCCGCCCCAGGCAAAGGCAAGCCCGATAACGCCGATCAGGCCGCCCAGCACGCCAGCGGCGAGATGGGTCATGAAGCTTTTGAGCTCCGGCAGGCTGGTCCGCGGTGGAACGCCGCGTTCCGCTTCAGCGGGGCCGGCCGCGCTGCTCGCCAGATACGGCGCTTCTCCGGCTTTCGGCTTTGGACCGGGTTCGACGGGCGCGCCGGCGTCCGGCGCAGGCTCGACCAAGACCTCCGTTGCGATGCCTTCGATGGTCTGGGCCGGCCGTTTGCCGGCGTCCTGATGCTTGTCGCCGAAAGGTTCTGCCATTCCGTCGTAACCTTAGCTCTCGAGCAGGTCCGAATCCTCACGAGGATGCCGCCTCGGAGTCCAGGAGCGCAAGGACATCTTCCTCGCGCGGCCGCGCCGCCACCCGCGTCGCAAACCCCAGCGGGCTCACCGCATCTGCTACCGCTTCGGAGAGGCAATAGCAAACGGGACGCCTCCCTTGCGTTACCACACTTGCAGCGGCGACGAGCGCGGCGAAGGTTCTGGCGGTGCGGGGCGACATCAGGATAACGCCGTCAAGCTCGCCGGCGCTTAGCAGACGCGCGGCCTCCGCGGGGAGTTCGCGCACAGGCGTTGCCCGGTAGAGCGCTGGCGCGCGCATAGCGAATCCCTGCTTCTCGAGCGCTCCCTTCAGGTCGACAGCCAGCGTTTCGCCGGCAAGATGCACGAGCGGGCCGCGCTCTGGCTTGAGCTCCTCCAGGATCAACGCGGCGAGCTCAGCCGCCGTTCCGGGGCCGATGGTGACATCGGCGAAGCCAAGCAGCTGAGCTTGGCGGGCCGTGCCTTCACCGACGGCGAGCAGCGGAAGAGCCAGCGCAGCATCAAGCTCGGGATGCGCCGCAAGCGCGTGGAGCGCATTGCGGCTGGTCGCGATCAGCGCCTGCGCACCGTCAAGCTGCAACGGCACGTCGCCCGCAAACTCGATCACCAGCAGAGACCCGACAACCGGCTCATGCCCGAGCGCGGCCAGTCTCTCGGCCTCACGCTCGGCATCGGGGCCAGGCCTGGTGACGAGGATGCGCATCACACGAGACGAGCCATGAATTCGGGGCCAGCGCGGGCGAGCAACTCCTCGCCGGCGTCGAGTCCGATCTGGCGGGCATGACGGGTCTCTCCGGTCAGCTCGATCTCGTGCCACGCGCTGCCGTCCGGCACCAGAATCAGGCCGCGAAAGCGCAGCGTGCCGCCGTCGATCTCGGCGAGGCCGGCGATCGGCGTCTTGCAGGAGCCGTCGAGGCGGGCGAGGAAGCTTCGCTCGCAAGCGATGACGGTCGCCGACGCCGCATCGTTCAGCGGCGCAAGCAGCGCGTGGGTCTTGGCATCGCTTTCGCGGCAGGCCACGCCGATGGCGCCTTGCGCCACCGCCGGCAGCATTTCCTTGGTGGATAGGATTGCGGTCGCGTGCGATGCAAGTCCAAGCCGCTCCAGACCCGCGAGGGCGAGCAGGGTCGCATCGGCCTGTCCCTCTGCGAGCTTCTTCAGCCTGGTCTCGACATTGCCGCGGAAGTCGACGACGCGAAGGTCGGGGCGATGCCGCTTCACCTGCGCCGCACGCCGCAAGGACGACGTGCCGACGACCGCGTCCGGCGGAAGCTCGGCAAGCGACGGCGCCCTGGCGCTGATGAAGGCGTCGCGCATATCGGCGCGCGGCAGCACCGCGCCAATGCAAATGCCGCCCGGAAGCTCAGTCGGCAAATCCTTCATCGAATGCACTGCAAGGTCGATATCGCCGCGCAGCAGCGCCTCGTCGAGCTCCTTGGTGAACAGGCCCTTGCCGCCGAACTCGCGCAACGGCTTGTCCTTGATACGGTCGCCCGAGGTGGTGATGACGCTCAGGCCTGCAGCGCCCTCGCGGAGGCCGTTCGCCTCGAGCAGTCACGTCCAGACATACCGCGCCTGCCACAGGGCAAGAGGGCTGCCGCGCGTGCCGATCAGGATGGCGCTCCCAGGCAAATTGCTGGTCTCCTATCGTTTCAATCTCGCTGGGCCATTAATGGCCCCTTTCGCCTTTCCCTTCAATCGAGCGCCGTTCAGGCTATAGAAAGC
>Ga0190270_10001772_pt1 | contig 10211 bp, 12 predicted proteins | sample Popmic320T_FD_133748 | JGI IMG/M metagenome (GOLD analysis project Ga0190270, IMG submission 133748) | Populus adjacent soil microbial communities from riparian zone of Weber River, Utah, USA - 320 T | ecosystem: Environmental > Terrestrial > Soil > Riparian zone | place: USA: Utah | collected... | reverse complement strand
TGCAAGCGCACCTGATCGCCGTTCAGGCACGACGTGATTCCCGCTCGATCGCCGAGGAGGCCGATCGGATGGAAAGAGCTGATTGAGCGCCTGAGGGCCACCTGAGGAACCGGCCTGGGCGAGCTCTCCGCCTTGCCGCGGGTGCTCGCCTGACTTCGCGAGCCGGGCCGACGCTAGGTGGCTCCGGCCGCTTTGTCCGGAACCGCCGGACCTGGCTGAGGTCGCAGAGCGCTCTGAGGCCTTAGCTTGTCTGGCCGGGACCGGCCAAATTGTTGTCTACGCGCAGAGTCGAGGGGAGTTTGCGGGTCGATACGAGATCCTCGGCGACGCGGCGGAGTTTGATGTTGTGGTCTTGGGAGTAGCGGCGGAGCACTTCGAAGGCCCGGGCTTCGTCGAGGTCGTAGCGCTCCATCAAGATGCCTTGGGCTTGGCCGATGCGTTTGCGAGTGTCCAGGGCGAGGCTGAGGCCGGCCTTGTCCACCGATTCGGTCAGGGCGAGGGCGGCGTGGCGGCCGAAGATGTTCACGAAGGCGATGTCGTCGGCGGTGAAGATGCGGCGTTGAGTCCAGTAGACGTTGATCGACCCGATCCGCCGATCGGGCCTACCGGTCAGTTCGGCGGCGAGGACACTGGAGATCCCGAGCGCGGTAACTTTCGGCGCCCACCGAGGCCAGCGGCTGTCGTCCGCCAGGTCGGTCGATATCAGCGTCTGGCACTGCCAGGAGCTGTCTCGGCAGGGGCCCTCGTCGAGCTCGTACTGCAGAGCGTCGGCCTGATCCACTAGGGTATCGGTGGAAGCGACCGTTTCGAGCTGACGGCCGCGGATCAAGGTGATTCCGGCGTGGTCGGCGTCGAGTTGGTTTCGGACGTAGTTCACGATGTCTTCGGCCGTGCGAGTCGGTGTCGGCGCGGCCTGGAGGGCCTCTGCGATTCGGGCAAATTCCATCGGGTCGAGATCAGCGGACATGATGCGGCCCCTCATCGGATGACATCCGAGAGCGCTGTGGCACGGGTGGGTCGGCGCCTTGGGGCGTCGTGGACTGAGCAAGATCCTCGGCGTGCGGCTGGCGCCCGATGACTCGTTCCAGCAGCTCCGCGTCCATGCAAGAAATGTAGAACTGTGGTCGCTGTTGTGCAATAGTTACACAGATAATGCGTAGGAGTTGTCTACCGAGATGGATGGACGGATGGCCTCGGTTGGTCCACGCTTTATGCAGGAAGGGGGCGCTGGCTTGGAAGACAGCGCGGATCGTGACCGCGGCATCTACAGCATCGGGGCAGTGGCTCGCATGCTGGATGTGTCGGCGCAAACCTTGCGTGCGTGGGAGGACCGTTATCAACAGATCGTGCCTGCGCGAAGCGATGGTGGGCAGCGGCTCTTCAGCCGGGACCAAGTGGATCAGCTCAGTTTCATCTGCGAGCAGATTGAGCAGGGTCTGCAACCGGCCGACGCTCACCGGCTCCTCGCCCAGCAGCGTCACGAGGATGCGGCGTCCCTTCGGGGAGAGCCAAGCCGCGGCGCATCTCGAGCCAGCCGCGATGCGGGCATCACTGTGCTGCTCGCTGAGCGTGACCAATATGCGGCCGAGTTCGCCGACTACTTCCTCCGCACCGAGGGCTACGTTGTCCGGGTCGAGCTCGACCCTGGCGTTGCCGCTGAGATCCTGCGTGACGAGCCGCCAAGCGTGCTTGTGGTGGATCTCCTGATCTCCGGGGGCGCCGGTCTCGCGCTGTGCCAGTCGGCGAGTGACCACGATTCGGTCCCGGTTCTTGCCGTCTCCGCAGTCGACTTGGGGGATCAGGCGTTGGCGGCGGGAGCAGAGGCGTTCCTGGTCAAACCACTGGAACCCTTGCAGTTCGTGTCCACGGTTCGTGACCTGGTCGGGACCAGCGCCTACTTGCAGCGTGGAAAGAGCCTCACATGACCGATCGGCTGTCTAGTGGCTCGGACCGCCTGGACGCCGTCCTCGGAGGCGGCTTGCCCCACAACGGCATCGTCTTGATCGGCGGCAAACCGGGCTCTGGCAAGACGATTCTCGCCCAGCAATATGTGTTCCACAACGCCAGCGCCGACAGGCCGGCGATCTACCTGTCCACAGTGTCGGAACCGCTCGACAAGATCCTGCATTACGGCCAATCTCTCGACTTTTTCGACCCTTCCGCCCTCGGCACCAAGGTCTTCTATGAAGATCTCGGCCGGACGCTTAACGAAGATGGGCTCGCCGCAGCGCTGGCATTCATCACCGACCTCCTCAAGCGACACCGCCCTGGGCTGATTGTCATCGACAGCTTCCGGGCCCTCCAGACCTACGCGGCGGACCCGGGGAGTTTCAGGGGCTTTCTGCACGAGCTGGCGGCGCGGCTGTCCGTGTTGCCGATGACCTCCTTCTGGGTCGGTGAATACGGCAGCGCCGACACCAGCGATGACCCGGAGTTCGCCGTAGCCGATGCCATCTTGTCGCTCGATACCGACCGCGAAGCCGACCGCGACCGGCGGGTTCTGTCGGTCATCAAACTCCGCGGCAGCGGCTCAATGTCGGGCAAGCACGCCTACCGGCTTTCCCAGGCGGGTCTCGACGTTTTCCCGCGGATGGCCGACCCCGTCCAGCTCGACCGCTATGGCGTCGACCACGAACGCATGTCGACCGGCGTCCCGGCATTGGATGCCATGGTCTCCGACGGCTTCTACCGTGGTGCCTCGACCCTGCTGGCCGGACCTTCCGGCATCGGCAAGACGCTGCTTGCGCTCCATTTCATCTTCACTGGCGCGCAGCGCGGAGAGACCGGCGTGATCGCAACGTTTCAAGAGAACCCGACCCAGCTGGAGCGCATCCTGACCGGGTTCGGTTGGTCGCTGGACGACTCGGGAATTGAGCTCATGTACCGCACCCCCGTCGATCTGTATCTCGACGAATGGGTCTACGACCTACTCGACACCATGGACCGGACCGGCGCCACCCGAGTCGCCATCGACAGCCTCGGTGACCTGCGAGCCTCCGGTGGAGACGAACTTCGTTTCCGCGAGTACATCTACTCGCTTCTGCAGCGCTGCGCCCGCGCCAACGTCAGCGTCGTCATGACCCAGGAAGTCGCCGAGCTGTTCGGCGTCTCCCGTTTGTCCGAATACGGCATCTCCCACCTGTCCGACAACGTGATCCTGCTGCAGTTCCTGAGGGGAGAGTCCCAGCTCAAGCGCGCTTTGACCGTTCTCAAGTCTCGCGGCAGCGCGCACGACCCAACGACCCGCCAATACGAGATCACCACCGAGGGCATTCTTCTCGGCGATCAATTCGACCACAGCCAGAACATGACCTAGACGCGGCCTCCCACCGCCGCCGATGAGCTGGCTCCAGTGGCGGTCGACTTCGTCCTGGGTGTCGCAGTGGATCACCATGAACGACGGACCCAGCTGCACAGGGCAGCCTCATCAGGGGTAAGCCGTCGCGGCGTGGCTGGACGATATCAGGCGGATCCGGCCGTATTGTCGCGTCGGCGGGATCCGGCGGCCCGGCCCAGTCGGGCGCCGTGGGCACCGTACGAATCCAGCCGTCGCGATGCTCGCCGCGTCATGTCCAAGATCTGCGCATAACGCTCACGCCCGGCCCTACTTCCGAGTACATACCCGATCCCAAAAACGGCCGCGACGACGACGATCTTCACTCCGTCTCCTCCTGGCCGCTACGTGTCTTGGATACCACCGCACTGACAACAATGATGCCGACGAAGACAGCGGCGGCTGCCAGCCCAGTTTTCAGGGCGCGGGGCTTGTCTTCCACCGTCTTCTCTAGCGTGCTTTTCTTGCGGAACGGGTTCCTCATCGCATCTCCCTCAATCGTTGCGTTCATGCCCTGACCGGATGCCAGTAATCGTCAAGGCTTTGACCGTCGCGTCACCGCGAGGTGGACAGCAACGTCACATCGTCACACCCGGGCTTCCTTCTGACGCCAGAGCGACAGCTTGCCCCCGCCACAAGGTGACGACACCGCATCACAGATTCCTCCACTCCTGGCACTGGTACCCACGGAGCGCATGACATAACGCGGTGGATGGTCAGGCTAGCGGCAGCAGAGTCACGCAGTTATGGCCGCCATCGGTGTTATTGCAATCAGCACGATGGGTAATGGACACGACAGGCCGGATCTCGGGAGCGCTACGGGCTTCGGCTGAGGCTCCGGTCGTTTCGTCTCAAGCGACCGGAGCCGGGTACTTCCATGGCTGAGGAGTGAGTACGAACCATGGCGACTGTCTACGTCAGCGACGAAATGTGGCAGGAGTTTCATCAAGCGGTCAACATGACCCCGACCGAGCTGGAGGCTTGGCTCCGTAGGGAGGAGGACTCGGGAACGGGTGAGATCGCAACGGAGATCACCCAGCGCGTCCTTGACATCATGTCAAAGGCCCGACTGGAGCTCACGCAGGAAGATGTCGCTGTCATGGAGAGTGTGGTGAACCGAATCCAGCTCGAGCGCCGCAACGACCTCCATCCCACTACAGGTGATGACGCGCAGCGCCACCGCCTGATGGCGCTGGGACACGATCCGGACCATAACCCAGGATAGGCCGCCGGCCTTACGTGGCCGACTACGCGCTGGGCGTGATATTGATGATCGCCGGGGCGGTTTGGTTCGTTGTCGCTCTGGCTACGCATCAGCAGCGCCGACGGTACAAGCTCGCGGAGCATCGCTATCACGAAGGCCCATAACGACCTAGCGGACAGTGGCGGGCCGGGCCCGACACGAGTGACAAGCGCACGCAAGGCTCGACACCACGAACCGTCAGCTACAACCTCAGGCGGAGAGTGGCGGAGTCGGACCGCGGGCGCCCTGACGCAAGCCGTCGAGAAAGGCGCTGACCGCGTCTATCCCACTGTGTCGTGGCGACCAACCGAGCTCGGCGCCGGCCCGACGGGTACTCATCACAGGTAGCCGCAGCGCCATCTCGAACAGCTCCGGCGGCGCCGGCAGCACATGCGCACGCCAGGCGCCCCACATCGACCCTCGCACTAGCTGCGGAGGTATCGGCAGTAGGCGGGCCCGAAGTAGAGCGGCCAGCCGCTCACCAGTGACGATCGGCTCGGCGGCGATATTGAACGCCCCGCGTACCGGATCGAGGATTGCCCGACAGTAGGCGTCAGCGAGGTCGTCGGCGTGGACGGCCTGGAACCGCAGCCCGTGCGGCCACGGAAGGATCGGCATCAGGCCGCGTCCAATCAGGCGGCCCGGCAGCAATGGTCCGGCGAATAGCCCGCGCTGCTGTGAGGCCGACTCGGTCTGGAAAACGAACGCCTGTCGCAGCCGCACGACCCTGCGATCGGGGAATCTCGCGACATACGCGTCAACCAGCCGCTCAACATAGGCCTTCTCCCGACCGTAGGCAGCAGCTGGCCAACCGTGCGTCGGCCACGTCTCGTCCACCGGGTCGTCGTCGAGCTTCGGCGAGTACGCGCCTACAGACGAGGCATAGACCAACACCGGAACATCGGCTTCGCCGAGCGCGTCCAACAGACGTGCGGAGCCGATCCCATTGGACTCCCAGGTGGCGTACGGGTCATGGGTGGGTTGGAATTGCCAGGCCAGATGGACGACCGCGTCGGCACCGCGCACGATCCGGTGCAGGTCGTCGCGGGCGACGTCGGCGCTTACCCAGGCGGTCTTCGGCGGGACCCAGTCCGGCCGACGCCTCGCCACACCAACGATCGCATTGACCTGCGGCTCCTGCCCAAGGGCGCGGACGACTGCGCTGCCGACATTCCCGCTAGCTCCGAACACCACGACACGCATACAAGGCCGGTGCCCAGGTCCTGTCGGCCCAAACCGACAACACCAACCAACGCATAGGGACCTCTTCAGCGGGTACGTAGCCAAGTGGGCTAGCGCAAAGATAGGGAGTCAGTTCATGGAGATCATCGGCGTCATCGTCGCGGGGATCATCATTGGCTTTCTCGGGAAATGGGTCGCGCCAGACGATTACGACAAGATTCCGCTCTGGATGACCATTCTATGCGGTATCGCCGGAGTAATTGTGGGATGGTATGTCGCAATCGCCTTCGGTGTGGCCGCTACGAGCGGGATCGACTGGATCCGGTGGATCATCTCGGTGATCGTGGCCGCGATTTTCGTGGCAGGGGCGGCAACGGTTACTGGCCGAACCAAGGTTGGAAAGCGTCTCTGACGGGCTGGCGTGTATGTCAAAGCAGAAGTCGCCTGACCGCACCACCAGGCCCTCCGGCAAGCTCTCGTTGCGGGGTTGGTGGCGAGTCGTGCGCCGTACGTGGTCGCGGTTTGGAGACGACCATGTAACCCTGCTGGCGGGTGGCGTCGCATTTGCCTGGTTCCTTGCGCTCTTTCCGGGCTTGATAGCCGCCGTCATGATCTACGGCCTCGTGATGGATCCCGCCGACGTTGAGAATCAGGTCTCCAACGTCGCCGAAGGACTTCCGAGTGAGGCACAAACCCTTCTGACCAACCAGATGAACGACATTGCCAACAGTTCGGGCCAGGGCTTGTCGATCGGATTGGTCGTCAGCCTTACCTTGGCTCTGTGGAGCACCTCGGCCGGGATCGCTGGACTCGTGGAGGCCGTCAACATCGCCTATGACGAGGACGAGACGCGAAACTTCGTCGTCAAGCGCGGACTGGCCATAGTGCTCACTTTGGGCTTCCTGGTCTTCCTCGCATTGGCTATCGGCCTGATCGCAGTGCTTCCGAACGTAATCGACCAGCTAAGCATCGGTGTCGCGGCCTCGTCGGTGGTGGACGTGATCCGTTGGGCCGGTCTGGTGGTGCTCGCAATGGTCGGGCTCGGTGTGATCTATCGGATCGGGCCGGATCGCGACGTCCCGAAGGCTCGCTGGTTGAGCCTCGGGGCTGTGACGGCAGCCGCGCTGTGGCTACTCGCATCGGCGGCCATGGCCGTGTTCGTCGACAACTTCGGCAGCTACGGCAAGACCTACGGCAGCCTGGCGGGAGTTGTGGTCCTGATGCTGTGGCTCTGGATCACCGCGATTGCTGCTCTACTTGGAGCAGAAATCAATGGCGAGGTCGAAACGCAGACCTCGCGTAAACCGCCTACTGGCCAGGAAGGCTCGACGGACGAGCGGGAAGCATCAAGGGCCGCCGACGCATCTGCGACCCGAAGTCATGCACCGAGCTCATGATCATTGGCAAGAGGAGGTGTCTGGCAGGCGGCCGGTCGATCAGACACCTCCGGCCCGGCCCGTGTTGCCAGATCTGTACATCTGATGGCCGAAATCCGCATGAAGGAACCCATAGCCTTGGTCCTTGGGGGTGGCGGCGTACTCGGGGCGAGTCAAGTAGGGATGCTGCGCGCCCTCGGCGACGCCATGGTCCACCCAGATCTCATCCTCGGAACATCGGTCGGGGCAATCAATGGCGCAGCGCTCGCCGCCGGACACGACCGAGCGGGAGCCGTTGAAGAGCTGTCTCGCCTCTGGGAGGAGATGGCCGACAGTGACATTTTTGGCGGCTCGCTGCTGAGTCGTACTGTTCGGGCTGTTCGCACGGGCACCCATCTGCACTCGTCCGAGCCGCTGAGGCAGAGACTCGAAGCCACCTTTGGCCATCGGCGAATCGAAGACCTCCCGATGCCTTTCCAGTGCGTGGCCGCGAGCATCGAACGGGCGAGAGAACATTGGTTCACCGACGGGTCAGTGGTGGATGCCGTCCTTGCTAGTTGCGCAGTGCCAGGTCTGCTGCAGCCCGTGCAGGTAGATGGAGAACACTTTCTGGACGGTGGCCTAGTCTCCAGCGTTCCCGTGGATCGCGCCATGCAGCTGGGAGCCCGTACGGTGTTCGTCCTCCATGTCGGGAGATTCGACGCTCCTCTTCGTCCGCCGAGACGCCCGTGGGAGGTTGCTGTCGTCGCGTTCGAGATCGCGCGACGCCATCGTTACGAGACGACCATGGCGAGTCTGCCCGAAGGAGTCGCTGTACACGTTCTGCCGACGGGCACCGAGCCTCGGCGGTTCACCGACCCCAAGCAGTTCTACTACCGAGACTTCTCCACTGTCCCGGGACGAATCCGGGTAGCACGCGAGGCGACGACCCGCTATCTCGAGAGCCTGAGCCTTCGATCATGACGATCCCTCCGCGGTGGACGCGACGCTACGTATCGCCGATCGCTCTCGTCTTGATCTCGATCGCGTCGCTCGCGGTGTTCCTCGCGACCGTCATCCCACTAGCGCTGATTTCTACCGTTTGGTCGCCAGCGAGCAAGGCCCTGCGTCTGATCGTCTTCGCCCTCGTCGTCTTGGGCACTGAGCTGAAGGCGTTGGTTGCCGCATTCGGACATTGGCTGACGCGACGCGGGATCGAAGCACACTATCGCTCGCTAGGTAGCGCCCTGCACGTTCTGGTTCGTACTGCGACGAAGCTGTTCGCGGTCGAACCGGATGACGAGGTACGCGACTGGCCCACCGATCGACTCCGGACGTCAAATCACGCGCTTCTCGTGCTCTGTCGGCACGCTGGACCAGGTGACAGCCTCATCCTGTTGGATGCGCTGATCAACCGCTACGGTCTCCGGCCGCGGCTCATCATGAAGTCGTCGATGCAGCTGGACCCGGTCGTCGACCTGTACTTCCATCGGCTACCGGCGGTCTTCATCGACCCCATCGACAACGAAGGATCAGCGCAACGCTCGATTCGCTGCCTCGCACGCGACCTCGGCAGTGAGGACACTCTGGTGATGTTTCCAGAAGGCGGCAACTACACCCCTCGGCGGCATCGACGGGCCATTCGCCATCTCGCCAGGGCCGGACACCTCGGTGACGCTGCGCGCGCTCACCGACTCAACCATGTCATGCCACCTCGGCCAGGCGGCGTACTTGGCGTCTTGGAGGAGAAGGAGGTGGACGTGCTGGTGCTCGGCCACACGGGTATCGGCCGAATCCACTCCATTGGGGACGTGTGGCGATCTCTGGAGAACCCGAAGCCGGTCGAACTCAGGGGTTGGTTCACTCCTTTCGAGGCGGTGCCGACTGACGGCAAGCGTCGCATCGGATGGCTCTTCGACCTCTGGACGACGGTTGACCAGTGGGTCGAGACAGTGTTCATCGACAGCGATCTCCGACGCAAGACGACGACGAAACCTGTGCAAGATGACAATTGTCCGAAGTCCGATGGCATAGATATCTGAATCTCCGTCTACGTGGGATATCTCCAGCGCTCATGGGTACGGCGTGAGGAGGGAGAGATGTGGCAGCAGCCACGTGCGCGATAGGGAGGAAGAGGTTATGTCGAAGACGACCTCTCGGATAGCGACCGCCGTAGCCGCGGGTTACGTTCTTGGCCGCTTCAAGAAACTGCGGCTGGCCGTCATGGTCGGATCCGCGTTGGCCAATGACAATGTTCGGGATGCTGCGGTCGGTTACGTCAAGAAGAAGACCGGACCTCTCGGCTCAAACTCGCCGGCTGGGGCCCTAACCCAGCAAGTTGGCGCCAAGCTCGCCGACGCCGGCAAGGCCGCGGCGCTCGCCGCCGCCGCCTCACGTGTCGACTCGATCAGCGACCGATTGGCTGCCCGAAGTCAGAATTTGCGTGGCACTGACGGAGATGCGGCTGCTGAGGATGCAGACGAGCCTGAGGACGAGTACGACTCACCACCAGAAGACGTGGCGGAGGACGAGGACGAGGACCTCGAAGAGGACGAAGAAGCCGCAGAAGAGGACGAAGAAGCCGCAGAAGAGGACGAAGAAGCCGAGGAGCCAGTGAGCCGTTCGCGTCGTCGCGGACGGAGCGCGTCCGCGGCGCGGAGCGGAGCCTGACATGAGCCCGGATACACCTGTCGACGAGCGTCAAGAGCAGACGCTCGCGAACCAGCTCGGCCTTGATCGCCTGGTTGACGAGGCAGAAGACCTAGGACGCGCGCTAGCCGACCGCGGCGCCTCGTCGATCACCAACGGCATCGACTCGTTGACGAACCGCCTGAATTCGACCGCGGGCGATGTAGGAGGAGCAGCAATGAAGGCAACCAACGCCGGGCCGGTCGGTAAGGCGAAACTCAAGGCCGGCACTGAGCTGGTCAAGCAGACGGCTTCGGCGGCGGGCCATGGAACCACCGATCAGGCCAAGCAGGGCATGTCCGCGATCAAGGACAAGGTCACTGGCATCTTCAAGGGAGGGTCGAAGGATGGAGGCAACGACAAGAAGCTGAAGGTGACCAACATCGTCGAATCGGTCGACGTGCCGGTC
>Ga0190270_10001771_pt1 | contig 10211 bp, 6 predicted proteins | sample Popmic320T_FD_133748 | JGI IMG/M metagenome (GOLD analysis project Ga0190270, IMG submission 133748) | Populus adjacent soil microbial communities from riparian zone of Weber River, Utah, USA - 320 T | ecosystem: Environmental > Terrestrial > Soil > Riparian zone | place: USA: Utah | collected... | reverse complement strand
CGCGGCTATACTGGCGGCCCACGCGGATGTAGCTCAGTTGGCTAGAGCGTCTGCTTGCCATGCAGAAGGTCGTGGGTTCGAGTCCCATCATCCGCTTCACAAAAGCCCCGCTCAGCGGGGTTTTCGTTTCCCAGAGAGGCACCAAGGACGCTTCCTGCAAGCGAAACTGCAAGCGGACGGAAACTTTGACACTTTCGAGTCGCCTTCACCCGCCTAGCGCTCAGGGGTAGGACGCTCGCGAGTCATCAGCCATCGCCCGCTCCGCTTACCGAGCGCAGCGGAACGAACGACTTGCTGCCGTCATATCGCGTGAGGAGTTCGGCGCTAGGGCCCTGATTGGGCGCGTCGCCTACAACCACGTCGCGCTGACGATGCGAACAAATTGCGTGCTCACGCGCTACAGTGCGATTAATACCGCTGACCCGCGCGCGGCATTCCTCGAATAGGAGGAGCACCGTCCTAAGCACCGTCGCGCCGGCTCGATAGCCGCTTTCGCTCGCCTGGCGCGAGTGACCCTCGAGAAAACGCGCACTGCGGCACCGTCCGGTGCCCAGGTAGCCGTTCGAGAGGAGTCACCGTGAAAGGTCAGCGCAATCGCACCCCCTCGGCGTCGCGGTCGGGCCGGGTAGGTCGGCTGGGCCGCCTCGCCCACTTCACCACCCGCTACCGCTGGTCGATAAGAAAGGGGTCGTAATGAGCGACGAGCGCTACGACGTCGTCGTGATCGGCGCGGGCCAGGCAGGCCTCGCGATCGGCCATCTCCTCGGTAAGCAGGGCAGCCGGTTCGTGATCCTCGAGGCCGCCGACTCCGTCGCTTCCGCCTGGCGGAGGCGCTGGGACTCGCTCGTCCTCTTCACGTCGCGCCGCTACGACGCACTGCCTGGACTCGCCTTCCCCGGCGACCCGGAGGGATACCCGACGCGCGGGGAGGTCATCGCCTACCTCGAGCGATACGCCGAGCACTTCCAGCTGCCGATTGCGCTCTCGAGCCCCGTCCGCTCGCTGACAAGTGAGGGCGAGGGCGACGTCTTCGTGCTCGAGGCGGGCGAGAAGCGGATTCTGGCCGATCAGGTTGTCGTGGCCACGGGCCCCTTTCAGGTGCCGAACATTCCGGCACTCGCGGGCGCCCTCTCCGACGAGGTCTTCCAGACACACAGCACCGGTTACCGGCGGCCGGCGGATGTCCCCGAGGGTCGCGCGCTCGTGGTCGGCGGGGGGAACACGGGCTTCCAAATCGCGGCAGAGCTCGCCCCGAGCCGCGACGTGCATCTCGCGATCGGCTCCCGGCAGAAGCCGCTGCCGCAGCGTCTGCTCGCCCGCGACCTCTTCTGGTGGCTGACGACGCTCGGCGTGCTCTCGAAGACCGTCGAATCGCGGCTCGGCCGACGCCTACGGGGCCGCGACACCCTGATCGGCTCGAGCCCGAGGCAGGTGAAGCGGCTCGGCGTGCAGGTTCGGCCGCGGGCCGTTCGCGCCAACGGCCGCACGATCGGCTTCGCCGACGGCAGCGAGCTGGAGGTCGACGCCGTGGTCTGGGCGACCGGTTACCAGTCAGACCACTCGTGGATCCAGCTGCCGGTGACGGCCGAAGACGGGGCTCTGCGCCACCGTCGCGGCGTCACCGAGGTGCCGGGGCTGTACTTCCTCGGCCTCTCCTGGCAGCACACCCGCGGCTCGGCGCTGCTCGGCTTCGTCGCCGACGACGCCGCCTTCATCGCCCGCCAGATCGGCGACAGAAGCGAACCCGCACCCAAGACGATCGACAGTCGCGCCCCGCAGGCAGCGGGCGCCACGGAAGGGATTTGACGAATGCAACATCACGCGCATCACGAACAGCACGAGGACGACCAGCGCGCGCCGGAGCTTGAGTACTTCCCGACCGAGACGGCGGGTCTGCCCGAGGCGGTCGGACCGCAGGTAGTCGAGCTAGATGACGGCGACAGGTTCGAGCTGCGGATCGCGCCCGTCGCGAAGCGCCTCGGCGACGACACCGTGCGCATGATCGCCTACAACGGCTCGGTGCCGGGTCCGGCGCTCCGCGTCCGTGAGGGGGCCGAGCTCGTCGTCGATGTCGTCAACGAGGGCGACCTTGAGGCGACCGTTCACTGGCACGGTCTGCGGCTCGAGAACCGCTACGACGGCACCCACGAGACGCAGGCCCCGATCCCGGTCGGCGGCAGCTTCTCCTACCGCATCTCGTTCCCCGATCCCGGTATCTACTGGTACCACCCGCACATCCGCGAGGACTACGGCCAAGAGCTGGGGCAGTACGGCAACATCGTCGTCGTTCCGGCCGAGAGCGACTACTGGCCGCCCGCCCACCGCGAGCTGCTCCTGACGCTCGACGACGTCCTAATCGAGGACGGGAAGATAGCGCCGTTCAACCGCGAGGAGACGACGTTCGCGGCGATGGGCCGCTACGGCAACGTCCTGCTGGTCGGCGGCGAGACGAAGCCGACCTTCTCCGCACACCAGGGCGAGGTGGTGCGCCTGTACCTCACGAACACGGCCAACACGCGCGTCTTCAACGTCGCGCTGCCGGGAGCTCAGCTGAAGCTCGTCGGCGGCGACAGCGGCCGTGTCGAGCGCGAGGAGCTCGTCGAGTCCGTCGTGCTCGCACCCTCCGAGCGGGTGGTCGTCGATGCGCTCCTCGAGCACGCGGGCCGGCTGACGCTCGAGCACCGGACGCCGGAGCGGACATACGAGCTCGCGACGTTCGAGGTGGGCGACGAGCCGGCGGCGCCCCCGCTTGCGGACGATTTCGCCGTCCTGCGCCAGAACCCGGAGTGGGCGGCCGAGCGGGAGCGGCTGGCGCCTCACGTGCACGCGGAGCCGGACAAGACACTCGCGTTCGTCGCCGAGATGGACATGGGCGTGCCGGATGGCCCGGTGGTCTTCGCCTGTCCGATGCACCCCGAGATCACTGGCGAGCCGTCAGACCGCTGCCCCGAGTGCGGCATGAAGCTCCTCGCGGTCGCCGCGCCCAGCAGCTACGCCTGCCCGATGCATCCCGAGGTCGTGAGCGGGACGCCGGACCGGTGTCCGAAGTGCGGGATGAAGCTCGTCGACGCCGCTCTCCTCCCGGCTTCCGGCGATGCATTCGAGCATCACGGGCACGGCGCCCGCATGGGGCACGAGGAGCACGAGCAGGCGCCCATGCACCCCATGGATCACGACCACCACGACCACCACGACCACGCCGACGCCGGCGGGATCGAATGGGAGGACGACATGGTCGAGGTCAACCGGCTGACGACGCCGGCCAACATGCGCTGGAAGCTCGTGGACAAAGACACCGGTGCAGCCAACCACGGGATCGACTGGACGTTCACGGTCGGCGACCGCGTCAAGCTCCGGCTCGTCAACGAGATGGACTCGGATCACCCGATGCACCATCCGTTCCACGTCCACGGCGCCGGGCGCTTCGTCGTGCTCGCCCGCGACGGCGTCCCCGAGGCTAATCTCGTCTGGAAGGACACGGTCCTCGTCCGCACCGGCGAGACGGTCGACATCCTGCTCGACGTCACCAACCCGGGACGCTGGATGGCCCACTGCCACATCGCAGAGCACCACGAGAGCGGGATGATGTTCAGCTTCAACGTCGAGCCCGCCGCGGCGGCGTGAGGCGGCCGGGAGGCCCTGCCTATCTGCTCGGCCGCGCCGCCACGCCCGGCGCGGCCGAGACGCGGCAGTTCCTGTCGCGCAACCGCGTCGAGTTCCGCTGGGTCGACGTCGACGACGACCCGCTCATGCGCCTGCTCGGCGACCACGGTCCGCTGGCCGACGTCCGGCTCCCGTGCGTGCTCTTTCCCGACGGCTCGCTCCTGGAGGGGCCGGAGCGGTTCATGCGGACCAGATTCGTCCCCCATCACGACGCAACACCCTCGGTGTCCTCCGAAGACCAGCGGGCGCATCTCGAGACGAAACGCTTCAAGCACGAGCTCGCCACACGTATGAGCCTGACGACGAAGCCCCAATTCGATCTTTACGACGTTGCCATCCTCGGAGCGGGTCCCGCGGGCCTGACGGCTGCCCTGTATGCAGCCTCCGAAGGGCTAAGGACGATCGTCGTCGAGGCGCTCGCTCCGGGCGGACAAGCAGGGACGAGCGCACGGATCGAGAACTATCCGGGCTTCCCCAACGGCGTCAGCGGCTCCGAGCTCGCCACCGACATCCATGCACAGGCGTCCCGACTCGGGGCTGAAGTCCTGGTCGGCGTCGAGCTCGTGCACTCACTGCCTGGTAAGGGCGTGCCGTTCGAGTTTGAGCTGACCGGCGGCGCGACGGTAGGTACCCGCGCCGCCGTCGCAGCGAACGGAGTCCACTACCGGCGGCTCGAGGCCCGAGGGGTCGACGAGCTGATCGGCGCGGGCGTTCATTACGGCGCTTTTCCTTCGGAGGCAGCCCTCTGTCGCAACTGCGACGTGATCGTGGTTGGCGGGGCGAACTCGGCCGGACAGGCAGCTCTCCACCTCGCCGACGTCGCCCGCAGCGTCACCGTGGTCTGCCGTTCTGACTCGCTCGACCGAGGCATGTCGCGGTACCTCGTCGACCGCATCGAGGCACACGACCGGATCCGGGTGCGCAACCGCGCGGAAGTGGTCGAGGCGCGCGGCGACGAACGGCTCGGCTCGGTCGTGATCCGCGACCAGAGCCGCGACGAGGAGATCGAGGCCGGCGCCGATGCTCTCTTCGTGATGATCGGAGCGGAGCCGATGACCGCAGGCGTCGAAGGCTGGCTCCGCCGCGACGACCACGGCTTCCTCGTCACCGGGCCCGATCTTCTCGCCGACGCGCAGCACGCATGGCCACTCGACCGCGCGCCACTCCACCTCGAGTCGAGCCAGCCAGGTCTCTTCGTCGCCGGCGACGTACGCCACGGCTCGATCAAGCGCGTCGCGTCCGCAGTCGGCGAAGGCGCGATGGCAGTCGCGCTCATCCACCAGTACTTGAACACGCTCGACGGCAGTCGTCAGTCAGGCGCCGATCGTCATCGCTGTGGCTGACCTGAGCGGGCGGCACGAACAACGTCCGCGATGACTCGGGTGGTGATCGATGCGAACCGCTCCTCTTCGAGCAGAGCGCTGTGCGTCGACCCGTGCGCCGTTCGGTGGACGCTATTGGACGAGAGTTGGGCGAGCTTTTCCTGAGCGGTCGCCCAGCCGCGCTGCTGGTCCTGATCTGCCGACAGGACAGCAACCGGTTTGTCACCGAGGCTCTTCAGTGACTTCGCCTGCTCGAACACCGTCGGCAGTTCGAGGAACTCATTCCGATTGGCCCTGAGCTCCCGCGGCATCACCGCAAACGTTCGCAATTGGTCGCGCGCATCGGGCGGCAGCGTCGCGAACCCGGTCCCGAGTGTCGGCCTGGCGATGCCCGCGCGTGCGAGTGACGGGAACAGCGCCATGACTCGCCGGAAGGTCGAGTAGAAGCTGGGGTAGTCCGGAAGCTCGAACTGATACGGAGTGGCCGAGTCGATGAGGGCGACGCCAGCGACTTGCTGCGGATACCGGGCGGCGTAGGTGAGCGCGTAGGTGCCGCCGGTGGAGTGCCCGGCCAGGACATACGGCCCTGGGATGCGCGCAGCCGTGAGCAGGCCTTGGAGATCCGTCGCGAGCTGGTGGCCGTCCTGGCGGCCCGGCGCGGCGCCGCTCCATCCCTGCCCGGCGCGATCGAAGACGCAGACGCGCGTCGTCTCTGCGAGGGGCCGCTGCACCCACGCCCAGCTCGGCGTTCTTTCGCCGAGCCCGTTGAAGAGCAGCACGGTCGGGGCGCCGGCGCCGACGCAGTTCAAATAGAGACGGTGGCCATCGACGAGATACGTGCCGCCACCAGGTGCGGGGTTAGTCATCGTCGCCTCGACGACCGTCTCGAAGGCACCGCCGACCGCGACCAGCCCCAGAACGAAGAGGGCCGGGTAGAGCAGCGCGCGCCGTGACCAGTTGTGGAGCGAGCGGCGTGCGCCGCGGAACGACCATCCGACGAGCAGCAGAAGCAGTAGCGGCCACACCCATCCCGCGAGCCTGAGCAGGTGATCGCCCGGCGAAAGCACGAGCACTCCAACGCCGACCGCAGCCGCTGCAACTCCGGGCGCGAGCGCCCAATCCTGAGGCTGTGCTGTGAACCGGCGCGAGGCGAGCGCAAGCAGCACGAATCCTGCACCGAGGGCAATAAGGGCGCTGCCCGTGATCTGCGCCTCCGTGCCGCCATCGAACACGGCGAGCACGAACACGAGCCCCAGGATCAAGCCGGCCCCGATCGAGACTAGGACGAGCAGCCCGATGTGACCTCTCTCGCGAATGTTTGCAGTCGCCGTGGAACTGGGGCTGTACTCAGCGTCCTCTGTAGTCATGCGACCCCTCCGCTGAACAAGTCAAGAGCCTAGGCCACAAGCCAACTACTTACCACCACGTTCAGGAGCCCGGCCTTCATGATCCTTGGATGCCGCACATCATCCGCAAGCCAGGATTCCTCGGCGGGACGACGCTCGCGGTGTTCATGACGCTCGTCCACACCGTTAACGATGCGATCACCGCGATCTTGGGCGCGATGCTCCCGACTCTTCAGGTGCGGTTCGATGCGGGTCCGACGACCCTCGCCTTGATGGTCGCAGTGTTCTGGATCGCCTCCTCCGTGACGCAGCCTGTCTTCGGTGCGCTTGGCGAGGACATCGGCCTGCGTGTGATCGGATGCGTGGGCGTCTTGATGGCGTCTACGTTCTTGAGCCTGATCGGTGTTGCTTCCGAAGTCTGGCTCCTGTTCGTCTTGCTCGTGATCGGCGGGCTCGGGTCCGCGGCTCTCCACCCCGTCGGCACGACGATCGCCAGCACGCAGGCATCGAATGCAACCCTCGGCGTCGGGCTCTTCACCGCTGGTGGCATGGTTGGTTTCGCGCTCGGCCCTGTCCTCATCCTGTACCTCGTCTCCACGTACGGCACTGACGCAACGGTCTGGCTCGCGGTGCCCGGGCTCATCCTCGGCGCTGGTGTGGGCGTTCTCTTACCTCAGTGGGAACCTCACCCGCGTCGGCCGCTTCGGCGGTTGTTCGACTTGCGGTTGGTGCGCGGCCCGGTCGGGTTGCTCGCCGTCGCGGGCATGTTCAGCGCGCTGGCGTTCGTCACGTTTACAGGCTCCATCCCGATCTGGCTCGTGCAAGAACATGCGTACTCACCCGACGCGAGCATCATCGGGTGGACCCTCTCAGCGTTCGCCTTCGCGGGCGGCCTCGGCTCGATCCTCGGCGGCTTTCTCGCGCCGAGGCTCGGCCCCGTCCTCACGATCGTTGGGGCGCTGCTCCTGACCCTCGGCCCACTACTCGCAGTCGTCGCCAGCGAGCCAGGGACAGTCCTCTACTTCGGGGCGATTGCTCTCGCAGGCACGCTCATTTTCGTGCCCGTTCCCGCTCTCATCATCATCGCGCAGGAGTTCGTGCCTGGCGCACCCGCGACGGCATCAGGAATGGTTCTCGGGCTTGGCTCAGCCTTGGCTGGGCTCGGGTACATCGTGCTCGGGCGCGTTCAGGAGGCGGTGGGACTCACCAACGGGATTGTCATGGGCTTCAGCATGGTCGTCCCCGCGGCGCTCATCGCGCTCGTCGTGCTCCTCCGAGGTCGCGGTGAGGCGCCGGTCGCGGCGTGACGGTGTACCGCGTACCGCTCTGCGGCCGAGCATCGTCGCTGCGGGTTCCCATGCAGAGGTCGTGGGTTCGAGTCCCATCATCCGCTTCACAAAAGCCCCGCTCAGCGGGGTTTTCGTTTTCTATGGGGGCTCCGCGGACGGGTTCTGCAAGCGAAACTGCAAGCGGAGGGCACACAGAAACCGCGGAACCGCCCCCCGAGCTCGTCGCGCCCCGGCCGGCGAGTCCAGCGCGAGCGACCCGCCACCGGCCCCCGCCGAGCCGGCCGGCCCGGTCCTCGTCTGAGGGGACCGAGCGGGGCGGGGACGCGAGGATCCAACCCCTCAGCGCCCGAGCTCGGCCGGATCGAAGCGGGGGACCGCCGGATTCGGTCTAGAGTTGGCCATGGCCACCGTCGAGGTCTGGATCCAGCTCGAGCCCAACGCCTGGGACGTCTCTCCGCGCTGGCCGGTGGATCGCGCGACTGCCGAGGGCGCTCTCCCCGTTGCCGGGTTGAGCCAGGTTCAGCTCACCTCACCGATCACCCACAAGACGCGGACGGTCTCGGTGCGCCGGCCGCTGCCGCAGGCGGCGCTGATCCTGCGCCGCTACACCGCGGATTGGCGCCAGCCCGACGACCGCAAGGTCAATCCGTGGGATCTGAACGAGCCCGACCCGACCGACGAGGGGACGATGGGAACTATCCCGGGGCCGGTGATCGAGTGCGAGGTCGGCGACACGGTCCGCGTGCACTTTCGCAACATGGACTTCCGTCCCGTCCGCGTCGTGCCGCCGTGGGAGGCGCGTGAGGTGCCGCTGCTGCCGGTCGAGCTGCGCACCCACAGCCTCCACGCTCACGGGCTCCTCTACGCGCGCGAGCACGACGGCGCCTACCCCCTGACGCCACCCGACAGGGGCCAGCCGGTCGAGGCCGGCGAGGCGGCCGCGTGGGCACTCCTCGGCGTCAGGAGTCTGAAGCAGGGCGACCGCGTTCCTCCGGGCGCGACCTTCACCTACACCTGGGAGGCCCGGTGGGGGACGAGCGCCGGCGTCTGGCACTACCACGATCACTCGATCGCACACGAGCTGAGCATGGGGCTGGGCGCGATCGGGATCATCGTCGTCCGCAACCCCGACGACCAGGAGAACGAGGTCGAGATCACGCCCGCGCGGCTACCCGACGGCTCCTGGACTGGCTCCCCGGTCGAGAGTCGTTCTTCGGACCTCGGCGACCGGCTCAGGATCATGCCCCACGACCTCGGACTGCTGGGGGTGCCCACCGTCGAAGGTGCCGCGAGTAGGTTCGAGGAGGGGATTCGCGACGCAGCCATGGACGCGGGGATCCTGCCGCCACCGGGTCCTCCGGGAATGGCCCTGGAGCTCGATCCGGACCTCGGGTACGTCAAGGCGCTCGATTACGACACCTACCGCAAGCCCCCTGATCAGGCGCGATTCCTGCTCCTCTTCCACGAGATGGCCGGCGTCGGGATGTGCATCAACGGCCGACAGCACCTCGGCAACGCGCCCACCCTGGTTGCCGGGCCGAAGACGAGGATGCGCTTCGGCATCGTGGGAGCAGGCGACGCGTTCCATACCTTCCACATCCACGGTCACCGCTGGGTGGTTCCCGGCCCGGCCGGAAAGACGCAGGCGGCGATCGCCAAGAGCCCCCAGGTGCAGGCCGCGACTCCGTTCGAGGACGCCCACGTCTTCGGCCCTGCGAGCTCGTTCGCGTTCACGCTCGAGGAGGGAGAGGGGATGATGCGCGCCGACCCGGCGATCGGCGAGTGGCACCTGCACTGCCACGTCGGCCACCACATGATGGAGGGGATGGTCGGGTCGCTGTTGATCGTGGAGGGCGGTGAGCTGGCGCTGCCCCTGCCGATCGGGCGGGGGGTGCCCGACGGCGAGCCGGCGCCGGAGCCCGAGACCCACACGATCAACCTGATCGACGGCCGCAGATACGGCCCGATCGCCGGCGGCGACATAAAGATCCATCAGGGAGACACGGTGATCTGGGTCAACACGATGAAGAACGCGATCGAGCTCCACGGCGACCAGCCCACGAAGTGGCTCACGGCCCCCCTGAAGCCGGGCGAGAGCGTCTCCTACACGTTCAACAGCCTTGGCAAGTTCCGCTGGGGGCACGCCGCCTCCCTGGGCACCGCGTATGCCTGGATCGAGGTCGTCCCACCGAGCCACTACATCGCCCCGGGGTCAGGGACCGGCGCGGCGACGGGACCGGCTCCGGCTGCACCCCCGGCCGGCGGTACCACGCATCAGGTCGCGATCACCAGCACCGGCTTTGCGCCGAGCACGCTCTCGATCAGCGCCGGCGACAGCGTCAACTGGACGAACCAGGACTACTCGGCGCACACCGCGACCGCCGACGACCACTCATGGGCGACGCCGACCCTGACCAGCGGCAAGTCGTTCGCGCGTCCGTTCCCCAGCGCCGGAACGTTCGCCTACCACTGCCACATCCACCACGAGATGACCGCGACCGTCGTCGTGGCCTAGCCGGGGCGCCCGGCCTCGGCAAACGAACAAGGCTTCCACCGCCTACACGATTTCCAGTCGTGCACCTTAAGCCACT
>Ga0190270_10001770_pt1 | contig 10212 bp, 18 predicted proteins | sample Popmic320T_FD_133748 | JGI IMG/M metagenome (GOLD analysis project Ga0190270, IMG submission 133748) | Populus adjacent soil microbial communities from riparian zone of Weber River, Utah, USA - 320 T | ecosystem: Environmental > Terrestrial > Soil > Riparian zone | place: USA: Utah | collected... | reverse complement strand
TTGTTTGTGGTCGAGGCGCGGTTATCGTATTGTCCCGTCCGCGTCTCGGAACATACCGTCTTTTTCTGCTTCCAGCCGCCATTGTTCCTCTTCCTTATTCTTTTCCCACGGTAGCGTATAGCTACTCGATATCCAGTCTTCCGGTTGGTTATCTCTTCGGTCAGCTTCCGAATGTATAACCATATCGTGCGGCTGTTCCGTGAGCAGTATTCCTTTTATGCACTGGCGGCAGGTGGCCGCATAGTGTGCACGTTTCGAGCTATGCCCTTCTAGGTCAACCTCGCGCGGATCAATCTTCCACGTACAGTGTAGCGCACGCGCTTTGAGCGGGTTTGTCGACCTCCGACCCCGAACGTTGATTCGAGTAGCCCGGGAAATGGCCGCGCCTAATCCAATAAAAGCCTCTTTGTTCTTGAATTCCAATTTGGGCCATCGTTCACCGGTGCACCGGCCGAAATGCGCGAGGATAGCGTCAATATCCATTGCCGAGGCAGGAATACCCCGCGATTTAGGCGGTTCCCATTCTCCACCCTTACGGAGCAGATAAACGCCGTTCTGCACGCTGACCATTTCGTCGTATTCTTTTACTCCCCATTCTCCCAATTTGTCAGAAAATTGGAAATGGCGGCCGAGTTGTTCGGGCGACTCGGTGGTAAATACTCCGTCGGTTTCCACACTGATAATCGTACCGGTCGGGCACGCTAACATGAGTTTCATTACTTGTGATCGGCACCACGAGGTGACATATCCGGCGATAGGTAATGTGTGGCTGGACGGCGCTTTATCCTTTCCGCCCGCTCGCTGCGCCATCTTCCCATAAAGAGAATTCATGCTAAGTTTATACCCCATCTGCACGGGGTTCTTTTCCGCTTTCAATTTAGAACGGGCTGTATATAGCTCCTCCATTAACGCTTCCCACGGAAATGTTACGGGCTCTTTCGGTTCCCAATGCCAACAGTCGAGTATTTCGCACTCCACATCCTTATTGAACCGCGCATATCCCATTGCCGTGCCTACTTCCGGTGCCCAATACCATCCCTCCGCCCGGTGCGGATAACTAATCATTCCTTTCTGCGATCGGTGCGGCAGCGGTTGTATCTTTGTATTCATGAATTGAAATACAGGATTACTACTCTTCCCTTTCCATCGCACACGGAGGACAGTAAAACCAAGGCGTAAGTCTTTCCGTTCCCACCATTCACGGGTATTAAGAGCACCCACGTGCCTCCATTTTCCTCCTTCTGAAAGTGAAGGGATATGGCGGAATGCACTAGGATATGCAGAATTGATATCATACTGGAATATGGGACCTTTAATGACACCCACTTTATATTGTTCGATATGGCCACCGTAAAACGCTCCTTTCACTGCTTCGTGCAATTCGGGCGGCATATTACCTTCCTTGCCTCCCCATTCGTGCTCTACCAATCCGTGACGCCGTCGGATGTAATTAGCGAGAGCGCCCGGCCCATACCACTCGGTGAGCATAAACCCACCGTCGAACATGAGTTTACGGAACTCCTCGGCCAATTCCCGTAATGCCAGGATTTCTGCACGCCAATACCGCAACACATCGGGCATATCCTCATATGTGGTATCCGCGCGTAGTTTCTTACCTTCTACGACGATGGCCCAATTGTCAGGATCGGCCGGGGTTGGGAATAAGCTTTCATACGCTTTCACAAACGAAGTACCAAAGAATGCCGCGATATCTTCGATGAGTATGGAAACCTTCTTATCGCCTACTATTCGGGTGATACGCAGTGTTTTCCCAAATATGCATTTAACAATATAAAGTTTTCCGTCCCGTCGCACTCGGCAACCATTGCGATCGTAAATGGCATGTTTAGCAGGCCACGGAAGAGACCAGATAATCATATTCTGATCGTAGCGAAAGAAATAGCCAAGGTGTATAGCATTTGGATACGCCTCGGCTACTTCAATACAATAATCGGCTATCTGCTCAAATGTCAGCCGTTCTGTAGGCTTGTCAATCACTAGCGGGTCATCCGGCCGAACGGAACAGCCGAACAGCACATAATGCTGCGGCTTATCCTGCCCGGATAATTTCATTCCCTCGCCGTCCCACACAATGACTGTTTTAGTGCGAGTCTTGTTTTCCCTGTCCTTTCTATGCGCTTTCCTGGCCGCCTCTTTCCGCTCTGCTATCGTGTAGCCTTTGCGGTATCGGTGAGGATGTTGCATTTAAGCCGCGTTATATTCGTCGCGCCAATCTTGCCAATCCCAGTAATCATCCAACTCAATACCGTAGCGATCCATGAGATAATCGTGTAGGTCATCCCATACCGCTTCGGCACCCTCATCAAAGTTATGCATCATATCATAGTCGAACAGGTCATGTAGCTTACCGAGGAATTCGCTATCTCTTTCCAGTCCCTCTTCCTCGGCAAATAATTCATCTCGCAGGAAAAACTCATAGGGCTCATCATCAGGATATGTCACGGAAAACTCCCGTTTGATTGGGGAAAACGGGTAAACGGGAAAAGGCCGCCGATTTCGCAATCGGCGACCTTTTCCTACGGTTCAGCGCCCATTCTTAGTAACCGGGCGCGTCTTCCGTGACGGTTTCGAGTGCGGGCGCATCCTCCGGAAGATCGGCGATGAAGAACTCATATCCGGTACCGCCGTTGAATAGGTACTCTCGCGCGTCGAGCATCCCGGCGACGTTCCCGCGCGTTCCGCAGCGCTCGAACTCGCGGAGCTGGTCGCCCAGCGTCCCGCCGTGATCCCAGAAACGGATCTTCACCGGTTCGGGCTGGTCGGGCGACTCCATTTCGGCCCACACCCGCGCGTGCGTCTTGCCGTTGTACGTGGTGCTCTCGTCCTTCAACTCCCAGCGGATGAACAGTGTCGGATATCCGGTGAAGTCGAGTCGGTCGTCTTTCGCGACCTCGCGGTAACCGTCATCGGCCGCTTCCGAGAGTCGCTTAGCGGATGCCATCCGCTCTTTGAACGAGCGCGGTCCGTCCGGCAGATCGGACGTCCGGCGAGTCGTGCGGCGCGCTGTGGGTGGCATATTCCCGTTCCATTCTGTTTGTCGAATCGCTGGGATAGTCCATGATCATATGGGACGATGGTCATGGGCTCGGGCTCGGTCGGCTGGCCGCCTCGCCGAGTCCAGCCTCCCACTTGATCATGCTCCGGCGCTGCGTCCTTACCGGCAGTCTTACTAGGCCGTTAGAGTGAACGATCACTGCGCCGTTAGAGCAGGGGTTTGATATCCAGCTACATAAGCGAGGGCATCGAATGACGGAGCAGACAGGATCGTCACAACCGCCGGACTGGTACACGAAACCGCCCGCATGGCTCACCGATCCTCCTCAGCGCCGTGACCGATACCGCGACGATGACGACCGGGATAGGGACCGTGGGCGGTACCGGAGTAGCAGGGACCGAGACGATGAGGACCTGGTCACCGCTATTCGGGCGATGCCGGAGCAGGTTGTGAGCGCGCTGCGCGAGGCTATCCAGGGCGCGCAGCAGTCACAGCAGAACAACAGCGGCCAACAGGAACAGAATAAGCAGCAGGAACCCCCGAAACAGCAGGACAATAACAGCGGCGGGAGTGACGATAAGCCTCGCGAACAACTCACGTTCGCCGATCGCTGGTTCTCCAACCAGCTATGACAGATACCACAGATACTCACCTCGATCTGTCGATTCTGGCGCAAGTAGAACCACAGCCAGAGCCAGACGAGAAACCCGATACACGCGGCACTGCACCGGCCGGTAAAGCGGCGGGCGAGGAATCGCCCCGACGTCGTACGTCCCGTAGAAATGACCGGGGCGCACCACCGCCACCGGTAGCGGGGCCGCGTGTTTTCGTGCGCGACGATGAGGAACTAATCCCGGAATATAAACCGGGTATGTTTGTCAAGCCGATCACTGAGGCTTATATGACAATCGCGGCAATCGTGATGCCGCTGAGTCAGCCGATCGGCACGTCGATTATGCAGAACGCGGAGAGCTGCGCGAAAGCGTGGGATAATGCGGCCAGGACTGACAAGCGCGTCCGTCAATATCTGCTCAAGGCGATGTCAGCGGGTATCGTTGTGCCGCTTCTCATCGCGCATATGCCGATCGCCTCGGTGATCTTCGTTGTGATGTTTCCGCCGAAACCGCGAGACACGGTAGAATCGACACCACAAGGCACGCCCGGTGAAACGATCAACCCTGTCTCGAATGGATATCAACGGCGATGAGCTACCCTGACCGTCCCGATCTTCCTCCTCGCTTTAACCGGCGAGGCACTCAGCGGCATCTCCACACGGTGGGACTGCAACGCGATGCGCAGATGTCGCAGCACGCGCCGCGCGTGTCCTGGGCGGAATTCTGGCCGTTGTTCGACTGGCGGCAGTCCGAGCACGTGGCGTTGATCGGGCCGAACGGGCAGGGCAAGACAACGTTACTGATCTCGATTCTGCCTAAGCGTACGTACGTGGCGGTACTTGTCACTAAGCCACGCGATGAGACGATTGATAAGCTAATCGCTAGCGGCTACGACGAATACCGCGAGTGGTTGGACGTCGACCCCGATAAGTCTCCACGCCGGGTGATTTGGCCGGACGCTAAGCATACCGGCGCACAGACAAAACAGGCCGAAGTATTCCGCCACGCTATGGACGAAATGTTCGTGGACGGCCGGTGGACATGCGTTGTTGACGAGGGCTATTACTTTACTAAGCGTCTGAAGCTGGGCGACGTCATGATGGATTATTGGACGCAAGGCCGGTCCAATAAACTTTCTTTCGTCGTCGGCACGCAACGGCCCGCGTGGGTGCCAGTCGAAATGTACGGCGAGTCAACGCACCTGTTTATCTGGCGCACCGTAGAGCGTGAGGCGCTGCGACGTGTGAGCGACCTCGGCGCGGCTAACGCCGAGGTCGCTAAGATGGTTATTCAGAATCTCGAACCTCACCAGTGCCTTTATGTCAACACGCGGACCGGAAAGATGTACCGGACTAGGGCACCTTTACCGGGTAGCGTAACGCCGCAGAGTGCGGATTCCCCACCACGGAGGTAGAGGAGCACAGTGTGATTATTCCGAGCACGCTTAATGTCCTGTCCATCGGATTCTCGGTGATCGTGTTCATGTTCTTCTGGAGAATGGCCGCCGCTAAGATGTCTGACAATTCATGGGGTCAGGCAATGGCGGTCATTCTCTAAACAACTAAATATCGCGAGGCGGCCACTCCCCAATCGTTACTAACTCGCGAGGAGCACCACGTGCCCACTGCGGCCACGATGCAGACTGCTGGCGGTACTCAGCAGACAACTAAGAATGGCAAGGGCGCACAGAATGTGCAGCCTATCGTCCCGTTCATCCGGGCGAGCATGGAACACCGAGAGCCGTGCGGAATCGACGTCACAAGGCAGCTTGTAACGTCGGGAGCGCAGGACCTCGGTGTTTTCGATATTCCGGCCTATGGCTACATCCGGTCTATCGTTATCGTCGTCACCGCTACCGGCGGTACCGGTGGCAGCCCAGCGGTATACGAGGACACCCCGTTCTCGATTCTTCAGAACATCGCGCTGACCGAACCGAACGGCGCGGTAATCGCACAGTTCAACTCCGGTTATGAACTGTATCTAGCGAACAAGTGGGGCGGATACGCGCATCCGCTCGGCGCCGATGCCCGGATGGCGCCCACAACGTCAATCGACGCATCCGGTAACTGTACGTTCGCGCTGCGAATTCCCATCGAACTGTCCGGCCGGGATGGGCTCGGATCGCTTCCGAACCAGAATGCGGCCGCGACGTTCAAGCTTCGGCTGTCGCTGGCGTCGGGTGCGGGTGCGGCAACCGGTCCGTACTACACAACGGCACCGACCACTCAGCCTACCGCGCGGGTGCAGGTTTATTTGGAAGCGTGGGACCAGCCAGAGGTCGCCGTCGCGGGTATGACTAACCAGGTCACACCGCCCGCGATGAACACGACGCAATTCTGGTCCGCGCAGATTTATAACGTGGGCGCGGGTGCGCAGACGGTACGGCTCACGCGTGTGGGTAACTATATCCGTAACCTGATTCTCATTCATCGCCGGGCGTCATCTACCCGCGTGAATGGTCAGACGGATTGGCCGGACCCCGTTTCGATGTATCTTGACGCGCGTGCGGTGGATACCGCGTCTAAGCTTCTGCTGCAAGAGCAGATGTTCCGCCGGTCCGGTTTCGGCGCGCGTGCGCAGTATACGGCGGTGACCGTCGCCGAAACCAAGGATGCCGCTGGATCGCTCGATAGCGGTGTTTTCTTGTATGACTTTACGCACGAATTCGACCAGACTATCGGGCAGGAGAATCGGGATCTGTGGCTTCCGACTCTCGGCTCTACTCGGCTCGAATTGCAGGGTTCATTCGCTAGCGCGGGTGTCCTCACTGTTCTCACTAACGACGTGGCGATCGCGGGGCCGGTGTTCCTCTGATGGCATATGCGGGCGAACGAGAAGGTGTTTATCCAACCGCCGGACCGTATGCGGGTAATGCGACCGGCGCCACACAGCCGCTCAAAGGCCAGGGACTATCGACGGAACAAGCGGCAGCGGCGATCGTCATCGGGTCGCTTGTCGCACTGATTGCGATCCGGCGAGGGTTTCGAGGGCTTAGTGTGAGCCGCGCAACCGGTGGGCTGGTGAGGTCCTGATGATGCCATTCGGTATTCAGCTCAAAGGTTTTATCATCGGGCTGCTCATGGCGTACCTGGTGATTCCCTGGGTGCAACGTTTCATCGCTAGCCGATCCTCCGCAGCGCCGAGCTAATGGCCAGCGGAGATAAAGGGCTGTGGGGAATCCTCGCGGCTATCGTGGGTGTGGCACTAGTTACGGCTGTGCTATCGAGTCCGCAAGCGGCAGGCGTTATCCAAGCTATCGGCGGCGCGTTCGGCGGTACTCTGCGCGCGGCTATGGGAAGGTAAAAGGCTATGGGTGAAGGTCTTTTTAATGTCCTCGGCGCGATCGTGACGGTTGCGCTGGTAACAACGATCGTGAGCCGTGAGACAAGCGCTACCGTCATTCGGGCGATGGGGGACGCTTTCGCCGGTAGCATTCGCGCTGCCCTCGGTAAGTGACCGGACCAGCAGCGGGGCCGCCGGTATATTTCCGGCCGGGCGGTATCCCCTCCGCTTATGAGATGGGCGCTGGTAATCCAGCGTTTGCCGTTCCCACCGAGGGAACGGATGGGCCTGGATATCACGATTCCCCAATCGGTGCATATGCTGCCCGTCTCGACGCGGTACCGGGCGCGACTCCCGATCCCATGCGGGAACTGTATTTCCCGACACGGGATTATCGCCCCGATCCGCGACAGGCGCCCGAACAATTCTGGACCGGTCCGCAAGGTCCGGGCCGGGATTATATGGCGCGGCATCAACAGGAATTCCTCGACGCCGATGGTATCGAGGCAATCGCGCCGCGCGATAAGAACCAATCGGCTAGACCGGCTCGACCGCCAGAGCCGCGACCGTCCAATCGGCTGAGTCCGCATAACTACATCTTTACGCGGCCGTTTGGGCAGGAAACCGAACGATACTTTACCGGCGATCACTTCTCGATGGCGGATCACCGGCGCACGTATGCAATTATGGGGATGGCGCCGCCGATGTACCGGCGCAATACCTACCGGAACGATCCTGTTCCTTGGGATGTCGACCGTATCGACATGCCAACGCCGAGCGGTTCATATACGCCCGGTCGCATCGTGGCGTATGACCTCCCACCTGCCTCCTATTCGACATGGAGGCTGTAGATGGAGCTAGGGAAGACTTACGGTCCCCTTCCGCTGGGAGCGTGGGTAGTTCTAGTGGGTGGTGGGCTTGGCATTGCCTTTTACTCCTCGCAGAAGAACAAGAAACCGACGGTACAAGTCGAGGATACGAGCGGTGTTCCCGGTGTGGGTACTGGCGCACAAAGTCTGTGGGTTCAGAATGCACCACCGGCGGGGAGTGATTCTGTCGCCGATGACAAATTCACCACTAATGAGGAATGGGCGCGAGCGTGCGTTAACTACCTCATCGCGCAGGGATACGACGGAGCGCTAGCTGACACGGCGGTGCGGAAGTATCTGCAATCCAAGCCGCTGAGTCTATCGGAGAATGCGCTTATTAAGGTCGCGCTAGCGAAATACGGCGCGCCTCCGGTGTTGCTTCCCGACCCGCCGGATCTCCCGCAGATTCCCCAACCGCCTGCGGAGCAGCCGAAACCGCCACCGCCACCGCCACCGCCACCGCCCGCGCCGCATCCGACGACCGGGCGCTGGATATGGGTAACACCGTGGCCCACGAAAGCCTCGACGCTATGGGGAATCGCGACGATTGCCTACGGACGCGGCTCAGAATGGCCTAAGCTATACAACGCTAACCGCGTGGGTGTGAATCGGCCGGACGGTAGTAAGGGCATGATTAAGAATCCGAACCTGATCTATGTGGGGTGGAGAATATATTGTCCGTGACATCGTCTATCAACGAGGACACCGTCGCGAATCAGGATCTCACAATGGAACAGCGGCTAGTCCGCATTGATACTCTGTTGTGCATTCTGTTCGGTGGGCTGACAAGTCATCCGCTGGCGAATACGCTTGTTCCGCCTGCTGAATTGGAGGAGCTTAAGCGGATTCTCCCGACCGTGGAGACGCCTGAAACGTGAAAGCAACGCCGCAGCAGATAGCAGGATATGCGGCAGCGGCGGGTTTCCCGCCCGATCAGATCGCTACTGCGACCGCTGTGGCATTGGCCGAGTCGGGCGGGGAAACCACCGCCACGAATAAGAACAGTAATGGTTCGATTGATTACGGACTATGGCAAATCAACACGATACACGGCCAGCTCCTTAATCAAGGGGATAAATTCAACCCGCTTGATAACGCTAAGATGGCGCTGACTGTCTACGCGAGAGCGGGTAATAAATGGACCCCGTGGACCGTTTACAAGTCTGGTACCTACCGGGCGCAGATGCCGACAGCGACGTTAGCAGCGGGGAACCCGGTACCTCCACAGGGTGGGAACGCCGGAGCGTCGGTTACCGCGACAGTGGGGGATACGACAGTAGATGCGAGCGTGGGAGCGTCGCAATCCAATGCGCTTGGCTCGATTGGGAGCGCTTTGGAGGCGTTCTCGATACTCACATCCGGTTCTCTATGGCTGAGGATCGGTGCGTTTATACTCGGATCCTGTCTTATTGGTTTCTCCCTATTACGGTTGAGTGGAGCGGATCAGATGGTGGGTAAAGCGGCTAAGCTGGCGGTGACTAAGGGTGTCGTAAAGTGAATACGACCACGATAGCGGTTGGGACTGGCGCGGTAGTCGTCGCCGGACATTGGGCAAATGAGAAACCGCTGAGTATTAAGATACTTATCGGGGTGGGCGGATATGCGGTGTGCCTCTCGCTACTCTCAGCCGCAGACGCGCAGATGGCTAATACGCTGGCATTTATGGTATTTTTCGCAGCGTGTGCTATCTACGTTGCGCCGAGCGCGCAAGGTCCGGGCCTTATCTCGAAACTTGGACTCTCGTCCGGCCAATAAGATTCTACACCGAAGTAGGAAAATGGATCTCACGGCTGTATTGTCGGGCATCGTCGGTGGTCTATTGGTCTGGGCATCGCTGAAGAATAAGAACCCGCTAGCAGCGGTTAAGCTAGCATTGAGTGGTGGTAATCCAAACGATGCCCCGCCGTTCACATCGAATACCGAGCCAGGGCCGGGGTTGACAGATCCAGGGCAGCCGCTCGAAGAATATCGGAACTATGACCCCAATGCACCGGGGTTGGGTGGGATGCCGACAATCTGATGGATTCCGCAGGCGTTGGTATGGCGACATTGTGCATGACACAGTCGCTCACACTGTTCCAGAATTTCCTACCGCGCTTCCAAGAGATTAGCGCAGCCAATCCCGACGAGGATATGGGAATGGTTCAAGATGTGCGTATGGGGGAGCTAGCGGCAGTCATTACCACGCTGGGAATCGGTGGGATGACAAGCGCGCTATCCGGCTCGTCGGTTCCGGCGGTGGTTTCCGCTATCACTGCCGGTGGACTCATCCTGTTGTATGAATATGCGCTAGCTAACCGGGAGGCTGCCCGTGCCAAGTGAGTCGCCAAATGAGGGAGCATTTACCCAATACAACACTAATGAGGAAGTCTCCGGTGCGCCGGAATACATGGCTCCCATTATGGATCGGCCGATCCCTTATATTCCGTAT
>Ga0190270_10001769_pt1 | contig 10213 bp, 7 predicted proteins | sample Popmic320T_FD_133748 | JGI IMG/M metagenome (GOLD analysis project Ga0190270, IMG submission 133748) | Populus adjacent soil microbial communities from riparian zone of Weber River, Utah, USA - 320 T | ecosystem: Environmental > Terrestrial > Soil > Riparian zone | place: USA: Utah | collected... | reverse complement strand
TACGTCGCGAGGCGCCGCAGCGGCAGACCCCACGGCGTGAGTCGTACGCCGGACTCGTCGATCCGAATCCGGGTCCGGGCAAACGCCGCCGCGACGGCCGCGAGGAGCCAGCAAAACGCCGCGGCCGCGGGATTGGCCAAGTAAGTGGAAGCGCCGACCACGGCCATCACCGCGGCGAGCCCGCCGAAGCCGACGGCGACCAGGTCGCAGCGCCATACGACCGACTCGTCTTCGGGCAACTCGACTCGCGGCAGGGATGGGTCGGGCGGCCGGTCGACCGACATCGCGGGCGGTGAGCCGCAGGCCAGCACGACCGCGAGCGCAAGCATCACGAGCCAGATGAGCGGCCACCAGAGGTCCCAGGTCGGCGCGGAGATCGCCTGCGGGTCGGCGAAGACGCCGGCGTCGAGCACGAGACCCATGTCGGTCCACCACAGGCCACTGACGAGACCGGACAGCGCACCGAGACCGACGAGGGTCAGCCGCTGAGCGTGAAAACCCCAGCGGCCGCCGCCAAGGCTCACCATCACGGCGGCGCCAGTCGCGACGCCTCCGACCGCAGCGCACCCGACGGCCACCACGGTCGTGTCCGCGGTTGCCGCGACGGTCTGGTCGAGCCGCCACCACACCGGAAGTCGCTCGGTCAGCTCGCCGTCGAAACGCAGCGCCGTCGCCGCCACCGTTGCCGGGCCGACGGCGATCGCAGCGGTCGCGAGCAGGCCGAGCCGACGGCGCAACGGCGGCTCGGCCGTCCGGCTCATCGGGACGCCAGGTCTTCGAGTACGCGGGTCAGCGCCACGACACCCGCCTCGCAGTCGGCCGGCTCCGCGTACTCGTCGGGCGCGTGCGATATCCCCGTCGGGTTGCGGACGAACAGCATCGCCGTCGGTACGCCGGCCGCCGAGAGGATGCCGGCGTCGTGGCCCGCGCCGGTCGGCAGGACCGGCACCGGATCACCGTTGGGACCGGCGATCGCGGTCACGATCCGGTGGCGAAGGGCGGCGTCGAACGTCGTGGTGCCGCTGGTCGACTCCGCCTCGACCTCGATTCGGGTGCCGTCGCGCCCGGCCCGCTCCGACGCCAGTCGCTCGATCGTGGTCACCATCGACGTCACGGTGTCCTCGTCGGACGCTCGGGCATCGAGCCAGGCTCGTACAAGGGACGGGATCGCATTGGTCCCGTTCGGCTCCACCTCGACTCGACCGAACGTCGCCCGCGCATCGGCGAGACGGGCCTGCTTGTTGGCGGCGAGGGCGGTCATCGCGTAGGTCAGCATCGGATCGTTCCGGTCGGCCATGCGGGTGGTGCCGGCGTGGTCGGCCCGGCCGTGGAACTCGAACCGCCACCGTCCGTGCGGCCAGATCGCCGACGCGACGCCGATGGCCGCGTCCTCCTCGATCAGGCCGCGGCCCTGCTCGACGTGCAACTCGACGTACGCGCCGATCCGGCCGAGGAGTTCGGGGTCCGGCCCGAGCTGTTCGGGGTCGCGATTGCGGCCGTGCAGCACCTCGTCGAGGGAGCGCCCGTCCCGGTCGCGCAACGCGCGTGCTCGCTCGGCCGAGAGCGCTCCCGTGAGCAGCCGCGATCCAGCACACGGGACGCCGAAGCGACTCCCCTCCTCATCGACGAAGTTGGCGACGCCGATCGGTCGAGCCGGCTGGAAACCCTGTGCCCGCAGGGTATCGACGGCGGCGAACCCCGACACGACACCCAGTGGGCCGTCGTACGCGCCACCCTGCGGCACCGAGTCGAGATGCGATCCGGTCAGGACCGAGTCGCCGTCGGACGGATCACCCCACCAGGCGAATTGGTTGCCGTTGCCGTCCTCCGTCAGGCCCATTCCTCGCCGGTCTGCCTCACCTGCGAACCACTCGCGCATCGTCAGGTCGGCATCGGTCCACGCATAACGCCGATAACCCCCGGTGCCCCGGTCGCGGCCGATCGGGTGGAGGTCGTCCCACATCGTGTGCAGCGTCGCGTCACCCACCGAGGCATCGTCTCAGACCATGTCCCTCGCGCCGACCTTGCGCGTCCTGCCCACTCCTTCGCGTCGACATTGCGCGAACGTCCCACTTCTTCCCGCCGACCTTGCGCGTCCTGCCCGCTTCCTCGCGCCGAGATCGCGCGTCCGTCCCGCTCCTTCGGCTCGCAGCCCGCACCTCTGGCGAGTTCGGACACGAAGTCAGCCGGACACCATACAAACTCGCCAACAGTTCTCGAGCCACGTCGGATCCAACCCCGCGAGTGCAACTGTTGCCGGGAAACGGCACCTGGCCGTCGCCGAAGACGCAAATCTCCCGGCAACAGCAGGCCCGCGGGAAAGGTTTGGACAAGACGGGCAACCTCGGCGGGAAGAAGTGGGACGTTCGCGCAACCTCGGCGCGAGGGAGTGGGACGTTCGCGCAAGGTCGGCGGGAAGAAGTGGGACGTTCGCGCAAGGTCGGCGGGAGGAAGTGGGCGGGACGCGCAAGGTCGGCGGGAAATAGGGTCGGCGGCATGGAGTACTCCACCGTCGTCCGTCGGCGCCGCATGGTCCGTAACTTCACCGGCGAGCCGGTCGATCCGGGTGTCGTCGACCGCGCGCTCGCCAACGCGGTACGGGCGCCGAGCGCCGGCTTCAGCCAGGGGTGGGCGTTCGTGGTGCTCGATCGCCCCGACGACATCGAGCGTTTCTGGCGAGTGACCACCGACGCCGACGACGAGCCGGATCTCTGGCTCGAGGGCATGCGACGAGCGCCGGTGCTGATCATTCCGCTGTCGTGCAAGGCCGCTTACCTCGATCGCTACGCCGAGTCCGACAAGGGGTGGACCGACCGTGACGAGGCGCGCTGGCCGACGCCGTACTGGGACATGGATGCCGGCATGGCCGCCCTCCTGATCCTCCTCACCGCCGTCGACGAAGGCCTGGGCGGCTGCTTCTTTGGAGTGCCGCCGGATCAGATCGACGGTGTACGGGCCGAGTTCGGCATCCCTCGCGATCACCACCCGATCGGTGTCGTCGCCCTCGGGCGCCCGGCCGACGAACTCGTACGTGGCTCCGCGGCCACCCAGCGCCGGCGTCCCCTCGACGAGGTCGTCCATCGGGGCCGGTGGGGAGGATAGGGTTACCGGGCAGTAATCGACTCGGGGAGCCCGCATGCGTCACCTTCGTCGCCAGATCGCCGTCGCCCTCGTCACGGTCGGCCTGACCCTCGGCCTGACGGCAGGTCCAGCGGCCGCCGACAACGGACCACGACAGACCAACTACGTCGCCGCCCTGCTCTACAGCGCCCTCAACGCCGATGCCAGCCCGCCCGGCGCGAACGACTGGAACTGTCGGCCGGGCGCACGGCATCCGCATCCGGTCGTACTCGTCCACGGCACGGCCGAAAACCGCTACACGACGTGGTCCGAGCTGGCTCCCCGGCTGGCGCGCGACGGCTATTGCGTATTCGCGCTCAACTACAGCGACATGATGGCAACGCCGTTCCGCGGCATGGGCGACATCGTGAATTCCGCCTATCAGCTGCAGCACTTCGTCGACCGGGTCATTCGCGCGACCGGCGCACGCGAGGTCGACATCGTCGGTCACTCGCAAGGCGGGATGATGCCGCGCTATTACCTGCAGCGGCTGAACGGCAGCAGGTACGTCCATCGGCTCATCGGGCTCGCGCCGTCCAACTACGGCACGACGCTCTACGGCGTGCTGCCGCTCGTCGCGAGTCTCCCCGGCGGCGCCGCCGTGTTCGGCGCCCCGTGCCAGTCGTGCGTGCAACAGACGGTCGGCTCGCTGTTTCTCGACGACCTCAACCGGGGCGACGACACGGTGCCCAGCGTGCGGTACACGACGATCGTGACCACGTACGACGAGGTCGTCGTGCCGTACTCCAACGCGTTCCTCCACGACGGCGGCGTCCGCAACATCACGCTGCAAAAGGTCTGCACGGACGACCACACCGACCACCTCGGCGTCCCCTACGATCCGATCGCGATCCGGCTGGTCCGCAACGCGCTCGACCCGGCCCACGCGAAGCGGCCGACCTGTCGGTTCGTTCCTCCGGTCGTCGGCTGATTCGCCGACGCTGCCCCTAGTCGATGGTGCTATAGCCCGAGCAAGCAACCACCGGCGCCGTGCCGCTTTCGCGGCCCTGGACCCGAACGGCGCCACCATCGCCGGAGGCCGCGAGATCGTCGGTCGGCACGACCTCGAGGCAGACCCGGACCGCAACCGTCCAGTCGCCGATCGTGGACGGATCGAGCGACCGAGTGGAACCCGCCGGCACGGCGACCGCCTCGTACAGGTCCGGCTCCTCGCCGACTTGCTCAGACTCCGGCCGTACGTAGGTCAGAGTCGTGCCATCGGCGGATTCGGAGCGCTCGGGTTCACCCACCGGAAGCAGGACGAACGACTCGTCGGCACCGTCGTTCGACGCGGACAAGGTCGTGCTGCCGCCACCTTGGGCGAGGCGGAGCGACACCTCGTCGGAGACATCCGGGCCGACGCTCTGCGATCCGGTCGGCGGGTCGTCCGAGACGGGATCGGAGTCGGCCCGGTCGTTGCCGCACGATGCCAGCGCCAGCGCCGTGAGCGTGGCGAGAATCGCTGCCGTCGATCGTCTGATCATCAGTCTCGAATCGTCACCCGGTGTCGGTGGCCGTCGTCGTCTTCGACTATCACGATGACATCTTCGTCCTGACCCGGGACGTAGGTGTAGGACTCGCGGTTGTCCCACCCGAGGTCGTCGCGCAGCGCGTTCTCGGTCAGGGCACCCGGGTGGTCCCGCCCGCCATCGGAGTCGAGCGTGTCGTAGTCGCCGTCGCCGTCGAGGTCGAAGCCGGTCGAGTTGAACTCGGCCTTGTTGGTCTTCGACTCGTCGATCACATTGCCGTGCTCGTCGACGCGTTGCTCGGTCCACTCCCCCTCAGGCGTACCTCCGGAGATCTGGTCGTAGGAGTGCGCCAGCTCGTGGTAGAGACTGACCACCGGCGGCCGCTCGTCGAGTGCCTGGTAGTGCGTGGGTCCGTAGTTGACCAGCGCTTCATCGTCGTACGCGCCACCCGGAGGCGAAGCGTAGTTGCCACCCAGACGGTCAACACCCTGCATCCAGTCCTCGACAGAGAAGCCGTCGTTGCGCTGCGGGTCGATCCCGCTGTTGTCCGGATCGGTGTCGACGTACGGCGCGATCCGAATGTGGCTGCCGCTGTCGAACGGGTTCCAGCCCTGGTCGCTGTCCTCGTAGGCGTCGTCGAGCGCCTCCAGACCCTCGCGGCCGTTCGGCGTCGTCCGGATCAGCTCGAGGTCGGAGTCGATCCGCTCCTGCCACGCTTCGTACTGCTCGTCGGTCATCCAGTCCGGCTTGTAGAGCTCGATCGCATCGTCGCCTGGGGAGCCGACCAGCTCGATGATGGTCGCCGGGGCGGTGTCCACTGTGACTTCGCCCCGCTCGGCGACGACATCGTCGTAGCCGGCGCCGCCGTCGTAGACGTCGCTGCCACGACCGCCGAACATGTGGTCGTTGCCTTCGCCGCCACCGAGGATGTCATCGCCGCGTCCGCCCGACAGCGTGTCGTTGCCGTCGCCGCCGTCGACGATGTCGTCGTCCGAGCCGCCTTCGACGTAGTCGTCACCGCCCTGACCGTCGAGGATGTCCATGCCTTGACCGCCGTAGATCGTGTCGAAGCCGTCGCCGCCCCGGATCGTGTCCTGTCCGTCCTGGCCGTCGATGACGTCCTTGCCGTCGCCGCCGATGATCGTGTCGTGACCGGCGCCGGCGAACGCGACATCGTCGCCCTCGCCCAGGTCGATGTAGTCGCTGCCGCTGCCGCCGACGGAAGCGCCCGGATGTCCGCCGCCGAAGTAGTTGTCGTCGCCGCTACCCGCGTACGCCCGGATGTTGAGCTTCACCTCGGGCGGGACCTCGATGACGTCGTTGCCGTCGTAGGTCCGGATCTCGAGGTTGGTCTGTCCCGGTGGGACCCGCTCGGTGCGGTAGACCATCGAGCCGTTCACGAGGGTGCCGACTCGGATCGTGAAGCTGCCGTCGTCGTTCGCGATCACCTGGACGTGATCGGCGTCGCTCGATCCCATCACGACATATTCGTCGCCCACCTTGACAAGGATCGGAGGCTCGACCGCAGAACCGAGCTGGAGGTCCTTGGTCGGCATCAGGCCGGCCGCCTCCAGCGCCTTGATGTCGCGCTCGTTGGGACCTCTGTCGAGCATGGCGGCAACGGTGCGGGCCTCGCCGTCGAGCGTCGCCTCGGGCCGCCCCTCTCGTTTGATCAGGTCACCCCGGAGGGACTCGCGCTGCTCGGCGGTCGCGTCGGCCGGGAGCGCGTTCCACTCCCGGTTGAGGCCGTCGACGCCCGAGTCGTAGGTGGTGATGGCCTCGGCGAACTTCGAGAGGGCGCCGGCGGCGAAGCGGGATGCCAGCGTGATCTCGTCAGCCGTGGCGTCGACCGGCAGCGGAGCCTCCGCCATCGGGATCTCGAGGTCGCCGCCGACGGCGCCCTGGGCCTGCTTGGACTCGCCGAGGACGGTTTGGCGCACGCGGTCGACCTGGCCAGCCGCCAAGAGAACGCCGGCGGCGGACTCGATGACCGCCTCCGGCGTCGGTGTGTAGTGGGGAAACAACATTGCGCTGCCCCCACCAGGATCGGGAAGCATGACACGGACAGTAATCGCCCACCGGGTCACCACAGCCCGCCGCGGCATGTTGATCCAGCTCATGCGCGCGACGACCGCGTACCGATGCGTCGTCAGGTCTCGCGCATGGGGGTGCGTACGCCGCGCTCGGACGCGACCGACTCGGCCCGGTCGTACCCGGCGTCGACATGCCGGATCACTCCCATGCCGGGGTCGTTGGTGAGCACCCGCTCGGCCTTGGCCGCCGCCAGCTCGGTCCCGTCGACGACGACCACCTGACCGGCGTGGATCGAGCGGCCGATGCCGACACCGCCGCCGTGGTGGATCGACACCCAGGTCGCACCGGATGCGACGTTGACCATGGCGTTGAGCAGCGGCCAGTCGGCGATCGCGTCGGAGCCGTCGAGCATGGCCTCGGTCTCGCGATAGGGCGAGGCCACCGATCCGCAGTCGAGGTGGTCGCGCCCGATCACGATCGGCGCCTTCAGCTCGCCCGAGCCGACCATGTCGTTGAACCGCATGCCGGCGAGATGGCGCTCGCCGTAGCCCAGCCAGCAGATCCGCGCCGGCAATCCCTGGAACTGCACCCGCTCACCGGCCGCCCGGATCCATCGCGCGAGTGGTTCGTTGTCGGGGAAGAGGTCGAGCACGGCCCGGTCGGTCGCCGCGATGTCGGCCGGGTCGCCGGACAGCGCTGCCCAGCGGAACGGACCCTTGCCTTCGCAAAACAGCGGTCGGATGTAGGCGGGGACGAAGCCCGGGTAGTCGAAGGCCCGCTCGAAGCCGCCCTCACGTGCCTCGGCCCGCAGCGAGTTGCCGTAGTCGAACACCTCGGCACCCGCGTCGGCGAACCCCACCATCGCCTCACAATGGACCGCCATCGACTCTCGAGCGCGTTCGGTGAAGCCCGCGGGATCCTTTGTACGCAAGGGGATCCAGTCGTCGAACGCGACATCACTCGGCAGGTACATCAACGGGTCATGGGCGCTGGTCTGATCGGTCACGATGTCGATCGGCGCACCTCGACGGAGCAGATCGGGCACGATGTCGGCGGCGTTGCCGAGCACGCCGATCGACAGCGGCCGACGCTCCGCTTTGGCGGCCTCGGCCTGCCGGAGGGCGTCGTCGACCGAGTCGGCCCGGACGTCGAGGTACGCATGGTCGAGCCGCCGCTGGATCCGCGACTCGTCGACCTCGACGCAGATCGCGACGCCGCCGTTCATCGTCACGGCCAACGGCTGGGCGCCGCCCATGCCACCGAGCCCAGCGGTCAGCGTGACCGTGCCGGCGAGGCTGCCGTCGTACTTCTTGGCGCCGACCGCGGAAAACGTCTCGTACGTTCCCTGCAAGATGCCCTGCGTGCCGATGTAGATCCACGACCCAGCCGTCATCTGGCCGTACATCGTGAGACCGAGCGCCTCGAGTCGCCGAAACTCCGGCCACGTCGCCCAGTCGCCGACCAGGTTGGAGTTGGCGATCAGGACGCGCGGCGCCCACTCGTGGGTACGCATGACGCCGACCGGCCGGCCCGACTGCACCAGCATCGTCTCGTCGGCGTCGAGGGTCGTGAGCGTGCGTACGAGCGCGTCGTAGCTGGCCCAGTCGCGGGCGGCCTTGCCCGAACCGCCGTAGACGACGAGCTCCTCCGGATGCTCGGCGACCTCGGGATCGAGGTTGTTCATCAGCATGCGGAGGGGCGCCTCGGTCTGCCACCCCCGCGCCGTCAGCTCAGTCCCTCGCGTTGCCCGCACCATCACTGTTCCTCTCTCTTCGCCGAGTTGTCAGGCGCATATGGACCCCCAGCTCAACATGTGCCTGACAACTCCACACGCTTCCCTACTCCATCGCCGACCCGAGCGCCGACTCCACCGCGTCGACGACCGCACCCGACCGTACGAGGCCGACCGCCGACTCGATCGCGGGCGCGAGGTGCTGGTCCGGCCCCGGCCCGGGGACCCCGTGCGATCGGAGCAGGCTCACCACGGCACCTGTCCCCGGCCCGGGCCCTAGCGGTGCCCGGAGGTCGATGCCTCGGGCCGCCGTGACCAGCTCGATCGCCAACACGCGAGTCAGACCGTCGAGGGCGCGGCGCAGCTTGCGGGCAGCCGACCAGCCCATCGACACGTGGTCCTCCTGCATGGCGCTGCTCGGGATCGAGTCGACCGACGCTGGGGCGGCCAGCCGCTTGAGCTCGGACACCATGCCGGCTGCCGTGTACTGCGCGATCATCAGGCCGGAGTCGACACCGGGATCGTCGGCGAGGAACGGCGGCAGGTCGTGGTTGCGGGCCTTGTCGAGGAAGCGGTCGGTTCGCCGCTCCGACATGCTCGCCACGTCGGCGATCGGGATCGCGCAGAAGTCCAACGCGTAGGCGACCGGCGCCCCGTGGAAGTTGCCGTTGGACTCGACCCGACCGTCCGGCAGCACCACCGGATTGTCGACGGCGCTGGCCAGCTCGCGAGACGCGACGAGTGCCGCGTGCTCGAACGAGTCTCGTGCCGCCCCATGCACCTGGGGAGCGCAGCGCAGCGAATAGGCGTCCTGGACCCGGTTGCAGTCGGGCCCACGATGACTGTCCATGATCGGCGACCCTTCGAGCAGCCGACGCAGGTTTGCCGCCGACCGGGCTTGACCCGGATGCGGTCGCAACTCCTGCAGGTCGGCGGCGTACACCCGGTCGGTGCCGAGCAACCCCTCCACGCTCATCGCCGCCGCGACGTCGGCCGTCTTGACCAGGGTCTCGAGGTCATGCAGCGCCAGCAGGAGCATGCCGAGCATGCCGTCGGTGCCGTTGATGAGGGCGAGGCCCTCCTTCGACTCCAACTCGACGGGCGGTTGACCGATGGCGTCGAGGGCATCGCCCGCCGGGCGGCGTCGTCCGTCGGCATCGCGGACGCCGCCCTCGCCGATCAGCGCCAGTGCGCAATGGGCCAGCGGGGCCAGGTCGCCCGAACAGCCGAGGCTCCCGTACTCGTGGACGATCGGTGTCACGCCGGCGTTGAGGAGTCCGGCGATCGACCGCGCCGTTTCGAGTCTGACGCCGGTGCGGCCGGTGGCGAGCGTCGACAGTCGCAACAGCATCAGGGCGCGCACGACCTCGCGTTCGACTTCGGGGCCCGACCCGGCGGCGTGCGACCGCACCAGGCTGCGTTGCAGTTGGGCGCGGCGCTCCGGCGCGATGTGGCGGGTCGCCAGCGCCCCGAAGCCGGTGGACACGCCGTACGTCGGAGTCGGCGACGCGGCGAGCTTGTCGATCGCGGCCCGGCTCTGGTCGATCGCGGCCACCGCCGCATCGGAGAGTTCGACCGGGGCGCCGTGGCGGGCGACCGCGACGACGTCATCCGGCGTCAGCGGCCCGACGTCGATCGTGACCGCAGGAGATGCCTTCGTACTCATGTCTCCATTGCACGCCGTCCGACGCGGTCCGGCCAGCGCCCACGCCCGGTTGTTGTCTCGTATCCGAGACAGTCTCGACCTACGCTGACGACATGAGCCGGCCCCACAGAGTTGTCAGGCGCATATGGAGCCCTGGGTCCACATGCGCCTGACAACTCGGCTGCGGCGACCAACATGAGCCGGCCGGTCCCG
>Ga0190270_10001768_pt1 | contig 10215 bp, 9 predicted proteins | sample Popmic320T_FD_133748 | JGI IMG/M metagenome (GOLD analysis project Ga0190270, IMG submission 133748) | Populus adjacent soil microbial communities from riparian zone of Weber River, Utah, USA - 320 T | ecosystem: Environmental > Terrestrial > Soil > Riparian zone | place: USA: Utah | collected... | reverse complement strand
GCCCGCGAGGGCGTGCACGGGATCGCGGAGCTGCCCGGCCTGATCGGCGAGGCCGACGCGGTGGTCGTCCTCACCCCGCTGACGCCTGAGACGAGAGGGCTGTTCGACGCGGCGCTACTGGGGCAGATGTGCGACGGCGCCCTGTTCGTGAACGCGGGCCGCGGCGCGGTGGTGGACACCGATGCGCTCACGGCCGAGCTCGATTCGGGCCGGCTGCGGGCTGTGCTCGACGTCGTCGACCCCGAGCCGCTCCCCGACGACCATCCGCTCTGGAGCGCCGCCCTGGCCATCACGCCCCATAACGCCGGGGACACGGCGCCCGCCGACGAGCGCGCCGTGCGCTTCGCCGCGGAGCAACTCGTGCGCTTCGCCCGCGGCGAGCCGCTCCTCAACGTCGTACGGCCTGCGGGGCCCTAGTGCCCCCAGCCCACGGGCTCCTCGTGGCGCACCGTGTCCTCGCCGCTCTCGCCGGTGCGGATGCGGATCGCCTGGTCCACGTCCCAGACGAAGACGCGGCCGTCGCCGACGTTGCCGTCGCCGGTGCGAGCGGCCTGCACGATCGCCTCGACGGCGCCGTCGACCAGGTCTGAGGGCACCACCGACTCCACCTTGATCTTCGGCAGCAGCGAGATGTTCGCGCTGACGCCGCGGTACTGCTCGGTGTAGCCCTTCTGGCGCCCGCAGCCCACCACCTCGCTGACGGTGAGGCCGGACACGCCGAGCTGGTCGAGGGCGTCCTGGACCTCTTGGAGCTGCTCGTGCCTGATGATCGCTTCGATCTTCTTCATCTCGCTCTAGCCCTCCTGGACCCGTGTCGCCGCCATCCTGGCCACCGGCGCCGGCTGCCGTGGCGGCCAGCCCTTCGGCATCACCGGGGGACGGTACTCCGACCCCGGGACAGGCATGAACGCCTCCGGGTAGCCCCACATCCCGTGCTCGACGATGTCGAGGCCGTAGCGCTCCTCCTCGGGGCGCACGCGCAGGCCATAGGTCTTCTTGATCGCCCAGAAGACGCCGTAGCTGACCGTGAAGACGGCGGCGAACGCCGCCGCGACACCGAGCGCCTGCACGCCGAGCTGGTGGAACGAGCCCGTGTAGAACAAGCCGCCCTCGCCGATCGCGTTCAGCTCCGCCAGCCGCGGGCTGGTGAACAGGCCGCAGGCGAGCGTCCCCCAGATGCCGGCGATGCCGTGCGCCGAGAGAGCGCCCACCGGGTCGTCGAGCTTCCTGTCGATCGCGATGATCGCGCCGACCACGATCATGCCGGCCGGGAACCCGATCAAGGGCGCCGCCCAGAACTCCACGTAGCCGGACGGAGCGGTGATCGCGACCAGCGCCGCGATCGCGCCGTTGGCGGTCATGCCCATGTCGAACTTGCGCGTGATCATGTAGCTGACGAGCAGGGCACCGAGCACGCCGGACGCCGCCCCGAGCTGGGTGACCACGACCACGTCGGCGAAGCGGCCGCCGATCGCGCCGAGCGTCGAGCCCGCGTTGAACCCGAACCAGCCGAACCAGAGCACCAGCACCGCAAGCCCCACCAGCGGCATGTTGTGGCCGGGGATCGCGTTCGGCTTGCCGTCGTCCCCGTACTTGCCCTGGCGCGGGCCGAGCAGCAGCAGCGCGGCGAGCGCGCCGGTGGCGCCGATCAGGTGGACCACGGTCGAGCCGGCGAAGTCCTGCATGCCGAAGTTGGCCTGGAGCCAGCCGCCGCCGAAGATCCAGTGGCTGATGATCGGGTAGATCAGCGCGCTGAAGACCACCGCGTAGATCAGGTAGGCGCCGAACTTGATGCGCTCGATCGTGGTGCCCCAGACGATCGCGAGCGAGACCGCGCAGAACACGAACTGGAAGAAGAACTTCGCGGGCACGGCCGCCTGCGAGAACTCCATCGCGGGGAACGCCGCCGGGTCCGTGGTGCCGAGGAAGGTGCCCTCGGTCCCGGCGAACCAGCCCGCGCCTCCGAACGCGAGCGCGAAGCCCACGGCCCAGTAGCAGAGCGCCGCTATCGAGAAGTTGGCGAGGATCTTCGGCACCACCGTGCCGGCGTTCTTCATCCTCGAGAAGCCGACCTCCAGGAAGAGGAAGCCGACCTGCATGAACATGACGAGCACCGCCGCGACGATGACCCAGGTGGTCTCGATCGCCGGGATGGCGTCCTTGAGCGTGGGTTCCATGACAGCATCGTCGATTCCTGGCGCCGCCCTGTCTTTCGCCCTCCGTACAGAATTCGGCGGCGCGGGGTTGTACAGCGGGACGGGCGGCTAGGCCGCCTGCCGGCCCTCGAGCAGCCTGCGCCGCTCGTCGCCCGCGATCTCCGGGCCCAGGTAGGGCAGGAGGGCCGAGTAGGTCAGATCCGGCAGGAGCTCCGGCAGCTCCTTGATCTCGCCCCGGAGCACGCGGCCGTAGACGACCTCGTATATCCCGCCGACGACCGTCTCCGCCGTGAGCGGTGGCGAGTCGCGGTCGGGGAGCAGCTCCTTCGCCTGCGTGTCGATCAGCTGCGCGAACGCGTGCATGACGTTGTTGCGCCGGCTGATCGCGTCCGGCCCCGCCGCGAGCACCTCGATGATGCACATGCGCGCGAACGCCGGCTCGCTCGCGAGGAAGTCGAGGAACGTGCCGAGCCCCGCGGCCGCCCGCTCCGCGAAGCCGTCCCCGGCCTGCACGGCCCCGACGACGCGCTCGACGAGCAGTGCCGCGATCTCGTCGTAGGCGGCGAGGAACGCCTCGTCCTTGTTCTTGAAGTGCTCGTAGAACGTGCGCCGCGAGACCCCGGCCGTGACGATGATGCCCTCAACGGTCATCTCCACATACCCCGCGGCGCTCGTCACGTCGGCGACCGCGGCGAGAATCCGCTCGCGCTGGTTCTCCGCCACGAATTGCGGCGACAGGCCGTGCCTCCCGGGGGGAAGCTGGTGAGCTGAGCGCCCGCCCGTCGAATCAGTCATCGGAGCACCTGTGAGAAAACATACCTGTCTCTCAGCAGTCTTCCACTAAAGCTGCGACGCCGCGTCAGGGCCGAGATAGTGGACCAGCGTGGTCTGGACGAGATCGGGGGCAAGCGTGGGCAGCTCGCGGATCTCGCCGCGCAGTATCCGGGTGTAGACCACGTCGTAGATCCCACCGACGACGGTCTCGGCGGTCAGCTCGGACGGTGGCGATTCAGCGAGCTCGCGCGCGTTTTCCTCGATCATCTCCGCGAACCCGCCCATGACGGCGTTCCGGCGCGCAACGGCCTCGGGGCCGGCGGCCATCACCTCGACGATGCACATGCGCGCGAACGGGGGGTCGGCGGCAAGCAGGAACAGGAAGGCCTCGATGCCGGCGCCGATCCGCTCGGCGAATCCCTGCCGGGACTCGTAGGCGGCGCGGACGGCCGCGAGCAGGCGTGCCGACGCCTCGTCGTAGGCGGCGAGGAACGCCTGCTCCTTGTTCTCGAAGTGCTCGTAGAACGTGCGCCGCGAGACGCCCGCCGTGACGATGATGTCCTCGACGGTCATCTCGGGATAGCTCGCGGCGCTCGTCACGTCGGCGACCGCGGTGAGAATGCGCTCGCGCTGGTTCTGCGCCACAAAGCTCCGGGACAGCCCGTGCCGGCCGGGCGGGAGCTGATGCTCTTGCCGTCCGCTGCGCGCCATCGGACCGACAATTCTAGACCGTCGGGCGTTTCTGGATTACGGCTCAGTGTTTCCAGATTGCATTGCCATTGTCGACTGACCGGCTTCGGGTCGCCGCGCGCGCATGGCCTCGGCCGCGGCGGCCTCCGCGCCGACGAACGGCAGGAGCATGATCTGGAGCAGGTCGGGGAGGAGCGTCGGGAGCTCGGCGGTGCGACCCTGGAGGACAGCCGAGTAGACGACCTCGTAGACGCCGCCTACGGCCGTCTCAGCGGCCAGCGCGGGGACCGGCATGCCGGGAGGCGCTTCCTCGAGCCCGGGCTCGAGGAAGCGGCGGAACGCGTCCATGGCGGCGGCGCGCTTGGTCAGCGCGGCCGGCCCGGCGGCGAGGACCTCGACGACGCATAGGTGCGCCACGGCGGGATCTCCGGCGAGGCGCTCCAGGAACGTCGCCAGGCCGAGGGTGACCCGCTCGGACCACGAGCCGCCGCGAGCGGAGGATGCCTGGACGTCCTCCGCCAACCGGCGCACCACCGCCTCGTAGGCGGCGAGGAACGCCTGCTCCTTGTTCTCGAAGTGCTCGTAGAACGTGCGCCGCGAGACGCCCGCGCGTGTGATCACGTCGCGCACGGTGAGACCGCCGTAGCCGGTCCCGCTCGCCACCTCCACGACCGCCCGCAGCACCCGCTGGCGCTGGTTGTTCTCGACGAAGCTGCGCGGCAGCCCGTGGCGCCCGGAGGGAAGCTGGTGCGGCATCCGCGTCGACGGCATGTGACCTAGCCCGCCGCCGCGAGCGCTCGGACGAGCGGGACGAGCTCGCCGGCGAGATCCGGCAGCTCCCGCGAGCGCCCCTCGACAATGCGCGCCGACACGACCCGGTGGACCGCGCCCACGCTGGCCTCGCAGCGGAGACGCAGCTCCTCGGGAGCGAGGGTCGGCGCCGCGGCGGGGCGCGACCGCGCGAGCCGCTCCGCGAGCCGGCGCATCGTCCGCTCGTGGCGCTCGAGCCCGGACGGGCCGATCGTCAGCGCCTCCACGAGCAGGACCCGCGCGAAGTCCGGCCGCGCCGCCAGCTCCCTGAGGAGGCGCGTGAGCACGCGCTTCAGGTGCTCCGGGAAGGGCTCGCCCGCTTCCTCCGCACCGTCCAGGCAGGCGAGCGCCTCGCCCAACGCCTGGTCATAGGCCGCGAAGAAGCAGTGCTCGCGGTTGTCGAACAGCTCGTAGAACGTCCTACGCGACATCCCCGCCCGCTCGAGCACGTCGCGGACGGTCGTGTCCGGATAGCCCTGCTCGCCGACGACCTCCGTCATCGCCACGACGGCACGGCGCCGGTTCGCCTCCGCCCTCGGCGTGCCTCCCCCCATAAACCGGGCAGCATACCCAGTCCAAGTTATGAAGACAAGCGCGTTTTTCACCCCATTGCCCGACACGGGCGGGGGCGGGGAGGGCGTCAGCCGGTCTACGCCGCCTGCTGAAGCCGCTGGTACTCGGCCAGCGCGGCCTCGGGTCCGGCATAGGGCAGAACGGCGGACCACACGAGGTCCGGCAGCAGCTCGGGCAGGTCGCGGATGTCGCCCCGCACGACGCGCGTGTAGATCACCTCGTAGATGCCGCCGACGACCGTCTCGGCGGTCAGCGCCGGCGGGTCGAGCGGCGGGCTGGACGCGCGGGCGTTCTTGTCGATGATCCGGGCGAAGGTGGCCATGGCGGCGTTGCGCCGCTGGACGGCCTCGCTGCCCGCGGCGAGCGCCTCCACGATGCACATGCGCGCGAATGCCGGCTCACGCGCGAGGAAGTCGAGGAATGCCGCGAGGCCCGCGCGCAGCCGTTCAGCGCCGTCCTCCTCGCCCTCGTACGCCTCCTGCACGGTCGAGAGCAGCTGCGCCAGCACCGCGTCGAAGGCGGCGAGGAAGGCGTCGTCCTTGTTCGTGAAGTGCTCATAGAAGGTCCGCCGTGAGATCCCCGCGGTGACGATCACGTCCTCGACGGTCATCTCGCGGTAGCCGGCGACGCTGGTCACGTCGGCGACCGCCGACAGGATGCGCTCGCGCTGGTTCTCCACGACGAAGGCGCGGGGCAATCCATGGCGGCCTGGTGGGAGCTGATGTGGCTCCCGGCTGCGAGTCCGGGGACGACGGGCCACGCGAGGAAACATACACGTTTTCCAGGACGGAAGACCGTCGGATTCGCGTTTGAGTCTCGTCACATGGTGGGATAACGTGCCCTGACGTGCGTACCGCGCACCTAGGGGGAGTGATAGAGCAGGATTCCGTGCCGCCGGGTGGCTGCGCGGCCGGCTGCTTCTCGGATTGCCCGACCTGCAGGCGCCTCAGGAAGGCGGCGGCCGCGGTGGCGATCCGGCATGGGGTGGACGGCGCGACAAGCGAGGCCATCGCCCAGCGCGCGGAGGTTCCGCTCGCGCGGGCCGTGGAGCACTACCCGGCCGCCGCGGATTGCCTCGCGGCCGCGTACGACGAGGGCGCCCTGCTGGTCCGGCGCATCTGCGCCCGCACACTTACCGCGGACGGGTCGCGTCGTGAGCGCCTCCTCGCCGCGGTGGTCGCGGCGATCGAGGAGTTCACCACGCGCCCGGAGCTCGCCCGCTACTGGGCGGTGGAGGCATGGCGCTCGGACCTGGCGATCCTCTGCGCGTCCCGCATGGCAGCCCGCGAGCGGCTCGTGTCGATTCTCGCCGAGGAGTCGGGCCTCGACGACGAGGACCTGCCAGAGCTGCGCTTCGAGATCCTTGTGGGCGCCATCCACCACGCGGTCAGCGAGGAGCTCCAGGGGGACGGCGGGGCAGCATCGGTTCGCGAGCGGCTCGAGCAGGTGATCGACATGTTCGAGCCCGCACGCGAACCCGCCGTTTGACGACGCGCACGCTCCTGTGCCTCGTCGCGCTCGGCGCGGGCGTCGTTGCCGGCTGCGGTGACGACGACGACGGCGGACTGCCCACGGACGCGGTGGCCACTGTCGGCGACGCCGTGATCACGAAATCGGACTTCGAGCGCGCCCGGAAGCTCTCCGCCGACCCGTCCAATCCTCAAGGGGACGACTCGAAGGCCAGGGCCATGGAGTCCCTGATCAAGGCCGAGTGGATACGCCAGGAGGCGGAGGCGCGTCACCTCACCCTCACGGACTCGGAGCTGCAGCAGGCGGTCGACCAGGGGAAGAAGTCAGGCTTCCTCAGCCAGGAGAACCTGGAGAAGGCGGGCCTGACGCTTCAGGAGCTGATGCCGACCATCCGGAGCGGCCAGCTCGAGCTGAAGCTCAACAAGCAGCTCGCCGGGGGGGAGAGCGTCTCAGCGGAGGACGTCGCCGACTACTACCGGCAGAACAAGGCGAAGCTGATCGTCAGCGAGCGGCGCGACCTGCGCCTCGTGCTCGCGACGACCCGGGCCCGGGCCGCCGCCGCCAGGGCGGCGCTCGACGACGGTCAGAGCTGGAAGGTCGTCGCGCGCAGGTACTCGACTCACCCGTCCCGCGACGACGGCGGGAAGGTCGAGAACGTCCGGATCCGCAAGGGCCAGACCGGCCTCGTGGCAACGGTCTTCCGGGCGAAGGAGGGCGTGCTGGTCGGGCCGGTGAAGGGGGACCAGTCCTGGGCCGTGTTCATGGTCGAGAAGGTCAAGCCGCCGTTCCACGCGACGCTCGAGCAGGCGCAGGACGAGATCAAGGCGCTCCTGAGCTCCAGACGGCGCCGGCAGGCGCTGGCCGCCTTCGAGAAGCAGTACCGGGCCAAGACCACCTGCGCGCCGGGCTATCTGGTGCCCCGCTGCAAGAACGGCCCGGAGCAGGCCGCTAGCGCCTAGCCCGCACCTGTCGGCGGGCGTCCCGCCGGCTCCTGTGCTTGCGCGCGGCCGCCTTCTTCTTCTTGGCGCACGGCGTCTTCATGCGCACTCCCCGGTCGGCGCGCTTCCCGTTCTGGGCGTCGAACTCCATGTCGGCGATCTGGCCCCTGGGGCGGCGGCAGATGTTGCGCACCGCGACCAGGATGCCGCGCTTGCCGCCCTTCAGGGTGAGCTCGAAGCGGCTCACGGGCGCGTCCGGGACGATCGGGAACGTGCTGACGAGCTTGTTGTCGATCACGTCCGTCGTGGCGCGCAGGTCGATCGCCACCTCGCCGCGCAGCGGAATCAGGAGCGTCGGCAGCGTCCGGATCAGCCTGCCCGTCCTCGGGTGTACGCGGACGTTCTTGACGAAGTACACGGGCCCCTCGAGCGGCCGGTTCAGCACCGGCGTGCGAGCCACCGCGTGACCGACGATCGAGCTCGGCGGGCAGTCCACGCGCTTGCCGGCCTCGAACTCGCAGAGGTCGTCCGACTGCGCGTTCTCCGGGTCGAGCGCCAGCGACAGCGGCAGCCTGACCGCGGCCGAGCGCAGGTTCGCCTGGCCCGGCGCCTGCGTCACCACGGTCCGGAGGCCCGGGTGCTTGCCGTCGGTCGTCTGGCCGCGGCCGGTTAGCCGCATCGCCAGCCTCGGCCGGAACGGCAGCGCCTGGCAGTCGCCCACCTGGAAGTGCTGGGTCGCCTCGTGGACGGCGCCCACTGACGAGACCATGGTCGCCTTGATCTGCTTCGGGCCGCACGACGTCGGGTTGATCGTGAAGCCGGGCCGGTTCACGTCGACGGCGATCGAGCGCAACCGCACCGGCACGCCCTTGACGATGATCGGCAGCGGATCCGACACGACCGTGATGTGCGCGTCGACGGGGTCGACGAAGATGGCCTGCCTGACGACCACCATGCCGAGGTCGAACGGGCCCGCGAGCACGCGCACCGCCGTCGACAGCCCGAACGGGGCCCCCTTGTAGGGGCCGGTCAGCGACACCGAGCCGTCGAGGTAGAACGGATTCGTCCCTGGGCCGGCGCCGACGGTGGCCGTACCGACGCGCGACTCGATCCCACACGTGCCGGCGGCCGCCTGCGCGCCGGCGCACTGCGGCACGTCCTTCAGCTTCCCGATCAGCCCGGGCGGCATCTCGATCGTCAACCCGCGGATGTACCCCTGCCGGTCCGGCCGGTTGATCCGCACGGCGAACGGTGAGAACGCGCCGCCCGTCGGGTTCAGCGTGCCCGCCTGGAACGACGGCGCGAACACGCCCAGGCCCGGCGTGCACGCGATGGTGAACGAGTCCGAGCGCTGCACCAGGTGCCCCGCCCACGACGACAGCGAGGCGTTGACGGTCTTCGTGCCGCAGTCCGGCGGCATCGCAAGCGGCGCCCGCGGCCCGTCCTTGAAGCGCAGCGAGATCGCCGACACCGGCAGCTGCGGGTTGCCCGCGAACGTCGTCTCGAGGCGGCCCGTGTCCGCATCCGCGCGGACCTTGCCGAGCAGCTTGACGAAGATCCCGCGCTGGGCGTTCTGGAGCACGAGCACGATCCGGAACATGTCCCCGGACTCGGGGTCGTCCGAGAGCTGGGAGCCGATGTAGACGGCGCCCGTGAGCTGCTCGTCGAGCACCGGTGTCGTGGCAGTGACCGTCGCGATCTTCGCGGCCTCCGGACACTGCACCGGCGTCGCCGAGTTGAACCCGACCTGCGCGTCCGTGCACGCCTTGAGACCGTTCGCGGCGGACGGATTGATCGTCATGCCCTCGGGCAGCGTCACGCGCGCGTCGCGCAGATGCGCCGTGCCGAGCCCTTCGGGATCGTCGAGCCCGTCCTGCGGGAAGCCGAGGTTCACCCTCAGTCCCGACGGCGAGTCCGCCAGCGACGAGTCGGGCTGAGCACTGAACGACGGGTCGAAAGACAGCTCGTCGCAGCCGGTCGCACCCTGGGGCGGGCCCCAGGTCGCCGGGTCCCACGTCGATTCGTCATTCGCGTCGTAGCCCGGCGGCAGGTGGCTGATGAAGCTCGCGTCCGCGGGCGCGCTCGCCGGGTCCCACGACTCCGCGTTCATCCTCGTCTCCAGGCCCACACCCAGCGCGGTGCAGGAGGTGGGCAGAGTGAGGAACGCCTTGCGCTCGAGGTGGGCCGGGAACGGGTTGGGTCCGTACGGCGTCCCAGGCTCCCCGCCGATCGGCGAGTCGCAGCGCGGCGGCACCTCCTCGATCGGGACTCCCTGGATGTTGCTGCACCGCTGGGCGTCGTGGACGGGGTCCGCTGGATCGCCCCACAAGGCGACCTTGACGCCGAGCACCTGGGTGATGTTGGCAGCGTTGCGGACGCGAACCCTGACCGCATACTCGCCGTCGGCACGCACGGTGGCTTCGAGGTCGGCCTGAGCGTTGAGGTAGTTGAAGGAGAACTGAGCGGCCACTCCCGGGGACGGCTCCATGTTGAAGACCAGCGCGGGGTGGTGCCGCACCTCGCCCGGATTTCCCCCGGGGAGCGTGAGGAGCGCCAGGCCGACCACCGACGACGGCGGGCAGAGCTCGTCCGGGTCGGTTCCGAACGGCCGATCGTTGTCGTTCGCGATCCTGCGCGTCTTGGGACACTCCGGGACTGCCGTCGGGTTCCCGATCAGACCGGGCGGGAGATCGACGGTCACGTTCCGGAGGTTGCCGCCGTCGGGGACGATGATCCCGTCGGGCCTGACGACGCGGTTCATCTCGAATGCCGTCCAGGCCTCGTAAGGGTGACCGCCGGCCTGC
>Ga0190270_10001767_pt1 | contig 10217 bp, 13 predicted proteins | sample Popmic320T_FD_133748 | JGI IMG/M metagenome (GOLD analysis project Ga0190270, IMG submission 133748) | Populus adjacent soil microbial communities from riparian zone of Weber River, Utah, USA - 320 T | ecosystem: Environmental > Terrestrial > Soil > Riparian zone | place: USA: Utah | collected... | reverse complement strand
GCTGACGATCGTGGCCTGCGCCGGCACCGCGCCCATGTCGTGACGGGCGCTCGCGTCGCGGAAGCGCGCCAGATAGGATTCCAGCAGGTCGCGCTGAGCCTTGGCCTCGCGCTCGAGCGCGCGAAGCTTGACCTCGGCTTCGCTCATGCCGGAGGGCTCTGCAGGTCGTTGAGGCTGTCGCGCAGCGAGGTCTCGCGCGCCGCCACCACCTCGGCCTCGTTCTCAAGGTTTTGACGATCTTGGCGGCCTCGGCGCGGATCTGCGCCCTGACGCCGGCGAGCTCTGAGGTCAGCTGCTTGATCCGGAGATGAGACGGCAGGAGCGTCGCCGACAGCTCGGCCAGCTGACGCTGCACCTGGACACGCTGGTCGACCAGTCTGCCGATCACCTGACTTCAGCACCTCCGAGGTCGCATCGATATCGCTCTTGTCGGCGAGCATCTTCTTGATCAGGCGCGCGCGGGCCTCGGCCTCCGATCGCTGCACCTTGGCGAAAATCAGCTGGCTATTGAGATCGGAGAGCTGCTGGGCGCTGAGCGTGATGTTGTTGCTGCCGGAGAACAGGCCCTCGCTCGACTTGAACTGCTCGACGGCGGCCTCGGCTTCTTCCTCCTTCGCGCGCAGCACGTCGATCTGCGTGCTGAACCAAACCGTGGCGTCTTTGGTCTGTTCGAGCTTCGCGGCGCGCCGCCAGTCGATATAGGCGTCGGCCAGCTTGTTGGCGATCTCGGCAGCGAGGACCGAAGCGCCCGAGGTATATTCCACTGCGATCACGCTCGACTTGGCGAGCTGGAACACGGAGAGGTGCTCTGCAAAGGTGTTGGCCGCGTTCTCTTGCTCCGACCTCGGCGACGGCCGGGCGATGCCCATGCGGTTCAAGAAACGCACCAGCTCGTTGGTACTGGCGTCCATTGGTGAAGGAGTCGATGTTGTTGAGTCGAGCGCCTTGATCACCTCGGCCGCCAGGTCACGGGAGGTGAGCACCTGCACCTGCCTCTGCACCGCTTGCTCGTCGAGCGCGCGCTGTTGAGGGTCGCGGCCTTGATCGCCGGTCGGCCTAGTAAAGGCGGACTCATCGTTCTGGATGAGGATGCGGGCTCCAGACGAGTAGAGCGGCCGCACCATCGACAGGCCGATAAAGGTAGCCAGTCCAGCGGCGATAACCAATCCGAAAATCCAGCCCTTGGTGCGCCACACTGCACGGCCGAGGGTTTGCAAATCGATATCGTCCGCGTCCGAACGATGCTCGTGCGACGTGGCCAACCAACTGAACTCCTAAGATCCCGCAGAGTGCATTAGAGCGCCGGCTTGTAACCAAAAGCTTAAGACGCGGCCCGCATCGATACGGTTGCCCAGCATTCTTTAACCATAGCGGGATAGAAGAAAACCATGCAAGTGAGCCACAAAGTTCGAGTCCCGAGCGTGCTGTTGCTGGTGCTGTTGTCGCAAGCTACAAAGTCGATGCGAGCGGGCTTCGTCTCGCTGCCCTTGATCGGCGCGGTCAGAGCGCGAGGGCTCACGACCTTCGAGCTCTCCAACGACATCGCCGCCTGAGGCGCTCCTACATTAAAGATCCGAAAGTCAGCGTCGAGGTCGAGGCCTATCGGCCGTTCTTCATTCTCGGCGAAGTCAGGCGCCCTAGCGGCTATCCATTCGTCAACGCCATGACGGTCGAGGCTGCAGTGGCGCTTGCCGAGGGATATACCAAGCGGGCCAAAGAAGCGGATGGTGCGTCTCACCCGCAGGTGCAACGGCGTGAACAGCACGGTGATGGTGCCCACCGATTATCCCGTGCGCCCCGGGGACACTATTTACGTTCTCGAACGCTTCTTCTAAAGCTAGAGGGACCTCCAACACGATTCCCTGAGATCGTCCCGAGTGAGCTCAACGCTTCGCATTCTGCATTGCCTGCGCGCGCCTTCGGGGGGTCTCTTCCGGCATGTCCACGATCTGGCGCTCGGGCAAGCACAACTCGGGGCTGAGGTTGGAATTATCTTCGATTCCCGTTTGCAGGGGGATGCCGCGGTGTTGGGACGCCTCGGCGACAACTGCGCCCTGGGGCTCACGCGCTTTCCCATGTCGCGCCATGCTGGGCTTGGCGACTGGCACATCACCGGCAAAATCACGCAGCTCGCCGCGAAGCTCGGTGTCGACGTGCTGCACGGGCACGGCGCCAAGGGCGGGGCTTATGCCCGGCTGGCGGCGGGCAGGCTCAAGCGCAAAGGGATGCCGGTAAAGGCCACCTACACGCCGCATGGCGGCAGCCAACTCTACTCCGCATCGCGCGTGATGAGCCGGTTCCACATCATGGCCGAACGGAGGCTGCTGCCACTCAGCGATGGGCTGCTTTTTGAAAGCGTCTATGCCGCCCGGCGCTATATCGAGCTGGTGGGGGAGCCGCGCTGTCCGGTCAGGGTCGTGCCGAACGGACTTTACCCGCACGAGTTTTACGAGCCTATGCTTGCCGACGATGCGGCGGATTTCGTTTTCATCGGCGAGTTCAGGAAGTCGAAAGGCATCGATGTCCTGCTGGAGGCACTTGCCATCCACCAGGCGATCTTTCCCGGGCGCGCCATAATCGTCGGCAGCGGCCCCGAGGAAGCAGCACTGAAGCGCCTGGCACGCAAGCTCGGCCTCAACGGTAGAGTGTCATTCGTGGGACCTCGCTCGGCGCGAACCGCCTTCGCCAGGGCGCGATGCGTGGTCATACCTTCGCGCGCCGAATCGTTTCCCTATATCGCGCTCGAGGCGGCAGCGGCCCGCATGCCCATGATCCTCACCAACGTTGGGGGTATTCCGGAGATCGTCGGCGACACCGGCGTACCGCTCATCCCGCCCGGGGATCCAGAGGCGCTTGCGGCCCAATTGCGCGCTTTCCTCTCCAATCCGAAGCCTTTTCTGGAGCGCGCCGCCACCCTTCAGAAATATGTCGCGGAGCGGTTCACAATTGAGAACATGACGAACGACATCGTGAACTTTTACATTTCGGACATGGGAGCAGGCGTTAAATAGCGCCCGCCAGCCCCGGTTACGGCCGGGCCCTTAATCACCGCTTCACGCCGCCTGGGCATGACGACCTGGTTCAGCAAAGCCCGGATGCTCGAGCGGGCTGAGTCTCCCGATCCGGGGCTATGATTTGTGTCCTATGCTCCAGCGGAGCTCGAGAGACACCAGGACGTCTTCGTCTACCGAAAAGCTTGAGCAGTAGGGCTCAACGGCGACAGCCTCTTTCGCTCGTTGGGCGCACCCATTTTCAGTTCGAAGGAAATGGTCGGAGCGGGGAGATTTGAACTCCCGACCCCCGGTCCCCCAGACCGGTGCGCTAACCGAACTGCGCTACGCTCCGACGTTGGGAAACAAGCACTTGCATTTGGGGCGCGCAAGCACAAAGGAAGGAATGGTCACGGAATGCTCACGGCGCAACTATTTCAGCACCCCTTCGATTGCCTTCGCCGCGGCGTCGGCGCCTTCCCACACGTGCCCATCAACGTCCGGCGTCATGCTGGCCGAATTGTGACCTAGCCTGCGGGAAATAGTGAACAAGTCGACGAGGACGGCGAAATCATCAGGACGAAGACCCACGTCAAGCAGCATCCGGCGCTGAAGCATGAACTGGCGGCGCGGGCGTTCGTGGTCCGCACGCTGCATCGGCTCGGGCTCGACGTCGAGGCGGTGACGCCGGTCGGCAGGCCGGGCAGAGGCATCGACTAGGGCGACTAAGCGCATCCCCATCCAGCGCGCCTTGCAACGGCGCGTCACGAGAGAAGCGGTCAATGCGTATCGGCTCGGCCGGGCAATTGCGGGCGGCTTGATTGGCGATGGTGATTTTGGAAACGAACAGATACTCGACTGCGCTACTCATGGCAGCGATAGCTACCACCAGCGCCCTCGGCCGTAGAGGCCGCCGCCAAAGAGCATACGAGCCAGTACCAGGATGACTAGCAGAGTGGTGGTGTCCATGTTGTCCGATTATGAAAGCTCAGGCTAGCACAGAGAGGGCGCAACGCCCGGACGGATAGCAAAAGCGCGCGGGCCGAAGCCCGATGCCTAACGAATGCCCGATCCTCACAAAGAGTTGCTTTCGCTGCTTCAAGCTTCCGCCCTAATCTCGCCCCTCTGCTTTAACCCCAAGGAGGAAACGAGATGGACAGGGCTTTACTCAAATTCGCGATGGCTAGCGCGGTCGTGTTTAGCCTGAGCACAGGGGCTTTTGCCGCAACCGGCGAATTTGATGACATGTGCGCTTTGGGTGTAGCCAACGGCAAAGAAGTAAAGACCGACTGCTCGATCAACGCTAAAATCGAGGGCAAGACCTATTGCTTCGGCAACGAGGCCGCCAAGACCGAGTTCATGAAAGATCCGGCGGGCAACCTCGCCAAGGCCAATGAAAATATGAGCAAGAAGAATATGTAGCTGAAGAAGTCGGGGGCGCCGACTGAGAAGCCGACGCCCCTCGCATTTTCTGGTTCGGAAAATCTACGCGTTAGGCGCGCTTGCGGCGGCCAAGCGGGATTAAGCATCCCGGCTTGTCGATAATGCCCGGATCGGCCCCACCCATCGAGAAGCCTCTTGGTGACTTCCAAGTCCGAAGCGAGGCCCATCCACTTCTGAGCGATGTCGGTAAGACTTTCCTTCAAAGTGGGTTTGGTCGTCTCGTCTGCGAGCCGAAAGCACCGTTGGCGCGTGCTCGCCATTCGTCCGAGCCTCCTGCGTCACACACCCCCGCTCGATCATTGATTCCAAAGACGCGTGAAGCTTTCAAGACGGCAGTAGTGCGGCGCAATATCACCGGCAAACCCTGATACGCGCTGGTCCTAAAGCGAGACCCCACGCCCGGTTGCGTGTCGGGAATTGCGGGCGAAAGGTCGTTACCCTATTGAAGAATAGCCATTGTGGTCTATTTGCGCGGTGCTTTTCTCGAACTCCTCGGCAATGCGCCGGAAGTGTTGAGACATCTTCTGCGCGCCCATGGCCGGGGCGAGCATACCCATACCCAAGGTCATCAGCTCAAGCCCGACCCAGCCCGCGGAATGCCCCCTTGCTAGGAGCGTCGCGGCGAATTGGTCAAGCTCCTGCCGAATAATCGTGTCCTCTTCCATTACGTTCCCCATTCACACAAGGAGAAGCGGTCTCAAGGGCTCGCCTGAGGCCACTTCAGGAAGGCCGCTCAGTGGAGTGTTGAACGGTCTCATGAGACTATCGCTAGAATCTTGCATGGGCGTTAAGGCAAAAGAAGCGGCCCCGAGTTAGGGGCCGGGGCCGTCAAGTGTAGGGACAAAAACACGGGCGTCCTTGCCAGTTGCCTGTGTGCTTGAGCGCCTTAAGGGTGACCGGCTTCATGAGCGCCTTCACGCGATCTGAAATTGGTCACAGAGATGGTCACGCCGCGAGCCACGCAAATGCCCGGTACTTCCGTCGAGACGACAGAAATGCGGAATATAAGGGAATGCGGGGGAACGACGAAGCACAGTGAAAACGGCGGGTGACGCTCCCCAGACCGGTGAGCTAACCGAACTGCGCCACGCTCCCTGGACGTCAGGCTACCCCTGGATATACACGGTCGGGCCGGTGAAACAAGCCATCTGCCGGTCGGCTAATCCCGAGCCTCCGCCAATAGAAGCTGGCAGGCCTCGATCTCTTCGAGCAGGCTGCCGAGTGTCCGCCGGTCGAGCCTGGCGCCTTCGCCGTCGGACGGGCGCGCGAGCGATGCAGCCCCGCTCTGAGCGGCCTCGGCGGCGATGTCGGGAATATCGGGGGGTCTCAGGGCTTCGTTCGGCGCGTCGTCCTCGGCGATGCCACGGTAGTCCATCACGAAGCGCGGGCCGTTCTCGCGCAGGATCTTCTGTACTCCGCGGATGGTGTAGCCGTCGTTGTAGAGCAGGAAACGTATGCCGCGCAGGAGCGCCACGTCCTCAGGCCGGTAGTAGCGCCGGCCGCCTCCCCGCTTCATTGGTTTGAGCTGGGCGAATTTGGCCTCCCAGAAGCGAAGCACGTGCTTCGGGACCTCAAGCTCGTCGGCAACCTCGCTGATGGTGCGAAACGCTTCTGGCGCCTTATCCAACGCTCTGCCTCCTCCCTGTCCGATCAAGCGCCGGCCAAACTATTCCGCCGCCTTTTTCCGGGAGAGCGCATCGTTGATGCACTGTTTCATAATATTGCTCGCGCGAAACACCAGCACCCGCCGCGGCGTGATGGGAACTTCTTGGCCCGTCTTTGGGTTGCGTCCGATGCGCTGTCCCTTGTCGCGGATGCCGAACGATCCGAACGAGGACAACTTTACGGTGTCGCCGCGTTCGAGGCTCGCCACGATCTCGCGCAGCACCAGTTCCACGATTTCCGCGGACTCGTTGCGCGGCAAACCCACCTTCTGAAACACGGCTTCCGCCAGATCGGCGCGCGTCAGGGTCTTCCCGCTCATATTGCCTACGCTCCCCCAGTCGCGGGACTATTCAAGATGCTAATCGAGCGAGTGCGAGGCGGTCAATCTGTCCAGCGATCAAAATGCTGATATTGCAACATTTTCTATCGAGGTGTGGCATTCGCGCGGCACTGCGGCGTTTTTTGACGGCTACCAGCGCAGCAGCACTGCCCCCCAGGTAAAGCCTCCCCCCATGGCCTCGAGCAGGACGAGATCGCCGGTCTTAATCCGGCCGTCGGCCCGACCCTGGCTCAATGCCAGCGGAATCGAGGCTGCCGATGTATTGGCATGCTTATCGACCGTAATAATGATCCGATCAGGGTCCAAACCAAGTTTGCGGGCAGCACCGTCCAAGATACGCTTATTGGCCTGGTGCGGCACAAACCAGTCAATATCAGACGCTTTATAACCAACCTGGGTAAGGGTTGAGTCGATCACCTCGCTGATTTTGGTCACTGCGTGGCGAAATACCTCCGGGCCGTCCATGCGGACATGGCCGACGGTGCCGGTGGAGGACGGTCCGCCATCGACATAGAGCTTGTCCCGGTAGCGGCCGTCGGACCTGAGACTGGTGGCGAGAATGCCCCGGTCGGTCAAGGCGCCGTTCAGCTTCTGCGCTTCGACCACCACCGCGCCGGCGCCATCGCCGAACAGCACGCACGTCGAGCGGTCCTCCCAGTCGAGAATTCGGGAAAAAACCTCGGAGCCGATCACCAGAGCCCGTTTGAACAGCCCGCTCTTCAGGTAGCTGTCCGCCGTCGCCAGCGCGAACACGAAGCCGGAGCAGACCGCCTGGATGTCGAAGGCCGCGCCGTGGGTGATGCCGAGCTCAGCCTGAATGGCGACGGCAGAGGCGGGAAAGGTCTGATCCGGGGTGGAGGTAGCGAGGATGATGAGGTCGATCTCCTCGGGGGCGAGCCCCGCATCGTCAAGCGCTGCCCGCGCCGCGGCGGCGCCCATCGACGAGGTCAGCTCGCCTTCGGCCGCGATCCGGCGCTCCTTGATGCCGGTCCGTTCGGTGATCCAGCGGTCGGAGGTATCCATCAGCTTGGCGAGGTCGTCATTGGTCAGAATCCGCGCCGGCAGATAGCCGCCGCATCCCCTGATGACCGTCCTAACCGTACTCAACGTCACCTACTCCCCGGCCTTACGCCGCCCCCTCGAGCTCCAATTTGGTGTGAAAGGTAGCGACGTCGTTCGCCAGCCGTTTCACCACGCCGTTCGACGCCATGTCGTAGGCTAGGTCGACGGCGCTGGCGAAGCCGGTCGCGTCAGTGCCGCCGTGGCTCTTGACGACGATGCCATTCAAACCAAGAAATATGCCGCCGTTCAGCTGGCGCGGATCCATCTTCTCTTTGAGCGCGCGGAAGGCGCCCTGCGCCAGGACGGCGCCGATGCGCGCCAGCACCGACCGCCCCATGGCGGCACGCAAATATTCGCCGATCTGCTTAGCCGTTCCCTCGGCGGTCTTCAAGGCGATGTTGCCGGTGAAGCCGTCGGTGACGACCACATCGACCACGCCGTGCCCGACATCGTCACCCTCCACGAAGCCGTGATAGCGGATGGGGAGCGGCGATTCCCTGAGGACAGCGGCCGCCTTCCTGATCTCGTCGAGTCCCTTGACCTCCTCGACGCCGATATTGAGCAGCCCGACCGAGGGCTTGTCGATGCCGAACAGAGCGCGCGCCATCGCCGCTCCCATCAAGGTGAACTCGACAAGCTGACGGGAATCGGCGCCGACATTGGCGCCCACGTCGAGCACGATGCATTCGCTCTCGACGGTCGGCCAGATCGCGGCGATGGCGGGACGGTCCACGCCTTCGATTGTCTTCAGGCAGAACTTGGCCATCACCATCAGAGCGCCGGTATTGCCGGCCGACACGGCCGCGTCGGCGCGTCCGTCTTTCACAGCGTCGAGCGCAAGCCACATGCTGGAATGATAGCGGCCCTTGCGCAGCGCCTGGCTCGGCTTGGCGTCCATTGCGATTGCCACGTCGGTATGAATGAGCTCGGCCTTGGTGGCGAGCGCCGGATGCGCCTTCAGCTCAGGCTCGATGCGCGTGCGATCGCCGACCAGCAGGAAGCGCGCTTCCGGATGGCGGATCAGCGCGATCGCGGCAGCCGGAATGACCACGCTAGGCCCGTGGTCCCCGCCCATGGCGTCGAGCGCGATGGTGACTGGAGCACCCATTTTCTGCCGTTCGGTAGGATTTTTGCCCATGCCGCGGCCAGGCCGCGGCAACCCCCGGAAGTGAGACCCGAATAGACTTAAAAGCAAGCCAGTGACAACCGGATTTTGCCGTGGGTCTTCCGGCCGTTAGCGCCGCTTGAGTTGAGCCAGGGCCGCAAATGGCCCGCTTTGTCCAGCCGCGTCACCTTGAGACAGCGGTTGCGACCATTCGAAGCTTGCCCCCTCGCGCTTCGGATAAGGATCGAGCGAGGTGGCGAGGACCTCGTAGATGACCGGGCCGGGATCGATGGTGCCGTCGACGATCGGCTCGGGCCAATCGAGCAAGGCTTGTGGCTCCTCGGTGCCCGGCGCCAGCGACTCGAGCAGCGTGGCCGGCCAGAAGTCGACCTCGATCGGAAGCTCGATCTTGGCCGCGACTGGATCGAGCGTGACGACGCAGGTTTGCGTGAGGTCGGCGGTGAGCCTGCCGCTGAGATGCAGACGCCCCTCGCCCGCATGCGCCAGCCGATAAGCGACGGCCAAGCTCCTGAGCGCCGTCAGGTCCAGCAGGCGGGCGATGGCTTGCAGCTCGGCTTCGGTCGCGATGATCTCGCCGCTCGTGCCGTCTCTGATTTCATCGGCCTTCAGCTTCCGTGAAAACACCGCGCCGTCAGCAACGCTCCTCATGCCAAATCGTCTCCAAGCTTGTCGCTGGGGGTCATCTCGGGAAATCTCACCTCGCCGGTGGAAAGCGCAGCGAGGCTCTGCGCCTCGAGCGCACGCACCATGAGCGTTAGGTAGTGCGCCAGGCGGCGCGTTGCAGCTTCCGGCGCGGCGCCCTGCACAGGGAAGGCCTTCGCGATCGCAGCGGTAAGGGCCTCTTCCCCCTCGCCCAATGCCTCGCCATAGGCCTGCAGCAAGCCTGCGCTCGCGCTCGCCAGCCGCCTCACCTTTTTCGGGATGGCGAGATCGCCGACGCCGATCTCCCTGAGCACGGTCTCCATATCCTCGCTGAAACGGTCAATCAGGTCCTGGGCCAGGCCGACAGCGGCGCCTCCCTCGGCTTTGAGCCGGTGCAGCACGGCAAAGAGGTGCAGCGACAAGACGAGAAACCGGCCTTCCAGCGTGTCGGGAACGGCAAGGTCCTGGTAGAACACGGGAAGCCGCGCCTGCGCCACAATCGCGCCATAGAGTTTCGCCGCGTTCGCAGCATTGCGATGCCATGTTTTCAGGGGATGGAGAGGGTTCAAAGGACGGCCTGTTTCGTCTAGCCTTCTCTCACGTCAAGCCCCGCGCAGGCGGGTGCATCGAGGGGACCACCGGATTTGCTCAAGCTCAAGCGCGTCTCGGTCACGGCCGCACGGCCCGCGCTGGCGGCGCTGATGCTTGGCGCGACCTGCTTGTCGGGCTGCGGGGCCCAGATCGACCGGCACGGCCATGTGTTCATCGATGTCGACATCAATCAGGTCCAACCCGGCATGAACAAGGAACAGGTCGAACAAATTCTCGGCTCGCCGGACACCAAGAGCGCGATCACCGGCGACGCATACTACTACATCTCGACCACGCAAAAGACCGTCGCTTTTCTCAAGCCTCGCGAGATCGACCGGCAGGTCGTCGCGGTCTATTT
>Ga0190270_10001766_pt1 | contig 10218 bp, 7 predicted proteins | sample Popmic320T_FD_133748 | JGI IMG/M metagenome (GOLD analysis project Ga0190270, IMG submission 133748) | Populus adjacent soil microbial communities from riparian zone of Weber River, Utah, USA - 320 T | ecosystem: Environmental > Terrestrial > Soil > Riparian zone | place: USA: Utah | collected... | reverse complement strand
GAGTATCTGATCATCACGATGCTGATGCTGATCGATAACAGCGACGAGCCCGTCTCGGACGACGTCGGCGATTACCGCTTCCGCCCCACCTACTCGCAGCTCACGCTTCCCTTCCGCCAGTTGTGCGAAGGCTTCGACGAGTCGGAGTACTTTCGCCCCGACACCTTCGAGAGCCTGCTCGACGGGATCCGCGCCCTCGACCCGCGCGCGATCGAACGCGACGGAATCTACGTCAATCCCGGAACCGAGCAAGACGGGATTTCATCCTTCGACCTCTTGAGTGATGAGGGGTGGAAATATCTGACCGATCATTCACTGCGTAACTAAATCAGTTTGCGATTTCGCCGGATCAGTACCGCGAGCGGTACTGATCCGTAGACACATTTAAAACCGATCTGATTCCTGGGCAAATCCGCCCGATTCAGTCCCGCCGAGTTTCTTCCTCGCTCATCCCTCGGCGGACGTTCTCCGCCGTCTCCATCTCCAGATGAAAGCGCAGTTCGCGATCCAACTCGCCTTCGACCTTCCCGCGCCGCAACTGCGCGCGCAGGCGATGAAACAAATTGCGAAGCATTGCGTGTCCCTCCTTTCAGGACGCCTGCAAGATTTGCTCGATGGCGGTCGAGAGGCGCCGCCAGTTCTCGGTCTCTTCCGCCAGCTGTTTGCGCCCGGCTCGGGTCAGCTTGTAGTACTTCGCCTGTCTGTTGTTTTCAGACACGCCCCACTCGGAGTCGATCCACCCCCGCTGTTCCAGCCGCAGCATCGCCGGGTAGAGCGACCCCTGGTTGACGACGAGCGCCCCGCTGGAGATTTGCTGAATGCGCTGGGTGATGCCCCAGCCGTGCATCGGCTCGAGGGCCAGTGTCTTGAGAATGAGCAGGTCTAGCGTCCCCTGCAAAAGGTCAGATTTCGGCTTGGTCATAATGCTCCTCCAGATGATCTGGAGGAAAGATACGCGACCTCTTGTAGACAGTCAAGAGAAGAAGGAGGGCTCAGTCGCGGCGGGGCCTATTTTTTCTTCAGGCGGCGTTCGGCGTAATCCTTCCTGGCTTGAAGCGATTCGGGATCGGCCAGGGCGCTGATCAGGGCCTCTCCGTCGGCGAACGCGGTCAGGCCGGCGCCCATCGCGCGCGCGACGGCGTTGACGTGTTCTTTGGTAATGACTACGGGAACCGACGGCTTGTCGATGATCTCCGAGGCCAGCCGCTCGACGCATTGATCCAACTCGTCAAGCTGCGCGACGCGATTGACGAAGCCCATCTCTTTGGCCTCTTGGGCAGTGAAGGGGCGACAGGTCATGACCAGCTCTTTCGTCATAGCCGGGCCGATTTCACGCACGAGCCGAGGAATGGCGCCCCACGTCAGCGGAATGCCGAGTTCGATTTCGGGGATCGAGAACCGCGCGTCTTCAGCCGCGACGCGCAGGTCGCAGGCCGCGGCCAGCACAACGCCCCCGCCGACGATGTGGCCGTGCAATCGGACAATGGTCGTCGCGCGCATCTGCTCGATGGCGTCGGCCATGCGCCGTCCGTACTGGGCCGCTTCGCGGCGATAGAGCCAGGACTTGCCCGAATCGGGGACCGCTTCCGCCGTCGGGGATTCTTTGAGATCGGCGCCAGCGCAGAAGGCCCGCCCCGCTCCGCCCACTATGACGACGCGCGCTTCGCGCTGCTCGTCGAACCACCGCGCGGCTTCGACCAGTTCGCGCAGCATCGCAGCGTTCATCGCATTCAACCGTTCGGGGCGATTAAGCGTCAGCCGCCCGAGCGCCCCGTCGATTTCCACCTTTATCGTTTTGAAGTTCATAGTTTTAACTCCCAGTTCTGCCCCACCAGATCGTGGCCGAAGCTGTGATGCGGCTCCTCTTTGACAAGCCGGAAACCGGCTTCTTCATAGATATGCCGGGCGGCGTGAAGCGCGCTGTTCGTCCACAGCGTGATCTTCTTGTACCCAGTCTGCCGGGCGAACCGCAGGCATTCATTGACCAGGCGCTTGCCGATGCCCATCCCCCGCGCGCTCGGCTCGACCAGCAGCAAGCGCAATTGCGCCACCGTACTCGATTTTTTGACGAGGAATACGCAGCCTGCAATCTCGCCTCCGCGTTCGGCGATCCAGCACCGCTCGCGCTTAGGGTCGTAGTTACGGATGAATTTCGCCGCGATCTCCGCCACCAGCGCCTCGAACTCCTCATCCCAACCGTACTCTTCGTTGTAGATGACGCCGTGCCGATGCGTGACCCAGCCAATGTCACCGGGCCGGTGCGGGCGGATGACGTAAGGAACTTTTTGTTCGGGCCGCGCGCCGAGCGCTTCTTCTATGACGCGCATCGCATCGATCAGGCGGTTCTGATCCGCCTGAGGGAGCCGGCCGAGCAGCGATTCGACCTCGCCGTGTGAGTGCGCGTTGAGTTCGGTGAAGGCCTTCCGCCCTTTATCCGTCAGCCAGATGACGCTCTGGCGTCCGTCTGTTTCAGAAGGCTTTTTGGAGATCAACCCCCTCTTTTTGAAGGCGGCCAGCAGACGGCTGAGATAACCGGCGTCCAGCCCCAGCTCGGCGCCCACCTCGGTCGCCGTAGCCTTTTCACGCTGCGCCAATTCGTAAATTACCCTGGCCTCGGCCAGGGAGAACTGACTTTTCAATATGTGCTCGCTCAGCAAGCCGATTTGTTTCGTGTAGAAGCGGTTGAAGCGCCGCACCGATTCGACGCGCGGCGCGAGGTCGTTTCGGGCCATAATCGTCCTCCTTTGAAGCGGGGCTAGTAATTGGTTGACCTTATCAGCTATTTAGTTGATTTTGTCAAGTAATTGACCTTACTTCTCAGGAGGACCGTTCAGGCCGCATGGCGAAACGACGGAGGCGCCCCACGTAGTAACGACTTATGGTCTTTGAAAAAATAATGCGATCACTTTTTTCCCGGTCGCGGAGCGACCACGTGAGCTTAGCCCGGCTTTTCAAAGCCGGATCGACTAACGCATATCCGTTCTCAGTCGCGGAGCGACGGTTGATACCAATGATCTGTATCAACCGTCGCTCCGCGACTGAAACAACTGCGTAACCGATTTCCCGGCTTTGAAAAGCCGGGCTAGGATCAAATGCCGCTCCGCGGCAGGGGAATTTCGCCCCAGCTTTGATTATGTTTGGGAAATAAATGCAACTACTGCTGAATCCCATCTACTGCCGTCGGTCGGGTTGCCGAATTCGTGGTTGCATTTATTTTTCAAAGACCATAAGTCGTTACTACGTGGGCGATTTTCTGAGGAGATACGCGCTCACTCCTCGCGCAGCGCAATGGTCGGATCAAGCCCCGACGCGCGCCGCGCGGGCAGCCCCGACGCGATTACGGCGATGATCAGGAAGAGCGCCGCCATCGCCGCGAAAGTAATTGGGTCGGTGGCTTTGACGCCGACGAGCATGCTGGTCATCGCGCGAGTGAGGCCGAAAGAAGCGGCCACGCCGATTGCGACGCCCGCCGCGCTGAGGCGCAGTCCGTGCCCGACTACAAGTCTAAAGACGCTCCCGGGCGCCGCGCCCAACGCCATCCGGAGGCCGATCTCCGCCGTGCGCTGCCGCACGACAGTTGACAACACGCCGTAAAGCCCCACGCCGGCGAGCAGGACGGCGATGACCGCGAAGACGCCGATGAGGAGTAGCGAAAATCGCGTCCCCGCCTGCGCCCGTTTCACCATCGCGTCCATCGGCTGCAATTCGGTGATCAAAAGATTCGGTTTAAGCCTGGCGATTTCGGCGCGCACCGCCGCCGCGTACTGCGCGGGATCGCCCTTGACGCGAACGGCCCACCGCGAGGCGAAGCCGTGGCTCCTGAAGCCGTCGGTGAAGTAGATCTGTTCGCGCCCGGGCTCGGCCAGCGAGGTGTTACGTTGATGCCCTACCACGCCGATCACTTCGACCCATTCCGGCTCCGGGCTGCGGGCGCGGATGAGTATGCGCTTCCCTACGGCGGAGGCGCCCGGGAAGGCTTTCGCCGCGAGAAACTGGTCAACGACCACCACGTTCCGCTCAGGCGCATTGTCGTCCTCGGTGAATACTCGTCCCGCGAGGAGCGGCGTGCGGAGCGTTTCAAAATAACCCGGGAGCACGGTTTGATGATCCACCGCCTGAAATTTGGTCGGGTCGGAGAGAGCCTGTTCCAACCCCCATCGGATCGGACCGAATCCCCCCGCGAGTGGGAATGGACTGGAGGCCGTCACGCTTTCGACGCCCGGCATCGCGCGCAACCGGCCTTGCGCCTCGCGCATGAAAGTGGCGCGCTCCTGCGGCTGCGGCCCGCCGCGAGGGCCGAGCAGCAGGAATGTGAGAAGACCTCGCGAGTCGAAGCCGGGATCAACGCGCTGCAAGGCAATGAAGCTGCGGAACATCAGTCCTGACCCGATGAGTAAGACGAACGAAAGCGCGACCTCTATGATCACCACGACATTGCGCAGCAGCCGTCCGCCTCCGAGCCCGCCTGTTCGACCGCTCCCGCGCAGGATGTTCATGACATCCGGCCGCGAGGCTTGCAGCGCCGGCGGCAGTCCGAAGATAACAGCCGCGGCCAGCCCGGCCAGCGCCGTAAAAGCGAGCGCGACAGGATCGAGCCTTATCGTATCCAGGCGCGGCAGATTCGCAGGCGCGATGGCGAGCAATTGGCGTACGCCTAACCACGCCAGGCCCAGGCCGAGGAGCGCGCCACCCCCCGCGAGCAGCAGGGCTTCCGCCAACAGTTGGCGCACGAGGCGTCGCCAACCGGCGCCGAGCGCGGCGCGTACTGCAAGCTCACGCTGGCGTAATGAAGCCCGCACAAGCAATAGGTTCGCCACGTTCGCGCATGCGATGAGGAGAAGGAAGATGACCGCGCCCGTAAGCGCGATGATGGCGGGCCGAACCTCCGCGACCAGATAATCGCTCATCGGCTCCAACCGGAAATGGAAACCGGCGGTCTGCCGGATCGTATCGGCCTTTCTGCTCTCTGTTGCGACCACTTTGGCTTCGGCCCGCGCCTGCTCAAGTCGGGCGCCGTCTTTCAAACGGCCGATTATCCAGTGAGCGACGTTGTTGCGGTTGGCGGTGTCGTAGCTTAAGCGCGCGGCAAACCAGACGTCGGGCAATCGTTCCGAGTTCAGCTTGGGCGGAAGTAACAACTCGAAGCCCGGCGCCAGCACGCCCACTATTTGCGGCCCGCCGCTTCCGCCGCGCGACATTCCTTTGCCGAGAACGGCCATATTCCCGCCGTAGCGCCGCTGCCAGTACTCGTGACTCAGGATTGCGATGGTCGGCAGTTCCCGAACCTCCCCGCTCGGGCCTCCGTCCGTTACCGGCGGCTGCGGCCGGCCGTCATCTTCCGTGAAATCACGGCCGGCCACGATCTTCGCGCCAAGCAACCGAAAGAAGTTCGGCGTGACCGAGGCGACGCGAACCTGCTCCGGCGCGCCGTCCTCACGCGACATGATCCTGCGGCCCGTGTTGACGGCGGCGATGTCCTCAAACGTCGTCTTCGCCCCGTTGCGCAGGTCGAAGACGTCGACGTTCGAAAACGGCCAGTCAGTGACGTTGCGCTGTCTCAGCTCAGCCACCCCCAATACCAGCCGATCCGGATTCTTGTAAGGAAGCGGACGGAGCAGCACGGCGTTGGCGACGCTGAAGATCGCGGTGTTCGCCCCAATGCCTAGAGCGAGCGTGACGACCGCAATCAAAGTGAAGACTGGATTCTTCAACAACATTCGGGCGCCGAAGCGCAGGTCTTGCCAGAGTGTTTGCATATTTCCTCCAGGAGTAGATGTCAGATGTCAGATGTCAGATCTCAGTGAAGAGACTCTGGCGTCGCCCCACAACTGACATCTAACATCTAACATCTGACATCTACTCACATCGAAGAGCGACCATCGGATCAACCTTCGTCGCCCGCCGCGCCGGCAGGTAACAGGCCACAAACGCCACGAGTGTCAAAATCACTGCAATTAGGGCAAATGTCGCCGGGTCGGTCGCGCTCACTTCGTACAGCAAACCGGTCATCAAGCGAGTCAACGCGAACGAGGCGGCCAACCCGATCGCCACGCCGAGCAGCGCGAGAAGCATTCCCTGTTTGACGATCAACCTCAACACATCTCCGCGGCGCGCGCCCAGGGCGATGCGAATCCCAATCTCTCTCGCGCGCTGCGTGACCGAATACGACAACACGCCGTAGATGCCCACGCCAGCGAGGATGAGCGCGACGGCTGCGAAAATTCCGAGCAGGATCGCGTTGAAGCGCGGCTGCGACGTGACCACCGCCAGAATCTGCTCCATCGTTCGCGCATCAGTAATTGGAACGCCGTGGTCAATCGCCCAGACCTCTTGCCTGATGGCGTTCGTCAGATTCATCGGCTCAACCGACGTGCGGATGGCCAACGCCATTTGGCGCTGGAAGCCCATTCTGGCTATAGCGACCGGGCGCTGGCGCATCGGCACGTAAGCCTCATTCGCCGCCGCTTCCGTCAGGCCGTTGTTCTTCGCGTCGGCCACGACGCCGACCACCGTCAGAAAAACGGTCCTGGCCCGTTCCGGCGGCGCGTCGAGCAATCGGAAGCGCCGTCCGATCGGGTCATCATTGGGCCAATAAGCGCGGGCCAGCGTCTCGTTAATCACCGCGACGGGCCGCGCCCGCTCCCGATCCGAGTCCTCCAGGAAACGTCCGCGCAACAGCCTTATGCCCATCGTGCGGAAGTAACTCGGCGAAACGACGCGGAATTCGTCGACACTGCGGAATTCGGGCTCGGACGACCCTCCTTCGATCTGTATCACGGTGCCCCCGTTCCTGCCACCGATTGGCACGTCGCTGGCCGCCGCCGCGTCTTTGACGCCGGGCAGCGAACGCACGCGCTGAAGCAAGTCTTCATAGAAGGCCGCGACCCGCAGATCATCAGGATAATTCGACTCCGGCGGAAATAGACGCATGGTCAACAACCGTTCCGTCGCGAATCCGGTGTCCACTTGTTGCAACCGCCAGAAGCTTCTGATGAGCAGCCCGGCGCCGGCGAGAAGCATGAGCGAGAGCGCCACTTCAGACACGACCAGCGCGTTGCGCAATCGGCGGCCTTTCGGAGAGGCCGCGGCGCGCCCACCCTCTTTAAGCGATGTGTGCAAATCGAATTTGACGGCCTGGAAAGCCGGCGCCAATCCGAAGATGACTCCAGTCAGCAACGACGTCGCCAGCGTGAAGCCGAGCACGCGGGCGTCCAGCGCAAGCTCCTGTAATCGTGGAAACTTTTCGGCGCCGAGCGCGGGGAGCAGTTCCAATCCCCACAAAGCCAGAAACAGCCCCAATACGCCGCCGATGAAGGCTAAAAGCAAACTCTCAACCAGCAGTTGCCGGATGATCCGGGAGCGAGAGGCGCCCAATGCCGTGCGAATGGCGATCTCAGAGACGCGCATCTCGCCGCGACCGAGTTGCAGGTTGGCGACGTTGGCGCACGCGATCAGCAAGACGAAGACGACCGCCGCGAGCAGCGTCCATAGCGCGCGGCGCAAATCGCCGACAATCTCCGCGGTGAGTGGCTTGAGCAGCGGCTGTTTCGATCCGTCCTTTGGATAACCATCCGGATAATCCTTCATCACGCCGGCGATGATCGCTTTGGTTTCGGCCTGAGCCTGTTCGAGCGTTTGCCCTTCGCGCAAACGGCCGATGACGTTCAGCCCGTGGCTGCAGCAGGGCGCGGGCGGGTAATAACCGGGCGGCGTCCACAGTTCGACCGCCTTGTCGGCCTGCAATTCGAGCGGCGATTTGAAGTCACGCGGCAGCACGCCGACGATGGTGTAGTTGCGCCCGTCGAGTGTGAGCGATTGACCAATGACGCCGGGATCGGCCGAGAACTTCCGCCGCCAGAAGTCGTGACTGAGGATCGCCACGTTATCCTGTCCTTGCGGCTCCTCTTCCAGTCTGAAGGTTCGCCCGAGCGCCATCTGCGCGCCGAGAACCGTGAAGAAATCGCCCGAAGCCGTCCCGGACGAAATACGCTCCGCCTCTCCCATCCCGGTCAACGTGTACGTTGTCGGGGCATAGAGCGACACACGCTCCATTGACCGCGACTGATCGCGCAGGCGAAGGAATTCGGCATCCATCAACATCTTGAGTTTGGTGTTATAGATGAATGCCAAACGGTCGGGTTCGGGATAAGGCAACGGTCGCAACAACACCGCGTTCACGACGCTGAAGATGGCCGTGTTCGCGCCGATGCCTAGAGCGAGCGTGACGACCGCAATCAAAGTGAAGATCGGGTTCTTCAACAACGTCCGCGCGCCGTAGCGCAGGTCTTGCAAGAGTGTTTGCATCATTTCTCCTGAAAAAGGAGTTGGCGGTTGAGCGGCGCAAAACCACCGCCGAATCAGGGACGTTTCGGCGCTTGCGCCTGGCTTTTTGCTCGCGCCTCTTTCATCAATTTGAGATAGTCGCTCATTGGCGGGAGGCCTATGTCTTTCCGCCGCAGTTCCAGCCGCTCCGGGTCTTCAATCGCGCACGGGCTGTCGGGATCATCCGGAGCTTCAATCAGGGTGAGCGTAACGGCGGTAACAAGCAAAAGAGGCCGCCGGCAAAAACTCAGTGATTTCGTATTGATCATGGCGCCTCTTTCAGCGGGTCGCTTTATGCCAATCACTCAACAACCGTAACCAGCGCTCTGCCATCTGCGTGTTGTAGACGAAATTGTTATTCGAATAGATTTCGGCCAATTCCCCTGGGCGCTCCTTGCTCGCCCATTCGAGCGCAGGTTTCAAGGCGGCGTCGAACGCCTCTGAGCTGGAGAGAGATTTTTCGAGGACCGCTTCCTTTATCAACCCCTGGTCATTGTAGACAAAGGTAAATTGGTACTTGCGCTCGGAGACACCAATGGCTTTGTAAAAATCGTTCTGCTCCGTGAGTACGGTTGAGATCGTATTTCCCTTGATTTGAATATCGCTATAGGCGCTGCGCGCATTCATCGAGAAGTCCCATTCAAGTTGTCCGATGATGTCTTTCTTGGCCACTTTATAGTTTGAGTTCGCGACCTTGAATTCATAGTCCGCAGCCAAACAGGACAAGACGGCTTGCATGTCGTGGCTATTCATCGCCCGGCGGTAAGCCTCGAAGCGCCCCTTGAGATCCGCCCCAAACGCCAGGCTAACGTCAGCCTTCAGTAGCTTCAGCTTTTCCACCGCATTGGCGTTATTCGGGTTCAACTTCAGAGATTTTTCGTAGTTCTCGACGGCCAGCGCCTTCTCGCCATTGAGCATGTAGCCTTCGCCCAGGCTGTCATAAACGTTCGATGATTCGGGGTAGGCTTCCACGTTCAACTGGAACACTTTGATGGCTTCCTTGATCTTTTTCTGGCCGAGCAGGTTATAACCGAGCCCGTTCAATTCGCTCTCCTGAAAATCATAGGCGTCGGGCTGATTCTTTTTAAGGTCGCGATACTTCCCGGCGGCGGAGTCTGCGCCCTCGGTCGTGATGATTTGATAGAGAGTCTTTGCTATGCCCGGTTTGAAGACTATCGGCTCGGGCTTGAGGCCCAAGGCTACGTCAAGAGCCGCATTCGTAATTGGCCGAAGACCGGCGCGGTCGAAGTTGCTCATCATCACCACGGCGATGGATTGGTCAGGGATCATCACCAGGTTACTGACGAAGCCGGTGTCGCCGCCGGAGTGAGAGATGGTACGGCGCTCTCTGTGTTTTCCCAGGAACCAGCTAATCCCGATCTGCTGCCATTTTTCGCCCGCGGGCTTCCACATAATGTCGTAGGTGGAATCTTTCAAGATCCGCTTGCCGTCGAGTTCTCCCCGGTTCATGTTGGCCATGGCCCAGCGCGACATATCGAGCACATTCGAATAGAGGGTTGAGCTTGGAGAGTGCATGCGGTTGTAGGGGAAGACCTTGCTCACAACTGTCTGGTAAGAATTGTCCATCACATGGGGACTCGTCAGTAGTGACGGGCTTGCCTGTTTTACCAGAAGTGTGCTGCTCTTCATCCCTAGAGGCTCGAGGATATTGCGCCTCACGTAATCTTCGAAGCTCATCCCGGAGGCTTTTGCGATCAGGTCTCCGAGAACTTCATAAGCCATGTTGCTATAACGAAACCCGGTCCCGGGCGCCGCGATGAGCGACTGATTATTCAGACTGCGCACGTAACGCTCCAGCGCGCCGTCGTCGTATTGAGGTTTGTCCCACTCATAGTCGCGCACATCGGGCATACCCGATAGATGGCTGAGCATCTG
>Ga0190270_10001765_pt1 | contig 10219 bp, 12 predicted proteins | sample Popmic320T_FD_133748 | JGI IMG/M metagenome (GOLD analysis project Ga0190270, IMG submission 133748) | Populus adjacent soil microbial communities from riparian zone of Weber River, Utah, USA - 320 T | ecosystem: Environmental > Terrestrial > Soil > Riparian zone | place: USA: Utah | collected... | reverse complement strand
CTGGTCGAGCCGTTCGCCAACGACACGCTCAGCGACAACCTCAACCCGGTCGGGCGCGTGTACTACGCGGCGTCGACCGTGATCTGCACGCCGGCGTCGCTCGACCAGGAAGTCGGTCTCGCGCTAGGCGCGCAGGCGGGCGAGGCGCGGCTCACCGAAGTGCTCGAGCAGGGCGGGTTCAGTCGCGTGCGCCGCGCCACCGAAACACCGTTCAACCTCATCCTCGAGGCTCGACCGTAGCGGCGGGCGCGCGGTCGCCTCGCTCCTGCTATTCGCGCGCAGCAGCACTCGCGCGCTGTCGCACGGGACTGTCGCTTCCAGACTTGCTGCAGCCCCGTGCGCTCGCTAGTCGGCCGGAAGCTGACGGCTAACCGCTCAGCATTTCGCAACGGCAACTGTGGCGGAGCCCGGCCGCGGCCCGTTCGTTGGCGGCCCGGCGACCGGCGGTACGATGCCGCCCGTGCCCCTGCTCTTCGACTCACGCGCGTCGGACTCGCCGTGGGTCGACACCGTGTGGACGTGCCGGAGCCCACGGGTCACCGAGATGACCTCCGTCGCGACGGAGACCCTCGGGCTCGTCTTCTGGGAGCAGGACGGCCGGCGGTCCGCGGCCATCACCGGCCCCGAGACCGGGACGGGCATCGCGCCCGTGCCCGAGGGAGCGGCGTTCGTCGGCATCCAGTTCGCGGTCGGCGTGTCGCTTCGCGCCCTCGCGACGCTGGCGCTCGTCGATCGCGGCATCGAGCTCCCGGACCCGACGCGCCGGACATTCTCGCTCGATGGCGGCCGCTGGGAGATGCCCGCCCCCGACGACGCTGAGGCGCTCGTCGCCCGCCTCGTCCGGGACGGCGTCATCGCGCGCGACCCGTTGGTCGCCGCCACGCTGCGCGACAGCCACCGGCCGGCCGTCTCCGAGCGCACGCTCGAGCGGCGCTTCCGGGCCGCGACCGGGCTCACCCAGGGCGCCGTGCGGCAGATCGGGCGCGCCCGTGCGGCCGCGACCCTGCTCGCCTCGGGCGCCGCGGTCCAGACCGCCGTCGTCGACCTGGGCTACTACGACGAACCGCACCTCGCCCGGGCGCTGCGCCGCTACGTCGGGCGGACGCCGGGGCAGCTGCGCGAGGGCCGCGGCGGGGCGCTCGCCCTCGATCCCGCTCACCGCACGACGTCGTACACGAGCTTGGCCACGCCGTTGGTGTAGGTCGCCGAGTCGCGCAGGCGCAGCGCCCGCTTGTCGCGGTCCGCCGTGCTGAAGAGGCCCTTGCCGGCGCCCAGCAGCACCGGGAAGACGAGGAGGTTGTACCGGTCGATGAGGTCCGCGTCGGACAGGCGCCGCGCGAGCTCCGCGCTGCCGTGGATGAAGATGGCGCCGCCGTCCTCCTCCCTGAGCGCGGCGACGTCCTCGTCCGAGCGGAGGATCGTCGTCTGCCCCCAGTCGTCGACCAGGGCGTCGTCGTCGAGCGAGGTCGAGACCACGAACTTGGGCAGCTCCTTGTAGGCGGCGTGGTCCTCCGATCCGGGCCACGTCCTCGCGAACGCCTCGTAGCTACGGCGGCCGAACATCAGCGCCGCCGTCTCGGTGAGCTCCTCGGCCTTGAGCGCGAAGGCCTCCGGCACGAAGTCAACGTCGCGCACCCAGCCGCCGCCGCGGTGCCCCTCGGACGGATGGCCGGGTGAGTCGAGCACCCCGTCGAGCGACATGAATCCCGTGTAGACCAGTTCTCGCGACATGCGCGCGGAGGCTACGGATGGGCGGCGGTGGCGTCTTGGACGAAACCGACACGGGCCTATCCCGCTTGAGGCAGAAAGAGCAGTGGCACTTTCGGCGAGCCGCGCCAGCGCTTTGGGCGAAACGCCGAACTGGTCTCAAGAATGCGTGCGGGGCTCGACGTCGTGGGTAGCGGCGCACCATGCAGATCGGTTGCTTTCTCTCCTGCGAGGAGTTCGGTCCTCGCGACCTCGTCGAGCAGGCCAAGCGTGCGGAGCAGGCGGGCTTCCACGCCCTCTGGATCTCCGACCACTACCACCCCTGGAACGACCAACAGGGCCACAGCGCGTTCGTGTGGTCCGTGATCGGCGCCCTCTCCGAGGCCGTCGACCTCCCCGTGACGACCGGCGTCACCTGCCCCACCCTCCGCATCCACCCCGCGATCATCGCCCAGGCCGCGGCGACGAGCGCCGTCATGACCGGCGGGCGGTTCAACCTCGGGGTCGGCAGCGGCGAGGCGCTCAACGAGCACATCCTCGGTACCCACTGGCCGGAGGCCGACGTCCGGCTCGAGATGCTGCGCGAGGCGATCGAGGTCATGCGGCTGCTGTGGGAGGGCGGGCAGCGCAGCCACCGCGGTCGCCATTACACGGTCGAGAACGCGCGCGTCTATGACCTCCCCGACGAGCCGCCGCCGGTCCTGGTGTCCGGCTTCGGGCCGAAGGCGATCGCGCTGGCGGCCGAGCTCGGCGACGGCTTCGTGACCACCCAGCCCGACAAGGAGGCGATCGAGCAGTACCGCTCGGGCGGCGGCAGGGGCCCGGTGCACGCGGGCGCGAAGGTGTGCTTCATGGAGTCGGAGGAGAAGGCCCGGGAGACGATGCTGCGGCTGTGGCCGAACGAGGGCCTGCCCGGCGAGCTCGCCCAGGTCCTGCCGACGCCGTCGCACTTCGAGCAGGCGTGCGAGCTCGTCACCGCCGAGCACCTCAGCTCCCCGCTGGGCCCGGACCTCGACGCTCACGCCGCGTCACTGCGCGAGTACGCCGACGCGGGCGTCGACGAGCTGTTCGTGCAGCAGGTCGGCCCCGACCAGGACGCGTTCTTCACGACGTGGGCGGAGGCGATCCTGCCGCGCTTCGGCTAGGGCAACGGCGGTCGCGGTGTATGCGTGCGTACCCGGCGACAGTGCCGGTGGTTCCGGCTGGGTAGCGCGTGGTCGATGGTGAGCGCGACCGAGGAGATGTGACGAGCATGGCCGTGTGGGATCCAGACGATCGCGGCGCCGCGCGCGGCGGCACCCCGGTGGAGCGGTATGTCCGGGAGCTGCTGCGCGACGCCGAGCGGATGCGGCGATCGGCCCGGCCGCGCGGTCGCTCAGACGCAGTGGGTGCTGCGGATGGGTCGCCCGTCACGCCGCCGCGTCCGTCGCCCGAACGGGCGACGGAGGCTCATCCTCCCGTCGCGTAGGGGCTCAGGGCGCGGCGGAGATCGCTTCGACGAGGTCCCCGACCTTCTCCTCGTCGAGGTGGGTGGCGATGTCGGCCTGGCTGATGATCCCGACGAGCTTGCGGTCGTCGATCACGGGCAGGCGCCGGACCTTGTGGTCGATCATCGTGCGCAGCGCCTGATCGATCGGATCGTCGGCGCCGATGGTGACGGTCTTGCCGTCGCCTTGACCGAGCTCACCGGCCTTGACTGAGGCGGGGTCCTTGTCCTCGGCGAGCACCTTCACGACGATGTCGCGGTCGGTGAGCATGCCCTTGAGCCGGTCGTCCTCGCCGCAGATCGGCATCGAGCCGACATTCAGCTGCGAGAGCTGCTTCGCCGCGTCGATCACCGAATCGTTCTCGCCGATGCAGGTGCAGTCGTCGCTCATGATGTCGCGGGCCGTCTTGTCCGCCATCGGGCGCCTCCTTGGAGAGTGGGTACGGCGGCCGCGCTACCCGAGTGCGGGCGGTGAGACACGGTGTGGGTCAGCGAACGATCCACCCTGCCTCACCGACACCGCGGCTGGGTAGGCCGAGGTGTCCCGATGGAAAGGAGCCACCATGGCCAACCCTGTCCCTGCAGGCAGCGATGTCTCTGCCGGTACCTACAAGTGCACGAACTGCGGCTACGAGCTCGAGGTGGGCTCGACTGAGAGCCTGCCGCCGTGCCCGAGCTGTGAGAACGGTCGCTACGAGACAGTGAGCGGCGGCGACTCGGTCGAGGACCCCTACCCCGATCGCAGCTAGCGCATCGCGCTCCATCCCGTCAGGGGGACGGGGAGCGACAGCGGGATCACGGGCGGTGGCCGCAGCGCGGCTAGTGTCCGATCGTGACCGCTGTCATCTGGCTGCTCCTGCTCGTCCCTTTTCTCGTCGGTTTGGCGGTCCAACGGCGGGTGCGGTCGGTCTTCCGGCGCTACCGCGAGGTCGCGAATCACTCGGGGGTGTCGGGCGCCGACGCGGCGCGGGCGTTGCTGGACGCTCAGGGGCTCCAGCGGGTCCGGGTCGAGATCATCCCCGGTGTCCTGACTGACCACTACGACGGCGACGCGAGGGCGCTCCGTTTGTCAGAGCCGGTCGGGCGTGAGCGCAGCGTGGCGGCGCTCGGGATCGCCGGCCACGAGGTGTCGCACGCGTATCAGGACGCCGAGGGCAGCCGCGTGTACCGTGCCCGGCGCTCGATCGGCGAGTTGCTCGCGCGGGTTGCGCCGTGGTCGACCTTCTTCCTCGTCGCCGGCTTCTGGTTCGGCGTGCCGCTGTTCATCGGGCTGTCGCTCCTGTTCGTCGGTGGGCTCGTGCTGTTCGCGCTCGTGACGCTCCCGGTCGAGATCGGCGCCAGCCAGCGGGCGTTGACCGTGCTGCAGGCGACCGGGCTCGCGGATGCGGGCGAGTTCCGCGAGATCCGGCGCGTCCTCAGGGCTGCGGCGCTGACCTACGTGGCCGGCCTGCTCGACCGGCTCGGCTTCTTCCTGGTCCTGCTGTTCGTCGCCGAGGCTGCGCGTCGCGTCATGACTTGACGACCAGGCAGTGCCCGAACGTGGTCAACGGATGGTCAGCGGCGTGCCGGCCTTTATGAGGCGGCTGAGCCGGACGATGTCGCCGTTGCGCATGCGGATGCAGCCGTGCGACACACGCCCCGGCAGCAGGCCCGGTTGGTCGGTCCCGTGGATGCCCACGAAGCCGCCGGCGGGCCAATCCGTCAAACGTTCGGAGCGGGCGCTCGTGCCGAACGCGAGCGGTCCGTACGCGGGGCTGCGATAGCGGGTCAGCCGGTTGCGGACGTAGAAGCGCCCGCGTGGCGTCGGCCAGCGCGCCCGCCCGATGCCGACGTCGGCATGGAACACCGGCTGCCCGTCGCGAAGCAGGGTGGCGGTCAGAGCTCTCCGGTCCACGACGAGGTGCGTGCGGCTGGTCTGGTACGCGCCGAGCGCACGCCTTGGCACCCATCCGCTCGTCCCGTTCGGAAGCGCCGGCAGTCGCACACGAACCCAGACGCGCCGGCGCGCATCGCTCGCACGGCCGCTGACGAGCACGATGTTCGCGGTGCCCTCCGGTGTCCGCCGCGCCAGCCGCGCCACCGGACGCGCGTCGCCGCTCGGCCGCGCACGCGCGGTCGTGCTCCGCAGCACACTCGTCCAGACCGCCACGCGTGCACCGTCGCCGAGCCCTGTGGGAGGGGGCACCGTCAAGGCCGGCCTCGGCGACGCCGGCAGCACCGCATGGCGCGGTGTCGCCTGACTGTCATCGCCGGCAAGCAGCAGACCTCCCAGCCCGGCGACGGCGCACCCCGCCACGACGCCCAGTCCCGCGGCGGACGCAGCGGTGCGCCGCGTCATCCGGTGTAACGCGGGCGCCTGCGCGAGGTCGTACGCGGGCGCGTGACGATGAAGCCCGTCGCGCCGACGACGCGCTGCACCTCGGCCTTGGGCGAGGCGTCGTCGAATGCGTTGACCGCCGGCTGGACGCCGAACAGGTAGCGCATCCATGCCGCGTGGCGCGCCTCGACCGAGTGGATGGCGACCGCCGCGGCGAGCACCGGCTTGGCGCGAAGGCGCGGCGCCTGGCCCTTGTAGGCCGCCACCGCAAGATCCTCGAAGGCGACGGCCGTCTTGAGGAACGGTCGCTGGGCCTCGGTCGTGCCGCGGAAGTTGAACATCGGTCGCTTGATCGCCTTGCGGCCCAGCAGGTCCTGGAACGCCTTGACGTGCGCGCGCTCGACCGCCCCGACCCGCTTGGCGGCGTCCTCGGCCTTGCCGCGCAGCGCCTTGGAGCGCTCGGCCTCCGTGTAGAACGACGACTGCATGTACTCGAGCACGAGCGCGAAGTTGAGCACGGCGACGTCGTTGTTCCCGGCGGCCTCGGCGGTGGGGGCGATCGCGAACGCCGCTACCGCACCGGCGATCGTGCCGCCGAGGAAGGTCGCGCGGGAGATGCCGGCGTTCTCGCCCGCTTCGCGCAGTGCGCCGTCGGCGTCCAGGTCGTCGAGGAGGAAGTCCATCTGCCTCACCCTGCCTTCCAGCCGAAGTCGCTCAGCTTCTGTCGGGTCTCGTCCTCTTTGACCGCCGGATCCGTAGCGTCTGTGGCGGGCACGTCGCCGACGATGCTGCGGATCCACGCGGCGTGCCGGCCCTCCACGGACACGATCCGCGCCGCCGCCTTCAGCGACGCCGGGGTGAGGTTGACGGCCTGGCCGTTGTAGGTGGCGACGGCGAGATCCTCGAGGGTCAGCGCCGCGGCGGCGAACGCCTCGCCGTCTTGCGTCTTGTCGCCGAAGTCGAAGCGCGGCGCTGGCTCGGCAGCGGCGCCGAGCGCCTGCTTGAGAAACGCGACGTGGGCTTTCTCGTGCTCCAGGACGATCTCCGCGTAGTCCCTGAGCGCGCGCCGGAGCCCTCCGCGCTTGAGCGCCTCCGCGTAGAACGCCTCCTCGGTGTACTCGAGCGCGAGCACGAGATTGAGGACGCGCGCGTCCTGCTCCTTCGACGCCGCGGCGGTCAGCTGAGGCAGCCCCCATGCGACGGCGCCCCCGACGATCGCGCCACCGGAGACGATCGCGCGGCGAAACACCTCGGCGCGCGTGGCGTCCTCTGGTGGTACCTGGACCGGCATGGCTGAGCCTCCTTGCTCGAGTGACCAAATCCGCATGCGACCACGCACTATCCGTCGCGCGGGCACAGCATGGCCAATCCTTTCGTTCAGTATTCAGTACATCAGGCGCCGAAACACTTGACGTCGGACTACGCTCGAGGGGTGGCAAGCGACGATCAGGTCCCTGGGCCGCCGACGTTCGAACTGAAGCGATTCGACTGGTTGACCCCTGACCAGCTCGGAGTGACAGGCACGTTCCGCGGCCTGGGCGAGACACCCACGGAGGCGTCCCCGGTGCTCGTCCTCCACGAGGGTGAGAGCGTGCACCGGCTGCCGGCGATCTCCGACGGCCCCGACGCACCGCCCGAGGACGGACAGGTCTGGGAGGCGGCCTTCGCGTGGCAGGACGCTCCTGTCGCGTTTGATGTCGCAGAGCTCGAGCTGGGTGACGCCCTGGTCGTCGAGCTCCCTGACCCCGGGGCGAAGCAGCGCCGTCTTGTGCTGGAGGTCCGGACGCCGTCAAAGCCCGACGCCACTGACGAGAGAGCGGCGTCGGTCGGCGCGCAGATCGACCTGCTCGCCGCGCAGGAGGAGCTCCGCGACGTCCGGGTCGAGCTGGAGCAGACCCAGGCCGAGCTCACACGTGCGCGTGATGATCTGAGCGCCGAGCGCGAGCGTCGCGCCGGCGACAGCGAGCGCTTCCGCGACGGGCTGGCGAAGGTGAAGGAGTCCGCGGAGGAGGCGCTGGCCGCCGAACAGCTCGCCACGAGGGGGCTGGAAGCCGACCTCCAAGCAGCACGCGACGCGGTCGGGGCGAGCGACGCCGAGCTGCAGACGCTCCGCGAGCAGCTGGACGCGGCGGAGTCCGAGAGGCTGACGCTGCGCGAGCGCGTGACGCAGCTCGAGACCGCGGCGGAGGAATCGGAGCGCCTGCGCGCGCAGCTCAAGGAGGCCGGCGACACGATCGGCCAGGCCCGAAACGACGCGGAGCGCCTCCTGGACCGGTTGACCACCGTCCCCGAGAAGAAGTAAGAGGGGTGAGCCGTCGCACTCCTCCTCGCCATCGCGCGCCGCACGGCATCGCACGCCGGCCCCACTCTCGTGCTCTGCCTGCTCGCGTGGCTCGCGTTGCTGTCTCCTCCCTCCGGACTGGCGCAGGACCGCGGGGGCTCCCCGGAGACGCTGTGGAAGGAGTACCCGTTTGCTCCGACGGCCGCGCCCAGCCCCCAGCCGACGGTCACGTCATCGCCCGCGCCGCGCAGCACCGTTGCCGCTGGAACCGACGGCGACGGGTCGATCGTGGTGCTCGTGCTGCTCGCGCTCTTCACGGTGGGAGCGACCGTCACGTTCCTCGGGATGCGCCACCGCCGCGTGAGCGAAGCCCAGGCTGGCGCCGCGCCGCCCGCATCCACACCGGTCGAGGACGTGTCCGCCATGCCCGCGCTGTGGCACGGCCGCTCCGGGCGCTTCGCCAGGAGGACGAGCGACTCGCGGGCGGCTGCGACCGTCGCGTCGGCGCCGGCGGGTGGCAGACGATCGCCGGCGGGGAGCGACGCGCCCGAGCCGCCCATCGCCGCGGCAGCGCCGGCGGGAAGTCCGTCGCCGGTGACCCCGCCTCCCGCGGGACGGCGCGCGGGATCGCCGCCCGATCACCGTCTCGCGTGGACGGCAGAGATCGAATGGCGCGACAGCGATGGCGAGTCGCGCTTCTGCGTCGTGGCCCGAGGCGCCGGGACGGTCGTCCTGGCGCAGTCGACGCCGTTGCAGTGGCCGCCCACCGGGCCCGCGGCGGTGCAGGCCATGACCGAGGCGGCCGAGCAGCTCGCGGCGATGCTCGCGGAGGCGGGATGGAAGGAGCTCGCGCCCGGCGCCTCTTGGTATTCGAAGCGGTTCGCGTGGGAGCCGGTCGCGGCTGAGAAGCCGGTCGCGGCCGCCGGCCAAGCAACACCTCCGACGCCCGCGACGGGCGGCGCGCGGGATCGCCGCCGCCGTCGCCCAAGCTGGCAGACGATCGTGCTGCTGTGCGTGCTGCTCGCCCTCGCGACGACCGCCGTCTACGCGTTGAGCCGCGACGTCGACAACGCGCCCGTGCGGTCGGCCCCCGCCCCGGTCGCCACCGCGACCGAGGCGCCATCCGCCCAGCCGGCGCCCGCGCGCTCCCCCTCGGAGGGCGTCGACCTGACCGTCCCCCTCATCGTGCTCCTCAGCCTCGTGGCGCTCATCCTGCTGATGATCCGGACGCAGCGCGCCCGGCGCTGAGCGTCGATCGAGCGGGGAACACTGGCCTCGAACCCGCTGAGCTGGGTGAGCGTATGTCGACTTTGGCTCTACGGCTGCTGCAGTGACGAGGAAGCAGCAGCGGGCGGGCAGTTCGAGGATGACGCCGCTTGTCGCGCAAAGCAGCACTCAGCAGCGCGCGGCCCGGCCGGCTCTTTGGTCTCGTCCGGAGCGACAGCCTGGAACTGCTGGGGACGCCCTGCATCGTCGTGCTACCAGCTGGGCGCGACCCAGATCAGACGCGGGCGGTGATCAGCGCGTAGCCGAGGCTTCCGCGCGCGATCGCCTCGATCGCCATGCGGGCGAGCGCGGCGGCCTCGCGCGCGCGCTCGCGCTGCTCGCCCGGCGGCGTGACCATCCGAGCGACTCGGAGCCGCGCCTCGACGCGGTCGGCCATGGCGCGCAGCTCGGCGTCGTGCGTTTCGGTCGCCAGCGGCTCGCAGCCGGCGTCGCGCAGCAGCGCGACGTACTCGTCGGCGCTGCGGGCGTCGGCCACGCACGCGACCTGCGCCGCCGCGGTGCGCAGCGCAGCGGGGAGTGCGTCCAGATCGGCGGTGACGTCGGCGATCGCGATCGTCCCGCCCGCCCGGACGACGCGCGCCATCTCGGCGATCGCCCGCGGCTTGTCGGGGAACGTGCACAACGAGCATTCGGAGAGCGCGACGTCGAAGCCGGCGTCGCGGAGCGGCAGCGTCTCGGCGTCGCCGACCAGGAAACTCGCGCGCTCGCCGGCGCCGGCCGCGTGCCTCGCCTGCGCGATCGCACGGGCGCCGAGGTCGACGCCGACCGCCTCGCAACCAAGCGCGCGCGCGAGTAGGAGCGCGGTGGCGCCCCTGCCGCAGGCGACGTCGACGACGCGCTGGCCCGGCGCGACGCCCGCCAGCTCTGCGAGACGCAGGGTGAGCCGCTCCCCGCCCGGGTGCAGTTCGCCGTCGAGCAGCCAGAGCACCTCGTCGCTCTCGTAGAGCTGCGCGCAGCAGGCCTTCACGTCATCGGGTAGCAGGCCGGTCACGCGATCGTTCCGGCGGCCAGGTCCGCGCGGACCTGCGTGCGGTAGCCCGCGGCGTTGTAGGCGCAGAACGGGATGATCCGTCCGTCGGGGACGATCTCGCCCACGCAGCACTTGCGCAGCTTCCCGACGTCGAGCGTCCACTCGTCCTGG
>Ga0190270_10001764_pt1 | contig 10223 bp, 5 predicted proteins | sample Popmic320T_FD_133748 | JGI IMG/M metagenome (GOLD analysis project Ga0190270, IMG submission 133748) | Populus adjacent soil microbial communities from riparian zone of Weber River, Utah, USA - 320 T | ecosystem: Environmental > Terrestrial > Soil > Riparian zone | place: USA: Utah | collected... | reverse complement strand
TTCAATCGTTTGCCGGCGAAACGCCCGACGGTTTTCCGCCCCAGCTGACGGCCGAGTGAGTAAAGGAGCACCGCGCTCACGATGCAGCCGAGCAAAGAACAAATGATCGCCAGCCACGGGTTCAAGGCGTAAGCGCTCGCGACGATCAGCAGCGTCACTGGAAAACAGGTGATTCCGCCGAGCAGGAAAGCGCCGATAACCCACAAAGGGGCGGTATGGTTTTCTCGCAGTGATGTTCCCCACCCCGCGATAGTTTCGAGATCGAGCCAATGTGCCAAACTGGTCCAGCGCCACGCCGCTGCAAGCGCAAGCATTACAACTAGGATCAGCACACCCCGAAGCAGAGCACCGCTGGCGGAGCCGCGCGCTTCGGATAAGACGAATTCCGCGACGAGTTTCTCGGGAGCCAGGGAAACTTCGGGATCCACCACAGCCGATTCGGGAATCATCCGGTCCAGCAGATCCGGAACCGAGCAATCGACCGGCTCCAGGGTGCGCGAGCCGTTTCCGCGCAACGACTCGATTGCGCCGGTCAATGAATTCGTTTGGGCCAGCGCCGCAGTGACCTTTGCGGCGGTCACTCCGAGATGCTCCGCCAGGAGAGAATTTCGGAACTGAGCAATCGCTTGTTGAACCGCTTCCCTATTGTCCGCCTCCAAGGCGAGGTCACATTCCGTGTCGAAACCCATGGAACGATTACTCAGATTGGCCGAACCAATGCGCACGAGGCGATCGTCGATGACCATAAGCTTCGAATGAATCGACAAGAACTCCTGGCGCTGGTCGTCGATGACCGGACAAAAAATACGCAATCGACGGTATCGGTCCGCCTGCAGTAGTCGCCTGACCAGACGGCCGCGCAGCACGTCCATGGTAGCGCACTCTAGCCAGCCTTGGCTGGTCCGCGAAATCACGACGACGATTTCCGGTCCCTCCGCTTCGTGCAAGCGCTTGATCAAAGCCTCGCCGATGGCCGCGGAGCTCAAATACTGATTCTCGATGTAGATCCAGCGCTGCGCCGCCGCGATGGCGTCGTGGAAAAGCGTTTCTATCTCTCGCGTCGCTTTGTTGCCGGCATATTCCGACTCGGTCCGGGCGATAGCAATATTAACGCTCGATATGTCCGGCGCCAGGGAAGCCGGCCATTGATCGGTCTGAGTCGAGGGCGGCCGCAGGCGGCGGCCGGTGGCGCGCCACCATCGGTTCCTCACCCAATCTCCCAAAGCTGCCGCGGCATCACCATCGACCCCGACCTGAACATCGTGATGCGGTGGGAGAAAAACTCCGTTGGAATCAACGCGCCTGGGATCCTGGGACCGATGATCCGCTGTGTCCCAGCGTCCTTTGGCCAAATCGAGTCCGCCGACGAACCCAATGGCATCGTCGATGACAACGACTTTGGCATGATGAGAGGCTCCGACGGGATGATTCCCGTCCATGTGAAAGTGAACGCGCGAGTGCCGGCGCCAAGAGGGCCCGAAGAATGGCAGAGACTCGCGATCGAGCGCAAAGATCATCGCGAAATCCCATACGAGAATATGGATATGGAGATGGCGCTGCCGCGCCGCCAATGAGTTAAGGTAGCTGCCCAAGTTGGGGAAAGGAGTTCGTTGATCGGCTGCAAATTTCAGCTGAATGCGACTATCGAAGTCCCATCCCAGGATGAGTATCGATTCGCGCGCTTGAGCGAAGGCATCGGCGAGCGTCGAGAAGTAAGACGCGCCATCGATAAAGAATTTCACCCGCGACGCGTTGGCAATTTTCCAACAGTTGCGGCCCTCGCGCAAAATGTGGTCCGACATGCAACTTAAATTCTAACAAAGTGAACTCAAAGTACCATACTGCGCGACCAATTTTCGATCAGAATGGGTCATCGGAGGGTCCATGTCCTGCGAGTCCGCGTCGTGCTGTGCGCCGGCGCTGAATGGATCGATTCGAACCGCGCGCTGGCGCTCTACGCCGACTGGCGCGCTAGTTTATGGACGGCACCGTCTACGTTGCGCTAGCCGCCGCTGAATAATTTCAAGTTAATCGCTTGACACAAACATGCCCTCGTGGTGACTTACGCCACGAGGGCATTTCTGCGCGGAGGAGATTGTCATGAAGAGCAGGATTTTGTTGCTTGCAAGCGCGATTCTCGTTGGATTTCTAAGCAGTGCTGTGGCGCGCGATGTGGTCATCGTCACGTCCTTTCCCAAAGAACTGTTTGAGACTTACAAGAAGACTTTCGAAGCGAAGCATCCCGGCACCACGGTCGTTATCAACAGCAAGCAAACCAACGCCGGCGTCACTTACCTGCGCGAGACCAAGGCCAAACCGGAAGCGGATATCTTTTGGGTCAGCGCGCCGGATGCATTTCAGACGTTAGATTCCGACGGTTTGCTGGAGAAATACGCGCCGCCGAAAGAGATCATGGCGAAGATTCCCGCCAAGATCGGCAGTTTTCCGATCCACGATCCCGATGGCAAGTATTTCGGCTTTGCCATCAGCGGCTACGGCTTGATGTGGAATAAGAATTATTTGAAAGCGCACAAGCTGCCGGCGCCGAAAGAATGGACCGATCTGACCAACCCGCGTTACTATAATCACTTGATCATCAGCGCGCCGTCGCGCAGCGGCACGACTCATCTAACTATCGAAACGATTCTTCAAGCCTACGGCTGGGACAAAGGCTGGGCGCTGTTGCTCAATGCCGGCGGTAACATGGGTAGCATTACCGAGCGGAGTTTTGGCGTACCCGAAGCGGTGATCAGCGGCCAATATGGCATCGGCGTGGTCATCGACTTTTTCGGTTTGTCGGCGATCGCCAGTGGCCAGCCTGTCGAGTTCGCTTACCCATCGCTCACTTCCGTTGTTCCCGCCAGCGTGGGTATCGTCAAAGGCGGCCCCAATCCACAGGAAGCCAGAGCGTTCGTCAACTATCTCCTCAGTGAAGCCGGCCAGACGGTGCTGTTCGCTCCGGAGATCGCGCGCTTGCCGGTGATTCCCGAAATGTATGCCAAGGCGCCGAAAGATTATCCCAACCCGTTCAAGAAAAAACTTGGTGGCGTGGAGTTCAACGACGAGCTGTCGTCGAGCCGGCGTGACGTCGTCAACTCGCTCTACGACCACATCATTACGTTCCGCCATAAAGAATTGCGCGAAGCCTGGAAAAGCATCTACAGCGCCGAGGAAGCGCTCGCTAAAAGTAAATCCGCTAGCGCCAGCCAAGGCAAAAGCCTGATCGCCGACGCGCGCAAACTGGCGACCCAGATCGCCATTAACGACAAGCGCGCGAGCGACAAAGAAGTAACCGGCGCTTTTAAATCCAAATCAGGTCTCAAAGCGCAGCTCGAAACCGAGTGGGAAAATTTCGCCACCGGCAACTACGCCAAGGCTAAAGCGCTAGCCGAAAAAGCTGCAGCCATGGCGAAGTAAACGCGGCGCCAAGAAATCACGCCTTCAACGCGGCGGATTTTGCGCTCGGCTCTGCACTCCCGTTATGGCACTCGCATCACCGGCCACGCTACCACGAGCCCGTATCGATTGGTGGCAAGGCGGCCTCATGGCGGTTCTGCTCGCCATCCTGACCGCCTTCATCCTCTACCCGGTCCTCAGTGTGTTGTGGATTTCGCTATCGGACGATGGCAGCAACCCAACCCTCGTCCATTTCGCCAACTTCTTTCGCCGTCCGCTGTTTCGCGAAGCGCTGTGGAACACGCTCTGGAGCGGCGCGTTGGTCGTCTTGTTCAGCGCCGTCCTGGCATTGCCGCTCGCTTACGTGCTGGCGCGCTACGAATTCCGCGGCAAGCTGCTTTTACAAACCGCGGCGACGCTGCCGCTCGTCATTCCGCCTTTCGTCGGCGCGGTGGCGTTGCAATTGATTCTCGGCCGCAGCGGCATGGTGAATTTACTGCTGATGGACTGGTTCGAAATATCGATCCCGTTCATGGAAGGACTCGCCGGCGTGGTGTTGGTGCAAACGCTGCATTTCTTTCCCTTCATCCTGCTCAATACCGTGGTGTCGCTAGCGAACATCGATTCATCGCTGGAAGAGGCGGCAAAAAATTTGGGCTGCCACGGCTTTCGATTATTCCGCCGTGTGACTTTGCCATTGATGCTGCCCGGTTTTATCGCAGGCTCGTTGCTAACTTTCATCCGCGCCATCGACGATCTCGGCACGCCGCTCATGCTCAACTACAAAAATCTTCTGGCGCCCCAGGCTTACTTGCGGATTACCACAATCGGTATGGACGATGTCGATGGCTATGTGGTTTGCGTCGTCTTGGTCGTGCTCTCGCTGGCGGCGCTGCTGGCGGCGCGGAAATATCTGAGTCTCGCCGAATACGCGAGCCTGCAGCGCGCCGCACCGGTCACCGGCACGCTGCATGGATCGACGCTGGCGATCGTCTGGCTGGTCATCGCATTGATCTTAGCCGTTAGTCTGCTGCCGCATATCGGCATCGCGCTGCTGTCGTTCAGTAAAATCTGGAGCTTCACACTGTTGCCGACGACTTATACGCTCGGGAATTATGAGGAGATACTCTTTCGCGTGCCCCATTTCGTGATCAACACGCTCGTCTATACGCTCTTAGCCGCGGCGCTCGATATTGTCCTCGGCGCGACCATCGCTTTCCTACTGCTCCGAACTCGCGTGCCTGGGAAGAACCTGCTCGATGCCGTCGCCACCCTGCCGCTGGCAATCCCCGGCGTCGTCCTCGCGGTCGGCTATCTGCGCGTGTTTCACGGCTGGGACTTCCCCGGACTTGGCGCGCCGTTAACTTCCTCTTGGTTGATCCTTGTGGTCGCCTACAGCATGCGCCGGCTACCGTACACCGTGCGCGCCAGTTACGCCGCGCTGCAGCAAGTTCACGTCAGTCTCGAAGAGTCGGCGCAGAATCTTGGCGCCAATCGCCTGCGCACGTTCATACGCATCACGTTGCCGATGATTGGCAGCGGGCTGGTCGCCGGCGGGCTGATCGCGTTCATCACGTCCTGCGTCGAGCTCGCCTCGACGATCATGCTGGTACCGCGCATCGAACTCGGGCCGATCGCTTACGGCATTTATCTTTATATGCAGAGTCCGCTCGGTCGGGGCGCCGGCGCGGCCCTCGGCGTCGTCGCCATCCTGCTGGTTTCGCTCGGAACTTATCTGACCCATCGAATCTTCGGCGCGCGCGCCGGCAGCGCGTTTAGAGTGTAGCCATGCAAGCCGGCGAGATTGAGTTAGAAAAAATCGGCAAACGCTATGGCGAACAGTGGGTCGTGCGCAACATCGATCTGCATATTCAGCGCGGTGAGTTTTTTACCTTTCTCGGACCCAGCGGCTGCGGCAAAACCACTTTGCTGCGCATGATCGCCGGCTTCGTCGAACCCGACGCCGGGCTCGTGCGGCTCGACGGCCAAGTGGTCAATCAGGTGCCGCCGTGGCGGCGCGATATCGGCATGGTATTTCAGAGCTATGCGCTCTGGCCGCACCTGACCGTGTTTGAAAACGTCGCTTTCGGCCTGCGCGAGCGAAAAGTGGCGCGCGCGGAAATCAACCAGCGCGTGACGGACGCACTCAAGCAGGTGGAGCTGCAAGGCACTGACGCGCGCCGGCCGTCACAGCTCTCCGGCGGCCAGCAACAACGCGTCGCGTTAGCGCGCACGCTGGTGATCCAACCGCGCGTGCTTTTGCTCGATGAGCCGCTGAGCAATCTCGACGCGAGATTGCGCATCGAAATGCGTCTTGAGCTGTTGAAATTGCAGCGCGATCTGGGTCTCACGACGATTTACGTCACCCACGATCAAGAGGAAGCCTTGGCCATGTCGACCCAGATCGCCGTAATCGACCGCGGCCGGGTCATCCAGCAGGGCAAGCCGCGGGAAATTTACGAAACCCCAGCCGACGATTTTGTCGCCGCCTTTATCGGCCAGTCGAATTTGCTGCCGGCACGGATCGATCGAGTACTGAGCGAATCGGTTGTCGTTACGGTTGAAGGCGGTATGGAATTAACGCTCGGATTGCCAATGACAGTTAAAACCATCGCAACCGGCGATGCCGTAATGTTAAGCGTTCGCCCCGAGGCCATCGAACTCATTGATACGAGCGTGCAATCTGACCGTAAATCCCGAATCGAAGGAACGATCGCCGCTTCCGCCTATCAAGGCGCCTTTGTCGAATATGAAATCGCTGCGTTAGGAAAGAGTTTGAAAGCGCGTGTCGCCAGCCAGAGAGGAAAACCCCTGTTTGAGAGAGGTGATGAAATTGCGTTTAGTTTTGCCGCCGCGGACGTGACGTTGATAGCGGCACAGCAGAAAAGTTAACAAGTGAAACGATTCGGCGACGACTCGATGAAAATCGCCGGCACTGCGAATTGTTCCGACGGGACGGCCAGGAGATGATGGCGAACCTCAGGCGTACTTACGCTGCTCGAACGCCGCCGGCGCGGTAGTGGCTGCCTGAGCTGGGAAGCTCATCAGCACACGCGTGCCGACGTTCGGCGTGCTGGTGATTTCCAATTTGCCACCGATGATTTCGGCCATGCGCCGCGCCACCGTGAGCCCTAGACCGAGACCGGAAAAAGATCTGACCGAGGAGTTATCCGCCTGATGAAACGGTTCGAAAATCGAATCGATCTTATTCTCCTCGATGCCGGTGCCGGTGTCGACGACTTCAAATACCACGCTGCGGCGGTCCGATGACGGCTGCACGCGCACGGTCACGCTGCCCTCGCGGGTGAATTTAACCGCGTTATTGAACACGTTCTGAAACACCCGCTCGACCTTGGATCGGTCGCTGACGATGGCCACGCCGCTGTCGGCGATTTCGACATTGACCGTCAATCCTTTCTCGCGAATGCCCTTGTCATAGCGCTTGACGGTTTCATTGACGATGTCGTGGGCGTTGAATTGCTCGATCGTCGCGCTGCTATCGCCGACGTTGAGCGAGGTCATCCACAGGACGTTATCGATCAGTTCGAGCAGCTCCTCGGAATTGCGATACACGGTCTCGAGAATCTTTTGCTGCTCCTCGCTCAATTTACCGATCACTTGGTTGAGTAGTAAGTAAACGAATCCGACGACGACGCTTAACGGAGTTCTGAGTTCGTGGGATACGTTCGACAAGAAATCCGATTTCACCTGGCGCAGCCGCGCTTTGGCGTTGCGCCGTTCAAGCCCACGCCGCACCAACGACAAGATATGATTCACATCGAACGGCTTGGAGATGTAATCGAAAGCGCCGAGTCGAAGCCCCTCGATGGCGGTGTCCAGCGACCCGTAGCCGGTAATGATGATCGCTTCGATATCGGGATCATGTTCTTTTACCTTTTCCAAAACGTTGATTCCCGTGAGACCGGGCATCTTGAGGTCCACCGTCACTAGATCGACAGGAATTTCTTTAAGCATCTCGATGGCTTGAGCGCCCCGGTCGGCCACGTGTACGGTGTAATAGGGATTGAGAATCATTTTGAGTGATTCGCGCGGACCCATTTCATCGTCGACAATCAGGATATGGGGTTTGCTGGTTTCCATATCGGCTGGAATCAGCAAGCGTTATGCCACTGGAGAACGCCTGACAACCAGCCGAATTTAAAGAATATTCAGCAATGGAAGGGGACAACCGGAAGCTTTAGAGGAACAAAATTGTCCAATTATGGCGATAATTTAGCTTCGTCATCGACATCGTTGGGATCGTGGATGTTAAGCTTTTCGATGCGGTACTTCAAGATTCTGCGGCTCGTACCCAACAGCGATGCGGCCTTGGTTTGATTGAAGCCGGTGCGTTGCAGCGCTTTGACGATCAGGTCGCGCTCGAACTCATCGACGGCATCGCTGAGCGGGCGCGAGCCGCTCAAGACGTCTTCTTTAAGCGTCGCGGTTTGATCGGTGGAACGCATGCCGACGGGCAGGTCGCGCAGCATGATGGTTTCATGCGGCGTCAAGATCGTCACCCGCTCGATTAGGTTTTCCAGTTCACGAATGTTACCCGGCCAGGGATACATGGTGAAGAAATCGATCACTTCCGGTGACAGACTTTTGGTCGCGATCGAATGCTCCTGCGCCTTGAGGCGCAAAAAATGATCGAGCAAGAGCGCAATGTCCTCACGCCTTTCTCGCAGCGGTGGCAATAACAGCGAGACCACGTTGAGCCGATAAAACAGATCCGGGCGAAACTCCGCGTTCTTCGCCAGTTGCTCAAGATCGCGGTTGCTCGCCGCGATGACGCGCACATCAACCTTGATTTCGTCGGTACCGCCCAAACGGCTAAAGGTTTCCTGCTCGATGGCGCGCAAGAATTTTGCCTGAGTACCGAGATTGAGCTCGCCGATCTCATCAAGAAACAGGGTGCCGCCATGGGCGAGCTCGAAGCGGCCGAGCTTTTTCTGCGATGCATTGGTAAAAGCGCCGCGCTCATATCCGAACAGCTCGCTTTCGATCAAAGTGTCCGGCAACGCCGCGCAGTTGACCACCACGAAGGGCTTGGAGCGCCGATCGCTATTGTAGTGAAGCGCGCGGGCGATGAGTTCCTTGCCGGTGCCGCTCTCGCCTGTGATTAACACGGTGCTCTTCTTGGCCGCCACCATGCTCACGGCTTTAAAGACATCGACAATTTGTTTTGACTTGCCGATGACGTGATCAATGCCGTATTTGCGCCCGACTTCTTCTTTGAGCCGCTCCAACTCGCGCGACAGTTGAATTTTTTCCAGCGCATGCTCGACGCGCAGCCTGAGTTCTTCGACGTCAAACGGCTTGGTTACGTAATCAAACGCACCCGTTCCCTTGGCCGCAAACGCAGTGCGCGCTGTGTTGAGTCCGGTGAGCATAATCACCTGACAATCGGGATGGATCGATTTGATCTGCCGGAGCACCGCCAGACCGTCGGAGCCCGGCATCATGATGTCTAATAAAACGACATCGGGTTTCTCATCCGTTAGCTTTTGAATTGCCTCGTCGGCGGACGGCGCTTCAATCACCCGATAGATCTTGCCGAATACCATCTGCAGCGACTGCCGCACCCCGGCCTCATCGTCGACCACCATCATCAACGGCTGATTCATATCAAGTTTCTTTTCCGTGCTCTCCAATCGGAAACTCCAATCTCAAAAGATCTTTATCTGGGTCGGAATGATTGATGGCGAGACTACCGCCGTTTCTCTCGACCAGCTGCTTCGCCAATAAGATTCGTAACGGCAGTATCCCCGCGTTGGGCTCACCCGAAGCACCGCCGAGATAGTGAGTAATCGATGCCACACGAGCGCCCTCTCGGAGATAGACAACGGTCACGGCTCCTGCTCGGACAGTGTCGATCTCGATCTCACTGCCCATTTTCACCTGGGACAGCGCTACCAAGAGAAGGTTCTTTAAAATGTAACCGAGCTGCGACTCGTCGGCACTTATTTCGTGGCCCACACCATCGCCTTTCCAGACAAAACGGGACTGCCGTTTGACAGCTTCTTGATGGAGCTCATTGGCCGCGATACGGAGTTTTTCTGCAAGGGATACTTTCGTGGGTTTGGGCCGGGAGAAATCGGCGAACTCGATCATCGCTTCCAAGAGATCGTCCATACGCTCGATATCGCCGCCGACGATTTCCTGAAAACGGGCGCGAAAATTCTCGTCCTCATAACGGTCGCCGAGCAGTTGCGCGAAGGTCTTGATCGTCACCATGGGATTCTTAAGCTCATGCGCGAGCTCATGAATCACCAAACTCAAATCCACTGTTTGTCCGTGCCCGTTGGCCGATCCAGTGCCAGCGAGGGTGCCGGTATAGACCTGAAGTCTGGGCTGGTCGGATGACGGATCCATCGCCATATCGGGCTGAATCTCAGGGGAAAAAGGCCCAAGTGCCGCACCGCGATCCTCGCCTCGGAAATCAAAAACTAAATCGCCGGCATCGATACGCCCGCCGCCGCTCACCGCCAGGGTCCGAGCGATCACCGTTTCCATTTCTTTGAGGTTACCAAACCAAAGATAATTCATCAGCTGACTGAGCGCTTGCGGTGAAAACTCCGCTGCGCTCGCTGCCAACATCACGGCATAACGACGCGCAAACCAGTTCGCGAGCGCTGGAATATCCTCGCAGCGCTCGCGCAACGGTAATAGTTTAAGCGTCAGCGTCGCGAGTTTGTAATAAAGCGCTTCGAGAAACTCGCCGCGATAGACGCGCTCTAACAATTCGCCGCTCGCAGTCGTCAAATAGCGTAGCGACGCGACTTGTTCTTCCTGTTCATCCAAAAAATCCAGCAGTAACGACTGCG
>Ga0190270_10001763_pt1 | contig 10227 bp, 15 predicted proteins | sample Popmic320T_FD_133748 | JGI IMG/M metagenome (GOLD analysis project Ga0190270, IMG submission 133748) | Populus adjacent soil microbial communities from riparian zone of Weber River, Utah, USA - 320 T | ecosystem: Environmental > Terrestrial > Soil > Riparian zone | place: USA: Utah | collected... | reverse complement strand
CAAACCGTGACGGTATGGATTTTTCAGCTCACCGGGAGCGTGGCGCCGTCGGGAATGGGTGCCGTAAATGTATACTGTCACCATTTACCCGGATCTACGCGGCCTTCGAGCGATGCAGTGGGTAGGGGCGGACCAGCGCGTCGGCGGGGAGGCCGAGCGTCTCCTGCAGGCGGCGGATCATGGTCAGGGTCAGCGGGCGCTTGCGCGCCATCACCTCGGACACCCGTCCGCGATCGCCAATCATCGGCTGCAGCGCGGCTCGGTCGAGGCCCCTCTGCTCCATGACGAACTGCAGCAGCGAGATCGGATCGGGCGCCTCGATCGCATGATGCTCCGCCTCATAGGCCTGGACGAGGGTAACCAGCACGTCGAGCCGGTCGCCCTCCGGCGTGCCCGGCCGCGCGGCCATCAGGCCCTCGATCTCGGCCAGCGCGGCCTCGTAATCCTGCTCGGTGCGGATGGGGTTGACCTCGACCATGCTCAAACGTCCTCGATGCTCAGATCGTCATTATTCCGCGTGGCTGCCGACGAAGCGGACATAGACGGTGTAGAAACCGTAATTGATATAGGCGACCAGCCGGTATTTGTTGCCGGCAATGTTGAACACGACCCGCTCGCCGACTGCGCTGGCGCTTCCAAATTGTGCCTTCACGTCCGCGAAATGCCGCCACGAAGCCACCCGAACGATCGCATACCAGGCCTTCAGCGGCTGCTCGCTATCGTCGCGGCCCGGTTTCTCCCAATGCTCCCGAAGCCGTTTCAGCGCGATCACCCGCATGGTAGCTGTATACGCCGATCCCAATTTGGGATCAAGGCGGATTGGTGACAGTCACCGGCTGCCCGTCTTCAGGACAGGCTTCGTGTGAGACCGCTTGTCCAGGCCCGTGCGGGGTGCGGCGCTGGAGAGTGGGTTTCACGCGAAGCCACGAAGGCGCAAAGGGGCCGAGCGCGGCAAACAGTGACGCTATAGATTTTTCAGCTCACCGGGAGCGTGGCGCCGTTGGGAAGGGTGACGTAAATGTATACTGTCACCATTTACCTCACGCCGCTTTAAGCCGCAATGACGAGAATAGTGACGGTTCTCGTACCAACATAATTTGATCATCCCACGAGAATTTTGTGGTCCGCCGCTTTTCCGAACCGTCGGGCCCGTAGATCACGATTTCCTTGGCGTCACGCAGCTGTGCCAATTGGCTATCTACAATGTCACCTACAACCGGTGTGTCATTGCAGCGAGACTCAAAAACCCCTCGCTTCGTAACACGAGTGTCTTTCTTGCTAGCTGAAAACAGTAGCTGGGGGAGCTGTTCAAGTACAGCGGCTTGAGAACGCGTTTGGGCGTTGTCGTCAAAAGTAAAATCCATCATCCCTTGCCGCACGTCATTCTTAGGATCAAAACCCAACGCTTTGAATCCAGCTCCGCCAAAATGCTCAAATGTATTCTCAATCCCCCAATGTATCTTTCCCATCTCCTCTCGAGCTTGATGATGTTTTGAGAGGTGAATGAGCCAGTAGTCTCGATTTGACTGTTCCGGATGCACAAAAAAGGGCGTATAAAAGCTTGCCCCTGTCTTCGCTTGAATATGATCGTAGATCGTATTCTGAATAATACGCTTCCAGCCCTTTAGCTCCTTCATCGCCATAAGCGCCTTGATATCCTCTCGGCCATAATCAATAGCCGAAAGAGCATGCATATCAGAGGTTCGATCACAGAGCAGATTGACGAGAGAATCCACCATGAAAGTTAATATAACCTCGGGGTTCGCGAGCGTGCCCATGATGGTTCTAACTGTGCTAAAGGTAACGTCGCTCCATCCGTATTGGTCAAGAAAAAACAAGGAACGATGAGCGCGACCCTTTTTGCGTATAGACTCGATGATACTTGGACATATATTCTCGAATGTCGAGCAGTAGAGCCTGATGTTAACCCCAAGCTGGGACCCATAACCCCTCGACTCGAGTTCGTGTCGCAGGAAATCAATGTGATTTTGGTTATCGTCTACGAAAACAAAGTCAGCTTTGATCTTAAGCCCCGTGATCGTGCAGCATCCAGTTGAGATTGGGCACGTTCGATGGCGGCCAGCATTCGCAAGGGGGACCCATCAACCTCGTTTGAGCCCCGTCTGTAGCGTCCTCCGCCACAGAACCCGTCCACTATCGTTAGATTAAGCTCGCGCTTTATATAGTTACGCGTCAGCGTCTCGATATATGCTCCGAGGTATTGGTCATACACATCATGTTTAGCCGCGCTGTGGGCGCCGAGCTCGGGCAGCGGACCGCCGATCAGCCAATCGTAACCGGTACGTTTCCCCATGTTAGCGCGCTCCGTGAAGGACTTAGCCGAAGCTCTTTAGCGGCTTTTCTCGTCGGAGTCCTCGGATTGTAACAGATTGCTAGGCACGCATCGTTGTTTGCGGCAACCCATTCCAGGTCTTACCGTCCAATGCCCGACCCGCGGCCTTCTTTCCTACGCGCAACATCGTCGTACCATCATCGGCCAATTCGGCACGCGCCTTGGCCAAGCTGATGCCCTGACCGGGTGCCCAATCACCCCATTGCTTGAAATGAAACGCGACATCAGCTGCCATGCATTGATTCAACAGATCGCGAAACCAGGAGGGAGACGAGGGACGAGCTTTCGGCCCGCTCTCACCGCCCGTAATTACCCAATCGACCGTGTGTGGGAGCCACTCGGCCACATCCAGCGGACCTAAAAGCGGCTCGGCCGAAATGAAACGGACAGCTGCTGGTATCTTGGAGAGATAGGGTAAGCGTTCTGAAGCTCTCTCCTGGTCTTCAACGGTCGTGCCCAACCAAACATTTGGCGGCCACTGATCCGGCCACGGAGCCATGCCGGCGACCAGTTCCGGACGCTTAGTGAGCAAGAGCCAATCGAGGTTCGGTGTGGCCTCGATCAGCTTCCACAATCGCAATCGCCACAGGTCAAGATCTCGGCGATCTTCAAAAACGTCGGCCATAGATGCGCAAAATACTCGAGCGCGAGCACCTTGTTTTGCTGCTTCTGTGTTCCACCGGACTGGTTCATTCCAGTGACGCTCGCCGAAAAACCGCCGTTCAGCGTTGATGCCCCAGACGGCACTGCCGACACGCTTCGACCAAGCCTCCGCGTAGCAATGCTTGCACGCGGGCGACACCTTTACACATCCCCACCACGGATTAAACGTGTGGGTCGTCCATTCGATTCGTGAGTTCCGCGCCAAAACCTGCCCTCGTCGTAAACCCCCGGCTCTTGCGCGGCGATTCTACATATGTTCTGTGGATAAGTCCACGCCAAGCCTTGACATCACGCCGGGCCAATCGCCGAATGCGGGTCGTCCCGCCTGTTTGTCAACGGCGTGCCGCAGGAGAAGCGATATGGCTCTTGTTGCTGAATTCACCTTCGCGGAAACAGGAATCACCGTCCCCTATGAGCCATGCTTTGAAGGCATACGAGCGAACTCCGGTTTCACGGACCTCAGAGGCCACCCTGAGTTGGTCGCAGGAATCCCCGAGGCTCAGCGCTCCCGGGCCCTGTCTACCTTTCTCCATCAGATCGCCGTGGACGAGGACTGGATTAGCCTGGGGTGCGACTTAGGGCACCATATCGTCACCGAGGAGGGACGGCACCTGTATCTAGCTGGAGGATATGTCCAGTTCACCTTCGACGATTTCTTCAAGGGCTACGATTTCTACCAGAGGCTCGCCGAAGGCCTGTACAACGATCTTTTTGAGAGTGCGGCTGCCAACGATTGGCGTATCAGCTTCCAGATAGGGGATGTGCGGTACAAGCTTGAGCGCGAGGAAACTGACATTGCGTCGCTTTACGTTTGGTTTGACGCGGCAGCAGCGACCTTGAGCGATGCGGAGGCAGCCCGCGAGCGGTTGATCGACGCACTTCGTATCTCACTCTTGGAACCCGTACTTGCTCCTCTTGATAGCTAGTCTCGCTCCATGAAGCGTGGGCTCGAGCACCTTCCCGAAGGGAAACGACGGGAACTCGAGTTTGTCGTCGGGCTGATCCGGGAAGGGTTCGCCAAGGCCGTCGCGCATCGGACGCAGCCGCGGTTTCGGACAGGGAAGCTGCTCAAGATCATCCTGTTCGGGAGCCACGCGCGGGGGGATTGGGTGGACGATCCAGTGGGGCGGTACCACACGGATTATGATCTGCTCGTCGTGGTCGATCATGAGGATCTGACGGACGTTCCGGAGTTCTGGGCGAAGACCGAGGATCGGCTGCTCAACGAGCTTTCGGCTGGGAAGTCGCTGCGGACGCCGGTGAGCGTGATTTACCACAGCATCGCGGACGTGAACGAGAAGCTGGAGCTTGGGCGCTATTTCTTCATGGATATCGTCCGCGAGGGCATCGTGCTCCACGAGGAGCCCGGTTTCCCCTTCGCTGAGGCAAGGCCGCTGTCGCCTGACGAGGCATTGCGCGAAACCGCAGACTATTATGAGGATTGGTTCGGTAGCGCCCAGAATTTCCGCAAGCTCGCGTCGGATGCGCATCAGCAGAAGATGGCGAAGGAGGCCGCCTTCCTACTCCACCAGGCGACCGAGCGCTTCTACCACTGTCTGATCCTGGTCCGCACGCTCTACAGCCCCCGTACCCACAGCCTGAACCGGCTTCGCAAGCTGGCCGAGGATCTCGAGCCTCGGCTGGTCGAGGTGTGGCCGAGGGATCAGAAGTTCGAGCGCCGATCCTACGAGCTGCTGCGCGACGCCTATGTGAAGGCGCGCTACTCGCGGCATTACCGGATCACGGCGGAAGAGCTGGAGTGGCTCGGGGAGCGGATCGATTTGCTGCAGGGGTTGATCCGGGCCTTGTGCGAGGAACGGATCAAGGCGCTCGCGGCGGCGGCTTGAAGTCGCCGGCCCTGATTGTCATGCCGGACTTGATCCGGCATCCACCGCCTTCTCTTCCGCGCCGTAAGGTGGACCCCGGATCAAGTCCGGGGTGACGGTATAGGCAAATCCGATTGGCACTTTAGCTGGATACTATTATCGCTTATCTTCAGAAAGCGGTGGATTCTCTCTTGTTCTTTGCGCTTTCGAACGATTAAGCTTGCCTTGCCCGCCGGATTTGGCGGGCCGAGGCTTGATAACCTCGCGAGTAGGACCGGACCTTCGGCGGCTAACCGACCGGATGGCGGACGCCATGTCCAAGCCGTGCGGCCCCCCCGCGCGGCCAAAAGCGCCCGCGCCTGTCACTCGCAGGTTATCAACGTCCGGTTCCCGCCGGCCGGCCGCGCCTCGAAAACTTTGGCTCGATGCCCTGGCTCGAAGCTTCTGGAGAGGTGCGTTGCCCGTTAACAATCCGCCGCCGATCGAGGTGCCGCCCCACGACGAGCTTCGCGCCGCCGCGATGCGGCTGACCGCCGAGCTCGACCAGGCTCGGCTCCACCAGTCCGCCGCTTATGTCTCGATGGCGGTCGACGCGATGGCGAAGGCGCCGGAGGCGGAGCCGGCGGTGAACGACAATGTCTTCCGAAGCGACGTCGAGTGCGAGTTCGAGGTGGACGAATATGAGCGGGTCTGGATGTACCGGGACGGCGACTGCTCGATCATCGGGCGCAAGGATTATGTGCGGACGGAGATGTGGCGGTTCCTCCGGACGATGCTGGCGGAGCGGTTCTGATCATCCGGTCAAATGGTGCTTTGATGACGCCCCGGTACAGGCTCGCGTGATTGGTGCCTGGCACCAATTTTTTGAATTCGGTGCCTGACACCGGTTCTTCGCTGAGCCGTTGCAGGATCTTTCCTATTGACAAGGCACGGGTGTTAGAACATAAGAGGAACGGACGACTTGGAGGAACCGCCATGCCAAGACCCTTCACGCCGCTCCAGGCGCACGAGAACCGGCTCTTCCTCGACGCCCTCGCGCGCACCGGCAACGCGCGGATGGCGGCCCGGGACGCGGGGCGGGCGCATAGCACCTTCTTCGAACGGGCCAGGACCCATGCCGGCTTCGCCCAGGACTGGGCGGCCGCCGTCGCGGCGACCCACGCGCGGCTCCATCTCGCCGGGGGCAAGAGGGGCCCCGAGCCTTCCGGCCGGCACCAGGCGCGGTCTACCCCTCCACCAGGCTCCGCCTGGTCCCCCTCCCCGAGCAAGCTCGGGGAGGATTACAGGACGAAGGGCGGGGAGCCGATGGTGGTGCGGACCCGGAACGGCAGGCTGCAGATCCGGCTCGCCCATCCGGGCAAGCTCACCAAGGCGTGCGAGCAGGCCTTCCTCTACGCCCTCTCGGCGACCGCCAACATCCGACTCGCCGCCGCCGCCGCGGGGGCCTCTCCCGCCGCTTTCTATCGCCGGCGGCGGCAGAATCCGGCCTTCGCCCGGGAGATGCGGCTGGCGCTGAGGATGGGCTGGGAGCGGCTGGAGATGGCGGCGCTTCAGGCATGCCTGCCCGGGAGTCATGCCGACGATGGCTGGCGCACCTGCGCGCCCGCGCCTTTGCCGCGATTCTCCCCGGACCAGGCGCTGCAGCTGCTCTTCCTCCACGACAAGAGCGTCAACCAGAGCTGGGAACAGCCCCACCGCCGGCGCCGGCGCGGCGAGAGCGACGAGGTCTATACGGAGCGGCTTCGGGCGATGTGGAAAGTCGAGAAGGACCTCGAGGCGGAGGCGGCGGCGATCCGCCGCGCCGAGCGCTTCGAGGCGACGGGCGGGTGGCGCCACCCGGAGGAGACGCCGCCGCCCGAGCTTCCCCCGCTCGGGCAAGTGACGGGCTGGTCGAAGGCGAGCGGAAGGCCGCCTCACCATCCGGGCGTGGCCATGTTCGGGGGCTGGCGGATCGCGGACATGGAGAAGAGGCTCGCCTGATCGCCGAGCCTTCGCAAAACTACCTGCCCGCGCCCGGCCGGGAAAGAACCGGCCCTTCGCTCGTTACACCCACGATCCCACGGCCCGCCGCGGACCCGACTGTCCGCGGCTCGAGACGCGTGGGAGCGGCCTCCCTCGCCGCTCCCTCGGAACGCCGCTCTTTTCGGGATGAAGACAGGAAGGAAAAAGGGATGAAAACCACCGCTTTCGCGCTCGCTTTGCTGATCGGCGGAACCGCCTTCGCGCAGAGTGCCGACCCCGCCGCCACCGCCTGGGACGGCGACGGCCTCGCCACCTTGGCCTGGGAAACCGACGCCGCCGTCGCCGGAACGACGATTCCCGCCGCGATCGCCGCCGAAGCCGTGCCGGGCGCCACCGCCCAGCTCGTCCAGCCGAGCAACGCCAATCCCGAACGCGACGCCCGCGGCATCGCCGTCATCTCGGCGGCGGCCATCGTCCCGGCGGGGTGGAACGGGCTGCCCGCGAGCGCGATGGGCGGGCCGGAGCTCGATCCGGCCACGGGCGAGCCGGCGGCGCCGGAGAGCTATCCGGCCTGCAGCGCGACGGTCACGGACAAGTGCCTGCAGACCTATGAGAGGGGGCGCCGCTAGCGCTCCAGGCCGCGCCGGTCGGGAGATCGCCCGGCGGCGGCCGGCGGAGCCCAAGGCTCCGCCGGCCCGGCCTGGCTCGCCCTGACTTGCGGGGAAGCGTTCGGCCGGTGGGCAAGCCGGGGCCGGAATGATAGGAAGTGCCGACTTCAACGCGCGGGGCGCCATGGCCGACATCTCGATGACCGGCGTTCTGCTCACCGCCTTCGGCTCCATCCTGGCCGGCGGCGCCACCGGCTGGCTGACCGCCCGGATGAAGGCGAAGCACGATCTGGAGAGCTGGGAGCGCTCGCGCCGGGCGATGGTCAACGAGAGCGCGGTCGCCCTGCTCAGGGACACGGTGACGTCGATCGCGGCGGCGGGGCACGCCGCCTGCTGGCTGACCTGGAAAGCGTCGTTCGACCCGAAGTCGCTCACGCCGGTCGACATCAAGCATTACGACGATGCGATGCACGATCTGCTTCCCAAGATCCTCGGCGGCCAGGCGGCCATCGGAACCTTCTGTCCCGAGGCGGCCGAGAAGGTGATGGGCGCGGTCGAGGCGATCTCGGCGCGCGACGTCGAGATCGGCCACGCCTGCATCGCCTGGCGGGCCGGCGACATCGCCCCTCTCGGCGACCAGCACGAGGCGGCGCTCGAGTCCTACAACGAGGCCCGAATCCTCTGCGCCGGTCTCGGCGCCCACCTCCTGGCCGGCAGCGCCGCGCACTGAGCATCGCGGGGCGTTCCTTTGCGGTTGCCAGTGACGGTCACCCATCTCCCCGCGCCCGCGCCGCTCACCCTGCGCCGTCCCCGCACGTCCCCAGGGCCGCCGCGCGCACGGCCTCGAGGTCGCCCAGCTCACCCGAGACGTGCAGTCCAAGCCCGGTGACCGGCTCCATCACCCTGGGATTGGCGAGCAGCCGCCCGTCGAGCCGAAGCGGCAGGAACTGCCCCACCAATCGTGCCGTCTCCTCCGCCAGGCGGGCTGAACGGCCGGCTTGAAGGTGAAGGAGACCGCCGGCCGGCCGGGCTCGTCAGCCCGCTCGACGGCTTCGACATTGTCCCGGCACAGCCGGATCGGGCCCGCCCACAGCCCCGGCGCCGAGTCGCCGGAAGGCGGCGGGCCGGCCGGAGGGAGAGGCGCGCCGGTCCCCCGCCGGAAGGGCCAGACCTTGCCGCGGTCGGAGCCCAGCAGCCGGTCCTCGTCGCGGTCGTCCGTGGTATCGAGCCCGAGATAGTAGATGTCGGGTCCCCCATCGAGGACCATCCGGAGCCGCTGGCCGACCTCGGTCAGCGCGTAGTCGCAACTGTGCCGCTCGCCCACCGCGAAATATTCCCGCCGCGGACCTTTGAGAATCCGGTGGGCCCGGACCAGCGCGGGCTCGCCGCCTCTTCGAAACGGCCGCAGCACCTCCCCGTCGACGATGGCGGTCGCGCTCTCGATCCTCAGCCTCGCGGCGCGCATCTTCGCGGCCGGCGAAGGCTCGCGCCCCGCCAACACCGAGCAGGCCGCGGCCGGCTCCGCCGCCACCGCCAGAAGCAACGGGAGCGCAAGCGCCGGCAGCAGGGAGCCGAAGCGGATCATCTTCCCAACCCTCGCACCGAAGGCCCCGGCCGGCAAGGAAGGCGTGGCGCCAGGGATGGGGGGACACAAAGGTGTGTGTCCCCAAACTATCCCGTCCTGCACCTCGACCTGATCGCCGATCTCATAGTCGACGTGGATCTGGGGCGCGCCGGCGGCGTCGGCTTATTCGGCTGGATGGTGGACCGAGGCCGCCGTCTCCCCGCGCCGTGGCTGGGCGCGGCGGCCGAAGCGGACGCAGGCCAGAGCGACGGTCGCGACCAGGAGGCCGCCGATGGCCGGCGCCGAGTTCCTTAGTATCTCATCCAGTGGCATCGTCCGCCTCCAGCCGGGGTCAGTACCTGCAGGCCCGACCAGATCACCATAGGACCGACCAGATCACCATAGGACCGATCAGCCACTGGCAAACGAACAAGTGCAGTCCAACCAGGAACCAGCGGCCGAACGCGGCCGCGACCAATGCCGAGCCGAGGTTCGTGGCGATGGCCGACACCGCCTTGAACCATTCATTCGCTCTCAGCGTCTCCGAATCCATATTCACCGGTTATCGAAACTTGCTGTGAGTTTCCAGTGGTTTTCCGCGACTTTCGCACCATCACGCGTGTGGCATTCGCCTGACGCGGAAAAGGCTGGAACTTCTGCCCCGGCCTCTTCAAACTGCCCGGCTCCAGTTCGCGCTCGAAGTCGATTATTTGACCAGCTCGACCTGCTCGAACTCCAGCTCCACCGGAGTCGCACGCCCGAAGATGGACACGCCGACCTTCACGCGCCCGCGGTCGAAGTCGAGCTCTTCGACGACGCCGTTGAAGCTCGCGAACGGCCCGTCGAGCACCTTGACCTGGTCGCCGATCTCATAGTCGACGTTGATCTTGGTCTTGGGCGCGGCGGCGGCGGCCTCGTCCTTGGTGTTGAGGATCCGGGCGGCCTCGGCGTCGGTGATCGGCTGCGGCTTGCCCGACGAGCCGAGGAAGCCGGTCACTTTCGGAGTGTTCTTGACGAGGTGGTAGACGTCATCGTTCATCGCCAGCTTGGCGAGGACGTAGCCGGGGAAGAACTTGCGGTCGCTGGTCACCTTCTTGCCGCGGCGAACCTCGGTCACCTTCTCGGTGGGGACCTCGACCGCCTCGACCAGCTGGGCGAGGCCGAGCCGGTTGGCCTCGGACTGGATGGCGTCGCGGACCTTGTTCTCGAAGCCCGAATAAGCGTGGATGATGTACCAGCGAGACATGTTCT
>Ga0190270_10001762_pt1 | contig 10229 bp, 7 predicted proteins | sample Popmic320T_FD_133748 | JGI IMG/M metagenome (GOLD analysis project Ga0190270, IMG submission 133748) | Populus adjacent soil microbial communities from riparian zone of Weber River, Utah, USA - 320 T | ecosystem: Environmental > Terrestrial > Soil > Riparian zone | place: USA: Utah | collected... | reverse complement strand
GCGACGCCCGCCGATGCCAGGGCAGCCCAGCCGACCGCCATGCGGATCGAGTGCCGTGCGCGCCCTGTATCTCCGGTCGCGAGCGACTCGGCCGCGAACCGCACCACCGTGCGATCCATGCCGACCTTCGACAGCGTGCTCCCGATGACCACCATCGTCGACGTCAGCAGGAACGCGCCGAACTCGCTCGGGTCGAGCATGCGCGCCAGCAATCCGTTGATCGCGACGCCCAACCCGAGCCCGAGCACGCGGGCGGCGAGGACCCACGCCGATCCCGACAGCATCCGGCGGCGGACCGAACCGAGGGTCAGAGCTGGATCGGAAGGCGGCATCGGGGACGGCCTCGCAGGGGGACCCTCGGACATGCACCGATCGTACGCCGCGCTGCCTTCGGGGCAACCTGGCACGCATCGTGCTGTAGGTATTCCGCCGGAGCAACAGAAGCGGTATGGTTCGGACGTCGTACGACGACCGGAGGGCACTCGGCGTGAGCGACGTCGACCGGCAGAGCACCATCGACGAGCGCCTCGTTCGCAGGCGCCCGGCGACGGTCGTCGGCTCCGCTCGCCACGCCGGGCGCAGGGTCGTCTCCCGGCACCCCGCGGTCTTCATGCCGATCGCTCGCAAGCGTCATCCGCAGAGCGCCCTCTCCCCCGACACCCAGATCGTGATCGACGGCTTCACGCGATCCGCAGGAACGTTCGCGCTGATCGGATTCCAGGTCGCGCAGAACGCGCACGTGCGAGCCGCCCATCACCTGCACTCGGCGGCGCACATCATGGCGGCCGCGCGAGCGGAGCGCCCGGTGCTCGTTCCGATCCGTCCGCCGAGGGACACCGTGCTCTCCGCGGTGATCCGCGAGCCGGGGGTGGGGATCGGCCAATGGCTCCGCACCTACTGCGACTTCTACCGACACCTCTGCTCCCTCGGCCAGGACGTGGTGATCGCCACATTCGAGGGCGTGACGACCGATCTCGGAACCGAGACCCGCCGGGTCAACGAGCGGTTCGGGACCTCGTTCGTGGAGTTCCGGCACACGCCGGAACAGCTCGAGACCGTCTTCCTCCTGATCGAGGAACGAGCTCGCCGCCCGGCATGGGCTCACCTGCTCGGCGAGTTCCTCGCCGGACGCATCAGCTTGGACGAGTACACGACGATGACGTCGATCCCGCGCCGCGCCGCGCCCCAGCACGCGGTGCCCGAGGAACGTGTCCAGCGCCCGTCATCCGCCCGTGCGGGCATGAAGGCGCAACTGCTCGCAGCGTACGGCTCGCCGCGGCTGAACCGGTTGCGGCGCCGTGCCGAAGCGCTGTACGCAGACGCGCGCGACGCGGCGACCTCCGGGCCTCAGCCCGGCGGCGCCGATGCTCGGAGCGACGGTCAATGGCAGGCTGCGCTTCCCGTGTCGCTGAATGCGAACGATCCCTCGACGAGGAACTCCCAGTCGTAGCTGCCCTCGTGGAGCGTCAGCTCCAGGACCCCGAACGTCTTGGCAGTGGCCTTCACGCTGTTCGCCTTGCGGGCCGTGGCGAGGCCACCCCGGCTCTTCCCTCCGACACCGACGATCCATTGCACGACGCCGTTGGCGTTCGCTGCTGCCTGGGGGGTCTGGGGCGCGAACCGCTCGTAGAAGTGCGAGTCGCCGCTCAACACCATCTCGACGCCGGCCGCATACAGGTCATCCCAGAACGGCAACATCGCCGCATTGGTCTGAGAGTTGTTCGCCTTCGACGCGAACCGCGGCTTGTGCAGCATCGCGATCGTGCACTGCGCGCCGCTGGCGTTCAGATCCTGTTCGAGCCAGTTGTTCTGGGGCGAGCCCTCGTCGCATCCGCCCGGCACGTCACTGCACTCCGAGTTGAGGGCGACGATGTGCCATGACCCGACGTCGAAGCTGTAGTACCCACCGGGCTGCGGGCCTGCCTGCGCTCCCCAGTACGCGAAGTAGCCGTCGGCACCCGCCGCACCGCAGCCCGTGCCGGAGGTGTCGTAGTCCTCGTCGGACAAGATGGGATGCGTCATCGCCTTGTGCTGGCCCCACGTCGGGTGGTACGCCTGGTTGAAAGCGCTCAAGCCGCCGCAGTTGTACTGGGTGTCACCCAACGCCAGGACCTCATCGGCGCCGCCGAGCAGCTGCGCGGTCCATTTCTGTCGGCACTTCGATGCCGTGCCGTTGCCGTTGTTGTAGTTGGAGTCGCTCGGATCGCACGCGATGTCGCCGGCAGCGCGCACCACGATGCCGTCACCGCTCGAAGCGGGCGGGGTCGTCACCAGCAGCGGCGGGCTGGACTGCGGGGACGGGCCGCTCCCGTTGAAGGCGTCGACCGTGTAGCTGTACTCGGTCTCCGGCTGCACGGTGCCGTCGACGAAGGACGCAGAGCCGGACGTGTTCAGCAGGGACCCGTCGCGGTAGACCGTGTAGCCGGTCGCGCCGCTGGATGCGTTCCACGACAGACCGACGGCGTCGGCGGTGGTCGACGTGGCGGTCAACCCCGTGGGGGTCGGGGGCGGCGTACCACCCCCACCTCCTCCGACGAAGGTGGTGGACACGACGACGTCGTCGTAAACGACGTCCATGCTCGCCGCCGCCACGTCGTTTCGGCCGAGCACCACGCGGCCCACGGCCGTCGTGCCGAAGTTCTGCGTGCCGCTCATCGGCGCGTTCTTCACACCACCGACCCAGACCTCGACCATGCCGGAAGAGCCAGAGACGAAGACGTGGAGCTGGAGCTCGACGAACGCTCCGGACGGCATCGTGACGCCACCGTTGAGCGTCGCGCCCGTCACGACGTTCTTCAGCACGAGGGCGTTCGAGGCGTTCGCATTGAGCGACGCGATCACCTGGCCGCTCGCCGTGCGCAGTCGCAGCAGCGGGGTCGAGCCCGTATGCGAGACCAACCGGACGAACGCCCGAAGGTAGACGTCGGACTGGGGCGTCGCGAGCGTCGCCGTGGCATGCGCGGAGTCCCCCGATGTCGTGGCTCGGCCCGCCCAGGCCCCGGCGGCCACGATGCTCTGCTGGGCGGTGAAGTTCTGCGTGGTGCTCCACTGCAGTAGCGTGCCGGACTCGAAGTTGTCGCTCAGGAGCTCGGCGGCGATCACCGGCCGAGCGGGTGCGAGCACGGACAACGCAACGACGGCCCCGATGAAAAGCGTGATGCGGGGGGAACGGCGCATCGATCTCACTCCTGCCGTGACGAGGGGGCGCCGGACGGCGGTCCGGCGTCGAACGGCTCGCCGCGAACCTATCGCAGGCACGCCTGTCGAGTAAAGGGCGACCCTGAAGGAGGCTCGACCATCGGGCGCCGCGAGCCTCGCCGTCGGCCGATCAGCTGTGGCAGCGCTGGCGCCCCTTGTCCAGGGTCGTGCGGCCGACCGCGACGAACCGCCACTCATAGCTGGAGCGGCGCAGGCTCATCGACAACACACCGTAGCGGTCGTCGATGCGGCGCTGCGACCCGCGGATCGGATTGCCGAGTGAGTAGAGCTTGGCGCCGCCGGTCCCGACGACGAACTCCCTGATGCTTCGACGAGCCGGGTGACCGCTCGGATCGAGCAGCGCGAAGCGCTCGTAGTTGTGCTCGTGGCCGTTCAGCACCACGTCGACGCCGGCGCGATACAGCACCGCCCAGAGTTCCCGCATCCGGCTGTCCGAGCCGTGGTCGCGGCCCGACGAGAATCGAGGATGGTGCCAGTAGGCGAGCTCACAACGGCTTCCGTCGCGAGCGAGGTTCCTGCGCACCCACCGCAGCCGGTGCTCGCTCGGCGCGCCGCCGCCCGTGTTGATCGACAGCAGGTGCCACCGCCCGAGATCGAACGAGTACCATCCGCCGCTGCCCCGGCGGGCCCTCGACCCGAAGTAGTCGAAGTACCCGCGAGCCCCCGAGGTGTGGTACTCGTGGTTCCCGGGGGTCGGGAACGTCTTGCCTCGGAACCGGCCCCACGTCGGGTGATACGAGGAGCGATAGTCGCTCAGGGCGCCGTCCGGATACTGGTTGTCGCCGAGGGTGAGCACCGCGCGCGGCCGGAGCCATCCGATCAGCGCGGTCGTGCGCCGTTGGCTCTCGCAGGGCTGGTCTCCGCACGCGATGTCACCGGCGGCGACGATGACGGGAGCGCGCGCCCACGCGGTTCCGACCGGCGGGATCGCCATCGCGACGCTCACGATCACCGCTGCGACGACGGTCCGAGTACTCAGAGCCTTCCTCACGCGTACCTCCCGCTGCTTCGCCGGACGGGCAGCCTACCCGAGCGGCCCACCGGAGGCACCGCGCGTCGCCTCGGACGGCTACCGTTCCGACGCCGGACTAGCATAGGCCCGAGGCATCGACCCAGCACCGAGGAGGCTCATGCGTCGGGGAGCGGTATGGGTGATCGCCGGAGCGGCGATCCTGGCGGTCATCGTGGTCGCCGCGGTCGGGGTCTGGCCCGACGACGCGCAACCGGGCGCTCGGCGGAACGACACCATGATGTCGGTGAGCCCTCCACCGCCAGGGGCGCTCACGGTCGTCGCCGCCGGAGACATCTGCCCACACGAGCCAGACCCGTGCCTGAGGACCGCCGACCTCGTCTCTCGGCTGCAGCCCGACGCGGTGCTGGCGCTCGGCGACAACCAGTACGACGACGGCACGATCGAGCAGTACCTGTCGAGCTACGACCGCGCGTGGGGGCGATTCGCGGCGATCACCTATCCGGTCGCGGGCAATCACGAGTGGCACACACCGGGCGCGGAGGGGTTCCTTACGTACTTCGATCGCTCGAGCCACTGGTACACGTTCACGATCCGCGGTTGGCGGTTCTACGCGCTCGATGGCACCTGCGACGAGAACGGAGGATGCGCGCCGGGCGACGAGCAGTATCGATGGCTGCAGTCGCAGCTTGCCGGCCGCGACGATCGCTGCATCCTCGCCTACTGGCACCAGCCTCGATTCTCATCCGGCATCGAGCACGGCTCCGACGACGAGGTCGCGCCGCTGTGGCAGCTGCTCGATGATGCCGGAGGCGACCTGGTCCTCAGCGGCCACGAGCACAACTACGAGCGCTTCGCGGGCCAGGACGTCGACGGTCAGGCCGATGCCGAGGGCATGGTGCAGATCATGGCCGGGACCGGGGGCACACCGAGCGGGTACGGCTTCGGCGATCCGCTCCCGAACTCCGAGGTCCGCCTCGGCGGCTCCGGTGTGGTGGAGCTGGACCTCCACGAAGACGGGTGGGTCGCCCGGTTCATACGTCCGAGCGGTGAGGTCTCAGATCAGGCAGATGGATCGTGCTGAGGCATTGACCTCACGCCTCGTCGATCTGGCCTGCTTCTTGCTTCTCGACCTCCGAGTGCTCGCCCACGTGGCCGTTGCTCGACGGGGCGTCGCCGGATGCGGGGATCGCCTGGGGTGCCTCGGACGACTGGGGCGCCGGGGATGTCTTCGGTCGTTGCTTCACCTCCGGGGTGCGCGCAGCGGTCGCGGCGCGCGAGCGCTCGTCGGGCCCGTAGTACTGGTCGTACGTGGCGTACCCGAGCGTGGTGCGCTGCAGCGCCGTGATGTTGTTGTAGACGCCGCCGGCGATCTCCCCGCCCGCCGTTCGCAGCTGGCGGACGGCGTCCTCGAGCGCCGTTCGGCTCGAGATCGCCGGGTCATGGACGAAGATCACGACGTCGGCGACCTCGGCGAGGATCGAGGCGTCGGCGACCGGCAGGGTCGGCGGCGCATCGCAGACGACGATGTCGCCCAGTCGGCGCATGTCGTGGAAGACCGCGTCTGCGTGAACGCCTGCCAGCAGCGCGACGGGATCGTGCGGTATCTGCCCGCTGCGGATGATCGAGAGGTTCGGGACGTCGGTGCTCACGACCACGTCCTTCAGCTCCGCATTGCCCTCGAGGGCCTCCCGGAGCCCTGGGCCGTTGGCGACATCGAGGAACCGCTCCGCCCTCGGACGACGGAGGTCGGCATCGACGAGCAGCGTGCGGATACCCGTCTCCGCGAGCACGGTGGCGAGGTTCGCCGTGGTCGCGCTCTTGCCTTCTCCCGGCAGGGCGCTCGTCACCACGACGACGCCGACGGCACGCTGGGACCGCAGGAACCGGATGTTCGTCGCGAGCGTTCGATAGGCCTCGGCGGCCGCTCCGCCCGGCTGATCGCGGACCACGAGCTCGGCCTTCTCCCGCCTCGACCAGTCCTCGACCGACGGGATCACGCCCATCACCGGCGCGTCGATGTACTCGGCGAGCTCGTCGCGGCCGCCGACGCGGTTGGCCCTCAGACCGAGCACGATGGCGAGCGCGGCGCCGATGATCGCCCCGACGATGAAGCCGAGGATGGCGGCGAGCACGAGGTTCGGCCCCGACGCGTTGCCCGGCGCCACCGCGAACTGCACGATCGAGCCGCCCTGGCTGGCACTCGCGTTCGACCGGATCTCGCCGATGTCGGTGCCGAGCTGGGCGATCTCCGCGTTGATGCCCACGAGGTCGGACTGCAATTGCTCGATCTCGACCGGGTCGTTGCTCTCCTCGATCTGGCCCCCGATCTCTCCCGCGAGCGCCGCCAGGTCATCGCGCTGCTTCTCCAACGGCGCGAGGGCTGCCTCCACCTGACTGTCGATCTTCTCCTTGCGGGCCGCCAGGTACTCCTCGGCGAACGAGTTCGAGATCGCGGCCGCCGTCTCCGGCTCGCTCGCCAGGTGGCCGATGTACATCACGGCCGCGTCACGGATCGGTTCGACCCGCACGGTCTTCGCGAGCTCCTCGGGCGATGTCGAGAGTCCGAGCGAGTCACGAACCGCCGTTGCGATGGTGATCGATCGCACGATCTCGCTCTCGATCACCATGTCGGGTTGCAGCCCCGTGGGGTTACCCACCGATCCGGAGATCGCGGGGTTGACGAGCGGGTCGACGATCACCTTCGACTGCGCGTAGTAGGTCGGCGGGCGCAGCGCGACGTAGGCGCCCGCGATCGCCGCGACGATCGTGGCCATGGCGACCACGGTCCATGCGCGGGTCCGGATCATCTGCCAGTAATCGCGGAGGTCGAGGATCCTGGTGGTCTCGGACAACCTACTGCTCCTGCTCGTTCGGCCCGTGATGACCGAACCGTCGGCCGGGCGTGGTTCCGCTGGGGTGGACCACTCGGGATGATACCGGAGGGCTTCCGGCCGCGCCTCCATGCTTTGGCGTATTTCCTCAGAGACGCAACATGTCGAGCGATCTAGGCCCTTCGTCCAGAGCCGGATCACCGAAGGTCTCGAGGCGCCGTCCCCCGGTTGCCCTCGTTCCGCGCCTGTCGTACCGTGCCTCGCAGCGGGTCCCTCCCCCCGAGCCGGCGCAGGCGCCGGACACACCCGCACGTGTTGGAGGTTTCACCAGATGGCAACTACCCCCGAGACGATGTCTTCACCCGAGCAAGAACGCCCCGAGCCCCTTCGCGCCGGCGTCTGCGAGCTCTACCTGATCCGACACGGCACGACGACACTGAACGTGCAGAACCGCTATCGAGGGCGTCGCGACGTGCCACTCGACGCACAAGGGTGGGCCGACGCGGTCGAGGCCGCGCGCGCCCTGTCGCCCCTCACGCTCGCTGCCGTGTACGCCGGCCCCCTGCGGCGCACGATCAACACCGCGCAGGTGATCGCCGACGAGTGCCGCATCCCCGATGTTCGCATCCTGCATGGGCTGGTGAACCTCGACTACGGCGAGTGGGAAGGCATGACTTCCGAGGAAGCCGCGATGTTCGACCCGGAGGCCTTCCAGCGTTACAAGGAAGCGCCCGACAAGGCCATCTGCCCGAACGGCGAGCGGCTCACCGATGCCCAGAGGCGCATGGTCGAGGCGATCACGCTGATCGGCGAGCGCCACGCCGGCGAGCGCGTGGCGGCCGTCACACACGCGGTGATGATCCGGCTCGTCGCGGCCACGATCCTCGATCTGCGAGGCGATCGCTGGCGTATCCCCGTCGGCCGCGGGTCTCTCACAAGCTTCGAGGTGGAGGACGGCGAGATCAGGCTCGTCGGCATGCCGCAAGGCGACGACGTCGACTGACACGATTGCGAGGACCCAACGGCCGGCGCTTCCCCGCGCGCCCTTCGCCCCGATGAAGGAGTACACCTGATGATCAGACGCACCCTCCGTCTCGGCCTCGCGTTCGCGGTCGCAGCCTCGATGACGCTGGTCGTCTCACCGACGGCGGGCGCCGCCCTCAGCGACACCCCCGACGACACTTGGATGACGAACGGCCAGGTGTACACGATCGCGAAGAGCGGCAACACGATCTACATCGGCGGCAAGTTCCGATCCGTACGCCAGTGCCCTACCGGGCAGAGTTGCGGCGCGGGCAGCGTCGTGAACGTGCTCAACCTCGCAGCCCTCGACGCGACCACGGGCGCGGCGATCAAGACCTTCAGGCCGCAGGTCGGCGCCCCGGGCGAGGCTGCGTTCGTCTACGGCCTTGCCGTCGCCGGCGGCAAGCTGTGGGTGGCCGGCAAGTTCTCGGAGGCTGAGGGCGAGCCGCGACTCAATCTCGCGGCCTACGACCTCGCCACCGGTGTGCTCGACCCCGCGGTCGATCACGAGATCGGTGTCGATATCAGCGACCGTATCCGCGGCATCCATGCGCTCGGCGACCGCGTGTACGTGGCCGGCTACTTCACCACCGTCGACGGCCTGCCGCGCAAACACCTCGCGGCGTTCAACCTCGACGGCAGCCTGAACGGTCAGTGGAAGCCTCGGACTGCGGGCCTCGCGCGAACGCTTACCTCCACGTGTGACGGCGGCTCGATCATCGCTGGCGGTTCATTCCGCAAGGCTGCCGGAACGACCGGCACGAGCGTCGAGCGTGCAACCCTCGCGATGTTCGACGCCACGACGGGCGCGCTCGACCCGTGGACGCCCGAGAACGCCTCGATCCCGAACGGGGTGAACGCCTTCGATCTCGACGCAAGCTGTACCCGTCTCTTCGTGGGGTACGGCGGCTCGAACGCGTTGTACGGCTTCGACCTGACCGACAATACCGGCAACATCCTCTTCCAGCTGAAGACCGGTGGGAACGTGCAGACGGTCGACCTCTCGGCGGACGGCGCCCGCGTGTACTTCGGCGGTCACTTCGCGAACGTCTCGGTGGATTGCCCGTGGGTCAGCGGCAACGTGAACGACAGCCGCACACGCTTCGCGGTGGCGGACGTCGACGGGTGCACCCGGGAGCCGAACACATCGGACCCGATCGATGGGTGGACACCTTCCTTCTCGGGCAAGTTCTATGGCCCATGGGACATTTTCTCGACCGGCGCCCAGGTGTGGGTCGGTGGGCAATTCACCGACGTGTCCGGCTCGTCGCAGTACATGATCGCCCGCTTCACCGACGTGTGATACGGGCCTGAAGTACGAGCTCACCCGCGGCAGGAAGGACCAGGATGCAGACGCTTGGCAGCCTGGAGCTCGCGAGGCTCGTGCTCGCGCTGACGCTCCTACTCGTGGCCGCCCATACGGTGGGCTACCTGGCGAACCGGTTCGGCCAGCCCCGCGTGATCGGCGAGATCGTCGGGGGGCTACTGCTCGGGCCGACCGTGCTCGGCGCGATCGCACCCGGGCTGCACGACCAGGTATTCCCGGCCACGGGGCCCGTGCCGATCGTGCTGGATGCGATGTACCAGCTGGGGCTCATGCTGCTGATGTTCAGCGCTGGGTCGGAGATCCGCTCGTCGTTCCGTGCGGACGAACGACGCACGGTCGCCGCCGTGACCATCACGGGCATGGTGGTGCCGTTCCTGGTGGGCTTGGCATTCGTGTCGCTCCTGCCCGCGGGAGCCCACATCGGCACGGCAGGCGATCGCACGGCATTCGTCTTGGTGTTCGCGCTCGCGATCGCCGTCACGAGCATCCCGGTGATCTCGCGCATCATGTCCGACCTCGGCATCCTCGAGACGGCGTTCGCCCGTATCGTGCTCGCGGTCGCCGTGCTCGAGGACGTCGTGGTCTACGTGCTGCTCGCGATCGCGCTCGGTCTCGTGGCCGGCTCGTCAGGCCACTCCGTCGGCCTGCCGGCGCTGCTCGCGCTGGAACCCGGCTCGGCGGCGTCGATCGGGTTCCACGTGGCAGCGACCCTGGCGTTCCTCGGGGTCGCGTTGTGGCTCGGCCCGCGGATCTACCGCGCCATGCTGGGTTTCCGCTTCAACGTCGTGAAGCGGGGCAGCGCGATCGCGTTCCAGATCGTGTTCATGCTGACCGTTACCGCGATCGCGGTGGCGCT
>Ga0190270_10001761_pt1 | contig 10229 bp, 11 predicted proteins | sample Popmic320T_FD_133748 | JGI IMG/M metagenome (GOLD analysis project Ga0190270, IMG submission 133748) | Populus adjacent soil microbial communities from riparian zone of Weber River, Utah, USA - 320 T | ecosystem: Environmental > Terrestrial > Soil > Riparian zone | place: USA: Utah | collected... | reverse complement strand
CGTCGCCGACCGTCTTCGCAGCAGCGTAGGCTTCCCGCATGAACGAGGGGCCCTCGAGGGACGAGTCGCCGCGCGACGAGTTCGATCGGAGCTGGCAGCCGCGGCTCTGGGTCACGCTCGGCCTCCTGATCCTGATCGGCGCCTATCTGATCGGCTTCGTCGTCGGCAACGACCAGGAGGCATCGGTCGACTTCGTCTTCGCCGAGGCGCGGACCTCGCTGATCTGGGTGATCCTGCTCTCGCTACTCGCCGGCCTCGTCGGCGGCGTTCTGCTCTCGCAGCTCCACGGGCGGCGTCAGCGCAAGAAAGAGGCGAGGATGGAGACGCCTTCCTCGATCGCCGACGGCGACTCGTAGCTGAAGGCCAGCCTGGCCGACCGGGCACCGTCCTCGCCGCCGGGGAAGAAGTCCGCTCCCTTGACGAACGTAACCCCCGCCGCCTCGGCTTGGGTGAGTAGCTCGCTCGCGTCGACTGGAAGGTCGACCCAGAGGAAGTAGCCGCCTTCCGGCTCGCTCCAGGTCGCCGTGCCCTCGAGCGTTGCGCCGAGCGCGCTCAGCATCGCGTTCCGCCGCTGCCGGAGCAGCCCTTTGACCCGCTCTAGGTTCGGCTCGAATGCGCCCCGCGCGATCAGCTCGTGCACCGTCGCCTGGGTGAGAAAGGGGGGCGAGATGTAGTTTGAGACAGCGCGCGCCTCGAGTCGGGACGCGAGGTCGGCGGGTGCGACGAACCACCCGACACGGACGCCGGGGGCAACGGTCTTCGAGAACGAGGAGGCGTAGGTGACGAGCTCCCCGCCCTCGAGCTCGTGCAAAGACGGGGGTGCCTCGCCCTCGTAGCGAACGAGCCCGTACGGATCGTCCTCGAGCAGCGGCACTCCGTGCATGGCCGCGAGCTCGACGACGCGGCGCCGTCGTTCTGTCGAGAGCGTGCGGCCGCTGGGGTTTTGGAAGGTTGGGATCGTGTAGACGAAGCTGGTCTGGCCGGCGGCGAGCTCGCGCTCGAGCGCGTCCGGGTCGAGCCCTTCGCCGTCCATCGCGACGGGGCGCACCTCCGCACCCAGCCGCGCAAGGATCTTCAGCGGGCGGTCATAGGTCGGCGCCTCCACGAGCACCCGCCCGGGACGCTCGGCCAGAAGCTCCTCGGCGTAGAAGACGAAGCCCTGGAGACCCCCGTTCGTGACGACGACCCGTCCCGGCTCGACTCTATGTCGATTGCCGAGCCACTCGCGGAGGGGGCCGTAGCCGCCGCCCGGACCGTACGCCAGTACCGACCGATCGCGCTGGATCGCCGACCGCGCGCAGTCGCCGAGCAACTCGGCGTCGAGACACTCGAGCGCGGGTGCGCCACGGGCGAAGGAGATCATGCGGTTCACCCTAACTGCCGATGCTGCTGCTACTTTGGTTATTACGGACGGCGTGGTGTCGTCCTGTGAGGTTTGTTCTTCTTCGGATACCCCTGTGATGGCACAGGCGGTCGGGGCAGGCGGATCTCGACCGATCACGAAGGAGTCGAATCGAATATGCAGTCTTTCCTCGAGCTGGGTGTCTCCCCGCGCGTCGCTGAGGCGCTCGCGGACCGGGACATCCTCGCTCCGTTCCGAATTCAAGGGCTCGTCCTCCCGGACGCGCTGGCCGGACGCGACGTACTGGCCAAGTCGCCGACAGGCTCCGGCAAGACGCTCGCCTTCGCCGTGCCGCTCGTCGAGCGGCTCGACGCGAGCGACGCCCGACCGTCGGGGCTCGTGCTCGTCCCCACCCGTGAGCTCGCCGCCCAGGTGACGGCGGAGATCCAGACGATCGCGCCCGCTTGCGATCTCCGGGTCGCCGCGGTCTACGGCGGCGTCTCGATCTCCGCGCAGGCGAAGGCCTCGCGCGAGGCCCACATCCTCGTCGCGACGCCCGGCCGGCTCCAGGATCTGATCGAGCGGAAGATCGTCTCGCTCGACGGCGTCAGGATGCTGATCCTCGACGAAGCCGACCGGATGCTCGACATGGGTTTCCAGCCGCAGGTCGACCGGATCGTCGCGCGGCTGCCCCGCAGGCGCCAGACGATGTTCTTCTCGGCGACGCTCGACGGCCAGGTCGGAGAGCTCGCACGCGCGTACACGACCAACCCCTCCCGCTTCGAGGCCGAGCTGACGATCGACCAGCAGCAGGGGGAGATCGACCACAAGTTCGTGCCCGTGACCGCCGACAACAAGGTCGAGACGCTCGCCGCCCTGCTGGCACAGGAGCGCGGGCTCGCCCTCGTCTTCGTGCGCACCAAGCGCGGAGCCGACCGGCTCGTCCAGAAGCTGGCACGCCACGACGTCAGCGCGGTTGCGATGCACGGCGACATGAACCAGAGTCAGCGCGAACGCGCCCTGAAACGGTTCGAGCAGGGCACGATCAAGACGCTCGTCGCCACCGACGTCGCCGCCCGTGGCCTCGACCTCGACGACATCACGCACGTGATCAACTTCGATCCGCCCGAGGAGCACAACGGCTACATCCATCGCGTCGGCCGCACAGGCCGGGCCGGCCGAAACGGCACCGGCGTGACGTTGGTGCTCCCGGAGCAGCAGGCCGAGGTCAGCCACGTCGCGCGGATGCTCGGTCACACGGAGCAGTTCAAGAGCGAGGGGATGACCGTGGCGCCGCCGCGGCTCGTCTACGCGTCGAAGCGGCGCAACTCCAAGTGGGGCCCCACCCGGCCCCGCCGCAAGATCTAAGCGCAGCGCGACCGAGAAGGCCTAGTAACAGTCTGTTACTAGGCCTCGTTCGCTGCGGCAGCCGGATCGAGCTCGGCAAGTAACAGTCTGTTACTTGGATACATTCGCGGCATGGACCCCGCCGCCCGGTCGAGCATCGCCGATCTCTCGCTCGCTCCCGAGGGTGAGCAGCGGATCCAGTGGGTCGCCAAGCATTCGCCCGTCCTCAACGCGCTGGCGCGCGAGCGGCTCTCCGACGGCGCGCTGAAGGGCCGCCGGGTCGCGGTCGTCGTCCATCTCGAAGCAAAGACCGCGTACCTCGCGACGCTGCTTGCGGACGCGGGCGCGCAGGTCGTTGCCTCCGGCTCGAACCCCGGCTCGACCCAGGACGCGATCTGCGCCGCACTCGTCGCGCGCGGGATCGAGGTGCACGCCAGGCACGGTGCCTCGCGCGAGCGGTTCGACGCCGACCTGCTGGCGGTCGCCGACACCCGCCCCGAGATCGTCGTGGACGATGGCGCCGAGCTGACTGCACGGATCGTCGAGCACCGGCCCGAGCTCGCCGCGGAGCTCGCGGGCGTGACCGAGGAGACGACCACGGGCGTTGCACGGCTGCGCGCGATGGAGACGGCGGGCAAGCTGACCTTCCCGGCGATCGCCGCGAACGATGCCCTCTGCAAGCACCTGTTCGACAACCGCTACGGCACCGGCCAGTCGACGCTCGCCGCGATCGACCGGCTGACGAACCTCAACTTCGCCGGGCGCGAGTTTTGCATCATCGGCTACGGCTGGGTCGGCAAAGGTCTCGCCCGCGCGGCCCGCGGCGCCGGCGGCCGCGTCACCGTGGTCGAGATCGACCCGGTGGCTGCGCTCGAGGCGCACATGGACGGCAACCGAGTCGCTTCGCTCGAGCGGGCGCTACCCGACGCGGACGTCCTCATCTCCGCAACCGGCGCGATCGACGCCGTGCCCGCTTCGGCGCTGCAGTACCTGAAGGACGGCGTCCTGATCGCGAACGGCGGCCACCACGAGCGCGAGGTCGCGATCGACGGCCTCGGCCCCGGCGAGGATGTGCGGCCGGGCGTGACCGAGCACGACCTCGGCGGTGGCCGCTCGGCCTACGTGCTGGCGGAGGGCAGGCAGACGAACGTCGCCGGCGGCGACGGCCACCCCGTCGAGATCATGGACCTGTCCTTCTCGGTGCAAGCCCTGGCCACGCACCTGCTCGCACACGGTGGACTCGCGCCGGGCCTACACACGTTCCCGGCCGAGCTCGACCACGAGATCGCGCGCACGAAGCTCGCGACGCTCGGGCTCGAGTTGGGCGAGCGGACGGAGAAGCAGCGCGAGTTCGAAGCCCGCTGGCGCGTCTAGCCTGCGAGCTCGGCGGCGAACTGCGCCGCCTCGGTCGGTGAGGTGCCGACGCGGATCCCCTTCGCCTCGAGCGCTTCCTTCTTGCCCTGCGCCGTGCCGGAGGAGCCAGAGATGATCGCGCCGGCGTGGCCCATCGTCTTGCCGGGAGGAGCAGTGAAGCCGGCGATGTAGGCGACGACGGGCTTCGTCACATGCGCCTCGATGAACGCGGCCGCCTTCTCCTCCTCGTCGCCGCCGATCTCGCCGACCATGACCACGTACTCGGTCTGCGGGTCGGACTGGAACTTCTCCAGCACGTCGATGAACGAGGAGCCGACGATCGGGTCGCCACCGATCCCGACGATCGTCGAGTTGCCAAGGCCCATCTGCGTCAGCTCGTGTCCGATCTGGTAGGTCAGCGTCCCGGAGCGCGAGACGAGCCCGATGTTCCCCTCGGTGAAGATCTCCGCCGGGATGATTCCGACGTTGGCCTTACCCGGCGAGAGCGCGCCTGGGCAGTTCGGGCCGAGCATGGTCACGCCCTTGGAGCGGATGTAGGTGTAGATGCGCAGCATCTCGTGAGCAGGCAGGCCTTCAGCGATGCAGATGACGGTGCCGATGCCCGCGTCGACGGCTTCGTAGATCGCGTCGGCTGCAAAGCGTGCCGGGACGAAGACCATCGTCGTGTTCGCGCCTGTCTCGGCGACCGCGTCCGCGACCGTGTTGAAGACCGGAATTCCCTCGACGTCCTGACCGCCCTTGCCCGGGGTCACGCCGGCGACGACCTGGGTGCCGTAGCGCTTGTTTCGGAGCCCGTGGAACGATCCCTCGGAGCCGGTCAGACCCTGCACGAGCAGCTTCGTGTCCTTGTCGACGATGATCGCCATCAGTGGTTCTTCCGCGCTCGTAGGACGAGCTTCGTGTCGATGTACTCGTCGCCCTCGATCTGGTCGGCCAGCAGCTCCTTCACGCGCCCGCGGTCGTCTGCGGGCGTCCCCGAGCGATCGAGCCAGTCCTCCAGCGGGTGCCGCTTCTCGAACGACTCGACCTGCTCGAGTTCGAGCCCTGCGGCCTCGAGGAACGAGCGCCACTCCTGCTCGGTGTAGGAGCGGACGTGCGTGGGGTCACGGAGCTTCTCGGCCTCCTCGACCTCGTCGCTCACGTAGAGCGTGTCCTCGACGACGACGAGGTCGTTGCTGACGCGCGCCATCTCGGCGACCGCGGCGGCGACGTCGTCGAAGTGGTGCGGCGCGATCCGGGAGACGACGAGATCGAACGCGTTGTCCGCGAACGGCAGATCCTCGGCGCGACAGATCACGTCGGGCTTCATCCCCGGGGCGGGGTCGCAGCTGACGACTTCGACGCCCGCCTCCCGAAGCCGGCGCGCGACGTGACCGCCACCGGTGGCGACATCGAGCGCCGTTTCGGCACCATCGGCCCAGCGCACGATCAGGTCGAGATCCTCGCCCTGACGGTGCTCAGGCGACGTGCGATAGGCCTCGGCGCGGGCGGACCAGTCAGTCATTCGCGAGCTCCACAGCCTTGCGTGCTCCGTCGAGCATCGTCGCCTCGACGTAAAGGCCCTCGGGCGCCGCGTCGGCCAGGACCTTCCGGCCCTCCTCCGCGTTCGTGCCGTCGAGCCTGACGACGATCGGCTGCTCGATCGTCATCCGCTCGAGTGCGGCGAGGATTCCCCGCGCAACTTCGTCGCAGCGCGTAATCCCGCCGAAGATGTTGAAGAAGATCGATTTCACCTGCGGGTCCTGCAGGATCACCTCGAGCGCTTCGACGACGCCTTCGGCGTCGCCGCCGCCGCCGAGATCGCAGAAGTTCGCCGGCCTACCGCCGACGAGCGCGATCACATCGAGCGTCGACATGACGAGCCCGGCGCCGTTGCCGAGGATCCCGACCTCGCCGTCCAGCTTGACGTAGGTGACACCCTTCTCGCGCGCGAGCGCTTCCAGCGGGTCTGCCGCGGCGGTATCGCGCATCTCGGCGATCTCCGGGTGCTTGTAGAGCGCGTTGTCGTCGACCGTGAACTTGGAGTCGAGCGCCTTCACCTCGCCCTCGGGCGTGACGAGCAGCGGATTGATCTCACAGAGCATCGCGTCGGTGCCGACGAAGGCGTCGTAGAGCTTCCCGACGATCGCAGCGATCTGCTTCTGCTCACCCGGATCCTCGACACCCGCTGCGTAGATCAGGCGGCGGGCCTGGTAGGGCTGAAATCCCTCGAGCGCGTCGACGTGCAGGCGCACGAGTGCGTCCGGGGTCTTCTCGGCCACCTCTTCGATGTCCATACCGCCCTGGGTCGTGAACATGAAGAGCGCTTTCTTGACCCCGCGGTCGAACGTGATCGAGAGGTAGTACTCCTTGGCGATCTCGGAGGCGGTCTCGATCCAGAGCGTCCGCACCACGTGTCCGCGGATGTCGAGCCCCAGGATCTCCGCCGCCTTCGCCTCGGCGTCCGCAGGATCGTCTGCCAGCTTGATTCCACCCGCCTTGCCGCGCCCGCCCGTCAGCACCTGCGCCTTGACGACGACCTGGCCGCCGATCTCGTCGGCTGCAGCGCGCGCCTCCGCAGGCGTTGTCGCGACCCGCCCGTCCGAGACCGGGATCCCGAAGCGCTTGAAGAGCTGCTTGCCCTGATACTCGTAGAGGTCCACGGCCGCGGGCGACTCTACCTGCGTAGATTGGAACGATGCGCCGGACCGTGTTCCTCGCCGTGCTGCTGCTGACGGGTTGCGGCGCCTCCGCCGAACCCAAGCCCGTCCCGCTCGCCCGCGCGGCCGAGCCGCAGCACGTCGAGCTGGGCTGGCGCGAGCGCTATCCGAGCATGGGGGAGCACCTCCAGTTCGGCGTAGACGCTCTCGACGTGCGCCCGAAAGGCTGGTCGGCGGACATTCGCATCACGAACGCGACGAGTCGCACGTTCGAGCTGGGGGTCAACCGCGCCCGGCTCTCGTTCGGGTTGATGCTGTTCGCCACCGGCAACCTCGCAGAGCTCGAAGACGCGAATCGCGCAGGCAGCCTGCCCCCGGTGCGCATCGCCGAGACGCTGAAGCCACCGCCGCCGGACGTGCTCGCCCCGGGCGCGACCTGGCGCGCGACGATCTCCGCGCCGGGCTCACTCGCCGACGGCAGCTATGTTCGCGTCGCGTTCGGGCCGCTTCGCGTCATCGGCGAGCCGCCCAAGGGCATGCAGCCGGTCGTCTTCTGGATCACGGACCGCTCCCACCGGCTGTGATCGCGACCACGCTGTAACCTCAGCGGCCGTGGGTTCCCCGGCCGAGGAGGACAGATGGACGACGAGACGACCACGCTCGAAGACGAGGAGATGACGTCCACGGGTGACGGAGACTTCACGCCCGTCACAAGCGACGCGGACGGAGACGACACCGACACGACAGACGGTGACGCTGATGACACCGACGCGGACGACACCGACGCAGACGACACCGACTCGGACGACGCCTAGCTCGCTCGCTCTCGACCGCGCGCTCGCGCCGGTCGAGAGCGAGACGTTTCTCGCGGAGCACTGGGAGCGGTCACCGCTCGTCGTACCGCGCTCGGAGGAGGGCCGTTTCGACGACCTCCTGTCCGTCCGGGACGTCGAGCGGCTGATCACCGAGACAGGGATCAGGACGCCGGGGTTTCGGGTCGTCAAGGCGGGCGCGACAGTCTCGGGTTACACGACTGACCTGAGCTGGCGGCCGGAGCCCTTCACCGGCGTCGCCGACGTGCGCCGAGTGCTCGCCGAATTCGAGGCGGGCGCGACGATCGTCCTGCAGGGCCTCCACCACAACTGGCTGCCGCTCGCCCGCTACTGCCGGCACCTGGAAGCGTTTCTCAGCCACCCGGCGCAGGCGAACGCGTACTACGCCCCGCGCGGCTCGCAGGGGCTTCCCGTTCACCACGACACGCACGAGGTGATCTCGCTCCAGGTCGCGGGCGAGAAGCGCTGGCTCGTCTACGAGCCCGTGCTGGAGCTGCCGCTGAAGAACCAGCGCTACCGCTCCGCGCTCGGCGCACCCGGCAAGCCGGTGCTCGACGTGACCCTGCGCGCCGGCGACACGATGTACCTGCCGCGCGGCTGGCTCCACCAGGCGCTGACGTCCGGCTCCGATTCGCTGCACGTCACTGTCGGCGTCAACGTGCGGCGCTGGATCGACGAAGCGCGCGCGGAGCTCGACGCGCAGGAGCAGCAGCTCGCCTTCCGGGAGACGATCGACGGCGACGAGCCGCCCGACCTGCCCGCGCTCGACGCGCACGCGGTTCGGCGTCGCGCCCGCGAGCGCTTCGTTCGCAGCAGGCGACCGATCCTGGACGGACAGCTGTCCGAGCTGCGGGCACTCGAGGAGCTCACGGTGGAGACGGAGCTCGAGCGGCGTGACACCGTGATCGCCGACCTGCACGGCACACGGCTCCTCTTCGAGGGCCGCGAGCTCAGCTTCCCGGAGCGCCTCGCCGCCGAGCTCGAGTTCCTGCTCACGACGGAGGAGCCGTTCCGTGCGACCGACGTCCCCGGCTCGCTGGACGCGGCCGGGCGGCTGGTCCTGCTCAGGAGGCTCGTGCGCGAAGGCTTTCTGCGACGTACCGGCTCGGCCGCTTCAGCGCCGTAGTCGAGCAGGTGAGGTGGGTCGCCTCCCCCTCCTCCCGGTGAACGTCTACCTCGTACATCGCTTCGCCTGCCGCGACTTCGGCACGCCAGCCGTCCCCGGCACGCTCGATCGACGCGATCTGCACCGCTGAGATCTCGAGCAGCCCCGTCTCCTCGCGCACGCTCAGCTCCGCCGCTTGCGCCGCGAAGCCGTAGCACGAGCGCCCGCGATAGCAGGGCAGGTGCACGCGCCCGGCGAGCGAGGCCTCGATCACGGGCCAGGCCTCCGACGGCTCGACCCGCCCGTAGTAGACCCCGTCCGGGAGCGCGACGAGGTTGCCCGCGAAACGGTCGCCGCCGATGTGCGTCGACTGCCAGACCCAGCCCTCCTCGACCTGCTCGCGAACGGCCTCCCAGAGCGGCCGCCCGTACTTGGCGCAGCAGCGGTCGTGCTTGCCGTGCGTGCAGACGAGGAAGACCGGATGCCCGACCGGCGAGCCTGCGGTCTCGAGGTCGAGCCCGATCAGGTCGTCGTGGCTGTCGAGCTCGAGGCGGCGCAGCTCGCCGCCGGCTCGCGTGGTGCGCGCGAGGAAGGCAAAGAGCCCGTCTCGGCCGCGCCGGGCGGCGCCGCGGACGAAGAGGATCCGCGCGTGCGGGAGCCGCCGGCGCTCGGTTCTGAGGAACGCCTTCAGCTCGTCGCTCAGGATCGAGCCATCGACCGCGTCGTGTGCCCAGAGCCCGCGGTACTCGAGCAGGATCCACGTGTCGACGCGGCTCGCCGTCGCGCCGACCGGCTCGCCGTGAGCCAGGGAGGTCTCCGCACACAGGGGTCTACTCGCCCAGGACGAGGCAGATCACCTGCCCACTCGCAACTGCGTCACCCGGCGAGACGGACAGCTCAGCAACGGTGCCCGAGCGGTGGGCGGAGATCTCGTTCTCCATCTTCATCGCCTCGACCACGCACAGCACCTGGCCGGCCTCGACCCGATCGCCCTCGGCCACCTCCACCTTCAGCACCGTCCCCTGCATCGGGCTGACGACCGCCTCGCTGCCCGCGCCCCCAGGCCCGCGGGCGACACGTTCGCGGCGCCGCTGCGCCAGCTCGGCCCAGGGCGGCTCTGGCTCGAGCACGGTGACGTCGTAGCGGCGCCCACCGACTTCGACCGCGGTCGCCCGCGGTCGCAGCCGGCCGTCCGCCGACGCGGTCGGCTGCGACGGCTCCCGAGTCAGCTCCTGAGCGCGGGCGGCGAGCTCCTCGGACTCGACGATGCCGTGACAGGTCTCGCCGGCGATGAAGCAGGGGTGCGAGAGGAGCGCGCGGTGGAAGCCGAGCAGCGTGGGCGGCCCGCCGATCTCGAACTCGTCGAGGGCGCGGAGCATCCGCATGCGCGCGTGCTCGCGATCGACGCCGTGCACGATCAGCTTCGCGATCATCGGGTCGTAAAGGCCGGTGATCTCCGTACCCTCGACGACCCCCGAATCGACGCGCACCCCCGGCCCACCCGGCTCCCGGTAGGTCGTGAGGCGTCCCGGAGCCGGCAGGAACCCGCTCGTCACGTCCTCGGCGTTGATCCGACATTCGATCGCATG
>Ga0190270_10001760_pt1 | contig 10232 bp, 11 predicted proteins | sample Popmic320T_FD_133748 | JGI IMG/M metagenome (GOLD analysis project Ga0190270, IMG submission 133748) | Populus adjacent soil microbial communities from riparian zone of Weber River, Utah, USA - 320 T | ecosystem: Environmental > Terrestrial > Soil > Riparian zone | place: USA: Utah | collected... | reverse complement strand
TTTGCGCTCGAGGTCTTCCAGGAGCTCGGGAACGACGTCGACCGCGGTTACCGGCTCGCGGCGACGGGGGAGATCGAGCTCGACGGAACCGTCGTCTCGGTCGGTGGGATCAAGCAGAAGACCTACGGCGTCCGAGCCTCGGGCGCGGACGTCTTCCTCGTCCCGGCTGGGGAAAACGCAGACACCGCGCGGCGCTATGCAGGGGAGTTGCGGGTGATCGCTGTGGAGAGTTTCGAGCAGGCGTTGCGCGTTCTGCAAACGCTGCCGGCGAAGTAGCCTTTTTCCAGGACTTTTGCCAGGCAGGGCGACGCCCGCAAATTGCGGACGAATCCTCGTCGGAGGGGGTTGCAGCCACCCCCGTTCACGGCCACAATCCCCGCTCCATCGGACAGCGCAACTGGGGTCGTAGGGGGATCGTGAGCAAACGCACCGTCTCGACATGCGAGGACTGCTACTTCCGGCGGGAGGGCCTCTGTGCGCTCCCGGGGAACGACCCTTGCCCGACCTTCCGGGCGGCGACACGCCGGCTCGAGCCACCCCAGCAGCCTCCCCTTGTTCTGCGCCCGGGCGTCGGTCGCCTCGCGGCCGCCGCCGCCAGCTAGCTCCCTCTAAGATCGCGGGATGAGCGAAGTCCCCTCCACGCGGACGCGCAAGGACGGCGTCCCGTGGAAGCTCGTCCTCTGGGGTGCAGTCGCCGTCTATGCGGTCGTGTTCCTGTTGATGAACGCCGAGCGACAAGACGTCAGCTTCGTGTTCTTCACCGTGAAAACCCGCCTCATCTGGCTGATCCTCCTGAGCATGGCGATCGGCGCGGTGCTCGCCATGGTCGGTCCCAACTGGTGGCGGCGGCGGCGAAGGCCGGACGGGTGACCGATGGTGTCCGACCGAGGTCGGGCACCGGCAGCGCTACAGCACGTCCCCCAGGATCCGAACGCCTTCGGCGATCCGCTCGGGCGGCTCGTAGGAGAACGCGAGCCTGGCCGAGCTCGTCCCACCCGCTCCGCCCGGAAAGAAGTCGGAGCCGCGCACGAACGTGACGCCGGCCTCGGTCGCACGCTTCAGGAGCTCCCCGCTCGAGACGCCGTCGGCGAGATCGACCCAGAGGAAGTACCCGCCCTCGGGGTGGCTCCACGTCGCCCGCCCTACGAGCTCCGCCTGGAGCGCGTCGAGCATCGCCGTCCGCTGGACGCCGAGGATGCCCCGCACGCGCTCGAGATTGGCGTCGAAGCCTCCGCGGGCGTAGAGCTCGTGCACGATCGCCTGCGGCAGGAGGGGCGGGGAGATGTACGTCGAGACCGCGCGGTCGTCGTACGCGGAGCGAAGCGCCTCGGGCACCACGAACCACCCGACGCGCAGTCCCGGCGCGACCGTCTTCGAGAACGACGAGGTGAAGGTCACCCGCTCGCCGCCTTCGAGCTCGTGCAGCGACCGGGGCGCGACCCCCTCGTAGCGGACGAGCCCGTACGGGTCGTCCTCGAGCACGTCGACGTCGTGCTCCCGGCAGAGCTCGGCGACACGTCTGCGTCGCTCCTCGCCGAGCGTGCGACCGCTGGGGTTCTGGAAGGTCGGGATGGTGTAGAGGAACGAGACGTCGCCTCCGCGGGCGAGCTCCGCCTCGAGCGCCTCCGGGTCGAGCCCCTCGTCGTCCATCTCGAGCGAGACGACGTCGACCCCCTGCCAGCCCAGGAGCTTCAGGGGGCGATCGTAGGTCGGGCCCTCGACGAGCACGCGCCCGGGACGAAGCGCGAGCTGCGCGGCGACGTAGAAGACGAACCCCTGCAGTCCACCCGTCGTGAGGAAGACCCGGCCCGGGTCGACCCCGTGACGCTCGCCGAGCAGCTCCCGCAAAGGCCCGTACCCGCCACCGGTGCCGTACGAGAGGATCGTCCGACCGTCGCGCTCGAGCGCCACGCGGGCGCAGTCCGAGAGCAGCTCGGGGTCGAGGCAGGCAGGCGAGGGTGCGCCTCGGGCGAACGAGATCGGTGCCACCCGTCGAGCCTACCTCCGGCTCCGGCCGGGGCTGCTGCTACCGTTCACCACATGGTCGACCTCGTGGTCGGCCAGTGAGATCCGCTTCGTTCGACTCCGTGTGGGCTCGAAGGACGTAGGTCTCGAGCCAGTTCCGTCACAACACAGGAGTCACATGCATACGAATACCTTCGCCGAGCTCGGCGTGAGCGCGGAGCTTGCGGCAACGCTCGACGCCCGCGGCATCGCCAGCCCCTTCGAGATCCAGACGCGGGCGATCCCGCCGGCTCTCGCCGGCACCGACCTGCTCGCGAAGTCGCCGACGGGCTCGGGCAAGACGCTCGCCTTCGCGATCCCGCTCGTCGAGCGCGTGCCGCAGGACGACGCGCGCCCTGCCGCTCTCGTCCTCGTCCCGACGCGCGAGCTGTGCGTCCAGGTCACCGAGGAGATCGAGTCGCTCGCCGGCCCCCGGGGCCTCACCGTCGCGTCCGTGTACGGCGGCGTCTCGCTCCGACCGCAGGCGAACCTCGCCCGCGACGCTCACGTGATCGTCGCCACGCCAGGCCGTCTCCAGGACCTGGTCGATCGCAGGCTCATCACGCTCGACGCGGTCGAGATCCTCGTCCTCGACGAGGCCGACCGGATGCTCGACATGGGCTTCAAGCCACAGGTCGACCGGATCGTCAAGCGGCTGCCGCGCGAGCGCCAGACGATGTTCTTCTCCGCGACGCTCGACGGCGAGGTGGGCGAGCTCGCCCGGGCGTACACCCAGTCTCCGGCACGCATCGAGGCGGGGCTGCCCAGCGAGAAGACCCCGGGCGAGATCGACCATCACTTCGTACCGGTGACCGCCGACACGAAGGTCGAGAAGCTTGTCGAGCTGCTCGCCGCCGAGCGCGGCCTTGCGCTCGTCTTCGTTCGCACGAAGCGCGGCGCCGACCGTCTTGCGCGGAAGCTGAACCAGCAGGGCGTCCGCGCTGCGGCGATGCACGGCGACCTCTCGCAGGGACAGCGCACGCGTGCGCTCGAGCGCTTCGAGAACGGCACCGTGACGACGCTCATCGCGACCGACGTCGCCGCCCGCGGCCTCGACCTCGACGACGTCACGCACGTGATCAACTTCGACCCGCCCGAGGACGGCAAGGCGTACACGCATCGCGTCGGCCGTACCGGCCGCGCCGGGCGGTCGGGCACCGGCGTCACCTTCGTCCTGCCCGAGCAGCAGTCCGACATGAGCCGCGTCGCGCGTCTCAACGGCCAGCAGGAGACCTTCGCGCAGACCGGGATGAAGACCGCCGCGCCGAAGCTCGTCTACTCGTCCCGCCGCGGCGGGAAGTGGGGCCCGAGCCGCCCGCGACGGAAGATCTGAGCGTCTGGGACGTGGCTCTGGCCACGTCCCAGCGCAACTTCAGAACGGCGGGACGCGGCTGGAGCCACGTCCCGGCACGAGCGAGCTAGCTACTCAACCCCGCGCATTCGGCGGCGTCCTCGAGCTCGTTCCTGAGCGTGCCGTCCGAATCGAGCTCCTCGAGGTTGGCCGTCGCCTGGCCGATCGCGGTCAACGCCGTCTGGGTGGCCTCGGCGATCGCGCCTGCCGCGACCGCGACGTCGCTCGCGTCCTCGATCTCGCCACCGACCTCGGCCTCGACCTCTTCGAAGGCCTGACTCGCATCGTCGACTGCGGTCTCGAGCCTCGACGAGATCTCCTCGCCGCTCGGCAGGTCGGGAGTGCCGAGCTCGCGGAGGTCGTCGCCGAAGGTCGTGACGGCGGCGCCCGCCTTCTCCACCGCCTCGACCACTTCCTCGCTCGACGGGAGGCCGTCGCCGGCGAGCCCGCTGCCACTCTCGGAGATCCCCTCGCCCAGACGCTCGAGCGCCTCACAGAAGCCTGCCGCCCAGGTCGCCGGCTCGGTACCGCCGTCCGAGCCGCCGTCGTCGCCATCGCCGTTGCCCCCACATCCTGCCGCGACGGCCGCCAGGAGCGCGACGGTCAGCACCAACGGAAGACGAGCTCTCACGAGAAGTACGTGTCCTCGTGCGAGTACGGAGGCGCGCACATGCAGAGGTGCTGAGCGCCCTCGGCCCCGGCGACGAGCTCGTGCCACGCGCCGGGCGGTATGAGCACCGCGTCGCCCGCACGAACCTCGCGAGACTCGCCGTCGACCTCGAGCGTCCCACCCCCAGCAGTGACGAGGTAGATCTCCTCGGTCTCCGCGTGGTAGTGGCGCTGTGTCCCCTGCGCGGGCTCGAGCGATGCCTCGGCGAGCGACTGGACGCTCGTGTGGTGCAGCTCGCGGATCGTCGATCCGTCCTTCGTCGTGAAGGGATCGACGGTCGTGAGAGAGCGGAGCTCCATGCGCACGATCCTACTATCGGCCCTCGGGAGTGGGTTTTGCCCGCGTCCCGGGCTCACCGCGCCAGCTCTGCTGCGAGCTCCGCGGTCTCGGTCGGTGTCGTCCCGACGCGAATCCCGCGCTCCTCGAGCGCCTGCTTCTTCGCCTCCGCCGTGCCCGACGAACCGGAGATGATCGCGCCCGCATGGCCCATCGTCTTCCCCGGGGGCGCCGTAAAGCCGGCGATGTAGGCGACGACGGGCTTCGTCATCTCCGACTGGATGAAGTCGGCAGCCTTCTCCTCCTCGTCCCCGCCGATCTCCCCGACCATGACGACGTACTCCGTCTCGGGGTCGTCCTGGAAGAGCCGCAGGACGTCGATGAACGACGAGCCGACGATCGGGTCGCCGCCGTTTCCGACGATCGTCGAGTTACCGAGACCCATCTGCGTCAGCTCGTGGCCGATCTGGTACGTCAGCGTCCCCGACCGTGAGACGAGCCCGATCGAGCCAGGCGAGAAGATCTCCGCCGGGATGATCCCGACGTTGGCCTTCCCGGGCGAGAGCGCACCGGGGCAGTTCGGCCCGAGCATCCGGGCACCGCGGGCGCGGATGTAGGCATGGATCCGGAGCATGTCGTGGGCGGGAACCCCCTCGGTGATGGCGATCACCGTGTGGATCCCGGCGTCGACCGCCTCGTAGACCGCGTCGGCCGCGAAGGGTGCCGGGACGAACACCATCGACGTGTTGGCGCCATGCTCCTCGACCGCTTCCGCGACCGTGTCGAGCACCGGCACGCCCTCGACGTCCTGCCCGCCCTTGCCCGGGGTAACGCCGGCGACGAGCGTCGTCCCGTAGGCGCGGTTCCGCAGCCCGTGGAAGCGGCCCTCCGAGCCGGTGAGGCCCTGGACGACCAGACGCGTCTCCGTGTCGACGAAGATCGCCATCAGGCGCTCGTCGCCAGGATCGCGATCTTGTCGAGCGTCAGCCGCCCGTCCGCCACGCGGTCGCCGAGGAGCGCCTGCGCCGCGTCCGCCTCGTCGCCGGCGCAGCCGGTGCGGGTAAGCCACGCGTCGAAGTCGAACGCATGCTCGAAGAAGCGGACGTCGTCGACCCGGAGACCCTCGTCGTCGAACATCCCACGCCACTCGGCCTCGGTGTAGTTCCGCACGTGCGACGGGTCACGGAGCTTCTCGGCCTCCTCGGCGTCGTCGCCCATGAACACCGTGTCGACGAGCAGGATCCGGTCGCCCGACACGCGCCCCATCTCGCGCACGGCGGCGGCGACGTCCTCGAAGTGATGCGCGGCCGTCCTGCAGACGACGACGTCGAACGCGCCCGCGGCGAACGGCAGCGACTCGGCCCGGCAGATGACGTCGGGATGCATTCCCGGCGCGGGGTCGCACGTGACGACCTCCAGCCCGGCCTCGCGCAGCCGGCGAGCGACGTGTCCACCGCCCGTCGCCACGTCGAGCGCGGTTCGCGCTCCCGCCGCCCACTCGACGAGCAGGTCGAGGTCCGCCCCCTCTCGATGCGCGTCGGAGTCGACGTACGCCTGGGCCCGCTCGCTCCAGACGTCGCTCGTCACGCGGCGAGCTCCACCGCGCGCTGCGCCGCCTCGAGCATCGTCGGGGAGACGTGGAGGTTCGGGGACGCGGCCTCCGCGAGGATGCGCCTGCCCTCCTCCGAGTTCGTCCCGTCCAGGCGGACGACGATCGGCAGCTCGAGCGACATCTCGCCGAGCGCCTGGAGGATCCCGCGCGCCACCTCGTCGCAGCGCGTGATCCCACCGAAGATGTTGAAGAAGATCGCCTTCACCTGCGGGTCGTGCGTGATGACCGAGAGTGCGTCGACGACACCCTGCGCGTCCCCGCCGCCGCCCAGGTCGCAGAAGTTCGCCGGCCGCCCGCCCGCGAACGTGACGACGTCGACCGTCGACATCGAGAGACCCGCGCCGTTCCCGAGCACGCCGACCTCGCCGTCGAGCTTGACGTAGGTCACGTGCTTCTCGCGGGCGAGCGCCTCGAGGGGATCGTCCGCGTCGAGATCGCGCATCTCCGCGATGTCCGGATGCCGGTAGAGCGCGTTGTCGTCGACCGTGAACTTCGAGTCGAGCGCCTTCACCTCGCCGTCCGGCGTCACGATGAGCGGGTTGATCTCGCAGAGCATCGCGTCGAAGCGAACGAACGCGTCGTGGAGCTTGCCGACGATCGCCGCGATCTGCTTCTGCTCCGACGGATCGGTCACGCCCGCGCCGTAGACGAGCCGCCGCGCCTGCCACGGGTTGAACCCCTCGAGCGGGTCGACGTGGAGCCGGACGAGCGCGTCGGGGCTCTCCTCGGCGACCTGCTCGATGTCGACCCCGCCCTCGGTCGTGAACATGTAGAGCGGCTTCTTCGCGCCTCGGTCGAACGTCAGCGAGAGGTAGTACTCCTTCGCGATCTCCGACGCCTGCTCGATCCAGAGCCGGCGGACGACGTGGCCGCGGATGTCGAGCCCGAGAATCTCGCGGGCGCGCTCCTCGGCCTCGTCCGGACTCGACGCGAGCTTGATCCCGCCCGCCTTGCCCCGCCCGCCCGTGAGCACCTGCGCCTTGACGACCACGGGGCCGCCGAGCTCCTCGGTCGCGGTTCGCGCCTCTTCGGGCGAGGTCGCGAGCCGACCCTCGGAGACCGGGATCCCGGCCTGCCGGAAGAGCTCCTTGCCCTGGTACTCGTAGAGATCCACGAGCGCCGGAGGCTAGCGAAGACGTGCAGCGAACGGCAGAGGCTGTGCGACGATGGTCCGGTGGATCGTCGCACCGCGCTCGCCGTCGCCCTCATCTCGGGAACGCTCCTCGCGGGCTGCAGCTCGGACACCGGCGAAGCACCATCCGCACGCGCTGCACCACCGCAGCAGGCGAAGCTCGACTGGGTCGAGCGGTCGCCGGAGACGGGACCGGGGCTCGTCTTCCACGTGCGCCGATTCTCCGTCACGCAGAGCGGCTGGGAGGCGGAGCTCGAGATCGAGAACGAGACGACGGCGACGTGGAAGCTCGCCGAGGATCCGGTCGCCGTGGGGCAATCCTTCGGCGTCATGCTCTTCGCGACGGGCGAGCTCGACGAGGTCGAGCAGCGCGGTGCAGACGGCGACCTCCCGGGACTGCGACCCGCCCGCACCTTCGAGCCCGCGCTCCCCACGGAGCTGGCTCGGGACGACTCGTGGCGCGGCACGGTCGGCGCCGACGGCGCGCTTGCGGCCGGGCGGTACGTCCGGGTGGTGTTCGGCCCGTTCGTCACCGAGGACGAGCCGCCTGAGGGCATGCCGACGCAGTTCTTCTGGATCACCGATCACTCCTACCGGCTGAGCGGCTGACGGGTACGGACGGTCGCCGAGGCGGCCCGCGGGTGCAAGGCTTCAGCGTCCACGACGCGGGAGAGAGCGATGAGCGGTCGAGTGGTGCACTTCGACGTGCCGTACGACGACGCCGAGCGGGCGCGCGGGTTCTACGCAGACGTCTTCGGCTGGCACGTTCAGTCGATCCCCGAGCTCGGCTACGACATCGTCTCGACGGGGCCGGTCGACGAGCAGGGGATGCCCACCGAGCCCGGCTACGTCGGCGGGGGCATGTCCCAGCGCGGTGAGCCCCTGAGCCGGCCGGTGATCACGATCGCAGTCGACGACATCGACGCGACGCTCGAGAAGGTGCGCGGGAGCGGCGGCGCGCAGGTCGGCGAGAAGATCGTCGTCGCCGAGATGGGCATCGCCGCGTACTTCGAGGACAGCGAGGGCAACCTGACGGGGCTCTGGCAGAACGCGTCGTAGCGAGGCGCGTCAGGCGGGAAGCTCGACGACGTCGCTGAGGAGTCGCTCGAGCGCGGGCTCGATCGCGAGCTCGTCGGCAAACACGCGGTACTCCTGCGCGAGCCGCGCGCGGTCGCGCGCCGGCCTCTCGGTGCGACGCGCGCGCAGCAGGACGTTCTTCGGCGTGTGCTCGAGGGCGACGAACTCGACGACCTGCACGTCGTAGCCCGCGAGCTCGAGCAGCCGCGCCCTCGCAGCGTCGGTCACCTCGGCCACCAACCGCTCACGCAGCGTCCCGTGACGGAGCAACGGCCGGAGCGCGTCGTTCGCGAGCTGGCCGAGCAGCTCGTGCTGGCAGCAGGGGACGGCGAGGATCACCTCGGCACCCGCGCGAACCGCTCGCTCGAGCGCCACGTCGGTGGCCGTGTCGCAGGCATGGAGGCTGACGACGAGATCGACGCCTGCGAGGTCGGCGTCTGCGATGTCGCCGAGCTCGAACCGGAGGCCCTCAGACCCGAGCCGCCGGGCAAGCGCCTCGCACTCCGCGACGACGTTCGGCTTCAGGTCGAGGCCGAGCAGCTCGACGCGACGCCCGTGCACGCGCGTCAGGAGGTCGTGCAGCGCGAAGGTGAGGTACGCCCTCCCGGAGCCGAAGTCCACGACGCGGAGGTCGCCGTCCGGCAGCGAAGGGACGACGTCGTCCACGAGCTCGACGAAGCGGTTGACCTGCTTGAACTTCGCGCGTCGCGGCGCCCGGACGCGACCGTCGGCCGTCTGGACGCCGAGCTCGACGAGGTACGGAACCGCCTCGCCCTCGGTAAGGAGCCGCCGCTTGGAGCGGTCGTGCGCGAGGGTCGCGACGGGCTTGGTCGGTTCGCGCCGGAGCACCCGGGGCTCGCCTCGCCCGGCGAGCACCTGCCAGTCGGCCTCGGGCTCGTGGAAGAGCGCCTGTCGGTAGCGCGTGCCGACGGCCGCCCGGAGCAGGCCGGCGAGCGCCTCGCCGTCGACGTTCTCGTCGGTCGTTCGCGTGGCGAAGTGCCGACGGATGCGCCAGCGTCGACCTGCGCGAAGCTCGACGGGCTCGACCGTCACCTGCCGTGGCTCGGACGGGTCGGCCGACCGTGGGCTGCTGAGCGTCGCCCCGGTCAGCGTCTCGTCGCCGACCAGTCGCGACAGGAGGTCGGCGAGGCTCACGCCTCGGACGAGGCGACGACGCACACGAGCTGGCCGCTCGCGATGGCCGCCCCGGGAGTGACCGCGAGCTCTCGCACGACGCCGACGCGCGGCGCCACGATCTCGTTCTCCATCTTCATCGCCTCGACGACGCAGAGAAGCTGGCCGATCGCAACCTCGTCGCCGTCCGCCACCTCCACCTTCAAGACGGTGCCCTGCATCGGGCTCACGACCGCGCCGTCGCCGGCGCCCGCCGCGCCCGACGCCGCGCGCTCCTTCCGACGCCGGGCGAGCTCTGCCCAGGGCGGCTCGGTGACGAGCAGCCTGACCTCGTGCGCCCGTCCGTCGACCTCCACGGCGACGAGCCGTGGAACGGTCGGAGTCGATCCGTCCGCCGCGTCCGCCACACTCGTTGTCCGATGAGAGAACGCTTGCTCGAGCTCCTGCGCACGGTCGGCCAGCTCCTGGGACTCGACGACGCCCGCGCACGTCTCGCCGCGGACGAAGCACGGATGCTCGAGCAGGGCCCGATGGAAGCCGAGGAGCGTCGGCGGGCCCTCGACCTCGAACTCGGCGAGCGCACGCAACATCCGCGCGATCGCCCGCTCGCGGTCGACGTCGTGGACGATCAGCTTCGCGATCATCGGGTCGTAGAGCTCGCTGACCTCGTCTCCCGCCTCGATACCCGAGTCGACGCGGACGCCCGGGCCGGAGGGCTCGCGATAGGCCGTGATCCGCCCCGGGGCGGGCAGGAACCCCTTGCTCACGTCCTCGGCGTTGATCCGGCACTCGATCGCGTGGCCGCGCAGGACGACGTCCTCCTGGCGGACGGAGAGCGGCTCGCCGGAGGCGACGAGAACCTGCTCGCGGATCAGGTCGAGCCCGGTCACGAGCTCGGTCACCGTGTGCTCGACCTGGATCCGCGTGTTCATCTCCATGAAGAAGTAGTCCCCTTCGCGCGTGAGCAGCCCCTCGA
>Ga0190270_10001759_pt1 | contig 10232 bp, 9 predicted proteins | sample Popmic320T_FD_133748 | JGI IMG/M metagenome (GOLD analysis project Ga0190270, IMG submission 133748) | Populus adjacent soil microbial communities from riparian zone of Weber River, Utah, USA - 320 T | ecosystem: Environmental > Terrestrial > Soil > Riparian zone | place: USA: Utah | collected... | reverse complement strand
GAGATCCAGACCCAATGCCTGAACCGTCGCCTCCAGCACGGGTTGGCGAACCGCGACATCGGCATAGGTCGAGGCAAGCTCTGCGCTGGTCTCGATGTCGTCGCGGGACACCGTGGGGTCGAGCAGCGGCCGGCCGACGAGGATGCTCGCGTTGGCTCGATACACGGGCTCGATCCGGTCGGTCGCCATGTATCCAGCAACCCCGCCGACCGCCGTGAGGAGCACGATGATCAACCACCATCTGAAGATTCCACCCGGATGGCGATCCGTCACCCGGTGACTCATCCGAGATCCCTCCCCGTCGAGATGGGGTCAGACTGCTTGCGAGATCGCCGGCGCAGCCGGTCGTAGACCCGGCCGTACCCCCGGTGCATCGACGCGAGGTCGAACCGTCGGTCCACGATCGCTCGGCACCCGGCCCCGAGGATCCGACGTTCGCCCGGGCCCATCGCCCGGGAGCGCCTGATCTCACGAGCGAGCCCGGCCACGTCCCCCGGTGGGACCATCCGAGGGAATTCCGACCTGGCCTTGATCTCGCGGTGTGGGCCGATATCCGACATCACCACCGGGATCCCGCACGCCATCGCCTCCAGGACGGCGATGGGAAGGCCTTCGTGGCGCGAAGCCGACACGAACAGGTCGGCGTTCGAAAGGGTCCGATAGACGTCTTCCCGAGCCACCGTCCCGGTCACGTCGACCCGCAGACCAGACCTCCGGGCCGCCTCGAGCACCTCGCCCCGCATCCGACCGTCACCGATGAAGGTCAACCGGTCCGAGCCCTCGGCGACGAGGGCGAGGGCCTGGAGTACGGCAAGCGGATCCTTGCGCGGGATCAGCCGCCCGACGCACACCACGTGGAAGTCCGCCCCCCGTGGAACCGGGTCGGCACCCGCGAGGACGCGATCGATGCGATCGGTGTCGACGCCGTTCGGGACCACGACGACGTCCCCGGCGAGCTTCCTCATGCCGGTGGAGAAGCTGACCATTGCCGCGTTGCTACAGAAGACCACTGTCGGGAACGCGGCGAACAGGATCGGCAGGAGGAGTTGGCTCCTCAGGGAGAAACTCTCCCTGGAGTTGTGCACGGTCAGGACGGCGTTCGACATCGGTCGGCGCTTCAGCAGGTTCTCGAACACCAACATGGCGGCAGAGCCGGGGGCGTGGGCATGCACAACGTCGTAGATGCGGTCGGCGAATGCCCGGTCCATCGCACGGGCGAACCCGCGAATCGTGCCGTCTCCTTCGAACAGCCTGATGGTGGGTGGCACCGAGACCGCAGCCGGCGTGTAGGAACAGATGGCGATGTCTCGCTGGTCGCGGAGCGGCAGGCAATGCTCGTTGTATTGGGCGTTCGACTCCCCCAGCGAGACGATCAGGTGCAGGATCGAAAGCTTGTCCTGAGTCTCGTCGTCGATCGGCTCCATCCGTCGACGCTTCTCTTCCGGTCGTCGCATCTCGGTCCCGGGTTCGACGCGCACCCCGATGGGGCGCGCCAGCGGAACACGAACGTAACGATGGCGAGGGAACCGGTCACACGCGCGCGAACGTATCTCCGCTACGTCGAGCGCATGAGGGCCACAAAGGTCATGCATCCTTCGTAGAGGGGCCTACGTCGACCCGGTGGTGTTTCCGTCGCGCGATCCACCTAGCGTCCCCGGAGATGAGAGAACGTGTGGGAGTGCGCCGATTTGGCTCGGCGGTGATCAGGCGTTGGTGGCTCATCGTTGTGCTCGCGATCGCCGGGGTGGTCTTCGGGACCCTGACCAGCCGGCTTCTGCCGCAGTCGTACACCGCTACGACAAGTGTCTTGGTGGGTGCGCCCCTCGAGGGCACCGGCGTCCACCAGGACGAGCTAGGGGCAAGCGAGGTGTTGGCTCGCACGTATACCGACGTGATCCTCCAAGAGCCGGTCTTGGAGGGAACGGTGGAACGACTCCAACTGGGGACGACATGGCAAGCGCTGGGGACCCGCGTGCGGGCCGAGGTGGCACGCGACAACCAACGCATGATCACCATCGTCGTTCAAGCGGCGAGCCCCGATGAAGGGATCGAGATCGCAGACGAGATCCCTCGGCAGCTCGCCCTGCTCGTTGGGGACCCTGACGCGGGCCTCGAACCGACGGAGGACCCGGGTGTCGACGAGTTCCTCGGGGAGCGACGCCGCTCGATCCGGGCACATATCGATCGCGCGCGTCGGTCGCTCCACGCACTTCGTCAGGAAACGGCCGTGGAACCGAGCCCCGACGCGCTCGACGGATCGAGATCGCGAGGCACCGAACTGCAGCGGCTCATCATCGACTGGTACGGGGACTACCTGGCGGTCTCCAGATCCATGGAGGACGCCGTACCCATCGATCATCTCGAGGTCTTCGAGCCACCATCGGTAGTGCCCGCCTCCACAGGACCGCAGACGTGGCCTCACATCGCGCAATCCGTGCTGATCGCCCTCCTACTCGGGCTCTCGATCATCTACGTCGTCGATCTCCGGTGAATCCAACCCTTCACGGGTCGTCCAATTCGACGATCCACGGATCCACCGCTCGTCGACGCCGTGCGGAAGGCCGACGATCGGCGATGGGCTGATCAGGAGCCTGCCGGCCGGCTCGCCTGGCACGTGCGTCGCCCGCCATCGCAAGCCCGAAGACGATGATGATCCCAAGGATCGCACCGATACCGACGCCCAGCCCCGTGTTCGCCTGGGTGTTCGGGCGAAGTCTCGAGGGCTCGGCGATCGCCGGCTGCAGGACCCAGAGCGATCCCGAGGGTTCCCGACCCACCGGATGGAGGACCGCCAGATAGCTGGCATCCATGTCCATCAGGAGCCTCGCTTGACGCTCGTATCGTGAGCCGAGCCGTGCTCGGGCTCGGGGTGTTCTCGCGGCGAGCATGCTCCGCTCGAGTCGAGCGACTCGCGCCTCCTGCCGCGCGATCTCCGTCTCGAGCATGTGGAACCTCGGGGACGCGACCCCGGGATCGTCACGGGTGATCAGCGGGTTCGGGGCTTCGAGTGCCATGGCGTGCTCACCGATCGACGTCGCGATCGCCTCGGCTTCCTTCGGGGAACTCGCGAGGACCGCCACGCTGATGATCGGCGTCTCCTGCATGCCGAGATCGACATGCACCCGATCCTTCAGATCCGAAGGAGTCGTCGGCAAGGAGAGCTCTGCGATTACCGGCGCGAGCACGTCCCGGCTCCGGATGAGATCCGCGAAGGTCGCGGCGATCGACACTCTGGCTCCGAGTTGCCCCTTCGAGCTGCGGCTCCCCGTCAGGTCACCCACGAGAAGCGAGGTGGTTGCCCGGTGAACAGGCTCAGCCTCCCGGCTCATCCAAAGACTCACGGTTCCACCGATCACCGCGAGCGTGAGGATCAACCACCATCGTCGGAGCAGCCGCTTCATGGCCGACCTCCCCTGATCGGTTGCCCCTCTTCGCTGGAGGGTCGTCCGCGTCGAGGCCTTCCCACGGTCTTGGCCACCCGGTGCAGAAGCGATCGACGCTGCGCCGCGGTCAAACCGAGGACGGCGCAGAGGAGACCGAGCGCGGCGGCCGTTCCGCTTCCCAACGCCAGGAGCTCGATCCAGGACTCGGTGAGGACACGCGCTCCGATGGCCAAGCAGCTCCCGAAGGCCAGCGCGGTGACCATCGCCGGCCTCACTGCCCCCCGAAGCTGTCGTCCGAACGATTGCCCCAGGACCCGGCCTGCCAGGACCGGATACGCGATGCTCATGATCGACCGGCCGAGGATGAGCCCCAAGCACATGCCCGCGATCTGGTTCTCGACCCTCCTCACCAGGATGAGGGCGAGGGCGAAGGAGGCGGCGGCGGCGATCGCTCCCGTCAGGACCTTCGTCCGCACGTTGAGCGTCATGTCGATGACGCGGGCATCGTTCGAGATGAAGAGGAACTGCATCGCGAGCACCACGATGAGCAGGGTCGCAAGACCACCGGCGTACAGCGAGCCACCGACCCAGAGTCCGATGAACGAGCGGTTCCACACCAGGACGGTCGCTCCCACGACGGTGGCAGCCAGCCACGTGATGACCATGATCTCGTTCCGAACCTTTACCCCTCGGACCAAGTCCCCCTGCCCGATGATGCCGGCAAGACCGGGCCCTGTGCCTTGCAGGACGTTGAGCGTGAAATACACGATCAGCGCCTCGGGGATGGCCTTGGTCAGGGTGTAGTCCGTGACCAGCTCAACGGAGACGAAGAAGCCGAGCACGACGACGTCGGCCGCCAGCATGAACTCGTAGACGAGCTTCCATGCCATGAACCAACCGCTGAGCCCGAGTAGTCGCCTGGTGACGTCCTTCGCCGGCCGGGTGAGCCCGAACCACGACACCTGCCTCTTGGCGACGCTCCAGAACAGGACACCCGTCAGGACCGTGGTCACCAGGTTGGCGAGCGCGACACCGACCACCCCACGGTCTCCCACAACCGCCAAGGCCATCAGAACTCCGCCGAACAGGATGAGGAGCGCGGACAACCCCATCCGCTTGAACCCGAGGTTCTGGCCCTGGAGCACCGCGCGTGGGATCGTGAGGAGGGTCAGGGCCAAAGCGTCCAACGTCAGCAGGACTCCGGCGAGGCGAAGGCTCGACACGTCGGTCTCGGGCACATCCATGAAGACGGGGGCGAACCAGGCGATGAGCCCACCGATGAACGCCAGCACCGGCAGGAAGAGCGCCCAGATGAGGACGGCGCTCGCGACGTACTGTCGCTTCCGCTCGACGTCCTTCGATCGCTGCTGGCTCGACAACACCCACTGCAAGGCCTGAGCAGACCGGCCGCTGGTCGCCCAGAGGTAGCCGCCCAACTGCCAGAGGACCCGCCAGGCACCGAAGACGACGGTCCCGAGACCTCGGACCAGCAACGGATTGATCAGGAACTGCACAGCGACGCGAGCGAGGTAGTCCAGGATGGCGGCAACGCCATTGAGCGAGGCCTTACGTGACAGATCGTCCGTCGAGGCCCAGCCACGGACGTACTCGCGGCCGAGCCCTCCGCGCTCCCTCGTGCGGTGGGCGCTCACGGGGTCACGCGGCGACCTTCGCATCGATGAGACGGACCATGCTGGCGATCGTCCCGAAGTGCTCGGGCACGAGTTCCTCATCCTGGATCTGCACAGCGAACGTGGACTCGATGAACGACACGATGCTGAGGATCCCTAGTGAGTCAACCACACCGCGGGTGATCAGCGGATAGTCGGCCGTGAGGGTCTCGCCCCCTTCCCACCGAAGCTCATCGACGATGAACGAGCGCAGCTGGCCTTCGGTATTCACGTCTACCCCCTACCTATTGAGAGGAGCCTTCGGTCCACCTTGCCCGTCGAGGTCTTGGGCAGCCGGTCCATGAACTCGAACATCTCCGGGATCATGTAGCTCGGGATCCGTTCCGAGCAGAAGCGGATCAGGTCCGCTTCCTCCAGACCGTCTCGGACCACGACATGGGCCTTCACGCGATTCGTTACGAGTTGGTCCGGAACCACCGTCACCGCGCATTCCACGACGCTCGGGTGCGCATAAAGTGCGGTCTCGATCTCACCGAGCTCGATCCGGTATCCACGGCTCTTGATCTGCTGGTCCCGGCGACCCAAGAGCGTGTACATGCCATCGGTCCCGAGGCATGCGATATCACCGGTCCGGTATACGGGGTCGCCGAATTCGAGGAAGGGATGTGGAACCAGCGCCATCGCCGACCGCGCCGGGTCGTTCCAATAGCCCTGCATGACGCTGGATCCACGGACGTACAACTCTCCCGCCTCACCTATCCGGCCCCGTCGTCCATCCTCGGTGACGGTGAACACCTCGACGTCGTCGATCGCGGCCCCGATCGGGATCGGTTCCGTCCGTTCAGGCGAGAGCTCGGGAACCTCGTAGTAGGTGCACACGTTGGTTTCGGTGGGTCCATACAGGTTGATGTAGGAGGCGTGCGGGATGAGAGACATCAGCCCTCGGAGGTATTTGATCGGGAACACCTCGCCAGCGAACAAGATCGTGCGAAGGCTCTGCAGCGCCCCTCGCCGAAGACCCCCGCGCTGCACCATGAGGCTCAGGGCCGTCGGCACGGAATACCAGATCGAGATGCCGGCTCGATCGATGAATCGCGCGGTCTCGGTCGGGAGCACGAAGGCTTCAGGAGGCACAAGGACCAGCGCGGCCCCACCCTTCGCGGCAGCGAACACATCGAAGATGGACAGGTCGAAATGCAGGGGGGCGTGGCTCGAGAGGCGATCGTCCGGGCGGATCGAGCACAGGTCCGCGGCCCAATCCACGAACGTCAACGCGTTGCGGTGGGTCAGCATCACGCCCTTGGGCTCACCGGTCGAGCCGGACGTGTAGAGGATGTAGGCGAGGTCGACGTCGACGCATCTGATCGATGGCGCTTCGCTCGGTCGCGCGGCGACATCGGCCGGCGTGACGATCAGGAGCGAGTCCGGAAGGTCGGGCAGATCCTGAGGTCGGCCGGCGTCACCGAGCACGACGGCCGCCCGAAGCGGGCCTCCTCGTCGCACGAGTTCCTCCCAGGCGTCCGACTTCTCCCATCCGGTCACCAGGACGCGGATCTGAGCGTTGTCCGCGATGAAGGCAAGGCGCGCCGTCGGGGCATGCGGATCGAATGGTACGTACGCCCCCCCGGCCTTCAGGATCCCGTACACGGCAACGATGGACTCAAGCGACTTCTCGAGGTAGATGCCGACGCGATCGCCCCGCTCCACACCCAGTGCGATGAGTTGGTGGGCCACACGATTCGACCAGGTGTCGAGTTGCCCATAGGTGACCGACCGCGAACCATCACGCACGGCGACGCGCTCGGCGTAGACCTCGGCTGCGGAACGAAGCAGGTGATGGAGGGCTGGCATCGGGTGTCTCCTCACAGCCCCATCAGGCCGGCGATCACGTTGCGCTGCATGTCTGACGTTCCGGAGTAGATGCGGCTTCCGACCGCGTCACGCACATCCCGCTCGATCTCGTACTCGGTCATGTAGCCGTAGCCCCCGTGAACCTGGAGCGCATCCAGACTCGAGCGAACGAAGGCTTCGCTCACCGCCAGCTTCACCATCGCTGCCTCGAGTGCGGGTGGCCGGCCTCCATCCATCGCCAACCCCTGCCGGTACACAAGGAGCCGCGCCATCTCCAGTCGGACCCGCATGTCCACGATCCGATGAGATACCGCCTGGAAGTGGCCGATGGGCTGATCGAACTGGCGCCGCTCACGCGCGTACCCCACGCATCGTTCGAGCTGACGCTGCATCGTTCCCAGAGCACTCGCGAGGATGCAGCTCCGCTCCCAGGTCATCGAGTGATTGAAGACCGCCATCCCGGCCCCCGGAGCGCTCAGCATCCTCTCGGATGGGACGAAGCAGCCATCGAGCACGAGCTCCGCCATCGGACTCGTACGGAGTCCCATCTTGTGGAAGGGGCGACCGACCGAGACCCCGGGACTGTCCGCATCGACGAGGAAGGCGGAGATCCCGGCGAAGCCGTTCCCCGGATCCGACGAAGCGAACACGATGAAGACGTCGGCGTACGGCGCGTTGGTGACGAACGTCTTCGTGCCTGTGAGCACATGACCAGTCGAGCGAGACTCCGCCTTCGTCGCCAGCGCGAACGCATCCGATCCGGAATCAGGTTCGGTCATCGCCTGCACACCGATCAACGAGCCGTCGCAGAGCCCGGGTAGGTATCGACGCTTCTGCTCGTCGTTTCCGAACCGCACGAGGGGCATCTCGCACGACCACATCTGAGCGTTGATCGAGAAGATCAGTCCGTTGTCCGAACACCCGTACCCCAAGGCCTCCATCGCGATGCAGATGGTCAGGGCGTCGGTCCCAGCTCCTCCGTATTCCTGGGGGACGGCGAGACCCTGGATGCCGAACTCTGCGCACTTCTTCCACGCCTGCATCGGGAAGATGCCTTGCTGATCCGCAAGGACGACATCGTCGTTGAGTTCTCGATTCGCGAACCTGACGACCTCCTCGCGGAGGCGGTGCTGTTCGTCGGAAAGGCGGAAGTCCATCGGAGCTCCTATCCGAACGAGGGGGTCACGTCCGTCGGGATGCGGCCGAGCCAGTCGGCGATGAGGTCGATCGCGGCGTCCTGGATCCCGATGGTCTTAAAACCGTGCACCGATCCTTCGAGCGTCGCGATCTCGATCGACGGCGCGTCGGCCAGGGTCGAGGCGAGCGGGCCGGAACGCGCATCCAGGAATTCATGCCATAGCGCGTCCTCGGTCCCGTAGACGAACAAGGTGGGGATCGAACGCCGCCCAAGTTCGGCGAGTGAGGCGAGGAAGTGAGGACTGACGTCGGGATGCCTTCGACGGTCCGGATGCGCGGCTCGACGAGTCAGCCCGAGGAGCGCGGTCCTTACGTACCGGGCGTAGACGCGCCGCTTCACCGGGTCGCGCAGAACCCCGGCACCTCGACCGAGCGCGCGATGGGCATGGAGGGATAGGTCGCTCCCGGCGGCAAGACTGGTAGCCACCCGATCGCCCATCTCGTAGTCGCGGACGGGCGCCGCCAACAGAACGATGGCCTCGATCCCTGAGATCCTGTCGGCCGAAGCCATGGCGGTCCGCGCACCGAAGCAGGAACCGATCAGCACGAAGCGCTCGATCCCCTCGCTCCGTGCCCACGCGACGACCCCGAGCAGGTCGGCATCGAATGGCTCGTCTAGCCGGAATCGCTGCGCGTCCCCGTCGCTCTCACCGACCCCGTGGTAGTCGAACCGGATCGACGGAACGCCGAGATCGGCGAGCCGGCGGCACAATCGGACGCCGACACGATTGCGGTCGATCGACACCGTGGCCCCGGCGGGGAGGACGATCGAGAGGGCGTCGGATCGTCGGGGAGCCGGGATGGTGACGATGCCGAACAGACTCTCGCCCGCGGCGTCGAGGAAGACCGGGATCTCCTCGGGGCGGCTGTCCGCTCCATCGACGATCATCGTGGCGCCTCCGCCGGGACGTGCCTGAAGAGCCAATCGCACGTCGCCTCCACGGTGACCCGGTTGCGGGCCTGTGCCGACCCACGCGATTGGGTTCCCGGGAACCACCAAGCCTCCTTCCCCTTGACCGACAGGACGTCGACCTCGGAGCCACGGCGCGTCTGAACGTCGACGAAAGCCGCAAACTCCTGGCGGAGTCGCTGGGTGAGATCCATCTGGACCAGGAGAACCGGGGGGGAGCCATCACCGAGCAAGGCGGCCAGATGGCGGCCGCGGAACGAGTCGACGAGCGCTCGGTCGATACGGAACCCGACGACGTCGGTCGATCCCGCCACGTTGACCTCATCGATAGGCGCCCGATCGGCGCCACGTGCCAGATCCGACATCCGAGCGAATCGGAATACCTCTCGGAAGTACTCGTCGCCCTCGACGATCGGCTCCCACACGACGATCGGCTCGGCTCGGTCGGAGGCCACCGCCGCTGCGGTCAGCGCACTCAGGCGCGTACCGAGCATCGCTACGACATCAACGCCGCGATGGACACGCAACCACGACGCCACCTCCATCGCATCCCGGCGCATCGACCCGAACGTGACGTCACGATCCTCGCCGTAGCTGTGTCCGGTACCCCGGTAGTGGAACCGCGCTACCGCGAAGCCTCGAGCGGCGAGCATGCGAGCGAGCAGCACCTCGCGCCGGTAGTTCACTAGGAACTCGGATTGGAGCGGAGGACAGATCACCATGCCGGCGATGGGAGCGGCGGCTGGCGTGTACAGCGCGACGAACATCGGAGCGCCAGCTCCGAGATGGCCGACGTCAACTCGGAGCGTCGCGGTGCCCTCGGACATGACACGGTGCGCTCGCTCGACGAACCCATCGGTGAGCATGGTTGATTCAAGGCATACCGGTTGAGGGTCCACACCGCCTCGACGTCGTATCTGGAACTACGGTTGATGCAGGAGGACCTTGGACCCTTCCGTCCGCGTCGCGCGTACGTCCCGGCCGATCACAACGGCCGCTGCGATCCCGAGTCCGTACATCAGCCAATAGTGGCGATGAAGGACGAGCGGGGCCACAGAGCTCTGGGCCATGATCCCCACCCATGCAGCGATGAACGCCGCGAGCAGTTCCCGATCCGAGCGTTCCTCGGCGACGGAACGAGCGCGGACGACGAGGACGAACCAACGAACGATGATGAACGCGAAGGCGCCGGCCCCGACGAGTCCGGTTTGCGCCAGGAACTGGATCCAAAGGTTGTGCGGCTCGTGGAAGGTTGCTTCG
>Ga0190270_10001758_pt1 | contig 10232 bp, 11 predicted proteins | sample Popmic320T_FD_133748 | JGI IMG/M metagenome (GOLD analysis project Ga0190270, IMG submission 133748) | Populus adjacent soil microbial communities from riparian zone of Weber River, Utah, USA - 320 T | ecosystem: Environmental > Terrestrial > Soil > Riparian zone | place: USA: Utah | collected... | reverse complement strand
ACAAACGATATATTCGACAAATACTGAAAGGAACAAAAGGAAGCCTTGGCTGTTAATAGCTGTGAAAACGGCTAAACCAACTAATGAGTAGCTTGCTTACTTTGAGAACATTGCTACCTTCGGCGCGTCAAACATTCCCGACAGGAGGGTATGACGGACAATGGCGGTGAACTGACACGCGGGGAGCGGCTTCAGATCATGCTTTCGCCCGAGGAACTCGAGGCGGTTGATAATTTTCGCTTCAAGCAGCGGATGCCGAGCCGTGCTGCGGCGGTACGCGATCTGCTACGGCTGGGCCTGGGTGCCGTGGGCATCAAGCCGGCAGCCTCAGGTATTAAATCAGGCGCATTCGGAGTGCTGGACGGCGGCAACGTCCGGACCAGTGGCGGCGACTGACCGCCGGCAGGCTTACAAGAAGCCTGGGCCGTCCCGTCCGCGACCGCTATTTGGCGGCGCGGCGCGCAACGTGCCCGGCATGGCCAAGGCTCCCGACGCCAAAACTCCCCGCCCTGCCGAGCCGCTCTTGCTCTGCTTTAAGTGCAAGACCGAAATGCGGGTGTTTGGGATCGAGCCTGAGAAGCCTGGCCGCGATCTTTACACGTTTGAATGCCCGGCCTGCCTCCACCTCGAAGTCAGGGGCGCGAGCACGGTTTAGCGTCCCCGGATTTCCAGCCTGGGACGCATTCAATTCAGCTCGATCTTGGCTGCCGCCGCGGCGCGTCGCATGCGCGCCAGCTCGCGCTCGATCTCGGCCCGGAACGCCGCCGGCGAATTGCCGACCACGATGGCCTGCTGGGCCGACAGCCTGCCGCGTACGTCGGGCATCGCCAGCACCTTGACCAGCGCCTCGTTGAGCCGCTTGACGATCGGCTCCGGCGTTCCCTTCGGCGCGACAAGGCCGAAAAACGCCATCCAGTTCATGTCGTCGAGCTGGAGCTCGGCGAAGGTCGGCACGTTCGGCAGCGCCTCGGCGCGCCTGGCGCCGGACACGCCGAGCGGCCGCAGCCGGCCATCCTGCGCAAGCTGCAGCGAGGTCGGCAGGTTGTCGTACATCATCTGGACCTGGCCCCCGACTGCGTCGTTGAGCGCAGGACCGACACCGCGGTACGGCACGTGCAAGAGGTCGGTGCCGGTCGCCAGCTTGAACTGCTCGCCGAGCAGGTGGCTCACCGAGCCGATCCCGGCCGACGCGTAGGACAGCTTGCGCGGCTGCGCGCGGGCGAGCGCGATGAACGCGGCCATGTCGGCGGCGGGCACTGATGGATTGATCGTCATGATGTTCGGCACCGCCGCGATGTTGCCGATCGGGCTGAGATCGGCCAGCACGTCGAACGGCAGGCTCTTGTAGGCGGCCGGGTTGATCGCCAGCGTCGAGGCGGTGCCCATGCCGATGGTGTAGCCGTCGGGCTGCGCCCTCGCGATCGCTAAGGTGCCGATCGAGCCGCCGGCGCCGCCGCGATTGTCCACCAGCACCGGCTGGCCGAGCACCTGGCGCAGCCCCTCGGCGACGACGCGGCCGATTACGTCGGTCGAGCCGCCGGCCGCGAACGGCACGATCATGGTGATGGGCCTGGAGGGATAGGCGTCCTGGGCGCGGGAGGGCGCGTCGTGGACCGCCGCCAGCGCGATGAGCGCACCGATGATTGCGCGCCGCATCGTTACTTCCCCTTCATGCCCACTTGCGCGATCACCGGCTTCCACAACTCCTGCTCCTCGCGGATGTAGGCGAGCATTTCCGCAGGCGTCATCGGCCGCGTGTAGCTGGCGATGTCCTGGAATCGCCGCTTTAGCTCGGGCTGATCCAGCACCACGCGAAGATCCGCGCTGATCTTGGCGGCGATCGGCGCCGGTGTGCCAGGCGGCGCCATCAGCGCGAACCAGCCGAGCGCGCGCTTGATGCCGGGAAGCGTCTCGGCAACCGTCGGCGTGCCGGGCCGGTTCGGCAGCCGCTGCGCCGAGCCCACCGCGATCAGCTTGAGCTTGCCGCCTTCGATCGCGCCGGCGAGACTCGGCAGGCCGTCGATGATCGCATGCGTCCGTCCGCCGAGTGTGTCGGCCAATCCCACCGGAGTGCCGGGATAATTGATCGACGTCATATCAAGCTTGGCTTCCATCTTGATCCATTCCGCCAACAAATGCGGAATGCCGCCGCGGCTGAGCACCGCGACGTTGACCTGGCCGGGATTCTTTTTCACGTGATCGATGAATTCGCCCAGTGTGCTGACGCCGAGCGACGCCGGCACCGCGACGGCCATCGGCTGCTCGCAAATAAAGCCGATCGGCACGAAATCGCGCACCAGGTCATAGGGAAAGCTCGAGGCAATTTCCGGCAGGGCCACGAAGCTCGACGACAACGCATGCAGCAGGGTGTAGCCGTCGGCCGGCGAGGTCCCCGCCACCCGCATGCCGATCGAGCCCGCAGCGCCAGGATGATTGGTAACGAACACCTGCTGATTCCACTGCTTCGACAGGCCCTCCGCGACGATGCGGGCGATGACGTCCGGCGAGCCGCCGGCGCCGGTGGTGACAACCATCTTGACCGGAGCGGTCGGGAAGCTCTGCGCGGCGGCCGGTGGCGCGAAAGATAGGGCGGCGCAGGAGACGGCAACCAGGGCGGACAGGCGGCGCATAAATTCTCCCAAAGAGTTCAGTTGTTGCCGCCTCGTCACGACCGTCGTCACCGTATCGCCTTGACGGTTTCCGCGATCACCGGGCGCCAGATGCGCTGCTGCTCACGGATGAAAGCTGTGAGGTCCGCCGGCGTCATCGGATTGAGGGTGGTGCCAAGATCCTCGAAGCGCTTCTGCAGCTCGGGCCGCGCCAGCACGGTGCGCAGATCCTCGCTGATCTTGTTGGCAACCGGCGCAGGCGTGCCCGGCGGCGCCATCAGCGCCAGCCAGCCGTCCGCCTCGAAGCCCGGAACAGTCTCGGACACCGTCGGCAAATCCGGCGCGGCACGCAGCCGAGTGCGCGTCGCGATCGCGAGTTGCTTGAGCTTGCCGCTGTCGACCGCGCCGCGCACCGAGGTGAGCGGATCGATCATCGCATGCACCCGACCGCCGAGGATGTCGGTCATCGCCTGCGACGCCGACGCATAGTGCAGCAGCGTGACCTCGATGCCGGTGGCGCTGCGCAGCCATTCGGCGGTGAGGTGCAGGATGCTGCCGCGGTTGCCGGCGGCGACGTTGAGCTCGCCCTTGCGCCTTTTGGCCAACGCGATCAGCTCGGGCAAGGAGCTGATGCCGAGATCGGCGCCCGCCGCAATGATCATCGGGTGGCCGCCGACAAATCCGATCGGCACGAAGTCCCGCACCACGTCGACCGGGAAATTGGACTGCAATTCCGGCAACGCGATGTAGTTGGTGGCAAGCGACATGTAGAGCGTGGTGCCGTCCGGCGGCGTCGCGGCGACGGCGCGGATCGCCACCGCGCCGCCCGCGCCGGGCTGGTTGATCACGATCACCTGCTGGCCCCACAGCCGGGTCAGGTGGTCGGCGAGGATACGGGTCAGCACATCCGGACTGCCGCCGGCGCCAACCGAGGTGACGATCTTGACCGGGCCGGTGGGAAAGCTTTGCGCGGACGCGCCGCTCGCCACGGCCAATGCGCCGGCGGAGGCAAGCAGGCTTCGACGCGTCAGATGCGGCATCGCTCCCCTCCCGCTATTTGAGCTTCATCTGCTCCAGCACCGCGCTGCCGATCAGGCTCAGCGGGTTGCCGATCATCTCGGTCATCTCGAAGTGGTTGTAGCCCTCGCCGACCAGCAGCGTGGCGGACTTGCCGGCCTTCTTCACCGCATCGGCGAACTCGCGGTTCTGCCGCTGGAATTCCGGCGTCTCGTAGGTGCCGTAGGCGACGATCACCGGGCAGTTGAGCCGGTCGAGATGGCGGATCGAGGACAGCTCCTCCTCGACTTGATCGGTGAAGGCGACGTACTCGGAACGCTTCGACAGCCGCACCGGCTTGAGATCGTACATGCCGGAGCAGAGCAGCGCGCCTTTCACGACATTCGCAGGCACGCCGTACTTCGACCAGTCGGTGGTGACAACGTTGCCGGCAAGATGCGCGCCGGATGACTGGCTGGAGACGTAGATGCGCTCCGGATCGCCGCCGAAGCTCTTCGCGTTCTTGTAAACCCAGGCGACCGCGCGACGCACCTGATCCGCCATCGGCAGCAGGTCGCCCTTGGTGTTCTCCACGCCGACGAAATCGAGCGCGATGAAATGCGCGCCGGCGTTGACGAACATCTCGGCAAGGAAAGCGTAGTCGTTGGCCTCGCGCTGGCGCCAGGCGCCGCCGTGGATGAACACATTGATCGGCGCGTTCAGCTTGCTGGTCGTGAACAAATCCAGCGCCTCGATCGGCACCGGGCCGTAGCCGAGCCGCTTCGGCGCGCCGAGCCGCTGCCGCACCCGTTCGCTGTTGAACACATTGCGCTTGTGAACCTGATCGCGGTTCGGCGCATAGACCATCTGGTCGTAAGCGTCGTCGAGCTCCTTCTGGTCCATGTTCATCCAGACCAGCGGGCCTCTGGCGCGTGCCGTTGCGGTTTGTACCAAGTCAGTCCTCCGTCATTCGAATTTCGTCAGCTTCATTTGCGTGAGCATGGCACGGCCGGTAATGCCGTAGGGGTTCGCCAGCGTCTCGAGCAGTTCGAAGTGATTGTAGCCCTCGCCGACGATCAGCTCGACCGGCTTACCGGCCGCCTGCACCGCGGCGGCGAAGTCGCGCGACTGGCGCTGGAACTCCGGCGTCTCTGCGGTTCCGATCGCGAGGACGAGCGGCGCGTTGAGCCCGTCGAGATGGCGCTGCGCGCTCAGCAATTCCTCCATCCGGTCGGTGAAGCTCACGTAGGACGAGCGCTTGGACAGCCGCACCGGCTTGAGGTCGTACATGCCGGACAGCAGCACCGCGCCCTTCACGATGTCGGGCGGCAGGCTTTCCTCGCGCCAGCCGCGGGTGAGCACGCAGCCGGCCAGATGCGAGCCGGACGAATGCGCGGACAGGAAAATGCGGTTGCGGTCGCCGCCGAAGCTCTCGGCGTTGCGCGTCACCCAGGCGATGCCGCGCCGCACCTGGTCGTACATCGGGAACAGGTCGCCACCCGCCTCATCGACGTTGATGAAGTCGAGGATGACGCTATGTGCGCCGGCGCGGATCAGCAGTTCGGCATTGAGCGCGTAGTCGGCCGCCTTGTTGCGCCGCCAGGCGCCGCCATGAACGAAAATGTTGATCGGCGCGTTGCGGATGCCGCAGTCGAAGATGTCGAGCGCCTCGATCTTGGTCGGCCCATAGGCGACGCGCTTCGGGTTGCCGATCCGCGCCCTCGCCCGCTCGCTCGCGACGTGGCGGCGCCCCACCACCACCGCGCGGTTCGGCGCATAGACCTCCTGGTCGTAGGCGTCGTCGAGCGCCTGCTGGTCCATGTCGAGGAAGACCGGCGGTCCTTGGGAGCGGGAGGATTGGACGTTCATGCCGCGAGTCTAGCGCGGCGGCCGCCCCTTCGCCAGATTCGCATACATCCGGGTGAGCAGCCGCTTCGCCTCCGCCAGTTCCTTGGCCGTGAGGCCGGCGCTCGCCTTGCGCTCCAGCGTCTGCGCGATCGGGATCAGGCGGCGCACCAGCGCCCGGCCCTTGGCGCTGAGCGCCACCACGACCTCGCGGTTGCTGGTCTGCGAGCGGCTGCGCGTCACCAGTCCCATCGGCACCAGGCGGCTCACCAAGCGCGACATGGTGGAAACGTCGATCGACGTCATCTCTGAAAGATCGACCTGGCGCTGCCCGCCGTTGTTGGAAAGCGCCGCCAGCACGCGCCACATGTCGATCGAGAGCCCGTCCGCCTTAAGGGCTTCCGCCGTGAAGCTCTCGACCAGCGCGAAACCGACGCGGTTGAGCAGGTACGGCAGATAATTGCCGAGATCGAGGTGGATACGGTCCTTCACCGAGAAAGCCCCTGGCATTGCGACAGCAACGCTGACCTATTTGATGCAAAATCAACTATTGCATGTACAACAGTTCAACCGGCGCGTAAAGTTTGCCCAACACCGCCGGACAACGGCGTCACGCAGGAGGAGGCGAACATGGAATTCGGCTACTTCACGCTCAGCGACAATCACTACGAAAACAATCCGCGCGGCGCCAACCAGTTCATCTCCGACATCACCGCGGAGGCGATCTACGCCGACCAGCTCGGCATGCACTCGGCCTGGATCGGCGAGCACCATTTCAATTCGCTCGGCGTGCTGTCGTCTCCTGAGCTGGTGCTTGGCTACATCGCGGCGCGCACCAAGCACATCCGCCTCGCACCCGCCGTCAACGTGACGCCGCTGCACCATCCAATCCGCGTCGCCGAGCAATGGGCCACGCTCGATCTTCTCAGCAACGGCCGGGTCGATTTTGCTTCGGGCCGCGGCTACGACAGCCGCGAGTATGCCCCGTTCGGCGTTTCGTTCTCCGACAACCAGAGCATCTTCGAAGAAGGCATGGAAATCCTCCAGAAGCTCTGGAGCGCGGACGGCAAGCGCATTGACCACCACGGCAAGCACTATAATTTCGAGGATGTGCGGATCACGCCGAACCCGATCCAGAAGCCTTTACCGGTCTATATTGGTTCGTTTTCGAAGCCTTCGATCGAGCTCGCCGCGCGGCTCGGCTTCAACCTGGTCGTCGCGCCGTTCGCCGCCGCGATGAGCTATGGCGGCCTGAAGCAGGTAGCCGACCTCTATAACGAAACCTGCATCAAGCACGGCACCAAGCCGGGCCGGCTGATGTGCAGCTACTTCACGCACTTCTACGACACGCCACAGCAAGAGACGGCGCAGCGCGAGCGCCAGATCCGTTACTACAGGGAATGCGTGATCCCGGCGTTCCCGAGCGATCCCAAGACCGCGCCGCCGAGCTACCACTATTTCATCGCGATGGTGGAGCGGCTTCAAAAACTCACGGCCGAAGACCTCACCGAGAACTCCGTGCTGCTCGGCAACGCTGCGCGCATGACCGAGGTGCTCAAGAAGGTCGAGGCCGCCGGCTTCTCCGAGGTGATCCTCTATTCCAACGTCGGCATGAAGCCGCACAGCCAGGTGAAAGAAGAGATGGACCGCTTCATGCGCGAAGTGGCGCCGAACTTCCAGGGCAAGCACAAGCAGCGCCGCGCCGCATAGCATCAGCCAAAACGTCCGCCTCTGCCGACCTAGCGCCGAGGCCCAAGCACGAGGCCGCCCCATCCTTCGAAACTGGGCTTGATGCGCTCCACCCGCGCGGCGTAGCAGCCCGGCGCCGCGTAGTGGATGTGCAGGTAGGCTGCATCCGGATTGGCGAACAGCTTCTCGATCGCCCGCTCAAGATCCCGGCCTTCCACCAACTCCCAGCCGACCATCATGGCATCGGCATCATATGCACGCACCGTGAGCGAGCGGATGCGAAGCTGCTGCGGCACTTCATCGACCTTGTCGTAGGTCTCCTCGCCCTTGCGCACGTAGATCGCAAAGCGCATCCGGTAGGGCGAGTCCACGGCGTGATGCTCATAGTTGGCCAGGATGAGTTCGTCGCCCGGCTTGGAGTCGGTCAGGCTGACGCGGCAGGGATAGCCGGGGTTGCGGTCGTCGGCGGTGCGGCGCACCGCGCCCTGCGCAGCCAGTTCGGTGACGGACAGCGCGAACAGGTGGGTGAAGCGCTCGGCCGGCAGTCCAACAATTCGGAAGCTCATGGTGTCCTCCACTGTTGCGCCCAACATGGAGGCGACACGGGTGGCGAACCACCCGGTTCCTGCACCCGATTCCTAAATCGCCAAGCTATTGCTCGAACTTCAAATTTGCCGCCTTGACGACATCGGAGAAAATCTTGATATCGCCGTCGATGCGGGCGCGGAACGCCTCGCCGCCGGCGCCCTCGGGATAGTACGTGATGGCGCGGATTTTCTCGCGCACCGTCTTGTCCTCCAGCGTCTTGCGCAGCTCCGCCTCGAGCTTCTTCACCACCGCCGGCGGCGTTCCGACCGGCACGAACGCGCCGTTCCACTGCGGCTTGACGTCGACATCGGCGAGTCCCGCCTCCGGCAGCGTCGGCACGTCGGGCAACTCGGAAATGCGGCTCGGATTGGCGACCGCCAGCGCACGCACCTTGTTGGCTTGTGCGAGCGGCACCGTCACTGCGGAATCCGCGAACACATAGAGACTTTGCCCGCCGACCACGCTGAGCATCATCTCGTTGCTGGAGCGGTACGGAATCGCCTGCCCCGGAATTCCGGTCTTCAGCTTGAACAGCTCGGAAGCGATGGTGAAGGTCGGCGACGTGGTCGGGTAGTTCGCCTTGTCCGGATTGGCCTTGCCGTAGGCGACGAGGTCCTTGACCGTCTTGATGGCGTCGTTGGCCGGCCCCGAGATCACCAGCGGATAGGACGACAGCATCGCGACCGGGATCAGCGTGCGGGTCGGATGGAACGACAGGTTCGGCATGATCGCGGCGGTGACCGCCATCTGCCCGATCGCGCCGATCGCCACGGTGTGGCCGTCGGCCGGCTGGCTCTGCACGAATTCGATCGCGATGCGGCCGCCGGCGCCGGTGCGGTTCTCCACCACCACCGGCTGGCCGATGTTCTCGGTGAGCTTCTGCGCCACGATCCGCGCCAGGATGTCGGTGCCGCCGCCCGCGCCGAAGCCGAGGATGAAGCGGATCGGCTTGCTGGGTAGTCGGCCTGCGCCGAGGCGGAAGTTGGCAGCACCGCACCTACGAATGCAGCGATCAGCAGCGTCGTCAGGCGCATGGCCGTTCCTCCACATCTTTTGTGCACGCAGCGTACAAAGGCGTGGATGCCCGCGACAAGCGCGAGCATGACGAATAATGTGGGCCGGAGTTCGGGAGTCCTTCCCCATCCAATCGCTTTCCACCCTCGCCCTGATCTATTGCTTTGTCGTGATGGTCGCCGCCTACATGGCGCGCGGCGCGTCGGGCTTTGGCGCCGCGGTGGCGATGCCGCTGCTCGGCCTCGTGGTGCCGCTGAAAATCCTGGTGCCGGCCTGGACCTTGGTCGGGATCGCCGCCGGCGTGGCGCTGCTCGGCGAGGACCGCAAGAACGTGTCGTGGCGGGAAATGGCAAAGCTGGTGCCGGGCTGCCTCGTTGGCATCGCCGTCGGCCTCTACGTGTTCACGCTGCTGACCTCCGAAACGCTGGCGAAGTGGCTCGGCGTCATGGTGCTGCTCTACGGCCTCTATTCGCTCGTGGGCACGTTCCGCGCCGACGTCAAGCCGAAGCTGCCGCCGGCGGTTGCCGCGGCGTTCGGTGGCTTCGGCGGCGGCATCACCGGCACCGTGGTCGGCACCATGGGTAGCGTGTTTTTCGCCATGTATTTCGACGCCATCCGCCTCGCCAAGGAGCAATACCGCGCCACCATGACGGCGATCCTGCTGACGCTCACGGTGGTGCGCGGCGTCGGCTATTGGGCGGTCGGCGAGTTCAGCCGCGAGGTGCTGATCGCGGCGGCGATGCTGTTCGTCCCGATGCTGATCGGCATTTTCATCGGCAACCGCTTCCACCACGGCATGAGCGACCTCACCTTCCGCCGCACCGTGTCCGGCGCGCTGATCGCGAGCGGCGTCGCTCTGCTGATGATGTAGCTTGTCGGCGCGGCCGGGCATGGCGTAACAGGCATGGCGTAACAAGCGCGAAACGAAGGCGGCGCCGTGCCCAAGGCTCTCTCCGAATACACGTTTGAAGACTGGAAGCGGCTGCGGCCCCTGGCGCACCGGCTCAAAACCGCGCGCTATTGGCTGATCGACCGGCGCTACCGCGCGCGGCCGGCGGCGGTGGGCGATGCGGCCGCCGTCGCCCGCGCCATCTTTGGCCGCAAGGTGCTGTTCAGCGTCGCCTACCAGGACCCGCAGGCGATCGACTGGCAGGCCGCGCTGGTGCGGCACTTCGTGCCGGGCGCGCTGTACGTCGTGGTCGACAACTCGCCGCAGGACGCCGACGCCAAGGCGATCGAGGCGGTCTGCGCGCGCCACAGCGTCACTTACCTGCGCGCGCCGCCGAACCCCTGGGCGAAAAGCAGCCGCTCGCACGGCATCGTGCTGAATTGGATCTGGCACAACATCGTCCGCCCAGGCGCGCCGCAAGCGTTCGGCCTGCTCGACCACGATCTGTTTCCGACCGCGCCGGACGATCCGTTCGCGGCGCTCGCCAAGCAGGACATCTACGGCTATGTGCGCTTCACCGAGCCCCCGGGCGGCCGCTGGTT
>Ga0190270_10001757_pt1 | contig 10239 bp, 11 predicted proteins | sample Popmic320T_FD_133748 | JGI IMG/M metagenome (GOLD analysis project Ga0190270, IMG submission 133748) | Populus adjacent soil microbial communities from riparian zone of Weber River, Utah, USA - 320 T | ecosystem: Environmental > Terrestrial > Soil > Riparian zone | place: USA: Utah | collected... | reverse complement strand
TGGTGCGCGCGATCCAGCTCTACCACGTCAAGGGCAACGGCTGGAACGACGTCGGCTACAACTTCCTCGTCGATCGCTTCGGCACCGTCTACGAGGGTCGCTACGGGGGGATCGAGCGCAACGTCGTCGGCGCGCACGCCGAGGGCTTCAACACCGGCTCGGTCGGGGTCGCGGTGCTCGGCGAGTACAGCTCGCTCGCCGTGACGGCGAAGGCGCGCGAATCGGTCGCGCGCCTGCTCGCGTGGCGGCTCGACCTCGCTCACGTCGACCCGGCGACGACGCAGTCGTTCATCTCCGGCGGCAACGCGCGTTACCCTGCGGGCCTGCCGGTGTTCCTCCGCACGGTCTCGGGCCACCGGGACACGGGCTTCACCGACTGTCCGGGCACCGCGCTCTACAACCTGCTGAACTCGATCGGCGGCGCGGTGTCGCAGCTCGGCCTGCCGAAGCTGTACGCGCCGACGGTGTCCGGCTCGGTGCCGGGGTCGGTTCGGTTCCGTGCGCAGCTCTCCGCTGCGCTGCCGTGGACCGTCGACGTCTACGACGCCGCCGGGAACGCCGTCGGATCGTCGTCCGGCACCGGGCCGACGGTCGACTGGACGTGGGACGCGAGGGCCCTCGTGCCGGGGAGCTACTCCTATGCGATCCGGTCGGGCATCGACGTCACGCCGGCCGAAGGAGCGATCGGGGGCGGCGACATCTCGCTCGCCATCGCCGGGCTCTCCGCCGACCCGGAGACGGTCTCGCCGAACGGGGACGGGAGCGCGGACAGCACGACCCTCACGTTCACGCTGAACACGGCGGCGAACGTGAGCGTCCGCGTGCTCGACATCCTCGGCGCCGAGGTCGCGTCCTTTCCCAAGGTGTGGCGCCGCGCCGGAGAGCATGTGCTCCGCTACGACCCGGCACCGCTTGCGGACGGCGTCTTCCGGATCGAGCTCACAGCCAACGCGACCGGTGGGCGAGTCGCAGCGGCTTCGACCCAGCTCGCGGTCACGCGGACGCTCGGCGCCGTCGCCGCGACGCGGCTCAGCTTCAGCCCGAACGCCGACGGGCATGCCGACCGGATCTCGTTCAGCTTCGCGCTCGCCTCGCCGGCCGACGTGCGGCTGCGGATCCTCAAGAACGGCAAGTGGGTGGCGACGCCGTTCGCCGGCCCGCTCGAGCCCGGCGTCCAGCGGGTGCAGTGGGACGGGACGAAACGGGTAGGCAAGCTCGTCGACGGGGCGTACGAGGCGGTCGTCGAGGCGACCGACCCGATCGCCACCTCGATCGCGTCGCTCCCGTTCTCGGCCGACACGCGCCAGCCCCGCCTCAGGATCGTCCAGCGCAGGCCGCTCCGGATCTGGGTCAGCGAGCCGGCGCGGCTGACGCTGCGCTTCGGCACTCGCAGCCTCGTGTATGACGCTCCGGCGGCGGGGACGCGCCTCGTTCCGAAGGCGCCGCGGCTCGGGGTCGTCCGGGCCGTCGCCTGGGATCCCGCCGGCAACAAGAGCATTCCGGCGTCGAAGCGCTGACGCCGCACGAGTCCGTAGACTCGGCGGGTGCAACCGCCCGTGCGCAGATCGCGTCCAATCGGTCAGGACCTCCGGCACGACGAGCCGCTGGTCTACGAGAGGCTGAGCGACCCGATTCTGGTGAAGAGAGCGAAGGACGGCGACCGGCACGCCCTGGCGGCCCTCTGCGAGCGGCACGCGCCGCGGGTCGAGCGACTCGCACGACATCTCTTGCGCGACGGCGAGGACGCCCGCGACGCGGCGCAGGACGCACTCGCGAAGCTGTGCGTCAAGCTGCCTCAATTCCGCGGCGAGTCGTCGTTCTCCACCTGGCTGCACCGGCTGACCGTGAACGCGTGCCGTGACGTGGCCCAACGCCAGCTCGCCCGGCGCTGCGAGCCGCTCGTCGAGGATCGTCGCGAGGCGAGCGACGGTGACCCCGCCCGGGCGGCGGAGGACTCCGAGCTGCGGGCCGAGCTCGGCGCCCATCTCGCCGAGATCGCGCCGGCGCAGGCGAAGGTGGTCGTGCTCAAGCACGCGTTCGACTTCAGCTTCGAGGAGATCGCCGGCTCCGAGGGGATGCCGGTCGGAACGGCGAAGTGCTACGCCCACCGCGGCCGGAACGGGCTCCGCGAGAGGCTCTCCGCGTGAAGCTGCCGCTCGACAAGGCCGCGATCGAGGAGATCCTGCCGCACCGCGATCCGTTTCTGCTGCTCGACGAGGTGACCGAGCTGGAGCCGAACCGCCGCGTCGTCGCGCGCAAGCTCGTCACCGACGAGGACTGTGCGGGCCACTTCCCCGGCAACCCGATCATGCCCGGCGTGAAGATGGTCGAGGCGCTGGCGCAGGCCGGCGCGGTCGCCGTGCTCAGCGAGGATGAGAACCGCGGCCGGATCGCGCTCTTCGCCGGGATCGACGACGTCCGCTTCAAGCGAGTCGTCCGGCCCGGCGACGAGCTGAGGCTGGAGTGCGACCTCGAGACCGTGCGCGGCCCGATCGGGAAGGGCAAGGCCCGCGCGACCGTCAACGGCGAGCTCGCTGTGCGGGGCACACTCACCTTCGCCGTGGACCGGTCGTCGTGATCGGCTCTGCGAACGGGCGCCGGATCGGGATCACCGGTCTCGGCGTCCACGTCCCCGATCGCATCTTCACGAACAAGGACCTGGAGCAGTTCGTCGACACCTCGGACGAGTGGATCGTCGAGCGGACCGGGATCAGGGAGCGCCGCTTCGCCGCCGATGACGAGGCGCTGACCGACATCGCCCGCCCGGCTGCCGTGGCTGCGCTCGAGGACTCCGGCACTCGCCCCGACGAGATCGACCTGCTCATCTGCGCCACCGTCACCCCGGACATGATGTTCCCGACGAGCTCCGCGATCCTCGCCGACGAGCTCGGGATGCCGGATGCGGCTGCGTACGACCTCCTCGCGGGCTGCACCGGCTTCGTGTACGCGATCGCGCAGGCGTACGGGATGCTCGCAGCCGGGCTCGTGAACAAGGCGCTCGTGGTCGGCGGCGACGTCCTCTCGAAGATCCTCGACTGGGAGGACCGCTCGACGCTCGTGCTTTTCGGCGACGGGGCCGGCGCGGTCGTGCTCGAGCGGGTCGACGAGGGCGGCTTCCTCGGGTTCGAGCTCGGCGCGGACGGCGGCGGCGGCGAGCACCTCTGGCTGCCGGGCTCCGGCTCGCGTCGGTTCGAGGACGCGGACCGGCTCGTGAAGATGAACGGCCGCGAGGTGTTCAAGTTCGCCACGCGTGTCCTGGTGTCGTCCGCCGAGGCCGTGTTGCACGAGTGTGGCCGCACGGTCGACGAGGTCGACGTCTACGTGCCGCATCAGGCGAACAAGCGGATCATCGACCACGCCTCGCGCAAGCTCGGGATCCCCGAGGAGAAGGTCGTCGTGAACGTCGACCGCTACGGGAACACCTCCTCGGGGTCGATCCCGCTCGCGCTCGCCGACGCGGCCGCCGACGGGCGTCTCCGCGAGGGAGAATTGGTGTTGATGACCGGAATGGGAGCGGGCCTCACCTGGGGCTCCGCATTGATCGAGTGGAATCGGGGAGGAGTAGCCGCGTGACCAAGATCGCCTTCATGTTCCCGGGCCAGGGCTCGTACGAGGCCGGGATGGGACGTGACGTCGCCGAGGCCGTGCCCGAGGCGATGGCCGTCTACGAGGCCGGCAGCGCCGCCTCGGGCCTCGACCTGCGCCAGATCTGCTTCCACGATCCGGTCGAGAACCTCCTCGACACGAAGCTGCAGCAGCCCGCGCTCGTCGCCACGAGCCTCGCGATCCACGAGGCGATCCGCACGCGCGGGATCACGCCGGACTTCGTCGTCGGTCACTCCGTGGGCGAGTTCGCCGCGCTCGGCGCCGCGAGGTCGATTCCGGCCGACGAGGCGATCCGGCTCGTGACGCAGCGAGGGATCGCGATGGCCGAGGCGGCACAGGAGCGGCCCGGCTCGATGGCCGCGATCCTCGGTCTGGCGGACGAGGTCGTGGAGGGCCTCTGCAGGAAGATCTCGAACGTCTGGCCGGCGAACTACAACTGCCCGGGTCAGATCGTCATCTCCGGCGAGGACGACGCGGTCGGCGAGTGCTGCGCCGAGGCGGAGCGAGAGGGTGCGCGCCGCGCCGTCCGGCTGCGCGTGTCCGGCGCTTTCCATTCGCCGCTCGTCGAGCGTGCCGCCGACAAGCTGCGCCCGGCGGTGGAGAAGATCCACTTCGCCGACCCGCGGACCGCGTTCATGTCCACGGTGACGGCGAAGCTCGAGGACGCCGCGCATTATCGCGAGCTGCTCGTGCGCCAGCTGACGGCGCCGGTCAAGTTCACGCAGGCGGCCCGCGAGCTGGTCGGCAAGGGCGTGACCGTCTTCGTCGAGGTCGGCCCCGGCAACGTGCTCAGCGGTTTACTGAAGAGGATCGATCGCGGCGTGAAGACCATCGCCGTCAACGACCTCAAGTCCCTGAACGAGCTCGAGGACGCACTTGCCTGAGTTCGCGTCGCTCGAGGGGAAGACCGCCCTCGTCACCGGCGCGTCGAAGGGAATCGGGAAGGCGATCGCGACCGAACTGGCGGCCGCCGGCGCGTCCGTGGTCGTCGGCTACCGCTCGGGCAAGGAGGACGCGGAGGCGCTCGCCGGCGAGCTCGGCGGCCGCGCGATCCAGGCCGACGTCTCGAACGTCGACGACGCGAAGCGGCTCGTCGAGGAGGCAGGCGACCTCGACATCCTCGTCAACAACGCCGGCCTCACGCGCGACGGGCTGCTCGCACGCATGTCCGACGACGACTGGCGGACGGTGATCGACACGAACCTCGCGTCGGTCTTCTACACCTGCCGGGCGGTGACGCGGCCGATGATGAAGAGGCGGGCCGGCTCGATCGTCAACATCTCCTCGATCGTCGGCGTCCACGGCAACTGGGGCCAGACGAACTACGCGGCGTCGAAGGCCGGGATCATCGGCTTCACGAAGTCGCTGGCGCGGGAGCTCGGCTCGCGCAACATCCGCGCGAACGTGGTCGCGCCCGGCTACGTGAAGACGCAGCTGACGGACGTGCTCCCCGAGGAGGCGACGGGGACGATGCTCGAGCAGACGCCGCTCGGGCGGCTGGGCGATCCGGAGGACGTGGCCGGAGCGGTACGCTTCCTCTGCTCCGACGCCGCCTCGTTCATCACGGGCGAGGTGCTGCTCGTCGACGGCGGACTGGGGATGTGATGGCGGGAGACAACGGAAGAAGACGCGTCGTCGTGACCGGGCTCGGCATGGTGACGCCGCTCGGGAACGACGTCGAGACCTCCTGGTCGAACCTGACCGCGGGCGAGTCCGGCGCGGCCGAGATCCAGCAGTTCGACGCGAGTGAGTTCCCGGTCCACTTCGCCGCCGAGCTGAAGGACTTCGACCCGACTGTGTGGATCGACCGCAAGCAGGCTCGGCGCATGGATCGCTTCGCGCAGATGGTCGTCGCCGCGGCGCGCCAGGCCGAGGCCGACTCGGGGATCGAGATCGCGAAGGAGTCACCCCGGATCGGTGCGTCGATCGCCACCGGGATCGGCGGTCTCGGCGCGTTCCAGGACTGCTACCAGACGCTGATGGACCGCGGCCCGGAGCGGATCAACCCGTTCTCGATTCCCGCGATCATCCCGAACATGGGCGCGGGCTGGGTCTCGATGGAGCTCGGCACGCAGGGCCCGCTCTCCTCCCAGTGCACCGCGTGTGCCGCGTCGAACATGGCGATCGGCGAGGGCGCCGATGCGATCCGCCTCGACCGCGCCGACATGATGTTCTGCGGCGGCACCGAGGCCGGGATCACGCGCGTCGGCATCGCCGGCTTCGGCGCCATGCGAGCGCTCTCGCGCCGCAACGAGGATCCGAAGGGCGCGTCGCGGCCGTTCGACGCCGGCCGCGACGGCTTCGTCATGGGCGAGGCTGGCGGCGTCGTCGTGCTGGAGGAGCTCGAGCACGCGAAGGCGCGCGGGGCGAAGATCTACGCCGAGCTGATCGGCTACGGCGTCTCTTCGGACGCGAACCACATCACCGAGCCCGACCCGTCCGGCACGAACCCGGCCCGGGCGATGACGATGGCGTTCGCCGACGCGGGCATCGACCCGTCCGAGGTCGGCTACATCAACGCGCACGGCACCTCGACGCCGCTCGGCGACGCGAGCGAGACGCGCGTGATCAAGCTCGCGGTCGGCGAGGAGAACGCGGCCAACATCCCGGTCTCCTCGACCAAGGGCGCGACCGGGCACTGTCTCGGCGCCGCGGGTGCGATCGAGGCGATCTTCACGGTCCTCGCGACCGAGCGCGGCATCCTGCCGCCGACGATCAACTACGAGGACCCGGACCCCGAGTGCGACCTCGACTACATCCCGAACGAGGCGCGCGAGTCGGACATCCAGGTCGGCGTCTCGAACTCGTTCGGCTTCGGCGGGCACAACGCCTGCGTCGTGTTCCGCAAGCACGACGAGTGATCCGGCCGGCCGAAGCCGGCGACGCGGCCGCGGTCGCCGAGATCTGGCGCGACGGTTGGCGCGATGGCCATCTCGATCACGTCCCAGAGGAGCTTGTCCGGGTGCGCACCGACGAGTCGTTCCGGACGCGCGCCGCGGATCGCGTGGACGACACCACCGTGGCCGTCGTGGACGGCGCGGTCGCCGGCTTCATCATGATCGTCGGCGACGAGGCGGAGCAGGTCTACGTCGCAGCGGCGCACCGCGGGAAGGGCGTCGCGGACGCGCTGCTCGCGGAGGCCGAGAGGCAGGTTCGGGCGAACGGACACGACGTTGCCTGGCTCGCGGTTGTCGAGGGCAACGGGCGAGCCCGCTCGTTCTACGAGCGGATGGGCTGGCGCGACGACGGCGGGTTCGACTACCACGCCGCCGTCGAGGACGGAAGCACCGTCGCCGTCCCGTGCCGCCGCTACGTGAAGCCTGTCTAGAGCCGCAGCTCGAGCAGGACGACGTCGCGCCAGCTGCCGTTCAGCCGGCCGATCCGCTTCCTGACCCCGACCTCGCGGAAGCCGAGCGCACGATGGAGCGCCAGGCTGGCGCCGTTCTCGGGGAAGATCCCGGCCTGCAGCGTCCAGAGGCCGCCGGCGCGGGCGCTCTCGATCACCGCCTCGAGCAGTGCACGGCCGACACCGCGTTCGCGGGCACGCTCGGCGACGTAGACGCTCTCTTCCCCGACGCCGCGGTAGACCGCCCGGCGCGAGTACGGGACGACCGCGCACCAGCCGGCGACCTCGCCGTCGAGCTCCGCGACGAAGCGGTGCGCGGGGAGGTGCGCCGCGTCCCACTCCTCCCAGCTCGGGACGGTCGTCTCGAAGGTCGCGTGACCGGTGGCGATTCCCTCTGCGAAGACGGCGGCGACGGCGGAATAGTCGCCGGGTTCGAGCGGGCGCACGCGCACGGGTCAACAGTAAGCTCCCGGCCATGTCCCGGTGGGCGACCTTCGACTGCTACGGCACCCTGATCGACTGGAACTCCGGCATCGGAACGGTGCTCGAGCAGCTCTACGGCGCCGAGCAGGCACCGACGCTGCTGCGCCGCTACCACGAGCTCGAGCCCGAGGTGCAGGGCGAGGGCTACCGCACCTACAGCGAGGTGCTGGCGTTGACGCTCGAGCGGCTCGCCAGCGAGGTCGGCTACGGGATTCCGGAGGGCGAGGGAGGCGCGCTCGCACAGTCCCTCCCCAACTGGCCGCCGTACCCCGAGGCGCCGAAGGCCCTCGAGGAGCTCCGGCGCCGGGGCTGGAGCCTCGCGATGCTCTCGAACATCGATCACGCGCTGATGGTGGAGTCGGAGAAGCGGCTCGGGGTGCCGTTCGACCTGATCGTGACGGCCGAGGACGTTCGCTCCTACAAGCCCGCCCCGGGCCACTGGGAGCGCTTCTTCGAGACGACGACGGCCGAGCAGGCACGCCACGTCCACGTCGGCGCGAGTGCCTACCACGACGTCGCGCCCGCGAAGGAGCTCGGGCTGAAGACCGTGTGGATCAGCCGCGGCGGCGCCGACTCGTTCGCACACACGGCCGACGCCGAGCCCGATCGGGAACTGCCGGACCTGTCCGCCCTGCCGGACACGCTCGACGAGCTCGTTCCGGCATGACGCTCCGGCCGCCGCGTGACGACGACTTCGATGCGATGCTGGAGCTGATGAACGCCCATCAGCTGGCGGCCTTCGGGGAGGCGGACGCGACCGCCGAGGAGCTGCGGCTCTGGCTGACGACGCCGTACGTCGAGGTCGAGAGCGACATTCGCGTGCTGGAACGGGACGGCCGGCTGATCGGCTACGCCGACGTCGACGCCACGCGCGAGGAGCCGCCGCTCTGGTGGTGCGACGTGAAGGTCGATCCGCAGGCGGACGCGAACGAGGTCGTGCCGACGCTCGTCTCGTGGCTGGAGGAGCGGGCAGAGCGGGGCCGCCTCCGTGTCTGGACGTCCGAGGACGACCGGCGGATCACCGACGCGTTCACCGCGCTCGGCTTCGCGCCGGCCCGGCACTCCTATCGGATGACGATCGATCTCGACGGGGAGCCAGGGCAGCCGGTTTGGCCGGAGGGGATCGGCGTGCGACCGGTGCGCGAGGACGAGCACCGGCTCGTCTTCGACGCCGTCGTCGAGGTCTGGCGCGACACCTCCGATCCGATCGACGAGACGTTCGACGAGTGGGCGCACTGGACGACCAGGAGCGAGACGTTCGACCCCTCGCTGTGGTTCCTCGCGTTCGCGGGCGACGAGCTCGCCGGGTTCTCGCTCTGCAGGCAGAGCCCGACCGACCCGAACGTCGGCTATGTCGGCACGCTCGGCGTCCGCCGCCCGTGGCGCAAGCAGGGCCTCGGCGAGGCGCTGCTCCTCCATTCGTTCGCTGCGTTCCGAGGGCGTGGCTGGTCGCGCGGAACGCTCGGCGTCGATGCGTCGAGCCCGACCGGCGCTACCCGCCTCTACGAGCGGGCCGGGATGCGCGTCTACCGGGACACCGCCTTCTTCGAGCGGCCGGTTCGGGCATGAGCCGGCTGCGTGCTCGCTGCCCCGACTGCCGCACGCTGACGGCGGTCGCGCTCGGGCCCGACTACCAGTGTCACGCCTGCGGGCGCGAGTTCGCGGCGGGTCTCGTCCGCGTCCCCCGCGCGTGGGGCGCCGGCGGCGAGACGATGGCCGACGCCGCGCACACCGGGCTGCCGTACCCCGAGGCCGCGGTGATCGAGGCGGACACGCTCGCCGAGCAGAACCTCCTCCTCGCGAGCGAGCTGCCCGACCGGCCGATCGTGCTCGGCGGCTGCTGCTGCTCCCACGTCGGCGCGATCGAGGCGCTCTCTGCCGGTGAGGAGTGTCTCGCGGTCGTCTGGATCGACGCGCACGGTGACCTGAACACGCCCGAGACGTCGCCGTCCGGAAACGCGTGGGGAATGCCGCTGCGGATGGTGATCGACGACGGCGCCGTCCTGCCGCGCAACGTCGCGCTCGTCGGCGCCCGCAATCTCGACCCGCCCGAGATCGAGTTCATCGAGGCTTCCGGGGTCCAGACGGGCGAGGGTGCGATCGAACGGGCGCTCGAGGGGGCGGACGCCGTCTACGTCGCGCTGGACTGCGACGGTTTCGACCCGGCCGACCTGTCCGTCTTCATGCCCGAGCCGGACGGCCTTCGGCTCGCTGAGGTCGAGGAGCTGCTCGCGGAGCTCGCGTCGCGCACCCGTGTGGCCGGGCTCGGCCTCACCGGGCTCGTCCGCGACGAGTCGAACGAGCCGAAGCTCGCCCGGCTCGCGGCCGCTCTCGGGCTGTAGCGCTTGTAACCCTGCCGCACAGGCGCGGGTCTAAGATCGCACGATGTCCGAATCGACCCGGATCGACGTCTCGATCGAGCACAAGCAGGCACCGGAGCCGCCGCCGAAGAAGCACCCGAACACCTGCCCCGGCTGCGGCTCGCACTATCGCGACGACGAGCTCGCCGCCAACCTGCGCGTTTGCACGCAGTGCGGCCACCACTTCCCGGTCAAGGCGCGTGAGCGGATCGAACAGCTCGCGGACGCGGGCAGCTTCGCCGAGGAGGCGACCGAGCTGCGCTCCGCCGACCCGCTTGGGTTCTTCGACCTGCGCGCCTACAAGGAGCGGCTCGCTGAGGCGGAGGTGGCGACCGGCCTCGGCGACGCGCTGGTCGTCGGTGCGGCGACGATCGAGGACAACCCCTGTGAGCTGGCGGTGATGGATTTCTCGTTCATGGGCGGCTCGATGGGCTCCGTCACGGG
>Ga0190270_10001756_pt1 | contig 10240 bp, 9 predicted proteins | sample Popmic320T_FD_133748 | JGI IMG/M metagenome (GOLD analysis project Ga0190270, IMG submission 133748) | Populus adjacent soil microbial communities from riparian zone of Weber River, Utah, USA - 320 T | ecosystem: Environmental > Terrestrial > Soil > Riparian zone | place: USA: Utah | collected... | reverse complement strand
GTCGCCACGTTGGCGACGCCGATCAACGCGCCGTTGGCGCCGAGCTGGTAGCTCTCGGCGACGAAGCGGTCGTTGCCGGTGAGCACGCGCATGACGGCTTTGTCGGCATGCAGCCGCTTAACCGTGTCGGTGAACAGATTGATATCGAAAGACGCTTCCTTGAAGGCGACGACGTTATCCAAGCGGGCGATACGGCAAATCGTGTCGGCATCGTAGTAGTAGCTTTTAACCGGAATTTGGAAAAGCACGACGGGCAATTTCGTCTCGCGCGCGAGATCTTCGAAGAAACGCACTTTGAGATTGGGATCGACTTTGCCCCAGGCGAACAGCAGCGGAGGAAAGATCATGACGCCGTCGACGGCAAGATTTTCCAGATCGCCCATGAGCGCGACCGCTTCGTCGGTGGACTGGGGCGCGATGGCGGCGATGTGAACTTTACCGGCGGCGCGCGCCGCTTTGCCGCAAACTTCGTAGACTCTTCGTTTCTCGTCGAGGCTGAGCACCGGACTCTCGCCGATGCGCGCGCAGGAAACCAGGCCGGCAACGCCGGGCAGGGACGCGAAGTGTTGGGTAAGGCGCGCTAGACTGTCTGGGTCTAAGGAACCGTCGTGGTTAAACGGCGTGACGTACGGGATAAATAGGCCACCGAAACGTTCGTGGTTAGTTGCCATGTGGCTCCTCCGCTGAATGCGGTTGAAATTATTACCACTCCAAGTAGAACAGAATGCGACGACTGGTTCAAGTTGAGTTTGCCGAGGAGTGCGTCCAAAAATGAACAAAATCATTTCCTGCCAGGAACTCGCAACGTTGGTGGCGTCGGACGGCTTGTTCGCTGTCTTCGACGTGCGCGAGCGCGGCGAGTACAACGATTGCCAAATTCCCAACACGACTTCGCTGCCACGCAGCCAGATCGAGTTTCGTATCGCCGAGTTACTACCCAGCCGCTCCATTCCAGTTGTCGTCTATGACGAGGGCGGCAAGCGCGCGGAGGTCGCTGCCGAGACATTGACGCACCTTGGCTATGCGCAGGTTTCAATTCTCGATGGCGGCTTGACGGCGTGGCGGAATGAAGGCCGGGAAATCGTTAGCGGCGTCAACGTGCCGAGCAAGGCGTTTGGCGAGCATGTGCACCATGATCGAAACGTGCCGGACTTGGCGCCGGAAGAATTGAAAAACTTGATTGACAGCAATGCTGAGTTAACGATTCTCGACGTGCGTACGCCGGAAGAGTTCGGCAGGTTTTGCATTCCCGGTGGTTTGAATGTTCCCGGTGGCGATTTGATTCTTTGGGCTGATGAATTGCGACACAAACCCACGGTCATCGTCAACTGCGCCGGCCGCACGCGTAGCATCATTGGCACCGCCGCGCTGTGGCGCCTGGGCTTGACCAACGTGCGCGCGCTTCGCAACGGCACCATGGGTTGGCTGCTGGCGGGATTTCAATTGGAAACTCGGCCATTGCGTCGCGGACCAGTGGCGAATTCGGACAGCAGAGTGCGGGCACTCACAACAGCTCTCAGTATTGCGGCGGAAGAGAAGCTAACGTGGATCACGGTCGAAGATTTCGATCGTTTGATTAAAGAATCGCGCGCGACTGTCGCCTATCTTATCGATGTCCGGTCTGAAGATGAATTTGCCGCCGCTCATATCGCCGGCTCGATCAACGTGCCCGGCGGACAGGCGGTGCAGCGCGCCGATGATTTCGTGCCGGTGCGCAATGCCGAGATAGTTTTTATCAGTAATCAGTCGGCGCGCGCCGTGATGGCGGCGTTCTGGTATCGGCAGATGGGATTCAAACAGGTTCGCGTGCTGGAAGGGGGCCTGGAGGCATGGCAGGCGAGCGGTCAGGGGCTAGTTGCTGGCATATCGATGGCGGAACCGTCGAGCTTCAGTGCGGCGCAGCGTAGTACGCAATATATCGATGGCGCAAAACTGCAAAACCATATCGATAGTGGATCGTACACGGTGCTCGATGTTAGCACGAGTCTTGAACATGAAACTGCCCATGTGCCGGGTGCCAAGTGGATATCTCGTGGCTGGATTGACATCAAGTTGCCGGAGCTGATCGCTGATCGCGCTCAAAAAATTATTTTGACGTGCCGCGATGGACGGCAATCGACTTTCGCAGCGCAACAGCTGGCGCGAGTCGGATTCGCCAATATTTCTGTGCTTGTCGACGGCGTACGTGGTTGGACGGCGGCAGGCTACCCAACCGATTCGGGGCTGAGAGACGCGCTGACTCCGGCGAACGATGTGGTTTTGTCGCCTTCGATTCGTGGCAACAAAGAGGACATGCAGAAATATCTGGATTGGGAACTCACGCTCAAGCACTGATTAGCAATTGTCGTATTTTGCGCTAGCGAAAAACTTAACGGACCGAGTGGCGACGTCGAATTGCAACCGCTGCATGTTGACCAACTCTTTGCCGTAGACGTGCACTTCGACGGTGTTTTTCTTCGTGACATTGAGCATTTCGTGGATGTCATTTTCGGGTGCGAGCAGGGTCGACACCATACCGGCTTGGTTGCGATTCACGCCTTTTACTTCCAACTCGGCGTGACCTTCTTTCGAGCCGTCGTCCAGTCTGACAAAGCGGGTTTCTTGCAGCTCGTTTTCGAGCACGCCGACCAATCCCCAAGTGTCATGATTGTGCGCCTTGGCATTATCGCCGGGCCCCCAAACTACCGAAGAGATGTTGAAGAGCGGCGCCCGGTGGAGCATGTAGCGGCCGTAGATCTTGCCGCCATGTTGTTTGAAGCGTGGCTCGATGCAGTTCGGATTCTGCACCAATTCCGCGAGCAGCGGTTTCGCCGCCGCGACGATTTTTGCTTGTGAGGTTTCGGCGCGGGTAATTCGATCGAGATCCTCAATGAAGTCGGCGAGCGCGTAACGATCGGCCATAATAAAGAATTACTTTCCACGTACCGTCAGCACCGGGCAGTTCGCCGACGAAACGACTTTGCCGGCGACGCTGCCCATGAAGAGTTTCGAAAGCCCCGTGCGACCGTGAGTGCCGATGACGATCATATCGGCTTTCTTGCTTTTTGCCACTTTGACGATTTGATCGTGGACCGAGCCTTTGAACAACAGGCCCTGAGCTCTGACCTTGAGCTTTTTAAGTCGCGCGATCAGCTTACTCATGGACGATTGGGATTCCTGTGTAGCGAGGTCTTCCAATTTCGTGTACATTTCTGCGCTGCCGAACTCCTCCTCGCCGGCGACGAAAGGCGCGGGTTCAATGACGTGAACCACTAACAGTTCGGCGCGGTTTTGCTTGGCCAGCTTGACGGCTTCTGCGAGCGCCCGACTCGATGCCTTCGAGTAGTCGGTCGCGTAAAGGATTTTCTTGATGCCTGCCACGTTAACGCTCCTTGAGGATGACTCGGTTCAGCTCGACATAACCGTTCTACGCAGCCTGCTTTTGCACGCGCGGCAACTTCGCCGCGTCGATGTCGTAGAGCCGGCAGACGTTGTCGCAGACGACTTTACGCTGAATCTCCGCAGGCAGGTGGCCAAGGTCGCGTTCGATGATTTTTCTTGAGTTGGGCCAGGTCGAATTGGGATGCGGGAAGTCGTTGGACCACATGACGGTGTCTTGGCCCCAAAAGGCGAGGTTCTCGCCGCAGACATGGTCGTTGAAGAAGCAGGAATAAATCTGATCTTTGACGAAGCTGCTCGGATTGCGCGTAAACGCCGGCGGATTGTCTTTCTTGAAACGATTGTAATAGTAATCCCACTGCTGGAAGATCCACGGCATCCAGCCGACTTCATTTTCCACCGAAACGATCTTCAGCTTCGGGTGCCTTTCAAGCACGCCGCAGAATACCAACTCGAAGAGCGCATTGGCGATGTCCATCAGCTTCAAATTCACGCTGCCGCGGTAGCGCTCGACGCCTTTGCGGTTTTTGTCTTTATTATAACTGTGGCCGGTCAGGATATGCAGGCTCACCGGCGCGTCTAAACTTTCGCAGGCCGACCAGAATCTTTCATAGTGGTCGGAAGTGAACGGCAAATCTTTATGCGGCGCCTGCCAGATGAGCGCGCCCTTCAAGCCGGCTTTGCGGCAGCGTTCGAGCTCTTTGATGCCGTTGTCGATGTTGTAAACCGGGATCGCTGGAATACCGATCAGGCGGTCGGTGTTGGCGTTGCAGTAGCTGATCAACCAGTCGTTGTAAGCGTGGAAACAGGCTTCCTGGAGGCCGGCATCGTCGATGGCGAAAAGATCGAGGCCCAGGGTTGGATAAAGCACTTCGGCGCTCAGACCGTCGGTTTCCATTTCTTTCATGCGCGCATGCGGATCCCAGCCGCCGGCGTGTTTTTGAAAGCCTTCGCCGACCTGATGCGGCGGAAACAGCGGCGCCGCGTCGCGATATTTTTCCGCCACGCCTTTTTTCCAAAGGTCTACCGGCTCCATGACGTGAGAATCCGACGAAATAATCAGATCGCTTGCGATGGCCATTGATCGATCCTCCTGAATATTGAGTTGAAGATTTAGCTGCACATTAGTCGAAAGGCGACGTGGCTGTCAATTGGTGGGAAGGCAACAGGAAGACAGTTTGTTACTTGCGCCACACCGATGCGAGCCACGGTTGCTGCTCGCACGGTAGCCCTGTTGGGCGATAGTAATGGCGAACTTCGCTGAAGCCCGCTGCGGTAACCAATTCTTTCCAACGCGGCCAATCGTAGTAGCAACCGTAACGCTCGCCGCTCCAGCCTTCTTGATTGTCGCCGCGCGGGTTGGAGCTAAAGAGCACGCCGTCCGGTTTTAGCGTGGCGTAAAGTTCGCGCATCACGCGCGGCAGTTCCTGGCTTGGCACATGGAACAGTGACGCGTTGGCAAAGATGCCGTCGAAATATTCCGCAGGCAGGTCGAGCTTGAGAAAGTCCTGGCACCAAACTTCGCAGCCACTGTGTTCGCGCGCCATCGCGACGAAACGCTCGGAGCCATCGAGGCCGATCGCTTCCTGTCCCAACTCTTTGAAAGTTATTAAGTCGCGCCCCGGCCCGCAGCCGAAATCGAGAACGCGAAAAGGCGCTGAACCGATCAAACTCTGCAGCAGAGCGTCGATATTCTGGCTGACATCATGATCGCGCGTGTCGCGCCAAAAAATTTCGGCGCGTTGATCGTAGTGGCCGAGGGTGACGGATGAGGTTTTGGCGAGGTCTTTCGGAGCAAGCATGAGCGCAGAGGTCATTTCTGCTGCACATTCGGATTGATCAGTTTCAACGGCTTGCCGTCGAGATAAGTCAGAATATTCGTCAGTGCCTGTTCGTAGCGCTCGCTTAAGATTTCCACCGTGGCGTAGCCGCGGTGCGACATGAGTATGGCGTTGTCGAAACGGCGCAGCGGGTGATCCATCGGCAAAGGTTCGTTGTCATAGACGTCGAGGCCGACGCCGCCGAGCTGGCCGCTTTCGAGCGCTTTGAGCATCGCTTGCTCGTTGATGATCGGGCCGCGGCCGGTATTAACCAGGCAGGCGCCGCGTTTCATTAACGCTATTTCTTTTTCGCCGACTAAACCGACGGTTTCGGCATTCAAGTGGACATGGACCGTGACGAAGTCCGATTCTCTGAAAAGCGTTTCCCTCGACACCGATTCGGCGCCGACTTGGGCGGCTCGTTCCGGCGTCAAGCTGCGCGACCAGCCAAGCACTCTGGTGTTAAAGGCTTTCATGATCCGCGCAACTTCATTGCCGATACGGCCGAGACCGACGATGCCGATGGTTTTACCTTCGAGCATCATGCCGGTCAGCGGCGGCCAGCTTTCTTCGCGCATGCGTTGATTCACCTGGGGAATCTTGCGCGCTAACGCGAGGATCAAGCCGATGGTAAGTTCCTTGGTCGTTGCGCCGGTGTCGCTTGGTGTGCCGGAGATGGCGATGCCGCGGCGGGTAGCGTTTGCTAAATCGAGATGGTGGCTGGTGCGGCCGGTTTGCGAGATGAATTTGAGTTTCGGTAGTTGGCTATACTCTGTGTCGCTAAAAAACGTCCGCTCGCGCATGAGCAAGAGCGCGTCGAACTCGCGCAACCTTGAGACAATCTTCTCGCTTGAATCGAGACGCTCGCGCAGGATCGTGATTTCGGCGCGCGCCTTGAGCTTTTCGTATGCCGGTACGGTGTCGGAAATCTTTTCGAAGTCGTCGAGGATGGCGACTTTAAAGTTGTTACTTGCCATAACTGCCTTTTAAATAAGCGTGCAGCGATTGACGCGCTTGGCTCGTCCAATGTCCATACAATACAAATCCCCCTCGATCTTCTTTTTCAAAGGGAGAAATTCTTGACCACCGCAGTTTCCCCTCTTTGAAAAAGAGGAGCCAGGGGAGATTTTCTACTTTGGTTTGTCATAATCAATTACGCCGTTGCAGTAACTTCGACTTCGCAGAACTTGCCTGGCGAAGAGTAGCCGTCGACGAAGCAATACTCCATTTGCGGCATCTTCGCCGTTACGTGGCGCGCGAAGAGCGCTTTTAAATTATCCACGGTCTGGCTGCGATGCAAGTAAAACGACACCCGCCCGACCTTGTCCCACGAGCTGCCGGCGTCGGCGAGGGAGTCCGTGATGCGCGGGATGATGTTGTTCAATTGTTCTTCAAGCGTTGGTAACACGGTGGTGACTCCGGATAATACCACTATGGAATCGTAAACTAGAAATCGGATCGGCACGATCGGCGGATCGTATTCAACGATTCGCTTGGAGCCGTTCGGGTCGGTCGGGCGCATCGCCAGCAAATCGACGGCAACCTTGGCGGCGGAGTCGAAATGGCCCGGCGCGATGTAGCTTGAACTTGCCGAGCGCGATTGGCCGGAGAGGGTTTTGACGCGCTCAGTGCTGCCGAGATCGCGGCTTTCCCGGTCGCGGCCCCAGAGGCGGCTGCGCACGGTGTGAGCCAAGGACAAACCGTGGAACTTCAGTTCTTCGTTGAAGCGGTTGAAAAGTTCTTGCCCTTCAACCGTTGCGGTCGCCGCTGGCTTGGCTTCGCCACAAAGCTCGATGAACTCCCGACCCAACCATGAGAAGATTTTTTTACGCATGGCGATTACCTCCCGTCATTGCGGCGCTGATACTATCCCAGTGCCTTTATCGGATCAACGGAATCGTCGTCGAGAATGGCTATTTGAAAATAATTCGAATCACCCGGTCGTCATCGGCGCTCGGCCGGCCGCGACCGTCGTGATTGCTGGTGAGCAGATAGAGCGCTTTGTCCGGGCCTTCGACGATGTCTCTCAAGCGGCCCAATTGACGGTCGAAGTGGCGTTCGAGTTTTGCGACTTTGCGGGGATCGTTGGGATCGAGAATTACCCGGTATAGTGTTTGGCCGCGCAGTCCGGTGAAGACAAGCGAGCCGATCCATGGACCTTGGCTAACGAAAGCTGCACCGCCGGGTGCCCAGGTTTCGCTGCTGCCGGAGTGAATGACCGGCGGTACCAATCCTTCTTTTGTTTCATCACCGCGAATCTCCGGCCAGCCGTAGTTTTTGCCGGGCTCGACGAGATTTACTTCATCGCGGCAACAGCCTTGAAAACCACTCGGTCCATGTTCGGTGGCGTATAGTCGTCGCGTGGGAGGCTGCCAGGCGAGCCCTTGGGGATTTCGATGACCGTAGGAATAAACATATGAGTTTGGAAAAGGATTGTCCGTCGGAATGCCACCGTCGGAGTTGAGGCGCAGAATTTTGCCGTTCAGTGATTTTAAATCCTGGGCGTGTCGCGTTGTCTGCGCGTCGCCTACCGTCCAGTAAAGCTTGCCGTCCGGTCCGAACTTTACCCGTCCGCCGTCGTGATTGTTGGCGCCGGGAACGTCGTCAATGAGAATTTTATCGGCAATTCCAGATCCGCCCTTCGGATCTTCGCGCAAACGCACCAGACGGTTGCGGGTGCCGGATGCGCCGCTGCGGTAGCTATAAGCGGCGTAGAGGAAGCGATTCAGGGTAAACTGCGGATCGATGGCGAGACCCATGAGCCCGGATTCGCCGCTGGCGGCGACATCGATCTTCATCCAGGGCTCAGACTGAAGTTGGCCGCGCTCGATGATGCGTATACGTCCCGGCCGCTCGCTGATAAAAATTCTACCGTCCGGCGCGAAGTCGATGGCCCAGGGTGTGTTAAAACCGCGCGCCAACGTTTCGATGCTAGGTTCCGCGGCGGCGGCGGTAGATGGCTGATGGGGCAATCCAACCGCGCAGGCGGCGGCGATCAGAATAAGTTGTAAGATGCGGCGCGCCGTTCCAGTCGTTTTCACAGAGTTTGCCGCGCGCAACATCCAGCCGCGTTGCTTCATCGGCTCCTAATGGGTTGACGGCACCGGCTCGCAACAAGCGGTTTGAGCCGATCGTTTCTCAGCGGGCGTGGCGGCCTCCCACACGGTACGAAGATCAGACGAGTAGGGATAGCGAATGCCGTTCTCTTCGAGAATTTTACTGGTAGCTTCCTTGAGATCGGCGCGGTTGAATACCATAGTCTCGTGGGTGAGCACGCCGGAGGCGGCGAACTTGAAACTGATTTGTTCGTCACGGGTATCGCGCAGGATCTCGACTAGATGACGGAGATTTTTTAGCGGCACTCCATTAACTTCGCTGAGCACGGCGCGATTGGGATCGTCGTAGCCTTTGGTGATGCGGTGGGGAAACAACGGTGAGGCGACGACAATCAACTCTTCATTCTCGAACGCCGGCTGGTCATAGCGGCGCGTCACCAGCGGGCTTGGCTGGCGGCCAAATGATGTCGGGCGTTGATTGCCCAGCCGTTCGAGATAATCCTGAGTGGTCTGTGAAAAAACGAAGGGACCAAAGATAAAAAACCTCGGCTGAGCTTCCAGCAAATAAGGAATCACCAGATCTCGTTTTGTGCGCGCCGGTAAATTGATGTTCGTTAATTTGCCGGCACGGAATACGGTTATGGGCAACAGGCCGTTCTTAGCATGCTTCTGCACGAGATAGGATGCCGAGAGACGCAGGTCATAACGGATCGCGACTTTGCCATCGCTGTCGATCGGCACTCCGCCGATATGGGTGATGACGTCCCACTCATTCAATGGATAGTTTGGCTCGTGGCGATAGGGTTGTGCCACCATCACGCCGTTGACCCCTTTCGGTAGTCCGAGGCGCTTGCGCAATGCGTCATTTTCGACGGTCTGAATCAAGTCGTGAGTTTGCGGCTTACCGTCGTAGACGCCGTCGGCGATGTCATCGAGAAATAATTGGATCTCCTCGACGGGAATCAGATAGCCGATGTTCTGCGCGTTTTGAATCAAGCTAAAGACGAGGCCAACCAGCTTGCCGTCGGACACCGCCGGCCCGCCGCTATTGCCGAAATTTAGCGCGGCGTCGACTTGGATGCGCAGACCGGTGGCCTGATAGTAGTAGTCAGTGTACTCGATGCGCGAGATGATGCCCTGAGTTACTGAAAGCTCGGTGCCGCCGGTAGGATAGCCGTACACGCTGATGTTGTCTTTGACTCTGGGCAACTCTTGGGCGAAAGGAAGCGTGCCGCGGTTGTCGAAAAAAGATTCGTCATCGAGACGCAGTATCGCTAAGTCCATTCCCGGCGTCATGGCTTCGACGCGCGCCGAGATGTAGCTCGCCGACTGATTCGGCTGGACATAGATCTGGCTCGCATACTTGACGACGTGGGCGTTAGTCAGAATTCGCTTGCGATCGATGACAACGCCGGAGCCTTTGATTTGCTGGGGGCTATTCTTGGTCCAGGGACGAAGCAGATCGGGCGTATGATGAGTCGCGTGGATTTTGACGACGAGGTCGCGGATCTTGTCTTGCGCCTCCGCGCGGCCGGACAGCAGGCCACAGATGAGTACGGTAATAATAGTTATAAGGCTTCGGCGCATTGGAACTCCTTCTATTCTAAATGAATCGCTTTGATGACCACCGACAAGTATATACGAAAATATGGGTTGGAGTTAAGCGCTAACTCTATTTCGTTTGCTTGACTGGCGCCGGGGTTTAATCCACCGATGGCGACCTCGCGTCCCCACCTTTGCCTTGTTCGCGATCTACGGTTGGCGCGGATGGCGCTATTCAACTCCCTCGCCGCGACCAGCGAGTCTTTAACAGGACTCTAGCGGTATCGCTGGAAGTATTGCCATGGACGTCGCCCTTTAGATTTCCTTGACAGTTGGACGGCGCCGTCATATCGGTGCGAAGTAACCGTTCGACTAACCCATTAAGACAAAAAAGGCGGTGCAAAATCTAGTTAGAGGAGGCGAACATGTGGTATTTGACATTGC
>Ga0190270_10001755_pt1 | contig 10244 bp, 7 predicted proteins | sample Popmic320T_FD_133748 | JGI IMG/M metagenome (GOLD analysis project Ga0190270, IMG submission 133748) | Populus adjacent soil microbial communities from riparian zone of Weber River, Utah, USA - 320 T | ecosystem: Environmental > Terrestrial > Soil > Riparian zone | place: USA: Utah | collected... | reverse complement strand
TCGAAGACAAGGCCACGAGCGGGGTGACGGAGTTGATGCTGCGCTCGATGATGAAGAGCACGACGACGCGCAAATTCGACCTGATTGCGCACGAGCTTGAGAGCTACGGCGGAAAGATTCAGATCGTCAACGAGCCGGACTTCTTCGGCTTCACGCTCGACGTGATGTCGCGCAACGCCGAGAACGCGGTCAAGCTTTTGCTGGACGTGATCGAAAATCCCTTCTTCGACAAAACCGAGGTCGCGCGTGAGCGCGACGCCGTGGTCGCGGACCAGGCGCGGCAGCGCGACGACAGCCGCCAACGTTCGATCGAATTGATGTGGGACTCGCTCTATCCGGGTCACCCTTACGGGCTGCCGCGATTCGGGCTGCCTGAAGTCGTGAAGGGGGTCAACGAAGAAAAGCTGGAAGCCTGGCACGCGAAAACGGTCAAGAGACAGTTTCCGCTCGTAGTCGTGGTCGGCGACACCGACGGGTCGGCGCTAGTCTCCAGAATCTTCTCCGAAGGGTTGAAGCGCAACGAACTCGATAAGACCATTAAGGCCAATTTGCCGAACTCTTACGCGACGCCAGACGACAAGATCGAACAGCGGTCGCGCCAGTCCTCGACCCTGGCGACCGGTTTCCGCTCGCCTCAGCTTCCGCCGGAGAAGCAGAACGACCTGTTGGCGCTGGCGATGCTGGGGACGATAGCGTCTTCGGGAAAATTGGTCGAAGAGCTGCGCGACAAACAGGGCCTGACCGACGGCGTCTTCCTGATTTCAGACCAGCGCCTGGCGTCGGGCGTCTTCCTGGCCCAGATGGCGACGCTGCCTGAAAACGAACAGCGCGCGCGCGAGGCGCTCGAAGCCGCTCTTGAAAGCCTGGCGGCCGCGGCGCCTTCAGACGATGAGTTCGAGCAGGGCCGCAACGCCGAGATCGGGCGCTACGCCATCGCGCTGCAAGATCACAACGCGAGAACGATCGAATACGCGCGCGCCGTCATCTTCGGACTCAAGCCCTCTGACGTCGAATCGCAGCCCGACCTGATCCGCGCGGTCAAAAAGACCGACATCAAACGCGTCGCCGAAAGCGTGATGAAATCAGGCCAGGCCGGACACGGCGTCGTGCGCGGAGCGGCGGCGCAATCGACCAGAAACTGAGGAAATGACTTGCGCCAGTTGAAGCTCGCGGGCGACCAGAACCATCAGGGGACGGTGTTTAGAGTACCGGCTTCAGCCGGAAAGGACCTGGCGCCAGGCGCTTTCCGGCTGATGGTCTTTGAGAATTAATGGCGCCCACGCAATTCGGTGTAGGGGCGGGTTTTCCCCGCCCCATCGCCTGGGTCATAGACCTGGGCGGGGAAAACCCACCCCTACACCGCCGGGCGCATTATTTTTTCAAATGCCATAAGCCTATACTCTAAAATGTCGTCTTCTGAAGGCTCCTGGCGCCTGCAAGCTTCAACCGGCGCAAGTCGTTTCTGAACACTTCTGACGGAGAAGACGAAATGAACGAATGGTTTGCGCTCACGAGCCAGAAGGAAGAAACAAACGAGGCGGAATCCGATGACTACTTGATCGAAATAACGACTCATATCCGTGAAGACCAGGCGTGGGCTTTGGAGATACTGGGGTCGCACCGGCAAATAGTCCTTGGCGTGAATTTCGATAAAGCGACGCTGATTCGAGAGGCATTGGATCTGCTGATGGAGAAGTATAATATTCGAGTGGCTAGATGGCCCGATAAATGGCCCGGTAAGCGTCATGGTTCAGCCCGATAAATGCAAAGCGAGTTCGACTTCATAAAACGCATTCGCGATCAGGCGGCGAAATCGAGCGCGCGAGACCTGGTCCTGGGAATAGGCGACGACGCCGCCGTCTTGCGCGAGCGGGATGGGCGCGAAACGCTCGTCACCGTCGACCTGCTGGTCGAAGATATTGATTTCAAGCTCGAATACGCGCCGCCACGATTCCTGGGGCACAAAGCCCTGGCCGTGAGTTTGAGCGACATTGCGGCAATGGGCGGCGCGCCCGCGTTTTCATTGCTCACGCTCGGCATTCCGAGACAATCTCGAATCTCAAATCTTAAATTCGAAGTTTTCTGGGAGGAGTTTTTCGCGGGGTATTTCGCGCTGGCCGAAGAACACTCCGTAACCTTGATCGGCGGCGACGTCTCGTCAACGCCGAGCCGATTGACGATTGATTCGGTCGTGATCGGACATTGCCTGGCAGGAGGCGCCGTTCGTCGCGGCGGCGCGAAAGTCGGAGACGGCGTCTACCTGACAGGCCCGGTCGGCGCGTCGGCCACGGGGCTGAAGTTGCTACTCGACGGCGCGCGCGTGAGCGAGGGCGAAGAGAGCCTGGCGCAATCGGCTCTGCGCGCGCATTTGAAGCCTGCGCCCCGCGTCGCGTTCGGCCGGCGGATCGGCGAGCGGGGTTTGGCCAATTCGATGATCGATGTGAGCGACGGCCTGACTCAAGACCTCGCGCGAATTTGCGAAGAGAGCGCGGCCGCGGCGATTGTAGATTTCGATTCCGTGAGCGTGGCGAAGGAAGTCGGCCTGGTCTCGAGGGAGCCTGAAGCGGCGTTCGAGTTCGCGGTTAGGGGAGGAGAGGATTTCGAGCTCCTGTTGACCGCGAGCGGTGATGACGACTCTGAATTGTTCGAGACCGCCGCCAGTTGCGGCCTCAGACTCTCGCGCATCGGCGAAATCGTCCCCGCGCGACAGACTCCGCCCAGTCTAATGCTGCGGCGGGGCGGAGAGGTTAAGCCTCTGTCAATTCACGGATGGGATCATTTTCAGATTTGACGCGCGCGGCCGCCTGCCCTAATCTTCCCTCTCAACGAAGAGGCATTGGAGCGAAACATTGATAGATAGAAACGAACAATTGCAAAAAATATTGCTCCGCCGGGTGGGCGAGGCGATCAAAGATTTTGGAATGATCAGCGAGGGCGACCGCGTCATGGTTTGCCTGAGCGGCGGCAAAGACAGTTACACACTGCTGCGCCTGCTAACGGAGGTAAGACGTCGCGCGCCGGTCAAATTCGAGCTGCTGGCGGTCAACCTGGATCAGAAGCAGCCCGATTTTCCTGAGCATGTGCTGCCCGAATACCTTTCAAGCATCGGCGTTTCCTACCGCATCGTCGAGCAGGACACGTATTCGGTAGTCAAGCGCCTGGCGCCGAAGACCTATTGTTCCGTCTGTTCCCGCATGCGGCGCGGCATTCTTTACAACGTGGCGGTCGAGGAAGGCTGCGCGAAGATCGCACTGGGGCACCATGCCGACGACATCGTCCAAACCTTCTTTCTCAACCTGTTTTTCATCGGCACGATGAAGGCCATGCCGCCCGTGCTGCGTTCAGACGACGGGCGCAACACCGTGATCCGCCCGATGGCCTACATTTGGGAGAAACAGATCGCCGAATACGCCGCGATGCAGGATTTCCCGATCATTCCCTGCAACCTCTGCGGCTCGCAGGAAAATTTGAAGCGCAAACGCGTCAAGCGGTTGATTGACGAATTGCAGAAAGAGATTCCGCACATCCGCCAATCAATGCTCGCGGCGATGGGCAACGTCGTGAACACTCATCTGCTCGACCACAATCTCTTCGATTTCAAATCGCTGTCGGAGGCCGTCGGCGACGTCGCGGCCGAACTTGATTTTGCGGTCTCGGATCACGAGGAAGCGGCCGCCGCGCCCGCGCTGGTTTCAATAGCGCGATGAATATTGCCCATTACGCGTTACGCATTGCCCGTCGACTAAATCAGAACACGTGAGGCCGGTATAGTACCGCGCGCGTAAGCAAGCGGCCGTCTCATAGGTCGGCCGCTTGCTTACGCGCGTGGTACTGTACCGGTGTCCCAGTAGGGATATTCCCTCCGGTAACACTTCATCACAATTCGTTAAACCGAGGAGAAGATATGCTCGCTAAATTCTCGAAAGCCGCCGTCCGTCTGATTTGTCTTTCACTGCTCCTTCCCGCTCAATTCAATTCCGCGTTCGCGCAGTCGAACGCGAAAAGCTCTACGCGCAAGGCCCCCGGCAAGACCGCCGCAGGCACGCTGCTGCCGAACGGCTGGACGCTGACGCCCGAAGGCGCGCAGGTTCCCACGAGCGACCTGCCGCTCAATATGGTCTTGAGCAACGACGGCCGCTATCTGCTCGTGACGACCAACGGCAATGGCGATCAAACGATTAACGTGATTGACCTGCGCCAGGGGGAGAGCGCGCAGACCGTGAGCGTGAAAAAATCCTGGCTCGGCCTGGCCTTCGCGCCCGACGGCAAGCGGTTCTTCGTCTCGGGAGGCGACGACAACGAGGTGATGGTTTTCGATTTCGCCAACGGGAAGGCCGAACAATCGGGCAAGATCATTCTTGGCGGCGCGGATTATCACAAGCTCAACGACAGAGAGCGCGCCGAAGCCCGCCGCAAAGGCCTCGGCGAATTCGCGTTCCCCGCCGGCATCGCCGCGACGCCGGACGGCAAGCGATTGTACGTGGCCGAAAACCTGACGCACAAAGTCGCAGTCGTCGATCTGGCGACTCAGCAGGTAATCACAAAGATCGCGGTCGGCGAATACCCTTATGATTGCGAAGTCTCCGGCGACGGCAAACGCGTTTATGTAAGCAATTGGGGGAGTCGAAGCGTCGCCGTGATTGACGCCGCCGGCAATCAGGTCGTCAACAACATTCCGGTCGGCGACCACCCGAACGATCTTGAGCTGACGCGCGACGGCAAAACGCTCTATGTCGCCAACGCCAACAGCAACACAGTCTCCGTCGTTGACACCGCGCAGATGAAAGAGATCGAAGCCATTTCGACCGCGCTCCATCCGAAATCGCCCATCGGCAGCACGCCTAACGCCGTAGCGCTCTCGCCTGATGAAAAGACGCTCTACATCGCGAACGCCGACAACAACGACGTCGCCGTCATCGACGTGGCCAAACGCGGCAATAGCGAAGTCGAAGGCTTCATTCCGACCGGCTGGTATCCGACTTCGGTGAGGGTCAGCAAAGACGGCAAACAAATCTTTGTCGCCAACGGCAAGGGCGTTGCTTCGGCCGCCAACCCGCAAGGACCGTCCCCGTATAAAGGGCGCACGCCGCAATACATAGGCAGCATGCTGAAAGGCGCGGTCTCGCTGATCAATTTGCCGGCGAAGGCCAAACTCTCCCAGCTCACGCGCCGAGTTTACGCCAATTCGCCCTACACCGACGAGATGTTGAAAGCCGCGCGCGCGCCTAAAGAGAAGACCGCCATCCCCGTTCGCGTCGGCGCCCCTTCTCCGATCAAACATGTGATCTACGTGATCAAGGAGAACCGCACTTACGATCAGGTGCTGGGCGACCTGAAAGAGGGCAACGGCGACCCGAGCCTCTGTCTTTTCGGCGAAGACATAACGCCGAATCAGCACGCGCTGGCGCGCGAATTCGTATTGCTAGACAACTTCTACGTCGACGCCGAGGTTTCGGCCGACGGCCACAACTGGTCGATGGCGGCCTACGCAACCGATTACACCGAAAAGACCTGGCCGACGAACTATTCCAATCGCGGTCGGACATACGATTACGAAGGCAGTAGGAAGATCTCGCGCCCGACGAAAGGTTACATCTGGGACCATTGCAAGGCCGCGGGCGTCAGCTATCGCAGCTACGGCGAATTCGTCGGCGTGCGTGACGTGAAAATCGAAGGGGGAGGAGGACAGGAGGCGACCGAGGCGGCGCTGCGAGCGCGGCGCGAAAACTATACGAACGAAGACGCGCTCATAGGCAATTTCAGCCCGACCTTCCCGCCGTACAACCTCGAAATTTCCGACAACACGCGGGTTGACCGGTGGTTGGAAGAGTTCCGCGAATACGAAAAGAACGGCAATCTGCCCCGGTTCCAGATCGTGCGCCTTGGAAATGATCACACTCAGGCCACACGCCCCGGCGCGCTCACGCCCCGCGCGCACGTGGCCGAAAACGACCTCGCGTTGGGCCGTCTGGTCGAGGCCGTCAGCCAAAGCAAATATTGGGCGACGACAGCGATCTTCGTGCTCGAAGACGACGCCCAGAATGGCCCCGATCACGTCGACGCGCACCGCTCCATCGCCTTCGTCGCCAGCCCGTACACAAAGCGCGGCTACGTAGATTCGACGATGTACACGACCTCCGGAATGCTGCGCACGATGGAATTGATACTCGGCATGCCCCCGATGAGCCAGTATGACGCCGCCGCGACGCCGATGTTCAACAGCTTCATGGACAAAGCCGACCCGACTCCGTTCAAGCATCGTCCGGCAAGATACGATCTGACCGAAAGAAACTCTGTAAACGCGCCGGGCGCGCAGCAATCGGCTGCCTGGGATTTCAGCAAGGAAGACACGCTGCCCGACATCGAATTCAACGAGGTCATCTGGATGTCGGTGCGCGGGGCGAAGTCACGAATGCCCGCGCCCGTCCGCAGCGCGTTCGTCCGCGCCATCGATGACGACGATGACGACGATGGAGACAAAGACCGCGAGCGAGAAAAGCGAAAAGATCGCAGGGGCGGAGAGACAAGGAGACAAGGAGACAAGGAGAAGGGGAGATAGAAGGACTAACGTCCCATCAGTCTCATCAGTCATATAAGTCCCATATCAGGATTTGACAAGCGCCTCCGGCATCAGCAATAAAAGTTCAGGGCCTACTCAAAGGAGGCGAATTATGCTCGAAATTAACATCGGAGCGACTGTCGAGAGCCGGGGGCGTGAGGTCGGGCGCGTTGAACGCGTGGTGTTGAACCGCGATTCCTATGAAGCTACTCATCTGGTGGTCAAACAGGGGGGTCTGCTTCATCCGAGACATCTGCTGATGCCGTTCGATTGGGTGGTCGGATCGGAACACGACCGCGTTCGGATCGAGCGCGCGGATGACGAGATAGCGTCGCTGCCAAACTTCGAGATGCAGCATTACGTGAGATTGGATCAATTGGACGAAGAGCGCGCGGAGCACCCACGATCCGCCATCAAGCCGTCCGACTGGATCAACTACGTCGTTCCCTTCGTCACCAACGCCTTCGGCGCCCCTTACCGCGCGCCCGGCGTGGTCGTCACCGACCAACTGCTTTCGCCGGCCGAAAGCGCCGTCAACCGCGGCCTGCCGGTCGAATCGAGCGACGGACACAAGGTCGGCGAAATTCATGAGGTATTGCTCAGCGAACAGGACTGGCGGTTGAGCGGAATTATCATCACGCGCGGCTTCGTGTTGAAACACCCGATGCGCGTGCCCGCCGATTGGGTGGCGAGAATCGGGCGCGAGCGCATCACGCTCAATCGTTCCAGGCAGCAGCTTGAAGATTGGGAGCGGCAGCAAGGATAACCTTCGACCGGTTTCAACCCGCGGTCATTCACGGCGCCGGGGCAACGCCATGAAACTATGGAAAAGCGGCGCGTCCCGTACCGCAGGTTGTCCAAGGCGGCGGAGGGCTTAATGACTAAGCCGCTCGATAACAACTGAACGCCTCAATAACCAAGCCTCCGCAGGTTGGACAACCTACTGTACGTTTTTTATGAAACGACGCGCGTTTTTATCCCTCGCCGCCACAACAGGCTTATCGACGTTGTGGCCGAGATCGCCTGGCGCCAATGCCCCCGCGATTATCACTTCCGACAAAATCCGTCCGCAAATCCCTTTCGGCGCGCAATGCGGCGACGTCGCGGCTGATCGCGCGGTGATCTGGAGCCGCAGCGACAGGGCGGCGCGAATGATCATCGAATATTCGACGACGGAATCTTTTCAAAACGCGCGGCGCGTCGTCGGCCCTGCGGCCATCGAACCGACCGATTTCACCGCCCGCGTCGACCTCGTTGAATTGCCCGCAGGTCAAAAGATTTTCTACCGCGTCTCGTTTCAATCGCTCGATGACGCAAAAGTATTCAGCGAACCCGTTACGGGCAGTTTCCTGACTGCGCCGAACACAAGACGCGACGTGAGTTTCGTTTGGGGCGGCGATGTCTGCGGGCAAGGCTGGGGCGTCAACCCCGAATTCGGCGGATTGAAGATTTACGAGGCGATGAGGCTTATAATGCCCGATCTCTTCATTCATTCGGGCGACGCGATATACGCGGACGGCGTCATCCCGGCGGAAATCAAACTCGACGACGGCTCAATCTGGAAGAACCTGACGACGCCGGAAAAATCGAAGGTCGCCGAGACGCTCGACGAGTTTCGCGGCAATTACCGCTACAACCTGATGGACGAAAATCTGCGTCGCTTCAATTCGGAAGTTCCGACGCTGGCGCAGTGGGACGATCACGAAACGCGCAACAACTGGTATCCGGGTCAGATTCTGGAGGACGAGCGATACGCGGTGAAAAGCGTTGACCTGCTCTCCGCCCGCGCGCGCCGGGCGTTCCTGGATTACATGCCGATCCGCTATAACGCCGACGATCCGGAGCGAATATATCGCGCCTTCAACTACGGCCCGTCGCTCGATATTTTCATGCTCGACGAGCGCAGCTATCGCGGTCCCAATACGCCGAATCGCCAGACGGCTGCGGGCGACGAAACGGCCTTTCTGGGCGGCTCGCAAACGGCGTGGGTCAAACAACGCTTGCTCGCGTCGAAGGCCAGGTGGAAAGTGATCGCGAGCGACATGCCTATCGGGGTTGTGGTCAAAGACGGCCCGGCCAATTTCGAAGCCTTCGCGAACGGCCCCGGCCCGGCGCTGGGGCGCGAGATCGAGCTGGCCGAACTGCTGCGCTTCATCAAACGAAACAAGATTAAAAACGTCGTCTGGATCACGACCGACGTGCATTATTGCGCGGCGCATTATTACGACCCGGCCAGAGCGCAGTTCACGGACTTCGACCCCTTCTGGGAATTCGTCGCCGGGCCGTTGAACGCGGGCGCATTCAAACAAGGCGAAATGGACGACACCTTCGGCCCGCAAGTGAAATTCGCCGGAACCCCGAAAGACTTGAAGCCAAACCGCTCGCCGAAAGAAGGCTTCCAATTTTTCGGCGCGGTCAAAATCGACGGCAAGACCGAGGCGATGACCGTCGATTTGCGCGACATCATCGGCAAGAAGCTTTTCAGCGTTGATCTGCCTCCGCGAAAATGACTTTTTATTTTCCTGTTTGCAATCTTATGAAAACTACCGCAACAACCACGACCTTAAGTCTCCTGCTCTGTTCGCTGGTTATCGCCGCAACGCTGATGAAGATTTCGTTTGACGCGCATGGTTGGGGCCTCCACGGCCACCAACTGTCGGGCCGCGCGGCGGCGATGAAGCTTCCCGAACAATCGCCGAAGTTTTTTCGCAAGGCGGTTGATCAGCTCAGCTACCTCAATCCTGAACCTGATCGTTGGCGCAGCCGCGACGAATCCAATCTGGACAAGGCGCTGGATTCGGCCTACGCGCCCGATCACTTCCTCGACCTCGAACTGGTTCCGCCAGCCGCCTTCAACGCCGTCAACCGTTACGATTTCACCGCCGAACTGATCAAGGCAGGACAGAAGCCCACGACCGCAGGCTTCGTCCCGTTCCGTATCCTCGAACTGTTTCAAAGCCTGCGCATCCAATTCCGCCTGTGGCGCGCCGAGCTCGACCCGAACAAGCGCAAATGGATCGAGCAGCGAATCGTCAACGACGCGGGCGTCCTGGGCCATTACGTCAGCGACGCCGCCAACCCGCATCACACCACCATACATTTCAACGGCTGGTCGGGCGACAATCCCAAAAGCTATACAGTCTTCACGCGCGAGCCGAATCAGGGAATCCATTACCGGTTCGAAGAACTCTACGTTCAAACGCACATTCAAATGAATGACGTGGCGCCGCTCGTGGGCAAGGAACGCGTAATAGAAAAACCCCGTGAGGAGATCTGGAACTACATACGAAGCTCGAACGCGCTGGTCGAACAGCTCTACATCCTCGATAAACAGGAGAAGTTCAGCGCCGAAACGAAATCGCCGGAGCACAAGAAGTTTGTGAGCGAGCGATTGGCTGTGGGAGCGCAGATGCTGCGCGACCTGTGGTGGACGGCCTGGATGACGAGCGCGCCGGCCCCCACGCCGCCGCCAAACAGGCCTTGATCCGTACACTCACATCAGTACGCCATACATTGATTTGCAATCCGATCTAGATTTGCGCAACAAAGCCTATTATGTCCTGAAGAGAATACGTTCGTTTTTGAAGACCATGACGGCGGCGGTGAAGGCTATGGCCGCATAGATGAGATTCGAAAGTACCGACAGTGTGAAACTGGTCCACGACCAGTCCCCTAGAATTAACTC
>Ga0190270_10001754_pt1 | contig 10247 bp, 7 predicted proteins | sample Popmic320T_FD_133748 | JGI IMG/M metagenome (GOLD analysis project Ga0190270, IMG submission 133748) | Populus adjacent soil microbial communities from riparian zone of Weber River, Utah, USA - 320 T | ecosystem: Environmental > Terrestrial > Soil > Riparian zone | place: USA: Utah | collected... | reverse complement strand
TGGCCGTAAAGCGCGGCGGTGGTGGACAGCATCTCGCGCATGCCGGGGCCGCCCCTGGGGCCCTCGTAGCGGATCACCAGGACCTCGCCTTCCTTGTATTGCTTGTTCCGCACCGCCTCGAAGCAGGCCTCTTCGCCGTCGAAGCAGCGCGCCGGGCCGGCGAACTTCAGGTTGTCCATGCCGGCAACCTTCACGATCGCACCTTCAGGGGCGAGGTTGCCCTTGAGCCCCACCACACCGCCGGTCGGAGAAAGCGGCTTATCGGCAGAACGTACAACATCCTGATCCGGGTTCCATTTCACCTTGCTGAGGTTCTCAGCAATGGTCCGCCCGGTGACGGTGAGGCACTCGCCATGCAGATGGCCATGATCGAGCAGCGTCTTCATCAGCAGCGGAATGCCGCCAACCTCGAACATGTCCTTGGCAACATAACGGCCACCCGGTTTCAAATCCGCGACATAAGGTGTTCTTTTAAAGACCTCGGCGACATCGAACAGGTCGAATTCGATGCCACATTCATGCGCAATGGCCGGAAGATGCAGCGCTGCGTTGGTGGAGCCGCCGGAGGCCGCCACAACTGCGGCGGCGTTTTCCAGAGCCTTGCGGGTGACGATGTCGCGCGGCCGGATGTTGAGCTTGATCAGCTCCACAACCTGCTCGCCGGCGGTCATGCAGAACCGGTCGCGGATTTCGTAGGGCGCCGGCGCGCCGGCCGAATACGGCAGCGCAAGGCCGATCGCCTCGGAAACGGTCGCCATGGTGTTGGCCGTGAACTGCGCGCCGCACGCGCCTGCCGACGGACAGGCGACCTGCTCCATCTCGTCAAGGTCTTCGCTGGACAGCGAGCCAACCGAATGCCTGCCGACCGCCTCGAACATGTCCTGCACGGTGACGACCTGGCCGCGGAAATTGCCGGGCAGGATCGAACCGCCGTAGATGAAGATCGACGGCACGTTGAGGCGGACCATCGCCATCATCATGCCCGGCAGCGACTTGTCGCAGCCGGCCAAGCCAACCAAGCCGTCGTAGCCATGGCCGCGCATGGTGAGCTCGACCGAGTCGGCGATCACCTCGCGCGACGGCAACGACGAGTACATGCCGGCATGGCCCATGGCGATGCCGTCGGTCACGGTGATGGTGCAGAACTCGCGCGGCGTGCCGTGGTTGGCCGCGACGCCCTTCTTCACCGCCTGCGCCTGGCGCATCAGAGCGATGTTGCAAGGGGCGGCTTCGTTCCAGCAGGAAGCAACGCCGACGAACGGCTGGTGGATCTGCTCTTTGGTCAGACCCATGGCGTAGTAGTAAGACCGATGCGGAGCCCGCGCGGGACCTTCGGTGACATGCCTGCTGGGCAGCCTGGACTTAAGATCCGTCTTGGCGTCCATCGACGTTCCGGGCCCCCCGGCCCATCCGCCCGCCAATTCCTCCCGGGAAACAGCGCGCTTGCGGTTACTGTGTCGTTCGGGCCACTGTCCGTTCCGCAAGAAAACCGGAAAACTCGCAACAGCTTGTGAACGGGTGCCAACTGCGGCGAACGGTATGGCCGAATAGCGGCATGACACGCCAAGTCGCAGCCTGATGGCCAAATGTTCTAGGAATGTTGCCGCGCCGCCACAGATCGCATTGCGCTGCAACACGCAGCAAGGACTGCGGCGCGGCCAAGGTCCGGGCGGTCGTCAGATCGCCGAGAGCCGATACGCCGTGCCGTAACGCCCGAAATCGTGGCTGGTGACGCCGTTGCGCGCCGAGCCCTGATACTTCTGCAGCGGCGCCACCACCGTCACTTTGAGGATCGCAGTCTCGTCGACCTTAACCAGGCCGGCATGGACCGCGGCAACCGCAAGGGTGGAATCGCCCGTGTAGATATCGGTCCCCCAGAGCGAACCCTGGGCCGCACCGCGGACCCGGAAATAGAACGTCGCGCCGACCGGATCGCACAGATCGATCATGGTCGCTGGCGCCTCGCCGGCCAGAAAACCCTGGTCGAGCAGCCTGCGCAACTGGCGCGGCGACAGCGCCCCGCGGCGGTCGAAATAAGCGACGAGCTCCTGCACGGCCTTCATTGCTCTGCCCTCTGCATGGTGACGACGTGCCCATAGGGCGGTCGGAAATGCGCGCTGCCGTGCGGCGGCAGCACCCAAAGGACGCCGTAGGGCATCTGTGCGGCTGGATAGGCGATGTCGCCGTCGGTGACGATCAGGCAGGCGGTGACGCGGGGATCGTCGGCGAGCGCCAGCATGGCGGGACCGAGATCGCTGCCGCCATAGCCGCTGACCCGGTAGTCGGCGAGTTCATTGGGCGAGAGCACCTGATCGGACGTCACCGCGGTGTCGCACTGCACGACGCGGATCTGGTCGACCGCCACGGCGTCGCAGAAATCGGCAACCGCGCCGAGCACACGCGGGATGTCGTCGGTCATCGAGCCGGAGGTGTCCAGTACCACGTTGAGCATCCAGGATTCCCGCCTGCGGCCGGGCAGCACGATGTCGTCGCGGTCGGCGCCGCGGCGTGACGGCCGCGTGAAGGTGCGCTCGCCGGGAGCTACGGATTCCATCCAGCGCTGCAGGCTCATTTCCCACGGCGTGCGGTAGAGCCCGCGCAACGCGCTGACCACCTGATGTTGGGCGGCCGAGCCCTCGCCGCCCCGCCCCTTCATGGCGTCCATCGCCTTGGCCAGCGCCAGGCTCCTGGCGGCCAGATCGCGCAGCGCCTCGACGCGCTCGGCCTGCTCCGCCGCTTCGGCCGGAAACAGGTCCCGCTCGGTCTTGTCGTCGAGCACGTCGCCGGCGTTCTGCCGGTCCTGCGGCTCGCGGGAGCCCGCGCCGAACAGGCGGCGCAAGGTGACGTGCTCGCCTTCGAACACCCGCGACTTCGACGCCATCTTGTCGGCGTTCCTGCGCATGTCGAGCACGATCTGCTCTGCGGATTTCTCGCGCGCCCCCGGCATGTCGAGCCCGCCGGCCGGGATGCCGGTGAAGCCCAGCGCCACGCGCAGGATGTCGTTGATGATGTAGTCGTGCGCGTAATTGAACTCGAGCCGGCCTGAGCCCTTGGCGCGATCGTGGGTGCGCAGTGCCAGGTGCAGGAGTTCGTGCGCCAGCACGAAGATCAGCTCGTTGTCCTTGAGCCGCGCGACGAACGCCGGGTTGGCAACCATCCGGCCGGATGCGAACACGCCCATGGTCGGCACCCGCTCGTCGATGCTCACGCGCACGGCGGCCGCCAAGCCCGCGAGGTGCGGCAGCGGCGCCGTGACAAGGCGCAGGCCGCGCACGATGCGGACGAGCGTCGCACGATCCGAAGTGGTGGCGCTCACAGCGCGGTGACTTTCTTGAGCAGATCGAACATCGCCCGGTCGGCGCCGAGCGCGCCCCATTGCTCCACCAGGTCGGTGAGCACGGTGAGCTGCTGCTCGGGCTGCAGGGCGCGCAGGAAGCGGTTCACCGCGCGCGGCTTGAGATGCGACAGCCGCCCGTCGCGCACGTGCTGGCGCACGCAGTTGAGGATGAACCAGCGCGCCGCGTCGGTCTGCGGCAGGAAGCTCGGCTGCACGATGTAGTCCTCGATCGGCCGCATGGCGCCGATCTGCTCCTCGGCAAGCGCGCAGAACACCGCGGCGTCTTCCGCCGAGACACGGCCGAACGCCAGCGCGCGCCGGGTTTCCCGGTTCAGGATGCCGGCATCCTCGGCGAGATCGAGCGCGCGCGACAGCAGCGCCCAGGCGCGCGGCGTCGAGAACGGCACCGGCTCGGCCGGCACCGGCCGCATCAAGGCATCGGGCATGTGGGCGACGACGTTACGGATCTCGGCGCGCACGCCGGTCCTGGCGGCCCAGGCCTGCCATTCGCCGGCATCGACGCGCAGGTGCAGGATGGTGACGCGGTTGACCAGCGCCGAACTCATCGAGCGCACCAGCGCGCGGTCCTGCATGCGGTTGCCCGCCGCGACCACCCAGGTGCCGGCCGGCAAGGCGTGCTCGCCGAGGCGGCGCTCCAGCAGCAGCGAGTAGAACGCCTTCTGCACGTCCGGCGCGCAGGCCGGCAGTTCGTCCAGGAACAGGCAGAACGGCTCCGGATTTTCCGGCAGCAGGATGCGCGGCGGGCAGAACACCGACCGCTCGCCGACAATGCGCGGCACGCCGCTGACGTCCTCCGGCGCAATTTGCGTCCCAAGCAGCGAGCGGCACGGCAGGCCGGCTTCCGCCGCCGCCTGCGCCACCATCTCGGACTTACCGACGCCCGGCGCCGACAGGAACAGAAAGCTCTGCTCCTGCGCCATGCACTGGATCAGCTTCTTGGCCTGACTCAGCGTGATCGTCTCGTCGTTCGCCGTGACTGTATCCATGAGGTGGGCCTCCTGCCCCGGATAATTCGGCGCGATGTGGTGGCCGCTTTCGTCACCGCCAGACCCGGGATAAAAAAGATTTTCGCGCGGAGCGTGGAGCGATAAACAAACGTTCATGCCCGCCCGCCTGCACCGCCGCTTCTTCGACCGCTCGGTTCACCAGGTCGCGCCCGACCTGATCGGCGCGACGCTGCTGTTCGACGGCGTCGGCGGGCGGATCGTCGAGGTCGAGGCCTATCACCACACCGACCCGGCGGCGCACAGCTTCAACGGCCAGACGCCGCGCAACGCCGTGATGTTCGGCCCGCCGGGCGTTGCCTACGTGTACCGCTCGTACGGCATCCACTGGTGCGTGAACGTGGTCTGCGAGGCGGCAGGCTCGGCCAGCGCGGTGCTGATCCGAGCGATCGAGCCGCTGGAGGGCCTCGCCAAGATGCGCCGCCGCCGCGGGCTCAAAGACGAGCGGCTGCTGTGCGCCGGACCTGGCCGGTTGTGCGAGGCGCTCGGGATTTCGATCGCCCACAATGGGCTGGCGCTGGACAAGCCGCCGTTCAAGCTGATCGCGCGTGAAGAGACGCCCGACGTGCTCGCCGGCGTGCGGATCGGCATCACCAAGGCAGCTGACCTGCCGTGGCGCTACGGTCTCAAGGGATCGCGGTATCTGAGCAAACCGTTCCGCTGAACCACATGGCAGGCATCGGGCTGATCTAATATCATTGCCGCTGCGCCAATAGAAATTCTGTCAGTCGGGAGGCCGCTGATGAGGTTCGTGTCGCGTCGAGCTTTCGTTTCCACCATTCCATTTCTGGCTCTTTTTCAGTGTCTTGTTCAGTGTCTTGGCCTCTCTTCCGCAGTCCTTGCGCAACCGCCTGCCCCTGCGCGCGAAACCGCAACCTTGTTCCAGAATGTGCGCATCTTCGACGGCAAAAGCGGTGCGCTCTCGGCGCCTTCCAACGTCTTGGTGAAGGGAAACATCCTCGAGCGCATTTCGGCTTCGCCGATCGCAGCAGAATCCGGCGTGACGGTCGTCGCGGGCGGCGGGCGCACGCTGATGCCCGGCCTGATCGATGCGCATTGGCACGCGATGCTGGCGAGCGTGACGCCAGTGCAGGCGTTCGGTGACGTCGGCTACAACAATCTCGTGGCTGGCGACGAAGCGACAGACACGCTGATGCGCGGCTTCACCACCGTTCGCGACGTGGGTGGGCCGGCGTTCGGTCTCAAGCGCGCCATCGATGACGGTATCGTGAAGGGCCCGCGCATCTATCCGTCCGGCGCGATGATCACCATTACCAGCGGGCACGGGGATTTCCGCCAGCTGACCGACCTTCCGCGGACGATCGGCGGCATGCTCACCCGCATGGAGCAGATCGGCGGCGCCATCGTTGCTGACAGTCCGGATGAGGTGCGCGTGCGTGCGCGCGAACAGCTCATGCAGGGCGCCTCTCAGGTCAAGCTGACGGCGGGCGGCGGAGTATCGTCACCATTCAGTCCGATCGACGTGAGCACCTTCACCGAGGCCGAACTGCGCGCCGCCGTTGAAGCGGCCGACAATTGGGGCACGTACGTCGTCGCGCATGCCTTTACGCCGGCTGCGATCCGGCGATCCATCGCTGCCGGCGTGATGTGTATCGAACACGGCTTCCTGATGGACGAAGCAACCGCCCAGCTGATCGCCGAAAAGGGCGTTTGGCTGAGCATGCAGCCGCTCCCCGAGGACTTGAGGCTGGGCTTTCCGGTGGGTTCGGTCCAGCGAGAGAAGGCGGATGAGGTCTGGCCCGGCATCGCCAGGTCCTACGGGTTGGCGAAGAAGTACAAGATCAAGACGGCGTGGGGCACCGACGTCCTGTTCTCCCGCGCGCTGGCGCAGCAACAGGGGGCAATTCTCGCCTCGCTGACCCGCTGGTACACCCCCGCCGAGGCGCTGGTCATGGCGACGTCGACAAACGCCGAACTGCTGGCGCTGTCCGGCAAGCGCAATCCCTATCCGGGAAAGCTCGGTGTCGTGGAACAGGGCGCGCTCGCGGATTTGCTGCTCGTCGACGGCAACCCGCTGGAGAACATCAACTTGATCACCGACCCCGGCAACAACTTTAAAATCATCATGAAAGACGGCGTCATTTATAAAAATACGCTGGTCAAGTGAGGACCAATTGAGCCTCCTTTGGAGAATGCCGAGCCAAGTCCTCGGCTGGGTCACTGCGGGAATCCGGTTTCTCTTCCTGGCCCTGCTTATCGCGTGGGCTACCCTGGCCATCCATTATTCCAATCTGCCGTGGGCGTGGCTGCGCTCGGCGCTGGCGATAGCCTTCGCGGCGTTTGCGATCTGGGCGCTCTGGCTGTCGCGTCCGAGGCGGACGATCGCATTCACCGTGTTGTTTCTAGGGGTGGTCGCGTGGTGGATATCCATCGCTCCCTCACACGATCGGGAGTGGCGAAAGGAAGTTGCGGTGATGCCGCGAGCATTCATCGACGGCGATCGCGTGCGCCTCACCGGGGTGCGCAACTTCGACTACCGCAGCAGGAACGATTTCACGGTGCGCTATGAGGAGCGCGAGGTGCTGCTGTCGCACCTGACCGCCCTCGATTTCTACGTCTCTTACTTTATGGAGGGGCCGGTCGGACACACGTTCGTGAGTTTCATCTTCGACAACGCGCCGCCGCTGAGCATCTCCATCGAGACACGGCCGGAGCTGGGCGAGGGCTTCGCGCCTGTCGCATCGATGTTCAAGCAATTCGAGTTGATTTATGTGGTTGGTGACGAGCGCGACCTCGTGGGGGTGCGCGCCAATCACCGGCAGGAGCCGATCTATCTCTATCGTCTCAATACCCCGGCCGAGGATGCGCGCCGGCTGCTGCTGGTCTACCTGGAGCGCATCAACGAACTCGCAGATGGGCCGGAGTTCTATCACCTGCTGACCAACAGCTGCACGATCAACATCGTGCGTTACGCGAACGCCGCCGGCCGGGAGGGGCGGATCGACATTCGCCACATTCTCAATGGCCTCGCCGACAGCTACCTCTACCGCTCGGGCCGGATCGACACGACGCTGCCGTTTGACGAACTGCGGCGACGCTCCCTGATCAACGAGGCCGTGCGCGCGGCCGATGGCGCACCCGATTTTTCGCAGCGCATTCGCGCATCACTGCCGACGGTCCACCGCTGACAGCGCGCGTCCGTGGCCCATTTCGCCGCGTTGGTATCCTTGATGTCGATGAATACGATGCCCGGCGCGCGTTCCTTGGTGCAGTCGAGCCGCCCGCTGATCGCGCGTGAGCAGAGGCCAGTATCGTGGCCGGCCTGCGGATCGGCATCACCAAGGCGGAATTGGCACTGCGGGCTGAAGAGCTACAGCGCGGACTCGATCGCCCGCAGTAGCTGGAAGCGCAGCGCGCCGTTGTTACTCTTCAGCGAGATCACGAAGCGCGCCTGCCCGTGACTGGACGTGCTGGTATAACCCGCGAGCGTGCGGACGCCTTCAAGTGTGCCGGTCTTGTACGCAGCGCCGCCCTTGCCGCTGACGAGCAGAGCGGTATGCGGCGCGAAGAGGTTGAGCACCTTGGCGAGGCCGCGCGCCGTGAAGCGGTTGCCGTGGCTGATGCCCGACCCCTCCTCGAGCTGGATGGCCCCTGCAAGGCCGTCCGCAGCGAGCAGTTCGTTCGTGACCTGAAGCGACTTCTCGAGGCTGACGGGACCGCCGCGGCGGTGCGCGCCTATCTCCAGGAAGATCTGGTTGGCAAGATAATTGTTCGAGCCGCGGAGCATCTCGGCGAGGATCACCGTCATGGGGCGCGACTGGCGGTGAACGTAGATCGGGGTGAGGCCCGCGGGCACAGCACCGGCCGATATCTTGCCCTTCACGCTGCCGCCGGCACGCGCGATGAACGCGGCGATCAGTTCGCCAGCGTAACGGACGCTCACCGCGGGGTCCTGACTCAGGCTGATGCGGCCCCGGCCGTTCGGCCCTCGGGCCCGGAACTCGCTGATCGCCAGCGGAGTGATCGGCGTCTGCTTCTCGGCGGACTGAACCTTGTTGCCGCTGCGCACGGCGTTGATGGTGTTGAAGTTCACCGCCAGCGCGGAATTGATGGCGTCGTAGGACCTGTTGCTGTCTTCGACGCCAGGGATGATGAGGTTGGACGGGTAGTAACTCGTGTCGATGACCATGCCGGTGAGCGGCGCCTTGCCAGCCGCGGCGACAAGAGCCGGCGCGAGCAGAGCCAGCTCTTCCGAAATCAGGAACGGATCGCCTCCCCCGCGCACATACAGCACGCGGTCGCGGTCCAGGTAGAAGCTGGTCTGGAAGCGATAGTCCGCGCCGAGAACCTGCATCGCCACCCAGGCGGTCACGATCTTGGTTACGGAAGCCGGGACGAAAGGCTCGTCGGCGTTCTGCGCCACCAACTCCTTACCGTCGGCGTCCATCACGAGCACCAGCCCGGAGGGTGCGAGCGCCGCGACTTTCTCCTTGGCGCCGGCCAAGGCCTGGACCGGCAGCAGCAGGAGGACAAGGAGCAACAGGCGAGACCACATGGCGATTTCCGCACGGCATCAGGTCGGCGAACGAATCCACATCGCCGAGATTAAGAGCTAGACATTCCTTTGGACCATCTTCTTATGAGGCCCGCTGCGCGTTGGTGTCCTTGATGTCAGTGAACACGATGCCCGGCGCGCGCTCCTTGGTGTAGTCGAGCCGGAACTGGTTGGCGGCGAGGAATACCGCGTCGCCGTCGAGATCGTCGGCGATGCTGAGCGGATACGCCTTAACGAACGTCTCCAATGCCTTGGGGTCGCCCGACGAAATCCAGCGGGCCAGCTCGAACTCGGCGGTATCCCACATCACCTCAAGGCCGTACTCGTCCTTGAGGCGCACGCGCAGCACGTCGAGCTGCAACGGGCCGACCACGCCGACCAAAGCGGGCGAGCCGTCGTGCGGGCGGAACACCTGGACGACGCCTTCCTCCGCCATCTGTTGCAGCGCCTCTTTCAGCTTCTTCGCCTTCATGGCGTCCGGCAGCCGCACGCGGCGCAGGATTTCCGGCGCGAAGCTCGGCACCCCGACGAAGTTCAAGTCCTCGCCCTCGGTCAGCGTGTCGCCGATCCGCACCGCACCGTGATTGGGGATGCCGACCACGTCGCCGGCGTAGGCCTCGTCGGCGACCGAGCGGTCCTGCGCGAAGAAGAACTGCGGCGCGGTCAGCGAAATCGACTTGCCGGTGCGCACCTGCTTGACCTTCATGCCACGGGTGAGCTTGCCCGAGCACAGCCGCGCGAACGCGATGCGGTCGCGATGGTTCGGATCCATGTTGGCCTGAATCTTGAACACGAACGCCGACATTTTCGCTTCTTCCGCGTCGACCACGCGCTTGTCCGCCTTCTGCGAGCGCGGCAGCGGCGCGATCCTGCCGATCGCGTCGAGCAGGTCGCCGACGCCGAAGTTCTTCAGCGCCGAGCCGAAGAACACCGGACTGAGATGGCCTTCGAGGAAAGCCTGCAGATCAAACTTCCGGCAGGCGTCGCGCACCAGTTCGAACTCGCCGGTAATCTCGCCGGCGTTGAGGTTGGGATTGAGCGCGGCGACCTCGGCGATGCTCATGGTGCGGAGCGTACCAGCCTTGCCGGCGTCGCCCTCGACCAGGCGTACGCCGCCGCCTTCGATCGCGATGGTGCCGACGAAATCGCGGCCGCGGCCGACCGGCCAGTTGACCGGGGCGGTGTCGAGCGCCAGCGTCTTCTCGATCTCGTCGAGCAATTCGAACGGATCGCGGCTCTCGCGGTCCATCTTGTTGATGAAGGTGAGGATCGGGATGTCGCGCAGCCGGCAGACCTCGAACAGTTTGCGGGTGCGCGCCTCGATGCCCTTGGCGGCGTCGATCACCATCACCGCGCTGTCGACCGCGGT
>Ga0190270_10001753_pt1 | contig 10253 bp, 14 predicted proteins | sample Popmic320T_FD_133748 | JGI IMG/M metagenome (GOLD analysis project Ga0190270, IMG submission 133748) | Populus adjacent soil microbial communities from riparian zone of Weber River, Utah, USA - 320 T | ecosystem: Environmental > Terrestrial > Soil > Riparian zone | place: USA: Utah | collected... | reverse complement strand
GGCGCAGCGCGTCGTCGTCACGGAGCGTCGCGAGCCGCTCGAAGCTGCGTGCGAACACCTCCTGGAAGACGTCCTCCGCGTCGGCCGGCGCGAGACGGTAGACCCGCGTCGCGATGGCGTGCACGTAGCGGGCGTACCGGTCGACGAGGAGCTCCCAGGCATCGTGCTCGCCGGCACGGCACCGGGCGACGAGCTCGGAGTCCGACGCGGCGTGCACCCGCGACCCCGCGTTCTCCGCGGTCAGCGCGACTCGGCTGCGCGGAGTCGCTCGGCCAGTAGCTCGAGGAGCTTCCAGGTGACCTGCGGGCGTCCCTCGGCGAAGCTGCGGAAGCTCCAGACCGGAAGAGCGTAGGCGCGAAGCTGCGACGTCGCCTTCACGGTGGCCGAGCGCGCAGACTTGTCGACGAGCGCGATCTCGCCGAACGACGCACCAGCGCCGAGCGTCCCCACCGGCGTGCCACCGATGCTCACCTCGGCGGTGCCGCTCTCGACCACGAAGAAGTTGAGGCCACCCTCGCCCTCCGTCGCGATCGCCTGATCCGGCTTGAACTCGCGCTCGATGAAGTCGCCCGCGAGCTGCGACACCGACGCGTCGTCGAGGTCGGCGAAGATCGGGATGCCGCGGATCAGCTCGGGGCTCGGTCGGGCCACGGGCCGACCTTACCGCTCCGCGGGGGTCGTGTCACGCCCATCGTCGGCGCTTCCGTGGCGCAGCTCCTCGATCCGCAGCTCGGCCCGGTCGAGCCGCTCCGAGCACGCGCGTCGAAGCTCCTCGCCGCGCTCCCAGAGCGCCAGTGCCTCGTCGAGTGCGACATCGCCCCGCTCGAGGCGCGCGACGATCTCGTCGAGCTCGCGCTGGAGCTCCTCGAACGACCGTTCGGCGGTCATCCGGCGCCCGGCGCTCGGGGGCTCACGGCCCGACCTCCTCGACGCGCGCGCCCAGCCTGCCACGGTCGAGCTCGATCTCGATCGAGCTCCCCGGGGTCACCGTTGCCGCGTCCCGCACGACGGCCTCGGCGGCCCGCACGATCGCGTAACCGCGCGCGAGCGTCGCGCGGGGCGAGAGCGCGTGCAGACGGGCGGAGGCCCGGTCGAGCGCCACGCGGCGGCGCTCGAGGTAGAGACGAGGCGCGGCCGAGAGCCGCTCCGCGCCGCGCGCGGCGCGGGCCCGGTCGCGCTCGAGAAGGCGCGCCACGCTGCCGTCGAGTCGCTCCCCGGCGCGACCGAGCGTGGAGCGGAGCTCGTCGAGGTCCGGCACGACGAGCCGGGCGGCGGCCGTGGGCGTCGGCGCGCGGACGTCGGCCGCGAGGTCGCAGAGCGGCTCGTCCTGCTCGTGGCCGACCGCGGAGACGACGGGGACGGGCGATCCCGCGACGGCCCGGACGACACTCTCGTCGCTGAACGGGAGGAGATCCTCGAAGCTGCCGCCGCCCCGCGCGAGGATCACGACGTCGACGCCCTCGCGGGCGGTGAGCCGGTTGAGCGCCCCGACGATCGCGGTCGTCGCCCCGGGGCCCTGGACGCGGGTCTCCGCGACGACGAGCCGCACCGCCGGGAACCGTGTCGTGATCGCGGCGACCACGTCACCGCGCGCCGCCGCGTCGACGCCCGTGACGAGCCCGACCGCACGCGGGAACCGCGGGAGCGACCGCTTGCGCTCGGCCGCGAAGAGCCCCTCCGCCGCAAGTCGCACGCGGAGCCGTTCGAGCGCCGCAGCGTGATCGCCGACGCCCACGCGCTCGACGGTTGCGAGTCGGAAGCTCAGCTCACCGCGTGCCTCGTAGAGCTGGAGCCTGCCGAGCATCTGCGCCCGTTCTCCCTCGCGGAGCGGCGGCTCGATGAGGTCGAACCGGCGCCGCTCCATCGTCGCCGAGAGGCACGCGCCGGTCTCCGTGTCCTTCAGGGTGAGGAAGACGTTGGCCCAGGCAGGGTTCCGCTTGAGCTCCGAGATCTCTCCTTCGACCCAGATGTCCCGGATCCGCCCGACGTACGACGCGAGGCGCCGGTTGAAGGCGGCGACGCCGTACACCTTGCGCTCGGGTGCGGGGGAGCTCGCCACCGCCTGAGCGTAACCGTGCGGATTCGGACTCGCGACGAGCGCGGCACGGTCAAACTTTCCGCGGCAGGGATCGTCCAAGGCAGAACGAACCAGCGAGCATCATGGCCGAGGCGACCGAGACACCCGTGTGGCGCGAGGACGAGCAGTCCAAGGTCGAGGGCTGGCGTCTCCACGTGCTGATCGAGGCGGGCTTCCCGCTCCCGCTGGCCGAGCGCCTCGCCGGCAGCGAGGTCGATCTGCACACCTGCGTCGAGCTCCTGCGCCGCGGCTGCGAGCCCGTCGTCGCGGCCGAAATCCTGCTGTAGCGCCACCCACGGTGTCCGACTGAAGTCGGACACGGGGCACCCTCAGCGGTTCACACGTTGCGAGAAGTCCTCGCGCACGATGTACTCGACGGCACGGTCGAGCTCGCGCTGGAGCCGTGTCGCCGCTTCCTCGCGCGCTTCGCGGAGCCGCTCGTCGTAGGCGAGCATCGCGATCTGCGCGTGGCGCTCGACCTCGCGCTCGGTGACCCGCTCGAGACGCTCGTTCTGTCGCCTCTCCCACTCGGCGAGCACGACGTCGAGCCGTGCGCGGACGTCGGTCTCGGCCTTCTCGAGCGAGTCGGCAACGGCCGTCTCGCGGGCGCGGAGTCGCTCGGTGATCTCCTCGATCGCGCGTCGGCGCTCGATCGTGTGCGCCTCCAGCTCGTCGAGCGCCTCGGTGACCGCCTGACCGGCTGCCCGCTCGAGCTCCTCCCGGAGGCGGAGGACGGTCTTGCGTTGCTCGTCCGCGGTAGAGCCGAGCTCGGCGGCCTCGGACTCGAGGCGGGTCGCGACCTCGGTGAGCGCGCTGCGGTAGCGCTGCTCGAGCCGCGCGAGCTGCGTCTCGAGGTGCCGTTGTGCGCGCTCGAGGTCCTCGGCGAAGCCGCGGAGCCGTTCTTCGAGCCGCCGCTCCGAGCGCGCGAGCTCCTCTAGGAGGGCATCGCCTGCCTGGCGCTCGCGCTCGGCGCGCGTGGCCCGCCGCTCCTCGGCGAGACGGCGTTCCTCCGCGGCGAGGAGCGACGCCGTGTCCGCCCGCTCGCGCGCGAGAACGCGCCGGATCTCCTCCGTGTGCGCGGCTGTCTCCACCTCGACGGCCTCGCGCACCGCCTGTCGCGCCTCGGAGACGAGCCGACCCGTGGTCGTTGCCTCGGCGCGGGCCTGCCGGAGCGAGAGCCAGAGGACGACGGCAAGTACGACCGCCCCGACGAGCGCGACGACGAGGATCCAGATGGCCATCCGTGCAGGGTAGAGCGCGGCGCTCAGAGGCGGAGCGCGACGAGAGCGACCGCGAGCACGACGGTCGCCGCCGCGAGCAGCCGGAGCGCACCTTCCGGCGCCCGCATGAGCAGCTCGCGCGTGACCGGCTCGGTCGTCCCGTCCGCGAGCTGCAGGTGGCCGTCGACCGCGTCGACCGACCGCCGGAGCCGGCGGACGACGTGCGAGAGGCGCCGCTGGGCGAGCGAGAGGAGCGTCGCCCAGACCGCCGCGAGGATCGCCGCGGCGCGGATCGTGCCCGTCTGCGCCACGAACGCCGTCACGACCGGGAAGGCGCCCCAGGCGAGTGCGAACCCGACATCGGTGTGGACGCGGCCGCCGAAGAGCGCGAGGTTGTACGCGGGGACGAGCACGACGCCCGCCGCCACGAGCGGGAGGATCCAGAGCGTCCGCTCGAGGGCCACCACGATGCCGATCGCGGCCGCAGCCGCGACCGACACGACCGCCAGGCCGACGAGCACGCGGGAGGGAATGGATGTCGCGAGCGGTCGTCCGTCGAGCTCGTCGAGCGCGTGCGCGCCGACGCCCATGGCCAGGGCGAACGCAGCGACGGTGAGGGCGAGCGTCCACCAGTGAACGGTCGCCGCGAGGCACCCGCCGACGACGACGTACGCGAGGTGCCAGGCGGTGTAGGGGAGGTGGAGGAGCGTGACGTACTCGCGCCAGCCGCCCGGGCCGAGCGCGTAGAACGCGGGGCGCGGGGCGCGCTGACCGTCGCTAGCGCTCACTGCGCCGGCCCCAGACGACGAGCCCACCGCCCAGGCTCAGCCGTCGCACGCCGCTGATCGCGATTCCCGCCGTGCCCCAGAGCGCGAGCAGCCGCTCCTCGGGATACGACTCGTGAAACGAGCGGATCGACGGGCCGAGAAAGCGGCCGACCTCGTGCCAGCCCGGTGAGATGAGCCGGCCGGCGAGCGGCAGGCCGATGTCGACCCAGAGATCCCAGGCGGGGCGCCAGAGGCCGCGGGGCAAGCCGAACTCGAGCATCGCGATCGTCCCCCCGGGACGCACGACGCGGGCAAGCTCGGCGAGCGTCGCCGCGGGATCGTCGACGTAGCGAAGGAGGTAGGTGAAGGTGAGGTGGTCGAACGCGGCTGCGGGAAACGGCAGTGCGTCCGCAGACCCCTCGACGAGCGCGACCCTGCCGTCGAGGCGCCCTCGGGCGCGAGCGAGCATCTCGGGGCTCTGGTCGAGCCCCGTGACGCGAAGGCCCCGCTCGTGCAGGCGGGCCGCGACGAGCCCGGTGCCCGTCGCCACGTCGAGCACCCGGCCGCCGTCGGCCGGCACGCGAGAGACGAGGAACCGGCGCCAGCGCGGATCCTGGCCGAAGGAGAGCGTCGCGCCGACCGTGTCGTGCGTCGGGCCGAGCGGCGCGAAGAGCGCGCGGGCGTGATCGGCTCGGGCTGACATCCGCTTCTATCCTGGCACGGTGGGCCTCCCGGACGACCTGGAGCGGATCGCAGCCGCCGCGACGGGCGACGGCACGGTCAGCGGCATCCTCGCGGCCGAGCCTGCGCCCGGCCGACGTGTCTACGTCTGCGCGTTCGAGGAGGCGGACGGGAATCGCACCTGGCTTGCGGTGGACGGGGAAGGTCGGCCGGTTCAGGACCGACGTGAGGTGCGCGACGCGGTCTCGATCGCCGCGCTCTGCGAGGTCGCGGAGGAGGCAGCCTTTCCCGGCGACCTCGACGAGCTCCGCTCCCAGCTCGTGGCGCTCCGCATCTCGGAGGCCCCCGAGGGGATCGAGGAGGCCGAGCAGGCGGCCCGGAACCTGCAGCACGTGCTCGGGTCGCCGCCGCACCTCGCGACGGCTGGACGACTCGACGAGATCGGCTCCGCGGCTCGGCGCCTCGAGCAGGCACTCGACCCGACGGCGCCGTCGCCGTTCACGTCCACGATGCGCAGTGCCGCAGCGGTCGCGGACGCGCTCTGGGAGGACGTGCAGGCCGCCTACCGCGGCTCGCTAACCTGACGCGTATGGAAGGCGGAGGCTTCTTCCCGTTCGGCGGCGATCCGGAGGAGATCCTCCGCGGCCTGCGCGACTTCGCCGAGCAGCAGGCCGAGGGCGTCAAGGAGACGCAGCGCGAGCAGTTCGCGACGCTGACGCTCTCGACCGCGGTCGACCTGACCCAGGCGGCGCTCGCGCAGATGCAGCCGTCCGGCTCGCCGGACGAGCAGGCGCTGCAGTTGCGCGACGCGATGCGCGTGCTCTTTCCCGAGGCGGTCGCGCTCGTCTCTGCTGCCCGCCAGGGCTTCATGCGGGAATAGCGGTTCGTGACCTCCCGGACAGCTCGGGACGTGGCCTCTGGCCGCGTCCGTTTCGTCGCGCGCTGCGGCCGGGACGCGGCTGAAGCCACGTCCCGAGAGGCGTCTAGGATCCCCGCTCGGTGAAGGTGTTCGACCGCGCACTCGTCCGCGTCCTGCCGGCCGTGCCCCGCTCGATCGTGCGCAGGGTCGCAGGGCCGTACATCGCAGGCCCGACGCTGGAGGACGCGCGTCGCGTCGTCGCGGAGCTGAACGCGAGCGGGATGCGGGCAACCGTCGACGTCCTCGGCGAGGAGGTGCAGGAGCCGCGCGAGGCCGAGGCGATCGCGCGGAGCTACCACGCGGCGCTCGAGGCGATCGAGGCCGACGGGCTCGACGCGAACGTGTCGATCAAGCTCACCGGCTTCGGCCTCAAGGTCGACCCCGGGCTCTGCCGCTCGCTCGTGCACGAGCTCGTTCGCGACGCCGACGAGCGAGGGATCTTCGTGCGGATCGACATGGAGGACGCATCGACCACGGACGACACGCTCGCCCTCTACCGCTCCCTGCGTGAGGAGGGCCGCGACGGCGTCGGCGTCGTGCTCCAGGCGACACTGCGCCGCACACTCGACGACATCGAGGCGTTGGCGCCGCTCCGGCCCAGCGTGCGTCTGTGCAAGGGGATCTACCTCGAGGCGCCGTCCGTCGCCTTCCAGGAGTTCGAGGTGATCCGCACGAGCTTCGTCGCCTGCCTCGACGCGCTACTCGCCGCCGGGTGCCGGACGGCGATCGCGACGCACGACGAGTGGCTGATCGAGCGCGCGCTCGAGCGTGTCGCCGAGCTCGACCGGGACGCGTACGAGCTGCAGATGCTGCTCGGCGTGCGACCCGGCCGCGGGCGCGAGCTCGTCGCTGAGGGGCACCCGCTGCGGGTGTACGTGCCCTACGGGCAGCAGTGGTACGAGTACTCGCTCCGGCGCCTGCAGGAGAACCCGAAGGTAGCGGGATACGTCGCGCGAGACGTCGCCGGCAGACTCGTGTCCCGGGCCGGGGGCCGCGGGCAGTCGACGGCTTCGGATCGGGAATGACGACGCCGGATCGCTGGTGGCGTGGCCTCGACGTGGCGATCGTCGAGGCACTTCCCTCCGGTGCGCGCGTGCTCGATATCGGGTGCGGCGGCGGAGGGCTCGTGCGGCACCTTTCGGCGGCAGGGCTGGACGCCGTCGGCGTGGATCCGCGCGCGCCCGACGCCCCCCGACTCGTTCGGAGCACGGTCGAGGAGCTCGAGGCCGAGGCACCGTTCGACGCGGCCTGCGCCATGATGTCGCTCCATCACGCCGCGCTCGATCCCGCGTGCGAGGCGATCTCTCGTCTGCTGCGGCCCGGCGGCCGTCTCTTCGTCACCGAGCTTTCCTGGGAGCGATACGACGACCGAGCCGCCTGGTGGCTCGACGAGCACGACGGCTCGGGACGATCGCACTCGGTCGCCGCCTGGACGGAGGAGCACGCCGGGCTGCACACCGGCCCGGTGATCGTCGCCGCGCTCGAGCGGTGGTTCCGGCGCAGTGAGGACGAGGAACGTCCGTACCTGGCGCGGATGCTCGGGCGCCACGAGCTGGAAGCAGACGAGCGGCAGCGGATCGCGAGCGGGTCGCTGCCCGCGCTCGGCCGGTACTGGACGGGCACCACCTGAGCCGGGTCGGCGCCCTGCGCGGCGCTCGGCTCACGCGAGCGAGATCACGCGGGCGGCCTCGATCGAGCGTTGCGACCAGCGACCCTCGGTGTCGGTTCCGCCACGCGCGTGCCAGCGCGTCGGGAATCCTCACGGCTCGGTGTGCACGACGACGTCCGCGACGCCGGGCATCGCCTCGCGGATGCTGCGCGAGACGGCGCTCGCCTCGGCGTGGGCCGTGGCGAGGGTCGCGTCCGGCTCGAGCCCGAGCGTGACGAGCACGACGAGACCGTCGCTCGTCGAAAGCGTTCGCAGCTCACGTGGGAGCCGGCCGGTGACCTCGACGACGGCGCGTTCGACCTCTGCCGGATCGTGGGCAAGCCGGCGTCCAGGTGCCGTGTCGGCGAGGGGCTCGAGATGTGTCTGGACGGCGCGTACCTCCGGGACGTCTCGATGGATCGCGCGTTCGACGTCCTCTGCGATCGCATGGGCCTCGTCGAGCGCGAGCTCGCCCGGGAGCTTGAGATGGAGCGCGGCCTCGATGCCGTCGTCGGTGTCGATCAGCTTCAGGTTGTGGATCTCGCGCACCTGCGCGACCGCCATCGCAGCCGCTCGCACCCGCTCGCGGAGCTCGCCGTCCGCGAGGCTCGGCTCGACGTGGACGACGATGTCGCTCTGCGGAAGCACGCGCTGCACCGCGTCCTCCACCCGGTCCGCGGCGGCGTGCCCCTGACCCACTGCCGCGCCGGGCGAGACGCCGATCACGACGTCGGCGAACGTGCGACCCGCCGCCTGCCGGAGGCGAAGCCGGCGGAGCACGACGGGCGGCTCGAGGCTGCCGATCGCCTCGTGCGCCGCCTCGAGGGCGTCGGCCGGGGCGCGGTCCATCAGCACGTCGACGTTCCGGCGAATCAGCCGAGATGCTGCGAGCACGACGAGGACGGCGACGAAGAGCGCTGCGATCGAGTCTCCTTCCGGGAAGCCCGCACGAGCGGCGGCGAGGCCGCCGAGCACGGCGAGCGTGGCGAGGAGGTCTGAACCGAAGTGCAGGGCGTTCGAGGCGAGCGCCGCGCTCTCGTACCGGCGAGCCGCGCGATGCGACACGAGGGTGCGGGAGAGATCGATCGCGACGACGAGCACGAGCGCGGCGAACGCCCACCAGGCCGGCTCGACGTCGAGCGAGATCCATCCTGCGAGCCGCGCGATGGCGAGCCCGCCGAGGAGCAGTGAGACGAGGACGAGGAACGCCGCCTCCGCCAGCGCTGCGAGGTGCTCCGCCTTGCCGTGGCCGTAGAGGTGCGCCTCGTCGGCGGGCTTCGTCGCGACGCCCACCGCGAAGAACGTCAGGAGCGCGGCGACGAGGTCGGTGCCCGAATGGGCGGCGTCCGCGAGCAGCCCGAGGCTGCCGGAGGCGACTCCGACGACGAGCTTCACCGCGATCAGGACGGCGGCCGCCACGACCGATACGAGCGCGGTGCGGCGTTGCGGAGTCACGCGGCCGAACGCTACTCCCCTGGTGCCGCAGGCCCGCGCCTGCGACGGGCGGCGAGGATCCCGATCGCGATCAGGCCGCCGCCCGCCAGCTGGACTGGCGACAGCGTCTCGGAGAGGAGGACGACGGCGATCGCGGCGGCGACGAAGGGCTGGAGGTTCGCGGCAAGCGTCGCCCGTGCCGCGCCGATCCGGTCGAGCGCCCTGAACCACAGCTCGTTCGTCACGACGAGCGGGCCGAGGACTGCGAAGGCGAAGAGGAGCCAGACGGTGCCGCCGAGGTCCCAGTCTTGGTCTCGGAGCTGCGGGATCGCGGTCAGGGTGATCGGGACGGACGCGAGCCCCAGGACGACGGCGCTCACGTGGGTCGCCGAGTGTCGTCGCATGAGCGGCACGACGAGGAGCGAGTAGGCGGCCCAGGTCGCCGCGGTGATCACGCCGAGGAGCACGCCGCCGAGATCGCCCGAGAGCTCGCCTCCCGAGCCGAGCGCGACGAGCGCGACACCGGCGAAGGACATGAGCGCGCCGAGCCAGAAGCGCGATGGGGGCCGCTCGATTCGCGCAGCGATCCCGAGCAGCCCGGCGAAGATCGGGGTCGCCCCCAGCAGGATTCCGAGCACGGAGGCGGTCGTCCGCTCGAGGCAGTAGACGAACGCGATCTGGTTGACGTAGACGACGGCTGCCGCCGCCCCCGCGATACCGAGGTCACGACGCGAGAGCCGCAGCGAGCGCTCGAGCGCGAGCGTGAGGCCGACGAAGATCGCGGCGGCGAGCCCGTAGCGCGTGCTCGAGAACGCGAGCGGCTGGAATCCGTGGGTCAGGATGTAGCGGCTGACCGTCAGGTTGAGCGCCCAGAGTCCGATCGTCGAGAGCAGCATCACCTCGACGGTCGAAGGACGTCGCACCCGCCCGACGGTACTGATTAGGCTTCCCACCCGAATGCCGGAGCCGACCATCGAGACGATCGACGCCCTGGTAGGCCCTGCGACCCCGCAGTTCGCGTACCAGCTCCGCGCCCGTGTGCGCGAGGCGATCGCGGGCCTCCCCGAGGACGATCCGGTCCGCCTCTACGGCGAGGAGAAGATCCTGCTGCTCGACCGCCTCGGCTTCGCGTCGACGAAGGCCGAGCACTCCGAGCCGGAGTCACGCGACCGACTCGGCTGGGAGACGATCCCGTCGTCCGCGACGGCGTCGAACCCGCTGCCACGCAAGGACCGGTGAGCGCCGCGGGGCGCACCGCCCTCGTCACCGGCGGCTCGCGCGGGATCGGCAAGGCGATCGCGTTACGGCTCGCCCGCGACGGAGCCGCCCGCGTCGCGATCGGCTACTTCCGCTCGGACGCGGCCGCGGAGGAGACCGCCGACGAGCTGCGAGCACTCGGTGCGGAGCCCGTGCTCGTCCGCGGCAACGTCACCTCGTCGCGCGTGCTCGAGCAGGTCGAGGCGCTCGGGCCGCTCGACGTGCTCGTCCACAACGCGGCGACGGGCGT
>Ga0190270_10001752_pt1 | contig 10259 bp, 9 predicted proteins | sample Popmic320T_FD_133748 | JGI IMG/M metagenome (GOLD analysis project Ga0190270, IMG submission 133748) | Populus adjacent soil microbial communities from riparian zone of Weber River, Utah, USA - 320 T | ecosystem: Environmental > Terrestrial > Soil > Riparian zone | place: USA: Utah | collected... | reverse complement strand
GTGGGCGCCTTCGGCTCGGACCACGCGCACCGGCCGGAGCTCCCCGCGGTGGCGGTGCGCCGCGCGCGGGAGCTGGTGGGGGTGGACTTCAGCGGCAAGGAGATCGTCATCGTCGGCGACACCCCGCTCGACGTGGCCTGCGGCGCGCACCTGGGCGTGCGCACCGTCGCGGTGGCGACGGGGACGCACTCCGTGGACGAGCTGGCGGCGTGCGGGCCGGACCACGTCTTCGCCGACCTCTCCGACGTCGACGCCGCGTGGGAGGCGATCATCGGCTGAAGACGACGGGCGGACGACGAAAAAGCCCCGGCCGCTGGATGGCGGCCGGGGCTTCGTTTTTTCAGACGGAGCGGGAAGCGCTCAGTCGTCGATGTTCCAGGTCACGGGCATGGTCACCTGCACCTTCACCGGCTGGCCGTTCACGGTGGCCGGGCGAAAGCGAGCGCGGCGCAGCACGCCGGTGGTGGGGGTATTGAACCCCGCGTTGGGCGAGTTGACGATGCGGATCGTCGACCCGTCCACCCGCCCGTCGGTGCCGACTACGAAGGTGGCGGTCACCTGGCCCTCGACCCGCCCCTGGCGCAGGTGCCCCGGGTAGCGGTCCTGCAGGCTGCGCTGGATCTCGGCGCCGTTCACCAGCGAAGGCCGCTGCTCCACCGCGCTCAGGTCGTACACGGCGGGGGCGGCGGGGCGCGGCTCCTCCGCCGGAGGTGGGGCGGGCGGGGGCGCCACGGCGAGCTGCGGGGTAGCGGGCGCGCTGGGCTGCGGCCGCGGCGGCACGGCGGGAGCCTCGCGTGGCGGGAGAGGCGCCTGTACCGGCGGCGGAGCGGCGGCGGTCTGCTGCGCAGCTGCGCGCGCCGCGGCCTCGCGCAGCGCCTGCTCCTGGGCCGCCTTGCGCGCTTCCTCCGCACGCTCCCGCGCCGTCTGCTGCCCTTCCGCCGCGGGACGCTCCTCCTCCGGCACCGGGGTGGGAGCGGTCACGGCGTTCAGAGGAGCGGCATCCCCCGCGGAGGTCTCCGCCGTCGTCGCCGCCAGCTGGCCCCCGGCGACGGGAAGCGCCGCGCCGGCCGCGGGAGCGCGGTGCGTCGCCACCCAGGCGATGCTGCTGACCACCAGGACGCCGAGGACGAATCCCGCCGCCATCGAGGGCTTGAACTGCTTCCGCGTGCTGGGTGGAGCGATGCGCGGCGCACGCCGCGGTTGAGCTGCCACCGTCGGAGCCGGAGCCGGGGTAGCCACGCGCGTGGGAGTGGCGGCCACGGGCGCCGCGGTCGGAGCGACGCGCCGCGCGAGCAGCTCCTCGGCCGACCGCGCCGTCGCAGCGGCGGTCGGCGCGGCGCGTACAGACTCCCAGGACGCGGCCGGCGGAGGAGGCGCGGCGCCTGCGCGCTCCGCGGACCTGGCGGCCGCAGGAGGAAAGTAGAGCGGCAGGTCTACCGCCGCCGGCCCGGAGCTCGACACGACCGTCGCGGGCTCGACCGTCGCCGCGGGTGCGGCGGGCGCAACGCTCGGGACGGGCGCCGGTCGCGGCGCCGGGGTCTGGCGCAGGGCGGCGGCGAAGGCCCCCGCATGCGGGAAGCGCGCGGCCGGATCGAGCTGCAGCGCCTGGAGGATGGCGTCCATCAGGTGACCCGGCGCCGCGGCCGTCCCGGGGACCTGGACTTGGGCCGGGCGCCCCGCGGCCAGCTCGCGCCGCGCACCCTCGTCGAAGGGAAGCTCCCCCGTGAGGAGCTCGAAGCCGATCACCCCCAGACCATAGACGTCGCTGGCCTGCGTGAGGCGGCCGCCGGCGAGCAGCTCCGGGGGCGCGTATCCGACCAGGCGGGGGTCGGTGGACGCGAGCGAGTCGCGCGGCACCAGCTGCGGCACGCCGAAGCCCGCCACGCGCACGCGCATCTGCTTCTCGGTCTCGGAGCGCACCAGGAACAGGCTGGCGGGGCGCAGGTCGCGGTGCACCAGCCCCGCGGCGTGCGCGGCGGCCGTGCCGTCGGCCGCGTCGGCGAACAGCCGCAGCGCCAGCGTGGCCGGCGGCTTGCCGCGCTGGGCCAGCACGCCGCTCAGCGTCTCGCCGCGCAGCAGCTCGGTGACGAAGTAGTCCAGGTCCAGCTCGGGATCGGTGCCCCAGCCCAGCACCGCGGCCAGGTTCGCGTGCCGGAGCCCGGCCGCCACCCCCGCCTCGCGGCGGAAGACAGCGCGGAAGCGCTCGCGCGCCTCGGGAGTGCGGGGCGCGGCCGGCACCTTGAGCGCCACCTGCGCGTCTTCCTCCCGCGCGTCGCGCGCCCGGTACACCGCCCCACCCCGCCCCTGCGCGACCAGCTCTTCCACCGTGTAGCGGCCGCCGAGCACGCGCCCGACGAGGAGTCGTTCCAGCCCGCTCATATGATGCGCCACGAAGAGGTCCATGCCCCCGCGACACCGGCGCAGGGGCGAAAAAAGCCGGGCCTGCCGGCCCGGACGCGGAGCTCGAAACGGGGGGAGCGTAGGGAGGACGCGCCGCGACGGGCCGCCCCCCGGGTGCTCCTGAAAATTGGGGCAGACGAACCTACCGCAGACCGGCCGGCAGGTCAATGGAATGCGGCGGGGAATGGTTGGACGAACCTTGTTCACGCGCGCCACGAGCGCACCTGGGGGACTGGCGGGTTACGTCCGGCCGGGCGAGGTTGCCCGCCGCACGCCCGGCGGCGATCTTCCGTCGCCACTCCCGAGCCGAGGACGCGATGCCAGACGAGACCGGGCCGCCGGGCAAGACGCCGCGCGAGACGTACACCGTGCTGGCCGAGAGCATGATGCCGGACCAGCTCAACCACCACGGCAACGTCTTCGGCGGGGTGATCCTGGCGCTGGTGGACAAGTGCGGAGGGGTGGTGGCCCGGCGCCACGCGCGGCTCCCGGTGGTGACGGTGGCCATCGACCGGGTGGAGTTCCGCGAGCCGGTGTTCGCCAACGACTTCGTCGAGGCGCACGGGCGCATGGTCTACGTGGGACGCACCTCGATGGACGTGCTGGTGACGGTGGAGGCGGAGCAGGTGGAGAGCGGCGAACGCCGCCGGACCAACCGGTGCATCCTCACCTACGTGGCGCTCGACCGCCTGAACGGCAAGCCGGCGCCCGTGCCCGCGCTGCTGCTGGAGACGGAGGAGGACCGCCGCCTGCACGCCAAGGCCGCGCTGCGCCGCGAGCGCCGCCTGGCCGAGGCGCGCGAGGGCGAGGACGACTGGTGAGCGCGGCCGCCCCGTCCGTCTCTACCGGCGTCGACGAAACCGCGGACGCCCTGGACCGGCGCCTGCGCTTCGTGCTGGAGCTGGACCGGCTGAAGGGGGTGCTGCGGCGCACGCGGCTGCTGGACGGCTCGCGGCACGAGAACAGCGCCGAGCACTCGTGGCACCTGGCGCTCATGGCCGTGCTGCTGGCCGACGGCGCCGGCCCCGGCGTGGACCTGCTGCGGGTGCTGCAGATGGTGCTCGTCCACGACGTGGTGGAGATAGACGCCGGCGACACCTTCTGCTACGACCCCGGCGCCAACCTGGACCGCACCGGGCGGGAGCGCCTGGCGGCAGACCGCCTCTTCGGCCTCCTCCCCGAGCCCCAGGGCAGCGGGCTGCGCGGGGTGTGGGAGGAGTTCGAGGCCGGCGAGAGCGCCGACGCGCGCTTCGCCGTGGCACTCGACCGCATGCAGCCGCTGCTGCTGAACTTCCACTCCGGGGGCGGCAGCTGGCGCGAGCACGGCGTCACCCGCGCGCAGGTGCTGGCCCGCATGGCACCCATCGAACGCGGGGCGCCACAGCTCTGGCCGCTCGTGCTGCGTACCATCGACCAGGCCTGCGCCCTGGGACAGATCGCGCCGGACCCCGACGTCTGCCGAGGGGTGAACGTTCTTCGTCGAGAGGGAGGGAGATGGCCTACGGGGTGATCGAGTTCACGGAGGCCGGCGAGCGCAAGGCGGTGCTCTGCCGGCCGCAGGGCGGGCAGCCCACCGGCGCCGACGGGCTGATGGACCCGCTGAGCGCCTTCATCGAGGAGACGTCGCCCACCCTGCTGCGGCAGGGGTCGCCCGGCGCCTTCTACATGGCCCAGCTCTTCACCACGCGCGAGCACCAGGCCGGGCGGCCGATCCGCGTGGTAGGGGGAGAAGGCCCGCTGGGAATCGCCCCGGACGAGCTGCAGGCGCTGGCCGGGCCGGGCTATCTCTACGAGGTGACCTTCGGCCCCCCCGGCGACCGCACCCCTCCCTCCGTGCACGTCACCCCGCTGGGCAATCGCGACAGCTGAACGGACAGGCCTCACGTGAGATTTTCTTTCTTCCCTTCATTCAGTTCGAATCGGGATCCGGTCTCACCCGCACGGTGAGGTCGCGGCTGCGGATCACCAGCTCGCCGGTGCGCTCGTCGCGGGTGACGTTCACCGGCGCGCCCCGCACCTCCACCTCGGTGTCGCCCACCGCGCCGGAGTAGCGCAGGCGCTGCGCGGTGGCCGCGCGCGGCGCCACGGCGGGAGTCACCGCGTCGGGCCGCCGCACGGCGGTGATGCGCGCGGTGTAGGCGCGCGAGCCGCGCCGGTAGGTCCAGCTCACCGTCTGCCCCGGCCGCAGGTCGCCGAAGCGGCGGGACCCCTGCGCGCTGGCCAGCACCACCCCGTCCACGTGGGTCAGCACGTCGCCCCGGCGCAGCCCCGCCCGGTCGGCCGGAGAGCCCTGCTCCACGCGCTCCACCACCGGGTTGCTCTGGAAGCGGAACTCGGGCGGGTTGTGCCCCTCGCTGCGCACGCTGCAACGCTCGCAGCTGATCCCGAACCCGAACCACCCCTCCGGCAGGAGCTCAGGCGGAGCCGGAGGAAGGGGCGCGAGCGGAGCCATCGGCGGCAGCGGCGGGAGCGGCGCCGCCGGCGCGCGCGGCGGGCGCGGTACCGAGGGAGCGCGGGGAGGCGCGGGCGCATGCGGAGCCCGCGCCGGCGTGGGCGTCAGCGGCGGGCGCGGGGGCGTCGGCGCACGCGGCGGAACCGGGGGCAGCGGCGCGCGCGCGGGCATCATGCAGCGCTCCCCGGCGGTGACGGTCACGTCGCGTACCTCGCCGCCGCGGCGCACGCTGAGGCGCACCGTCTGCCCCCGGCGCGCGTCCTTGAGCCGGCGCGCCCCCTCGACGGTGGTGATCAGGCGACCGTCCACCGCGACCAGCAGGTCGTCCTCGCGCAGCCGCCCTTCCCCCGGGCGGGTGATGTCGTTCAGCCGCGGCTCGGCGCGGAACTCGTAGCGGACGGGGCCGCCGGCGTCGAACTCCATGCTGCAGTGGCGGCACGAGATCGACTCGAAGCCCAGGTCGGCGACCCGGGTTCCGGAGCCGCCCTCGCAGCGGCCGCCCTGGGCCAGCGCCGCGGGGGCGGCGGCCAGCAGCGCGGCGATGGTGGTGCTCTGTAGGAACCGCATCGTGGTCCTTCCCTCTTCCCGAAGAGTTGGTAGGCTCAGAACCACACGACCCGCTGCTTGCCGGTCGTGTCCGCCTGCGTCGTGGTTGGTTGGGTGCGCGTGCGGTCGAGCGCCGCCAGGATGCCGCTGGCCAGCGGGTCGTCCGGGGAGATCCTCACCAGCTCGCTGGCGGCGGCGCGCAGCATGGCCACCGCCACCTCGCGACCCTGCGCCGTCTGCGCGGCGCCCGCCGTGTCGGCCACCGAGGCGAAACGCGAGAGGGCGCTCACGTACGCCGACCCCGCCTGCTGCACCGCCAGCGCCGGGTGGCGCGCGTCCTGGCGCTGCGCCTCGACCACGGCGCGCGCGGTCGCCCGCCCGGCCACGTACTGCCCCGCGGCCAGGCCGGTCATGAACAGCGCCAGGGCGGCCGCCGCCGCGCCGGCCATCCAGCTCACGGGAAACCGGAAGCGGCGGGAAGGGGTGGAGCGCACCAGCCCGCGCTCGCGCAGGGCGCGCACGGTGCGCTCCTCCAACAGCCGGGAGGGCTCGCGCTCCCGCGGCAGCGCCGCGAAGGCGGCGCGCTCCTGCGGGGTGGGCTGGTCGTCGTGCTCAGTCGGGTTCATGCGTCCTCGCTCTCTGGGGCTCCAGCGCGTGCCGGAGCGACTTCCTGGCGTGGAAGAGCTGGCTCTTGGAGGTGCCGGGGGCTATCCCCAGCAGCTCGCCGATCTCCTCGTGCTTGTAGCCCTCCACGTCGTGCAGCACGAGCACCGCGCGGTACCCCGCGGGGAGCAGGGCGATGGCCCGCTCCAGGTCGATGCGCTCGCCGTCGCGGGCGGGCGGGCGCCACGGCTCGGGCACCCCCTCCATGTCCACCCATCGCCCGTTCCGGCGCAGGAGCCCGCGGGCCACGTTCAGCCCGATACCGGTGAGCCAGGTGCCGAACGCCGCCTCCCAGCGGAAGTCGGCGAGCTTCTCGGTGGCGCGGATCCAGGTCTCCTGCACCACGTCCTCGGCGTCGTGCTCCGAGCCGCCCACCACGCGCAGCACCAGCTGGAAGAGCCGCGGCGTGTGGCGCCCGTACAGCTCGCGGAACGCCCGCTCGTCGCCGCCCAGCAGCAGGGCCTGGGCGAGGGACTGGTCGCTGGCGGGGACGGCGGCGGTCGCGGTGGGCATGGCGACTTCTGAGTGCCGGATGAGGGAGAGAAGGTTGTACGGGGAGATGCGGCAGGGGGGACGGCACCGGACCGTGGCCTGGATCCAAAGACGAAGAGGCCGGCGTCCCGCCCGCGTGGGGGCCGGGTGCCGGCGCTCTTCCGTCGCGACGCGGATGAGGGAGGTGGTGCGGTCTCGCTCGGACGGGAGCCGGCCGGAGAGTGTCAGGCCGGCCTCATCTCCAACTCACATGGAGTCGATGATCTGCCGCAGCGCGGTCATGCGCTCCTGGAGCTGGGCGCGGCCGCCCGCGGCCTCGATGCGCTTGAGCTGCGCGGGGGGGAGGAAGTGCTTGTCCGTGCACTCCACGATCGCGGCGATCTCCTGCAGCTCCTTCTCCAGCCCCTGGGTGGAGGGAAGGAAGTCCGCCACCGCGTCGCGCAGGGCGGCGGCGGTCACGTGGTCCTTCCCTTCCAGCAGCGACACCCGCCACGCCCGCCCCACGATCCCCTCGATGTCCGCCCCCGAGAGCGGCCCCGCCTCGGGCATCTCCGGGAGATCGGCAGCGGCCAGCGTGGTGCCCAGCTTCTTCGCCATCACCAGGAACATCTGCCGGATCTCCTCCTCCTCCGCCGGATAGAAGAGCGGAATGTGGACCTCGGCCCGCCCCTGGCGCTTGAGGTCGATGGGGAGCAGGTCCGGCCGGGAGGTCAGCAGCATCCACAGGATGCGGCCGCGGTACTGGGTGTCGCCCATCTGCGTGGCGATCATGGAGAAGACGCGGCTGGAGGTGCCGGAGTCGCCCTCGGTGGAGCGGTCGCCGAGCGCCGCGTCCGCCTCGTCCACCACCACCACCACGGGGCCCATCGCCCGCAGCACCGAGAGCACCCGCTGCAGGTTCCCCTCGGTCTCGCCCACGTACTTGGACCGGAAGTTCCGCAGCATCACGCAGGGGATGCCGATCTCCCCGGCCAGGCACTGGGTGAGGAAGCTCTTGCCGGTGCCCACCGGTCCGCAGATCAGGTACCCCATCGGCAGCGAGTCCAGCCTCCCCTCCTTGAGCAGCGCGGCGTCCTCGCGCAGGCGCCGCTTCACCGGCTCGTGGCCGATCAGCATGTCCAGTGTGGTCTTGGGCTCGATGAACTCCAGCAGCCCCTGGCACTGGCGCTCGATGAGGCGCTTCTTGAGGCCGCGGAAGAAGGTGGGGTCCAGGCGCTGCCCCGTTCCCGACGCGGTCTCCAGCATCACGCTCACGTCCGTCAGCGAGATCCCGGCGGTGAGCTGCGCCAGCTCCGCGGCGCCGTAGTCGGAAAAGGCCGCCAGCTCCTCCCGCTCGCCCTGCCACTCGATGAACCCCTGGCGCGTGGGCCCGTCGGGGAGCGGCACCTCGATCATCCCCACGTGCGGGTTCCCCGTCAGGCGGTCCGACAGGTCGGAGATGCGCTCGTCCACCAGCACCACCGCCATGTTCAGCCGCTTGAGGTGAGGGCTGGTGGCCCAGTTCAGCACCGTCACCAGCATCGACGCGGCGGAGAAGCTGGTGCGCCCGGGCTCCCCGGCGGGAAAGAGGAAGGAGGCGTGGTCTACCAGGATGGCCAGGCTGGTGCGGCGCGCCGGGGGCGCCATCAGGTTCGCGCGGAACACGCGGTCCAGCAGGGCCAGCACCGCCGCGGGATCGTTCTTCAGCTGGGCGGGATCGAACAGGCTCTGGTGCACCCGCTCCGCCATCGCCCGCTGGCGTGCCTCGTCGCGTCCCGCGTAGACGCGGAGCCCCCGCCCCAGGTCGTAGTGGAGGACCACGTCCCAGCGCCCGAAGAGCTGCTCTGCCAGGAACTCCGTCAGCGGGCCGAAGTGGGTGGCGGCCCCCTCGCCGGAGCGCACCAGGTCGTGCGTGTTGCCGTAGAGCCCGAACACCGAGGTGGTGCCCGAGAAGTAGAGGTCGGCCACGCGGCGCGTCCACCCCGGGAACCAGGCGGGGAGGCTCCCGGCGGAGCCGCGGGCGGCGCCCGGCAGCGCGGCCGCGCCCGCGGCGGGAGCCGGCGGAGCCGCGGGGGACGCCGGGACGCCCGGAGCCGCGGTGCCCTCAGGCGACATCGGTGCTGCGCTCCCCGAAGGAGGGGTCCAGGATCGCGGGAGGCTCCTCCAGCTCGTCGACCATCCCGGTGATGGTCTGCAGCTCGGTGATCGCGCTCTCGGTGTGGGTCATGCTCTCGGCGGCCGCGTCCACCTGGCTGCTGAGGAAGTCGGGGTCCTGGCGGTTGATCGACATCTCCGTGAGCGCCTGGATCTTCGCCTCGATGCGGTCGAGCTCGATGTGCACGAACTCCGCGTTCGCCTTGGCCTTGCCGTGGTTCTCCAGGCGCAGCTCCGCCACCGCCACGCTGTCGGTGAGCGAGCGCATCAGCCGGTCGTCTCCGGCGGCGGTGACGGTCTCCAGGCGCTGCTTCAGCTCGGCCGTCCGCTTCTGCAGCTCGGCCTCGCTGGTGGTCTCCAGGAAGCGCTGCAGCGCGTGCTGCGAGCTCAGCAGGCGCAGGAACACCCAGAGCAGCCGGTCCAGCGCGGGGGTCTGGATGGTCGTCTCGCCCTGGGGGTGCGCGGCGTCGCGGCCGCGGACTCCCAGGGCGATCTGCCGCATCTCCAGGCAGCGCGAGCGCAGCCGCGCGAAGCGGGTGCGCGACTCCTGCGGCAGGCCGGAGATGAGGGAGGCCACCGCGGTGGAGGCGCGCCCCGCCGCCTCGGGGGTCGGCGCGGCGGCCTGCCTGGCCACCGCGCGCCGGAACTTGGGAAAGGAGACCATCCCCCCCAGGTAGGCGATCTCGACGGCGCCGATGAACGGGAGGAGCAGGTCCGGGTGCCCCGAGAGCACGGCCGCGCCCACCGCGCCCAGGAACGACAGCAGGTTCCAGCGGAACATGAACGCCGTCTTCAGCGCGGGGCCCAGGTCGTTGGGCTTCTTCGGCGGGCGGGGGATGGGGCGGGGCATGGTCAGGTCCCGGCCCGGGTGGACTCTTCGAGCGACTCGACCCGGTCGCGGATCTCGAGCACCAGCCTCGCGAAGGCCGGGTCCCGCTGCATCTCGCGCGCCGGTGCGTGGGCGGCCGCCGCGGGCCGCTCCTCCAGGATGGTGCCCGGGGCCGGCGACATGATGTAGATGCGGTCTCCCAGGTACACCGCCTCTTCCACGGAATGGGTGATGAAGAACACCGTGGCCGACGCCTCGCGCCAGAGCTGGATGAGCAGGTCCTGCATGTTCAGCCGCGTGGCCGGGTCCAGCGCGCCGAAGGGCTCGTCCATGAGGATGATGCGCGGCGAGAGGATGAGCGTGCGGGCGATGGCCACGCGCTGCCGCATGCCGCCGGAGAGCTCGTGAGGGTACTTGTGCTGGTCGCGGTCCACGGAGAGGCCCACCTTCGCGATCCACTCGCGGGCGCGCTCCTCCCGCTCCGCGCGCCGCACCCCGCGGCACTCGAGGCCGAAGGCGATGTTCCCCAGCACGGTGCGGTGGTCGAACGAGGTGTAGTCCTGGAACACCATCCCGCGGTCCGAGCCGGGGCCCTGCACGGGCTCTCCTCCCACCAGCACCTCGCCCGTGGTGGGCGGATGCTGCGGGGCGAGGCCGGCGATCATGCGCAGGATGGTCGACTTCCCGCAGCCGGAGGGGCCCAGCACGCAGATGAACTCGCCCTTCCCGGGCACGTCCTCGACC
>Ga0190270_10001751_pt1 | contig 10264 bp, 9 predicted proteins | sample Popmic320T_FD_133748 | JGI IMG/M metagenome (GOLD analysis project Ga0190270, IMG submission 133748) | Populus adjacent soil microbial communities from riparian zone of Weber River, Utah, USA - 320 T | ecosystem: Environmental > Terrestrial > Soil > Riparian zone | place: USA: Utah | collected... | reverse complement strand
TCCCACTCACCGAGCTGATGTCCGCTTTGGGTCATTAGCGGACATGACGCCCTGTAATGGGATGTCCGCGTTACCCCCAATAGCAGACATCAGGCGGTCAGGCTGCAATGTCCGCTAAGTGCTAGAAGCGGACATGGTCAGCTTATCAATTACTCCCTAGGCGGCTACAAGCAGGGAATTCGCTTGTTGCATATCGTCTTCGCGGTAGCCCCGCTTATTTGTGCGCGTTGTTCGATAACTTTAAGCTGGCGGTTCGTAGTTTCATCTACCCCGCTTGAATCCGATTACAGCCGTATGCACATCCGCGAGGGGTTCGATCCGCATTTCGCGAAAGCCCGCCTGCTGTAGCCAAGCCGCACACTCCGCCCCGGTGTATTCGGAGCCAGCCTTGGTTTCGATCAACATATTAAGGCTGGACAGAAGTCCGTGAGGGTCGGCGCAGCGCGCGTCGTCGATGAGGGGGTCGTAGACGATCACCGCGCCGCCGTTTTTAAGCGCCCGATAAGCTTTCTCGAGCAGCAGTTTTCTGGTTGCAACGTCCCAGTTGTGCAAAATGCGTCCCATCACCAGAACGTCGGCCTCAGGCAGCGGATCGGCCAAGAAATCACCGGGATAGAAGCGAAGGCGGTCGGACAAACCAGACTTGCGCACGTATTTTGCGAACGCGGGCTCCATCGACGGCAGGTCGAAGCCGCCACCCGCAAGATGGGTGTGCATACGGGCGATCTCAACCGGTACGCAGCCCTGTGCCGTCCCGATATCGACAATCGAGCCATATTCTCTCCAAGGAAATCTCTCGGCGAGCGCCTTGGCCGATAGCAGGCTTCCTGCGCTCATTCCATTCAGAAAGATCTTTTGGATGCTGGGGTCCGCATACAGCGCCGAATAACCGGTCGCGAGCGCTCCGCTCTGCGGCATACCGGTTCGCAGCGCCTGCGTCAGCAGGCCCCAGTTCTGATAGTGACGTTGGTTGAGATGTTGCAGCAGGTCACCAAGATACATCGGCTGATGGCGAACAAGGTACGGAGCGGTCTCCGGCCGATTGGCGTATCGACCATCCCGGCGGTGAAGCAATTTGAGCGCCACCAACGCATCGAAGAAATCTTGTGCGCCGCGCTCATGCAGTTGAATCCGACGAGCAAGCTCTCGGACGTCAAGAGACCCCTCGGCAAGCACGGTGAACAGGTCAAGCTCGACCGCAGTCAGCAGCACCTTTGATTTCCAGAACGCGTAACCCAACGACACGATGTGCGCTGACCCGGTGTCGTTGGAACGCCCCTCTCCTGCGAGAGGCGTTCCACTTGAACATTCAACAGATGAGGTTCTGGTTCGGCCGGTCATGTTGCGCTATTCCGCCTTGATGTTGGCCCTCTGCACGACTCTGGCCCATTCGGCCGATTCCGTTTTGAGGTAAGCTGCAAATTTGCCGGGAGTGCTGGCGATCGAGTGAAACCCCATCGCTGCAAAGCGCTCCGTTACGTCCGCCGTGGATTGGATCTTTGTGATCATCTTGTGGAGTGCATCGATCCTTTCCTTTCGCGTCTCGGCCGGCACCAGGAAACCCACCCAAAACGCGACTTCGTGATTTGGAAAGCCTGCCTCGGCGAGTGTCGGCACGTCAGGGAACTGCGGGGAACGCGTGTCGCTGGCAATGGCCAATGCTCGCAATTTTCCTTCCTTGAGCAGCGGCGCGATCAGCGGCAGCGTGATGTGCAAGATCGCGGTGTGCCCCGCAACGGTCGATTGCACGGCCTGGCCGCCGCCCGGGAACGGCACATGGACGACATCAAGGTCGTTTGTAATCTTGAACAACCGCTCGCAGGCGATGTGCGGAGACGTTCCGTGGCCCGGACTTGCATAGTTGTACTTGCCCGGGTTGCCCTTCAGAAGCGCGATCAACTCCTTCATATCCTTGGCCGGGACCGACGGATGCACCACGATCACTTCAGGCGCAGACGCAAGCAATGAGACAGGCGCGAAGCTCTTGAACGGATCATACGGCACTTTCGCTTTAACCAGCGGGTGGACGAGGAGATCCTGGTTCGCGGCCAAGATCGTATGGCCGTCTGCCGGCGCGCTGGCGGCGGCTCCCATTCCAACGATTCCGCCGCCGGCTGGAAGGTTCTCGACATAGAACTGACCGCTGGTTTCCTCGGACAGCTTTTGCACGAGGACTCGAGCGATCAGGTCGTTGGCATTTCCTGGCGGACGGGGAACGATCACTTTTACCGGTCGCGTCGGATAGCCTTCAATTGCCGCATGCTGTTGGGCCGCAATCGGAGCGGACCACAGTGCGAACGATGCGAGCGTGAGAAGCGGTAGCAGCATTTTCATCGCAACCTCCTTGGAGAAGGATTTGGACTGCGTGCTGCTGGGGCCCCAGCTGGTCACGAAAATAGGCTAGTCGAACCCGCTCATACCCTGTAATTCTATTACTTGATCATGACATAGCCATTTTGGAATGAGGCCTCTCGTGCAATGGACGGACCGCATCGGAAAACGGCTCAAGTTGCGCGACCTCCACATTCTGCTCGCGGTGGCAAAGTCCGGCAGCATGGGGAAGGCGGCAGCGGAGCTCGCGATTTCCCAGCCCTCGATCTCCAAGGCGATAGCGGATGTCGAGCACGCAGTCGGGTTGCGGCTGCTCGACCGAGGGCCGCAAGGCATAGAGCCCACAATATACGGCCGCGCGCTCTTGAGGTGCGGCGTGGCCGTGTTCGACGAACTGCGCCAGGGAGTCAAAGAGCTCGATTTCTTGACCGATCCCCATACTGGCGAGTTGAGGATCGGATGCACGGAAACCATGGCAGCGGGATTCGTGTCAGCCGTCGTCGACAAACTCACGCGGCAATATCCGCGCGTCACTTTTTATCTCGTGCCGGCCGATACGAACACGCTGGTGCATCACGAATTGCGCCAACGCAATGTGGAATTGGTAATCACACCGACTTCAACTCTGAATCTAGAGGGAGACTTGAATGTCGAAGTTTTGTTTGATGACAAGTTTGTGGTGATGGCAGGCGCAGAAAGCAAATGGGCGCGGCGCGGAAAGCTGATGCTCACTGAGCTCATCAACGAGCGTTGGATTTTACCACCTGCCGACAGCCTGCCCGGAGCCAGCATTGCACAAGCATTTCGGGCAACCGGCCTTGAACCTCCGCGAGCCCATATGATCTCATTTTCCTTGCCGCTGCATCATCACCTGTTAGCGACCGGGGAATTTCTCACTATGCTTCCGGCGTCAATGTTGCGCTTCGGCAAACACTTGCCGCTCAAACTGCTGTCAGTCGCGACAAAAGCGAGTCCTTACCCAACCGGGATCGCAACCTTACGAAATCGCACGCTCAGCCCGCTTGCGCAGGTTTTTATTGATTGCGCGCGCGAAACGGCAATTGCAAAACCCAAGAATTTCAAGTTCGCCACTATCAAATGACGGGTTTTTAAGCGATGTCCGCTTTGGATCATTAGCGGACGTGGCGGCTCTATTTGACCATGTCCGCTTTGCCCCCGAAAGCGGACATTCGGCAGTCGTCGTTCGACGTCCGCTAAGTGCCATTAACGGACATGAGAACTTTATTCGATCACCTCGTCGGCGCGGGCCAAGATGGTCGCCGGGATCGCAATAGACAGCGCGCGCGCCATGCGAAGATTGATCGCGAGCCTGATCTCGGTCGACTCCTCGAATGGAAGATAGGAAACCGCCGCGCCTTTCACCAGGCGGTCGATGTAGCGGGCGGCTCCGGCAAGATTTTCCAGGTGAGGCGGTGCGAGAAGCCGGTTGCGGTGATTGCCATCGCACAAGCGCTACTCGGCCGCCTCTTTGGCCTGTTTCGTGTAGCGGCTTGGTGGACGCGGCAGGCCCAGATGTTCGCGTAAGGTCTTACCGGTGTATTCGGTGCGAAACAGGCCGCGGCGCTGCAATTCCGGGATCACCAACTCGACGAACTCGTCCAGCGCGCCCGGCAGATACGGCGGCATGACGTTGAAACCATCTGCAGCCTCCTCAACGAACCACTGCTCCATGCGGTCGGCAAGGCTCTTCGGCGTTCCGATCATGACGAGCTTAGCGCGTGCGCCAGCCACGACCTGGGCGATCTGGCGCATGGTGAGGTTGTCCTTTTTTGCCAGGTCGGTGACGTATTGGAACGTGCTCTGGCTTGAATTTGACATCGGCAAATTATCGGGCAGAGGGCCATCGAAGTCGTACTTGCTGAGATCGACGTCGCCCAGCACGGTGGAGAGAATTTCCCGCGCCACGATCGGGTGCATGAGCGAGTTCTGGTAGTCGTATTTTTCCTTCGCCTCTTCCTCGGTGCGGCCGACATAGCAACTCAGGCCCGGCATGACCTTCAGGTGGTCGGGATTGCGGCCGAACTTGTCCTGCGCCCGCGCCTTCACTTCCCTGAAATATTTCTGGCAGGATTCCATTGTCAGATTGGCGCTGAAGATGACCTCGGCGAAACGTGCCGCCACGTCCATGCCGTCGTCCGAGGTGCCGGCTTGCACGATCACCGGACGGCCCTGGGGTACACGTGGAACGTTCAGCGGGCCGCGCACCTTGAAGTGCTCACCCTTGTGATTGAGGTGATGCAACTTTTCGGGCCGGAAGAACTGGCCCGAATCCTTGTCGCGAGCGAAGGCGTCGTCGTCCCACGAATCCCACAGCGCGGTCACCACTTCGGCGAACTCGTTGGCACGTCGATAGCGCTCGGCGTGGCCGTAATGGACGTCGAGATTGAAGTTCTGAGCTTCGTTCAGCATGCCCGACGTGACGAGATTCCAGCCGGCGCGACCGCTGCTGATGTGATCGAGCGAGGCGAACTTGCGCGCGACGTGATAGGGCTCGTTGAAACTGGTCGACGCGGTGCAGGTCAGCCCGATCCGGCTGGTCACCGCCGCCAGCGCCGAGATCAGCGTGATCGGCTCGAAGTTGGCGATGTACTGCGCCGAGCGCGACACCGCCTCGATGTTTCCTTCGCGCACGCAGGCGTTGTCGGCGAGGAAGATCATGTCGAACTTGCCGCGTTCGGCGGTCTGCGCAATTTCGACGTAGTGCTTGAAGTTGATGTGGGCGTCGGCCTGCGCGCTGGGATGGCGCCACGAGGCGACGTGATGTCCGGTCGGATTGAAAAAAGCGCCGAGTCTGAGTTGGGCTGCTGGTCGCGGCATGGAGCGTTCCCTCTTTCCCAGAATCTAGCGCCGCGACTCGCCGCGCGGTGGCGAGCAGGGACCTCGCTTGACGTATTATGGATTAGATGATTGCAATATCAATAAGCAATAAACGCCGTGAGCCGCGCAGAACGAGAAGCGCCCATCGTGCGCTTGGGAGGAAGAATGAAGACGCGGAAGACCGCTTCACGGCTGACCGTTTCCGGGTCCTGGTTTCGCGACACGCGTATCTCGGTGCGCGGTGCATTGACCGTTCTTTGCGCGGTTCAGATGTTCGCATCCACGGCGCAAAACGCCACCGCCCAGGAGACCTATCCGGCCAGAACCATCAGAATGGTGGTCCCGTATGTTGCAGGCGGCGGAACCGATACGTCGGCGCGGATATACGCGCAGTTCATGTCGGCCCGGATGGGACAACAGATCGTTATCGAGAACGTCGGAGGTGCCGGCGGCGTCGTAGGCACCAACAACGTGGCGCGCGCGCAGCCCGACGGATACACCGTACTGTACACTCCGCAAGGCCCGTTGACGGTTAACCCTTTCATGAAGCAGGCGCCGCCGTACGATGCAGAGGCGGACTTCAAAGCACTTGCGGCGGTTATCAACGCGCCAACCCTGCTTCTCGCGAGGCCAGCCGCGCCGGGTCGGAACTTGAGGGAGTTCGTCGAAGAAGCGAGGCGCAATCCAGGCATGTATCGGTTTGGTTCGCCAGGAGTGGGTAATGAATACCATCTGCTGTTCGAACTGCTGAAGGCACAAACACAGATCGACATCGCTCATATTCCATATCGGGGCAACGGCCCAGCGATGACGGGCTTGCTCACGGATCAGATCCACTTACTCCTGACCTCGGTCTCACAAGGACTTCCGTACGTGATGGGCGGAAGCGCGCGCGCGCTGGCCGTTGTTGCGCAGAAGCGATTGCCGGAGCTTCCCGAGATTGAAACGCTCACCGAGGCGGGATTTCCAAAAGCGGACATGGTGCCATGGTTTGGCGTCTTCGCGCCGTCGCGCGTACCGCAAAGTGTCGTCGACGTTTGGGACAAGCACACGCGCGATCTTCAGAATTCGCCGGAGTGGCGCGCTAAACTTCAATCGTTGAAGTTCGAACCCGACGTCAGGACGCTGCCGGAGTTCAACAACCTGATCAAGGACGCGCGAGTTCTCTGGAAGGGGTTGATTCCAACACTGCAGCTTGACGGAAGCAACTGACGATCTGCGCGGCTTGGGTCAGTGCGCTCATGGCTGCGTATACGAGGAAAAGGCGAAAGCTTACGCACATTGCGTACGGGCGTCGCGCTGCCGCCGTGTCTTCATTGCAAAACCAAGGACGCGGCGCAACCGAAAGATCACGGCATAGATCGTTTAAGTATCATTCTCAATTCACGCGGTCCGCTTGGGGTCATTAGCCGACATTTCCCGGCTGCGCGGGCATGCCCGCTTTACCCCCGATAGCGGACATCAGGCGGCTGGGCTGCAATGTCCGCTTAGTGCCAATAGCGGTCATGCTCTCACGGCTATTTGCGATCAAGATGCCATGAACCATCCCAATCGGCAGCAGGTGGATGCTTCTGCAAACTGTCGACGCGGTTCAAAAGTGTCATTGAGGGACCATCGCCGGGGGATGCCTCAAGCGCCGCGTCAAAGAAGCGTCGCGCCTCGTCCCAACGACGCGCTCGGTAAGCTGCAAGCCCATCGGAATAGCGCGTCCGGAGCGAAATCTGTTCCGGCATCAGTTCGCCCTTCCGCCCCATGACCTCGAACACGACTTGAGGCTGGGTCTGGCCAACCACGACCAGACGATCAATTTCACGCACCTCGATTGCGCCGGCTGTTGCCGTGACGGTGGCCTCCGAAATCAGCGATCGGCTGCCGTATGCTTTGCTCGCAGTCTCGAGTCGCGACGCGAGATTCACAGTGTCACCCATAACTGTGTAGCTCATCATGAGCTCTGAGCCGATGCTGCCTACCAGCGCTTCACCAGTGGCGATCCCAATCCGAATATCGCATTCGACTGGTATGGAACGCACCCCAAGTAGTTCAGGCAGTTCCTTACGCAGTGTCCCCACCCGACCCATCATGTCGATCGCGGCTAGACAGGCCAAGCGAGCTTGGTCTGCCTCTTCAATAAATGGGGGGCCCCAATACGCCATGATGGCATCGCCAATGTACTTATCGATGATGCCTCGGTGACTTCGGATTTGCTCCGACATTGTGGACAGATAGCGGTTCATGACCTTCACGAGACCCTGCGGCGTCATGCCTTCACTCAGGGCCGTGAAACCTTTCATATCGCAGAACATTACGGTCATGATCCGACGTTGGCCTTCGGTGGCGGCCAATGCCGGTTGATCAATCAAACCTTCCACGACTTTCGGGTCGACATACCTGCCAAAGGTTTCTCGAATCCGTTCATTGTGTCGCAATTGTTCGACCATGCGATTAAACGCAATCGACAGTTGGCCAATCTCGTCCCGGGTGATGACGTCAATCGACCTGTCGAGGCGGCCTGCTTCGACCTCTCGCGTGCCTTCCAGCAAGCGCCGGACCGGACGGGTGATGCCACCGCTGACCAGCATTGCGAACACCAGTCCCATTATTGCGGCAAGCGCCGTCACAATGGCAGAGATCATAATTGCTCTCTGCTGATTTCGAATAACGACGGCGGCGCTCACGTTGACTTGGCTCCGCATGTCGCCACGGATCATGTCAATCTTCTGGTTGAACTCGTCGCGGAGCCGGTCAATTCGTGCAATCCCCCTTCGGACTTCTGCCAAATCCTTCGCATCGAGTTGGGCAAGCAGCGCAGCGTTCTCGTCGTTCATGCGATGGCGGAGGTCATTGACCGCGTTGTCGATCCGGGTCTCGATGCGCGCCAGCGCGGCATTGTCCGAAGGCGTGCTGACATCATTGATGATCTCGACGATCAACTTCTTTGCGGCTTCCGTTTCTTGTTCGATCTCGGGGCCTTTCTGGTCGAAAACTTTCAAATTTTCGGCATAGCCGGTTTCGTCCGGAGGATTCTGCAGTTTAGCGATGACCATCCGACGCAGCGCGATCGCTCGTTCAAGGGATCGGATATTTGCGCGCGCCAGATGACTGTAGGCCGGGATGTATTTGGTTGTTTGCTCGTCGAGCAGCTGACCTATCTTGGCTTCCATCAGCATCGATAGAGTTGATGTGACCACCATCAGGACGATGAGGCCCACGGCGATACCGACAATTTTTCTTTTGATCGAGTTTTGGAACATCAATCCTTGCTCGCTAAGATCAATGCGCTTGAGGAACCCAGGTTCGCCGAAACCGCAAACGTCGAGCCCGTTTAAACACCGAGCTAGATTTAGGAAGGTCTTCTATGGCGCGATCTAGTGGTGGTGCCAATAGAAAGTTGCCCGACGTCTGCTTTGGGTCAAAAGCCGACATGGCGGCTCTATTCGGCGATGTCCGCTTTACCCCCAATAGCGGACATCGGACGGCTAGGTCGCGATGTCCGCTTTGTGCCAGAAGCGGACATGCAGCGTTGGCGGGACGTCGAGGCGGAGCGCCCGGGCCGCCTTGAGATTGATCGTCAATTCGTACTTGGTCGGTTGCTCGACCGGCATCTCGGCCGGCTTGCTACGACCAGATTGGCGCCGTAGCTGATCAGGCCGCCGGCCCTGACATGCTCACGCAACGAATAGATCGCCGGCACGGATGACGCGCCGCCAGTTCCGCCAGACGGCAATTGAGATGCGCATGAATCCTCCATCAGGCACATCTCAACTGGCATTAAAGGAACAAGTTCCAAATAGAAATGAGACCGCGTATTGGTCCACGCCCTAAACGCGGCGCGGACGCTTTATTTAGACGCAGCCGGATTTGTATCACCCGTTCCGCTCGGTAGCACCGTGTTCGGCGAGAACTGCCCGGGGCTTGGAGACCCAACTATCCCTCGGATTGGCGCAGTCGAAGTGTCCGTCGGCGTGGCCTTGTATCCCTGGTATTCCGTGGTCACTGTCGTTGGCTTGCCCATAGTTTGAATGTCCCTCGCCAACTCACCAGTTCCACCAGCCGTATTGCTTCGCGGCACAGGAGGATACAGATCGCTCACCGCTGGCGGATAAACGGTAGTGGCCGTCCCGAACCCAGTGCTCGGCGCATGCTTCAAACCGACAGCGTACCCAACCATGCCACCTACTCCGAGCAACGAAGCTCCAAGTAACATTCCCATTATGATGATGTTTGTGTTCAGCATAGTGACCCCTGTGGTTAGCAAGACCCTCGCAGGTGGAATGTCAGCCACTTCTCAGACGTGGTTGAACGGGATCAGCGGTCTCCCACTTTACTGCGCTGCAGCTCGCTGGCGCTCTACAGCGGCTCGGCATTCCCGGACCAGCGGATCGCGGCCACTTAGCCGGGCAAGTTTAATCTTTGCCTTCGTGGCCTGATATTTGTTCTCAATAACAATCGGGACGCCTTCTCGCTGGGCAAGCTCGACGCATTCAAGCGGGATAGAAACTGGGAATGTGACTGAGACCCCTGCTAAAACAGGGGAGCTGATGAAGACTGCGAGGGCTGTCAAAAGCTGGCGCATTCCACCTCCCGTGGAACCAACGGTCCTAAGAACCATTGGTTCCGGGCTGTCATTACGTCCCCGGGTCAATGATGACATTTTTGGGGGAATACAGTTGTCACGCAAAGAAGCCCGGTTTGACCCGGGCTTCTCTGTTCGAGGGCGTGCTCGTCCGAGCGACCCCTTTGATTGCTACCAATCGCGGCTGACGCGGGGGAGAGCCGGGAGAGTAGCTTATCTCGTCTTTCTCTAATTGGATTGAGCTTCCCCAATCACACTAGCGAGCTACGAGAGTAAGGGGAATGCTTGGTAACTATGATCGTTCCGACGACAGTAACAATTAGAGTGCCGGGTCGTGCGCGAACCGCGCTTCCACACGCAGCCGGTAATAGCTAGGATCGAGCGTGGCCACCCGCAAACTGACCTGCCCCCTTCAGACGGAGCCAAGAGTAAACTTGGCATTGCCGATGTGAAGGAGGGAAATCATGCCGCGGAAGAGGCATTCGGCTGAAGAGATTGTGGCGAAGCTGCGCCAGGCAGATG
>Ga0190270_10001750_pt1 | contig 10265 bp, 8 predicted proteins | sample Popmic320T_FD_133748 | JGI IMG/M metagenome (GOLD analysis project Ga0190270, IMG submission 133748) | Populus adjacent soil microbial communities from riparian zone of Weber River, Utah, USA - 320 T | ecosystem: Environmental > Terrestrial > Soil > Riparian zone | place: USA: Utah | collected... | reverse complement strand
TGTCGCGAAAGGGATACTGGGCAGCGATAAGGTCGAGGATGGGATCAAAGAGAAATTGATAGATAACCTGAACGATATTGGATGGACGATCACCGAGGATGGCGAGTTGATAACTCAGGATGCCCTTCTGAGCGAGCGATTCTTTCCGCCAGGAACAACATACGACGCTTACGTAGCGATCCGAGAAATTTTGGAGAAGGCCGCTAACAGCGCAATGATCGTTGATGCCTATTTAGGGAGCACAATATTTGAGACACTCAGCGCTATCAATCCAACTAAACTGACAGTGCAACTGTTGACGACAGAAAAAAACCTAAAAGCGGATTTTCGCGTTGAAGCTACAAACTTCCAACAACAATACTCCGGTGTGCGACTAGAGGTTCGCACGACAACCGACTTTCACGATAGATTTATAGTTATCGACGATGCGGAATACTATCATGTCGGGGCTTCGATTAAGGATGCTGGTAAACGCGCCTTTCTGATAAGCCGTCTTGAGGATGGGCCAATTATCAATATTCTCAAGCAATACTTAGATCAAGTTTGGCAGTCTGCAAAAGTAATATTATAAACTAGGTTTATTGTGGAAACTGCTGTCCGGCAAAACGGGACCATCTGTGAACTGTTGGCGTGATCGGGCGGGAGATCGGTCAGTCCAACTTGCTCAATATATGCTGGAGATTGGCGAGCATTTCCGGGCTTGCGGGGCGTTTGCCTGAAATGGCGTTGTAGAGATTTGCGGGGTCAATTCCGGCCTGGGCGGCGAATTTTCTCAGGCTGATTTGGCCTTTTTGGATGGCCTTCTTGGCTCTCGACAGGGTTTCGGCGGTCTCCTGCTTTTCCTGCTTGAGAATGTTGATTGCGGCTTGGAACCGGATGATTGCTTCGGGCGTGGCGGCGACACTCCCGCTGATCAGGCGGGAGACATGGCGGGGTGAGAAGCCGGACACTCTGGCCAATTCACTCTGGCGATATTTCTTGGATTCGCGAATCGTGACTGCGGCCAGTTTCTTGAAGTCTTTTTTCGGTAGGCGGTAGACGGTTTGCGCTTCGGGGATATGGCCGAGATACCATTGATCTTCAAGTCGGTTGGCCTCTTTCCCAATGTGTTCGATTGCGGTGGCATAGATGTGTTTTCTTTTCGTGGTGCCGATGTCTGTGTAATCGCCGTTGTCGAATTTCGCTTCGGGGTGCAAGTGGTATTGTGCCAGCGTTTCCAGATAGGTCTTTAAATCTTCGGGCCGGATTGATTCTCCAGTGTTTCGATCAAAGCAAAGTTTCACGGCTCGGCAATGATCTTTATCGAACGGGGCAATGGGACTTAAACGGACTTTCGCCGGTTTCTGATGGAAAGACAGAAGGAAGTTGAAAGGCTTTACCTGCTCGCTGTATTCGCGGTTTGCGTTGTACGTCTTGAACCAGCGCAACAAGTCTGGGGAGGTGGCGGCGTATCGGCTCACCGCGACGTTATTGAAATTGGGGAGAGCTGCGAAATTGACCTGCGCCGGGTGACCGTTGAGAGCCGATGTGAGGATCTGATACCAGAAATCATGCTGCCAACGTTCTACGCCGATTTTTGATAGCGCCTCCGCAGGCTTGGGAATATTCGCAGGCGCGTCTTTCTCCTCATAGGGCGGGAGCAGATGGCCTAAACCGTGAGCGGAGGCTTTTCGGATTATCGGCCTGTTTGAACCGTCAATATTGAACAACGCATACCGCTTGGCCGAAACGGCAAAGCAGAAAAGTTTTTCGATCTCTGTTGATTCCTTCCTGTCACTCGGTTTGAAATTCACATCTTCAATTTTGAACAGCGGTTCATTTCCTCTGTACGGATTGAGCGGCGAAAACCATTCTCGCACTTTTTCGGCTCTCTTCAGAAACTCAGTGTCAGACATTTTCACATCCTGGGGCTTGGCCAAAGCCATACTATCGGTATCACAAAACGCCCAAATGATGGGGGAATCCTGAGCCGATCTTTCCGCTATGGCGAGCATCAAACGCGCCGCGCCGGTGATCAACATCGCAATCAAGGGATGAAAATATTTCCCCGGTTCTTCTGTCCGCATTACCGAAGTCGTAAAAGGTTTTTCGGTTTGGCCGTAGACAGTCATCTTCAGCCGTTCGGATGAATTGCCTTCATTGAGTTCAACGAAAACCCCGTAGCTTGTCGCGTTGGCGAGTATTTTCAACGCCAGTTGATCCGCCTCTAAACGATCCTTTTCATCGGATTCGCATTGTTTGATTTTGGCTTTGACCTCATTACGAAGTTCAATCAGTCGGCGGTAAAAATCGTCTTTGTACGGGTCTATGCGATAAGCCGGATTGCCAGCTATGTTGATTGGCCGCAACCCTTTCTGAACTCCCTGGGGCTGAAATCGGATTGCTTGAATCACTTTGGGAACGCGTCCGGTCAATAGTTTGCTGGCTATACAGTCCGCCAGCGTATACCACATAGGAGAATCGCCGGTCAGATGATTTAAACCGATGGAATATTGTTTCCCATCGTACTTCGCCCGAACCGGCAGAACATCATCCATCGGCTGAATTTGCACAATTGTCGCGAGTTGCGCCCAAGTCTCTTGTTTTTGCAGGTCTTCAAGCCGAACGGATTCAAGAAAGGCTTGTGTCTCGGCGGTGGAGTCTTCCCATAGAGTTTTCTCCGCTACGACGAAGCGCCATAAACCCATCAGAGTGCAAACGGTTGGATACATCGAAAGAAAGTCACAATAAATCACCCTGGCTATTTGTCGCCGAGTGTGAACCTCTGCGCGTCCGCCGTAGTATGCGCTCATGATCGCGCCGATTAGTTCAGGCGGGAATTCAGGCTGAAGTTCTCGCCATCCTTTGATCCCCATTTCCTGAAAGTTGGCTTTACCGCGACTCGCTTCAGAATAAATTCGGTTGACGGGAGTTTGCCGCAATCCGTAGCTCTCATACTGCCCTCTCAATTTTTCAAAGCATTCCCAGGTGACCTGAACATCACGCGCCGCGTAATCCAGATATTCGGGCGTCAGCGATCCGCCATGTTCATCGGTGTCAATCTTCCGGCTATCAGTCTTGAGGTGATCAGCCAAACTTTTTAGCGACCAGGAGCCGGAGAGTAAAGCCGAGGCCAATGTTTTGACATCCAGGAAATAACCGCGATGAGGCGGGGGTTCGACATGTCGCTTTTTGGAACTACGCGAGGAGCGCTGCTCCGCTGGCACTGTAAACCGAATTAGTGAGGCGCGATGATTGAGATGCTTTACTTGCACTCTCGGCTTATATCTGCTTTCGCTCAGAATGAAACTGAATCCGCCGCGCAAGTTCTTTGCCGTAGTATGGCGAATCGCCAGGCGGGACAGATCGAACGGAAGATTGAACCCTATACACAAGGCGCTCAACTTATCCGCGTAGAAAAAGAAAACGTCTTCTATAAATTCATCCGCAGTCAATAAGGCGAATCCTTGCGAATTTGCATAATTTTGCAAAATAGAAATCTCGCCAGCGGTTAAAGCCTCTGTGTTATAGAGGAATCCTTTTTCAACCAACTCGCCATGTTTCCGCAACTGGTAAGTTCCGAGGCGGGGTTTTAGAGCCGCATCAGTCGTGGTCTCGGTATCGAAGATGAGCGCCCATTCCGAATGGCCGATTGAAGGATTTTGAATCCTTCTTTTCTCACCTCTCGCGCCGTTTTTTCCTTCAGCTTTTACAGCATAGCCCCGAACGGCGATAGTGTAGGATTGTAAATCCTTCGCGCCTTTCACCCCGGAATCTCCGCGCTCAGTCCCAGCTTCTCCCACGAGATCGCGCCGATGTGTTCGGTCATTGTATTGTTCAGTGATTCGAGAAAATCAGGAATCCAACCGAAAACCCTTTCAATCAAAAGTTTCAACGTATCCAGAAATCCGCGCATCGTCGCCGCAGCTTTGCGCAGAGGGCTACCGGTCGGATTCCCCAAGGTCTCTGACGGCCAGTCTTTTTGAAAATCGCTCAAGATACGGTGATAGTTGCCGGGGATGGGAATGGTAAATGAGTCGTTGTTACGTCCCGCCGGGTGATGCCGCTCTATGGGTGAACGCTCTGACGCTTTCGCTTGGCATTCATAGCAGATGATTTCAGGAGCAACGCCCGTGAGCGCAGAAGGATCGCTTTCACCACACTTCATGCATTCGGGCGTGCGTGTCCTTAATCTCCTCAACTGCTTTTCCTGCCGTATCTCACGTTGTCGGTTAAGCGTGTGCCTTCGGTGGGGCGGCGCAGTATGGAATTACGCAAGCGTATCGGCGAACCGAAGGAAGGCGCTTTTTCGCGGGCGTTTTTGAGACTGGGGTTGCCCCCTTCAATCCTTCTTTTCTGGTTTTGGTAAGCAGGGCATGGTTGCGTAATCCTTTTGAGACATCCGGTAGTAGAAAACTGGTTTGGGTGGCGCGACTGCTCTCATCAGGATTTCCGGCGCTTTCAGACTATCATCAATCTCGACAACAAGCCGCCCGAACCTAGAATATCTCACCACCTCTCCCTCTTTAGTCTCCTTGCCCTCATAATAGGCCATCTTCACGGCATCAGGAGAATTCTGAGACGCAATTATTAAATAGTCTCCGCAAGTCTCGAAATTTATATACGGAGGCGCAACCCGCTTTATATTGCTTTTGGCTTTTTCAATGTCTTTGATTTTCGACAACTGCACTCGCTCCGCCACATCATCCTGAACTGAGAGCACTATGCCCAGTAATACAAACAGAAGTGTTTTCATAAGACCTCTATGAGGCGCGCTAGTATCACAGACCCTTTCGGTGGGCCAGCGTGACAGCGCCATCCTACCTCTCTATCCTCCCCTTCAAGATTATGTTTCATCTTCGGAGGTTCCCTGATGGATTCAACTGTTCCAGCAGACTTGCTCAAACTCAAAGCCCGATTGGACGCTTGGCGCGCAACCCGTAGATACGCCCGCCAGCCGATCCCCGACGAGTTTCGCCAAGCCGCCGCGGAAATGGCTGGCCGTTATTCGCCTTCGCTCGTACGCGGCGTTTTGAAGCTCGACCCATGGCGGCTGAAGAAGCCCTCTACCAAAAAGCCCGCCCGCACTCATCACGAGCCGCAGGCCTCATTCTTCTCCTTGACGCCCGAAGCCGCATTGTTACTACCCGGACTATCGGCTCCACAAAACCTGACCGGTTGCCGCCTCCAGATCGAACGGCCCGATGGATCGCGTCTCACCCTGATGTTGCCGGCGCTTGACTTGGCCTCCGCGAGGCAGATCTGCGCCGATTTCCTGCGCGCTTGAAATCTCGATGATTCAACTCGTCCCTCAACTCAGGATCCTCCTCGCCTGCAAGCCGATCGACTTCCGTAACGGAATCGATGGGCTTGCAGCGATTTGCAAACGCGAGTTGGCGGAAGATCCTTTCTCCGGGGCCTTGTTTGTGTTTCGAAATCGCCGCGGCACGGCCCTCAAAATGTTATGTTACGACGGCATCGGATTCTATCTGTTCACACGCCGATTCTCGCAAGGCCGCATTCGCTGGTGGCCCGAAGATCAGGACGCGCCGCTCCACCCACTCCAGGCGCAACAGCTCTCGGTCCTTCTTTATAACGGCCTGCCCGATCAGGCCAGCTTTGCGCCTGCCTGGCGGAAGTTACCCGGCATTGAAGCTCAAGCCGCCAGCAATTCCGCCTCGTCTCTCTTGTAATTCCACGGCAGATACAGATCCGGATTGCTTCGCGCATCCTTTCTGTGACGAATGATCGTCACCAGGTAGTGCCAAGCGTTGACGCCGTTCAATCGGCAGGTCCGAATCAGCGAAGCCAGGACGTCCCCGACCGCTGCCCCGTGCTCGGTTTTGAAGAACATCGAGTTCTTTCGCATCAGGATGAATTGCTTGAGCGCACGCTCGGATTCGTTGTTATCGACTGGCGCGCCCGGCTCGCGGAGCCACACGGTCAGTTCCTCCCAATGACTCAGCCAATATTGCAGCGCTTTGCCGAGATTCGAGTTCGGTTCTACCTTGCGATCGGAGAACTGCGTCTCTATCCACCGCTTCAACTCCTCCATCACAGGCCCGCTCTTTTCCTGGTGGTAGGCCAGTCGCCGCGCGCCACTCATCTCCGCCGTCTCCGCTTCGTATCCATAGACCTTGCCGACCGCATCCAGCACTACTGCGCATTCGGCCGGATAGTCATCCTTCAATTCAAAGACCTTCCTTCGGGCGTGCGCCAGGCAGTAGGCCCGGATCACGTTTTTCTCCACGCTCGTGTTGGCCGCCAACGCGTCACTCATCTGAATCGGCCGCGCCAGCCCCTCTTCACGTTTCTCAAGCAGTTTCGCTAGATTCTCCCCCGCGTGCCGCCTCCCGCTCAGATAGAGCGCGATCTTGCGCCCTCCCGCCTTTACCACGATCCCACTGGTTTGTGTCGCACGCCCTTTCTCTTCCTTGTCTTCTTTCAAACACGAAAGGATTCTGACCCGAGTGTCGTCGGTGTGCATCACTTCGCCTCCAGCCGCCAGGCGCGTCAGCCGCAGGAAGATTCCTATCGCGGCGTCCGCCGTAGCCTCGCACCGCTCCCACATCGTCGCTTCCCCAAGCGGCATTCCGCCCATGGCCTGCAGCCCCGCCTGTCGATGCCAGGGCAGACCTCCCCCATATCTCATTAGCGCAATCGTCGCGTCACAGGTCGCGTCGTACCGCTCCTCATTCACCCCATCTGGCAACGGCGCGACGTAACGCTGCTGGCACTTGGCGCAACGCAGCGCCTCCCGTTCGAATTTGGTGGCCGTGATCAGCGGTTGCCCCGTGAATTGCATCAACGCCGTCGGCTCCTTCAGGTCGTAGAGCCGGCCGCCACACGAGGCCGGACAGTCGTCGCCCGCTTTCAAACCTTCATGCCGGCATCTGACGATCTTTGCCCCGCTGTAATCGGAGGCCGCGCGGCGTCCATGCCCTTTCCGTTTCGGTTTGTCCTCACTTCCAATTGCGCGCAGTTCCGCACGCGCGTCTTGATCACCGACCGCTTTCGGCTGGCCGTCGTCTGACTTCTCAGATTCGTCCACCTTCTCCCGGCCTTCGGTTTTTCTCGCTTGATGTCTCTCAGTCCGTTTGCCGAAGATCATCTCGCGCAGCTTTTTGATCGACGTATTCTTCCGTTGCAGTAGTTCCACCAAGGACAGGACAGTTCGTAACAGTCGCTCGACTTTCTCTTTGGCTCGCGGGTCCAGATTCGTTCCTCGAATCTGCTCGATCAGATTCTCGATTTCGGCGGGATTGGTTCGCGGAGTCTCCTCCTCTTTGGCCATTGTCAGTCGCTCACCCTTTTATTTGGAATAGCAGCCAGTTCGGCCAACCATTACCACAGCTCGCGATTTATTGGGAGGATTCATCAGCCGATGCACACTTTTTTCTCGAACGCACGCCCGCTCGCCGAAGGAACACCATAAACACGCTCCTGGCGTTTGCGTGGATTGATCCCATACCCAAGCTCCGCCAGCACATCGTACAAATCATAATCAATCATATTGCCGATGCGTTGCACCTGTGTCGGAGACAAGCCTGCATTTACCAAACTATCAATCAATGCCTGCCGTTCCTGCGGACGAATCCAACGTGCCCGAAACTTATCGAGCGTATCGGCTTCGCTCAAAAGTTTTTCAGCAATCATCCGCTTATACTCTTCGATTGATACTTTTGTGTGCTTGCCGTCCACCATCATCGGGATATAACGACCGACTTCCCGCACTCCAAATTCAATTCCCTCCGCCTGCGGCATTGCCTTGGCTGGATCATCGTTACCATTCTCATCCTCGTAGTCAGAATCGTCAGAGTCTCCAGGTTTAGTTAGCCCTTTGGTCAATGCCGACAGAAACTCTTCACCTAGCAAGCGTGTGGCGTCGGTGTAGTCATAAGCCCGAAACATCAGCTTTCCTTCGTCAAGACGCGTCCCGCGTCCAAGCATCTGATAGAACACAATCGGCGATTTCAGATAACGAAAGAAAACGATGTTGCGCACATTTGGAACGTCTACGCCAGTGGTCAACAGATCAACGGTCGTAGCGATGAAATGACTGTTGTTGCTGCCGCGAAAATCAGGCAGAAAGTCATTCCCGCTGCTTTTGGAAGTACACTTGAAAGCGAAACTGTCTTTGATCGGTTTGCCTTCCTTTTGGCACCAATCCGAATAAAGGTTGCCCATCGCAATCGCAATATCTTGCGCGTGAGGATCGCTCGCGCAAAAGATGACCGTTTTTTGTTCGGGCGTCCCGCCGTTTTCCAGGAGTTGATTGAAAAGGTCTTCGGACAAAGCTTTCACGCGATCCGGTAAACGAAGCCGAGCGTCAAGCGTGGCGGCTTCATATTTCTTACGCAGTTCTTCGCGGCTCATTGTTTTGCCGGTTCGCGCATCGCTGATTTTTGCCGAGTCTAGCTCTTTATCCAATCCCTTTTGGGCCTCGCGCTCTTTTTTCTCGTTGATCAGAATATCGCGGCTGATGATTTCACATACCGCCAAATAGCCGTCTTCGATGCCTTGCGTCAGATCGTATTCATAAACCGGCTCGCCGAAATGCCTGTAATTGTCCGCCGTGATCTTGGCATCGTTCAGGGTCTCGGCATTCTCTTCGGTGTACTTGATCTTGCGTGGCGTTGCCGTCAATCCGATTTGCACTGCATTCGGGTTGCGCTCAAAGACCTGTTTCCACTTGCCCCAGGCTGAGCGGTGGCATTCATCAATGATGATATGGCTGAAATAGTCTTCAGGATAGTTTTTGGTCAGGAAATTGGCATTGGCGGTTTCCGTGTCAACATCCAAGGTTTGATAAGTGGCAATCAAGACCTTGGCGTTTTTTTGTGGTTTGGTTGAAGAGACTTCTGCGGCGTTATCGCCGAATGCTTTTTGAAATGCGACACCGGCTTGCGTGCGCAATTCGTCACGGTCACAAATAAACAACGCCTTTTTCAATTGTCCGGCGTCGGAAATGCGGCGCAACAGATTGACGGCAATGAATGTTTTGCCCGCTCCGGTTGCCAATGAAAGCAACGCGCGTTTTTCTTCGGTCGCGATCTTTTCATAAACCGCGCGGATCGCCGCATCTTGATAGTAACGCCGACTCCCTTCACCATTATAATAAGGTTCGAGCAATGGTTTCGCGGCTTCAGAATTAAGGCTAAAGCCGACTTGCTGCTCATATTTTGCGCGGAGTTCTTCAGGTGATGGAAATTCTTCAAGGGGCCTTGGTTCAGAAGTCGTTTGCGTCTTGCGGTTGAACTCGACGAATAGATGCCCGTTTGTGGAATAAACAAACTGAACATTGAAACGCTTGGCTGCGCTGTACAATTTGGCTTGCTCTAAACCCTCAGTGGGAGAATATTTTTCGGCCTTGGCTTCAATAACGGCAGCGGCTACGGGCTGAGAATCGGCATCAATCTTGATTCGCAGCGTGTAATCGGTTTTGCCTTTGCGCTGTTTGCCCTTACCGTTGATGACAAAAATCGTTCCGGCAGTCTCTTCGCGCTTGATGTGCTCTTCTGTCCACCCGCGCTTGTAAAGTTTCGGATCAATCAGCTTCGATCTAGTATCTGCTTCGTTGTATGACATAGGCGTAAGGATGCGCACTGAAGTCTCGTCAGTCTGCTGACATCGGGCGGAGATTTTCGCCGATTTTGGCTTGGCTGAAAAGTGAAAAACTACCAAATGCTGTGCGGCGAAGTTCGCCGAAAGCTACAAGCATTTTTTGCCGTCGCTTCCTTCTCATGGATCAGTGGGTCTACCGCCTTCCCAAAAAAGACTTCAAGAAACTGGCCGCAGTCACGATTCGCGAATCCAAGAAATATCGCCAGAGTGAATTGGCCAGAGTGTCCGGCTTCTCACCCCGCCATGTCTCCCGCCTGATCAGCGGGAAAGTCGCCGCCACTCCCCACTCAATCGCCAGACTTCAAGCCGCAATCAACGCCCTTGAGAAGGAAAAGCGGGAGACCGCCGAAATCCTTTCGAGAGCCAGACAAGCCAGCCAAAAATCCGGCTTCGGAAATTCGCCGCCCAGGCCGGTATTGACCCGGCAAATCTCTACAACGCCATTTCAGGCAAACGCCCTGCAAGCCCGGAAATGCTCGCTAAACTCCAATCGGCATTGATGAAAATTGACGATTGAACATCCCGCTGTCATGAACTCGATTTATGGCTGAATGGGGTTTGTCAGATTTGCGGACATGGAAGGCTCTCCACTATAACCCCATTAGCGGGGTCCGGCCATATGCGCGATTCATTCGGCGCGTTTAGAAAAATTCCGAAACTCG